>Ga0136639_10000793_pt1 | contig 10908 bp, 17 predicted proteins | sample AntDrymUQ8592106_2_FD_113739 | JGI IMG/M metagenome (GOLD analysis project Ga0136639, IMG submission 113739) | Polar desert sand microbial communities from Dry Valleys, Antarctica - metaG UQ859 (21.06) | ecosystem: Environmental > Terrestrial > Soil > Desert | place: Antarctica: Dry Valley...
GGACTTCTCACTAGCGAAGCAACCTTACAGGCAAGCGAAGCAACGCAAGGGTTGCTTCGCTAGGACTAGTATAGCTGGCGCAGATCGGCTTTTAGTGGACTAGTATAGCTGGCGTACAACAGGTATTCAAGGTGAAATTCGAATTATTACTAATAATCTATTAGCTTTCTAAAAATTATATCTAAGATTTAGAAAAATTCAGAGCATCTTTCTATTTGCAACAGAGCCTGGAAAAGTGAGGTTACCATATATTTTATATTTATTCAAAATTCGAGTTCTATTATAAAATAACGCAGGTTGAAGATGAAACACAATTATTGACTTCTCCCGTAACTACAGTAGGAGCAGGTTCCTCTTCCTTGTTTTCCCCATGCTCAGAATGCTTAGATTCTGTAGCAAATCCTATACTTATATCTTTTTTACCATATATACACTCCATAATATTGCTTTCAGCAGGACGGCTTCATGCATGGAGAGGGAGAGCCTTAGAAAAAACTTTTAATTGGGCATCAAAATTATCTTTGGTAAGTTTGGCTGTTTATGCCTTAGAAACTAAATTCGATAGTATAATTATATTTTGTGTAATAGAAGGCGAAAATTTGACTACAAAATCGCATTTCGGATCTCTCAATTGTTTTGCAATTCCGTACATAATTATAGCTAAGTGATCATTTTGTTCCACTCCTTCTCCATCACCAAAACATTCATACAAAGCATATGCAGCTTTTTTATTGCCTAAACATAAAGCTTCTCAAAAAAGTCTTACTGCCATGTTCTTGCTATACTCTATCGTTTGCAAGTTTGTATAACTTCTAGCTTGCTTATAAAATAATTTTCCCATTTCATAAGCTTCTTGTACATCTTTTGACATACTGACTTTTACATTTTAGAATTGTGTGAAAGTTATAAAAAATAATACTTCTTGTGCCTGTAGTTGTAGTTGTAGTTGTAGTTGTAGCGAAGCAACTACAACTACAACTACAACTACAACTACAACTGCTGTAGCGAAGCAACTGGCAGGGCACATAAATATAAATCTAAAAATTTGCAATATGAACTACTTGGCCGCAAGCGACCGAGTAGTCCATATTCTGATATAAGGCGCTGATACCGCCTTAAGAGTCAAGTAATAAATTTGGATTAAAATAAGTATTATTTTTAATCGCAGCAAAAACGACATGTAACAGTTTACGCATAATCGCCACAATGATGACTTTAGTAGGCTTACCCTTACTAGACAATTTCTGAATAAATTCCTTGAGCAGAGGATTATGGTTTTTCGCAACTATAGCAGGAAAGTATAAGGCCTCACATAAATTAGAAGAGCCAATTTTGGAGATAGAAGTTTTGACACGCCTTCTGCTACGCCTGTTAAATTATAATTAATTATTTTGAAAGCATAGTAAATTTACGCTAATATACGTTTGTTAAGCAATTTATTAAAACTAGGAGGCTGTTATCATGGCTAAATCAATTTCAGCAGCAAAACCAGTAAAGGTATTTCCATCAATGACGGGAGCCCGAGCACCTGAAACAATAGCGGCATTAGAGCAAGTTCCAAGCGATGTATTGAAAGCACGATTTGAGGTGATGCTGGGGCTTATGATAAAGGATGCAAGTGAAAATTTTTGAGCAAGAAAAGAAAAATTAGACTCAGTAAAAAAAAGACCTTAAAATGGCAACAAAAATTTTATCTGCAGAAGTGAAAGAACTTAAAGGGTTTGGGGAAATGTTTAAGCCTACAGAGAGCAAAGAAATATATAGAGCCGAAGCAGACGCGGCTGGCGCCGGAACAGGTGCCACAACAGCGACAGCAGAACCAGGAAATCCTAATAAAGTAAAGCTTCAAAAAATACTAAAACAGATGAAAATACTAAAACAGATGGAAATGACATTAGCTAATGCAGAAGCTAACTTTGAGTGGGTTGCTTCGCTTGCCTGTAAGGCATGAAGAATATTTACGTATGGTAGAAGAATCAGAGAGGAGCTTTATAGCAACAAAAAGAGCTATAGAAGAAGCGCCCATAGGAATAGAGGTAGCAGCAGCAATATTAAAGCCGGCATCTTTATCATCAATGGCGGGAGCCGTAACAGCAGCAGTGCCTGACATATTATCTTTAGACATCACACATAAAACGCAATTTAACCTTGGTACATTAACCGGAATAACCGAGATGCAGGATCCAGATGTTAGTCCTAAGATTAATACCGTAATTATAGATTACCTCGCTCACTCTGATGTCAGTCTTGATGATTTAATAGAACTGCAAGGTGTAATGAAAGCAGCTCTTCCATCCGGGAATGATGATTCAATTAACTATAATGAAGTTTGGCCAGTAGGTGACGGCACATACTTCGATGACTGTGGCTTGAGTTGCTAATTTTCTTGCCCATTAATGCGGTCCTGATATAAACGGTTTCTTACGTTTGCTTCTGCCCGCGATATAACTCTGGTTCTGTTGCAAATTTAAGGAAGGGCTATTATTCGGCTATGATGATTAAAAAGCAAACTCATTACCTAAGACTTTCTATTTTAGAACAAGTACAATTTGTTAAAAGATTGTTCTATACCTATGACTGAAAATAGCTCATTCTAAGGTTCAAAATCCTGCATTTACAGATTATTTTATTTTACTTCTAAATTTGCAACAGAACCGTTTTGATATATCTCTAAGGCGTTATGAAATAAATCCTTTTCTGTTTCTATGCCCTTTATGTGCCCTGCCAGTTGCTTCGCTACAGCAGTTGTAGTTGTAGTTGTAGTTGTAGTTGTAGTTGCTTCGCTACAACTACAACTACAACTACAACTACAACTACAACTACAACTACAACTACAACTGGCACAAGAATCTTATTTTTAGGGATTTTATAAAATGAGGATAGAACAAAAATAGTTTCCACAAACACAGATTGTTCAAGTTTAATTTGTACCCTACCATCTCTTGTCTGATCAAAGGTAATTTTTACTGTTTTATATTGATTTTTATTATCAGCGAGCAAATAACGAAGTATAAAATTGGTATCTATTATATATTTTTCATTACTGATTTTCTCTTGCTTTGGTAGAATCAATCCATGCATTATTACGTATTTCATCGAAAGAGAAATCTGCTTCTTTCTTAAATTAAGAAATTGCTCCTCCAACATCAGGAACTGGAGAAATTAGAGCATTCTTATTGTCAACTAGCTCAAGTACTATGGTATTAGTTTTAAATAAATCACGTAACTTCTTAGGAAGTGTTATTTGTCCCCTTTATGTGCCCTGTAGCGAAGCAACTGGCACAAGGAACCTATGGAGAGAGTTTTGCTGATCATAATATGTAGTAGTGTTTAATTAATTTATGCACCCTAATTATGGCAGCATATTATTTTACAATAACATATGTAATTATATTTCTATAAATATACTAAATTAAGTATGTAGTGACAAAATATTATGCCTATCTTATAAATATGTCAACATGAATTCTAAGACCTCAAATGGAATGTGTCAAGTAATGGTAAAATGGACCCTAAACGGAGGGAGATAAGGGTAGGGCGGTGATGTCTAGTTGGGGTACACTATAGATTGACGGTTCTGTTGCAAATCTAGAAGTTGAATAAAATAATCTGTAAATGCAGGATTTTGGACCCTCTTTAGGGTTCTTAAGGAACGGCTATTATTCTAGTTAGAGACTAACAATATAGCACCCTGTTATGCAGCATAGAGATTTCCATTATCGACATTTTTTACCCGAAGTAATATTGCAATGCTTAAGATGGTACCTAAGATATCCAATTAGCTATCGGGATTTAGAAGAAATGATGATTGAGCGGGGGGTTAATGTAGATCACACCACTTTATACAGCTGGTACAAGCTTACTCTACTGAATTGGCTAAGCGCATACGTTATTATTCCAAACCTTATTCTACCTCGTGGCGAGTTGATGAAACTTATATTAAAATAAAAGGTAAATGGAAATACTTGTATAGAGCGGTAGATAAATATGGCTCTACTATAGATTTCATGCTTTCCTCCCATAGAGACATTGCTGATGCAAAGAAATTCTTTCTTGTGCCCTGCCAGTTGCTTCGCTACAGCAGTTGTAGTTGTAGTTGTAGTTGTAGTTGTAGTTGCTTCGCTACAACTACAACTACAACTACAACTACAACTGCTGTAGCGAAGCAACTGGCAGGGCACATAAAACAAGTTATGATTAATTCAGCTCTTAAGCCTAAGATTATCGCTACTGATAAGCATTCATCTTATAATAAGGCTATTATTCAATTTATGTGCCCTGCCAGCGAAGCAACTACAACTACAACTGCTGTAGCGAAGCAACTGGCAGGGCACAAGAAAGGATCAGAAGACACTCCCTAACCTTCTTCTTCTAAGTATCTTAATAATATTATAGAGTCAGATCATAGGAGAATAAAAAGAAGAATAAACCCTATGTTAAGTTTTAAAACATTTAACCCAGCAAGAAGATGTATCTTTGGTATAGAAGCTATGGGCATGATGACTAAAAAGCAAACTCGTTATTTCAGACTTTCTATTTCAGAACAAGTACAATTTGTTAAAAGATTGTTCTATACCTATGACTGAAAATAGCTCATTCTCAGGTTCAAAATCCTGCATTTACAGATTATTTTATTCTACTTCTAAATTTGCAACAGAACCAGCTTAAGTACCATCTTAAGCATTGCAATATTACTTCGGGTAAAAAATGTCGATAATGGAAATCTCTATGCTTCATAATAGGGTGCTATATTGTTAGTCTCTAACTAGAATAATAAAATTTGCAACAGAACCGTATAAACTACTTTATTGTTAATGGGTAAAGTGAGAAATATATTTAGTGTAGATGTGGGAATATACGCAAAAAATGCCATAAATCAAAGATTAGCATTTAATGCGGCCAAAGTAATTTGGGATGAATCCACTCAGAGACTTGTTGCTGCCTAAAATTCAAGACATTACCCTTTTTACAGCCGCAATTCATTAACTTGACGGTGTCGGGCAATAGAATACGCCTTGTTTTTAAAGAAAATTCTGTAAAAATCCCCCTTACCTAGATGTCATCTTTATTTTCTCTTAATTTGCTAAAAAAGCCTGCGATAATTGCTTCAGACTCCACTCCTTGCAGGCCAGAATAAATCTCTGGTCTATAAAAACAAGAGCTAGTCGTATAAAATCTTATGCCATTTTCTACTGCTCCTTGTTTTGTATCAGAGGCAGCGTAGTACATTCGTGCTATTCTTGCGTTGGAAATAGCGCTTGCACACATAGTGCAAGGTTCTAGAGTAATATATATATCGCAATTTGATAAATTTTTATTATTATTTTTTTTGCAAGCAATATCAAGGGCAATCATTTCAGCGTGTAAATTTGGATTGCGGTTTTGCTGCGACATGTTGTGTGCTCTAGAAACTATTGTTTTAGTAAGGGGGTCTACTATAACACAACCAACGGGAACTTCTCCTTCTGAGTAGGCCATATAAGCTTCATCTAGAGCTGTTTGCATATAAAAGTTATTAAAATCAGAATTCGTCATCAGCTTTAGAGATTTATATAAGAAATTGTTAGACGGGATCCTGGTGAATTATAATCTCAGCCTTAGGGAAATGCTTCATTTATGTGCCCTGCTTCCAGTTGCTTCGCTACAACTACAGCTGTAGCGAAGCAACTGGAAGCAGGGCACAAGAATTCAGCAGCTATTTGATCCGAAATGTTATGGGCTTCAAGTAGAGATAAATTTCCATCCATTTCTAGATGAAATTGAATAAAAGGTTTGTCACCGGCAGACCTAGTTTTTAGCTCATGAGCTCCCCTCACTTCCGGGAAACCGTTCTTGTGCCATTTGTAAAATTCTTTCGCGATCATTGTCTGCAAATTCTTCGTCTACTAGGTTACGAATAGCATCTCTAAAAAGTTGGTAAGATGCATATAGTATATATAGTGAAATGCCCTGCTTCGCTGACGAAGCAACCCTACTAGGGCGTCAATATACCAAAATGCACTGCTTAAATAGAGTGAAACAACAACAGCTAAGTTGCTTATAAAATCTGAAAAATAGTGTACTTTATCAGCTGCAATAATTTTTGAGCCAGTTTTTTTAATTACAAAGCTTTGATATATAACTAAAGCAAGTGTTAGAAAAATACATAAATACATTGCGTCTACGCCGAGTTCAGCATTTTGTGAAATATCTCTTAGGTACAAGGCTTTGCTTGAAGAAAAAAGGGTAAATAAACATGATATCAAAAAAAATATCGACTGCGAAAATATTGCTAGATCTTGGAATTTACCATGACCGAATCTATGGTTATCATCGGGAGGCGCCAGGGCGATTCTGATCGCAATTAAATTAATAAATGAGGAAGAAATATCTAGTAGTGAATCGATAAGAGAGGCTAGTATAGACTGTGATTCAGTTGCAAGCCAACCATAGCTTTTGATTGATAAGATTATAAAGGCGACTACAACAGACGCATATGAAGCAGATTTGATTAAGTCGTTTTCTTTTATGTGCCAGTTGTAGCGAAGCAACTACAGGCACAAGAAGTAGTAACATGAGAGTAATTTATTTGCAATATACTAGCTAAGTGTTTATTATACTAGTATCTAAGAAATTCTTGTGCCCTGCCAGCGAAGCAGCAGTTGTAGTTGTAGTTGTAGTTGTAGTTGCTTCGCTACAACTACAACTACAACTACAACTACAACTACAACTACAGCTGCTTCCAGCGAAGCAGGGAAGCAGGGCACATAAATGTCAATTTTTTGTACTAAATTTTTATGAAAAAAATAGCAAATTTATTATTAATTACTGTCGTGTCAATTTCGATGGTTGCTTGTAATGGACAAATGAATAAGCAAGGCGGAGGGACTTTGATTGGAGGCCTTGCCGGTGGTTTGCTTGGTTCTCAATTTGCTGGAGGAGGGGGCGAGCTTGTTGCTGTTGGAGTGGGGGCACTTGCAGGAGCTCTAATAGGCGGTCAAATTGGCAAAACAATGGATGAGCGCGATAAATTAATGCTGGAAAAAAGTTCGCATCAAGCGCTTGAGTTTTCTCCTTCTGGTAGTAGTGTAGAGTGGAACAACCCAGATAGTGGTAATCATGGTTACATAACCCCAACGAAAACATTCAGAGAAAGTGGCCAATATTGCCGTGAATATCAGCAAGAAATTGTAGTTGGTGGGGAAAAACACAAAGCCTATGGTGAGGCTTGCCGCCAAGCAGAGGGTCATTGGAAAATAGTCCAACAACAATAACCCTATACAAATATTAGGTGATCTGATATCATCTATGTGCCCTGCTTCCATGCTTCGCTGGCAGCGCACATGTTTGTGCGCTGCTTCCCTGTAGTTGTAGTTGTAGTTGTAGTTGTAGTTGTAGTTGTAGTTGTAGTTGTAGCGAAGCAACTACAACTACAACTACAACTACAACTACAACTACAACTACAACTACAACTGCTGCTTCGCTGGCAGGGCACAAGATCTTAAATCTTCTTAGAATTTACTTTGCTTAAGTTTTATGACACCACTCGTTGAATTCAAATCCCTGTCAAAAAAATTCGGCAACCATACGGTAGTTGAGGGGATAAGTTTTAAATTAAACAAGGGTGAGATTACCACTTTAATTGGTCAAAATGGAGCGGGGAAAACTACCTTGGCTAAAATTCTATTGGGCCTTGAGTCCTATGATAGCGGCGAATTAATAATTGAAAAAGATTTGCGTATTGGTTATGTGCCACAAAGTCTAGATTTAAGCTTTGCAATTCCTATGACTGCAAAAGGCCTGCTAGAAATTTTATCGCATCATAAAACTATACCAGACGACTTTGCTTTATCTTATTTTTTAGATTTCGATGAAATAAAAAATAAAGATATTTCTGAAATATCTGGAGGGCAATTGCAAAAGATTCTTCTTGCTGGAACTATAATGAGCAAACTGGATCTGATAATTCTTGATGAGCCGACGCAATATCTAGACGTTATGAGCCAACAGGAATTTTACAAAATGTTAGCAGAGTTAAAGAATAAATTAGGCATAGCGATTTTTATGATTTCCCATGATTTGTTCACTGTAATGAAAAATTCTGACCAAGTTATTTGTCTGAATGGCCATGTTTGTTGTAGTGGCAAACCAACGGACATTGATAGTAATAGTGCCTTTAAAAATGCTCTATCCGAAATTGGAGTTTATATTCATACTCACGATCATAAACACTAATGTATGGAAATTATAATATTTATATCTATTTTAATAGGTTTGATTTTCGCCCCGCTTGTTCTGTGGAAGCGTTATGTGTACTTAGGCGATGGTCTATCTCACGCTAGTATGTTAGCACTAGCCGTCAGCGTAATTGCTGGATTGCCGATCATGTACGCTGGCATAGTCAATACATTGTTTTTTGCTTTACTTGTTTTTAAGATGAAAACCAGGTCGGGTAATAATGCCGCGATTGGCTTGGCTTCAAGTGTTATGATTTCACTGGCGCTGGTATTAGCTAATATTTGTTGCTTCGCTACTGGTCGTTTTAATTTTAATAGCTTGTTTTTTGGTGATATAATTGGAGCAAACAGTGAAGATGTGGTTATATTATGTATAATTCTAGCTGTTACTTCTGTCTTTTTGATAATATCATTTCGTCAGCTTATTTTAACAATACTGAGCAGCGATATTGCTCATTCCAAAGGAATATCTGTAAAAATACTCGAGCTTCTCTTCTTATCAATTTTATCGTTTTCGATAATTGCGACTATAAAAATTGTAGGGGCACTATTGGTTACTAGTATGATACTGATACCTGCTATGATTGCACGCCTGACGTCTAAAACACCAAAAATGATGATTTGGTTGGCGATCTTTTTTGCCATTATGATGAACTGTTCTGGAATTTTATTGTCGTTTTATACTGATTTACCATTTACTCCAGTTGTAATTCTGTGTGGAGGAGCCATTTATCTTTTTGTCCATGTTTTCATAAATATTTTATATTTTAAACGAAGGTCAAGGTAGACTTTTATGTGCCCTGCCAGTTGTAGTTGCTTCGCTACAACTACAGCAGTTGTAGTTGTAGTTGTAGTTGTAGCGAAGCAACTACAACTACAACTACAACTACAACTACAACTACAGGCACAAGAAGTTGTTTAAAAATCAAGCTGCTTAACAATGAGGCTTTTGTAGCTTTCAAGCAGCTTATTCCGGCAATTTGACCGTTGCAATTCTTTCTGATAAATGAATTTGCCTTATAGAAAGAATTATTATTTATTTTCGCTATATCAAGAAGTAGTTGCTTCGCTAGGGAATAAAAGTTATGTCAAGTGCCGGATATTTCGAATCATCTTTTATGTGCCCTGCCAGCGAAGCAGCAGTTGTAGTTGTAGTTGTAGTTGTAGTTGTAGTTGTAGTTGTAGTTGTAGCGAAGCAACTACAACTACAACTACAACTACAACTACAGGCACAAGAATATCAAAATTTGCATTTACGTTATAGAAAGTTTTGAAATAATTTTTTATGTCTCTGGTAAATCTAAGTTGCGTTGAAAAACCTTCAAAAGAAGGTAGATGATCACCAAAATTTACAATTATAGTTTTCTTTTTGCGTTTCATTAATTTTGCAATTAAGTCCAGTTGGTCTTCGTTTGTTTTTGCTAGCCTTGCAACATAATCATTTAGCTTTGAACATAGCTGATCGTTCATTGAGAGGCTGCAACCTATATTGTCAGGGAAAAAGCTTGAATGAGGACCGTGGTTAAGCATAGTGGCTGCAAAAAGGTATTTGGGTTTTTCTGGGTTTCGATCGAGGGCATCTATGACCATATCGCCAATCATTTTATCTGGCACATGTCCCCAACTTTCTGGCTCAAATCCGTACTCGTAAATGTCAGTAATCTCATCAGAGCCAAGCTTTGTATAAGCATCCATAGCTAGAGAAAAATTCTTATCCACTGGATATAGAACCTCAACTCTATTATGTGCCCTGCTTCCCTGCTTCCAGCGAAGCAGGGCACAAGATCCTATAGATCTTAGATAAGACATTATCGAGTTATTTGTATGTGGAACGAGAGTGATAAAGGGCATGTAGCTAGGCCCAGCGAATGACCTGTGTGTAGCGAAGCAACCCCAGTATTGATTTCATATTCGCTTATCCATGAGCTGCCCCCAAATGTATTGACATTTAATATTCCGCTATATTTTGTATATTTTCCATTTTGGAAAAACTCAAATTTTAGTTTGTCTGCAAAATCATAATCTAGCTTACTAGGGTCAAATACTGATTCGTTGAGAATAACTACTATATCAGGTAGCTCATCTTTGTTTGTGACAGGTATGTTTTTCTCTTTTTCTACTCTATCTAGTATTAGGCTTTCGTCAATTGCTCCTGCTTTAGGATCGATATAAATATCCTGAATGGTAAATATTATGTCAGCAAGTGGGCCGTAGACTTTTCTTGGGTACTCTTTTGTTTCATTCTTTATTGACTCAATTGCTAAATGAAAATATGATTTTTTGTCGAAAGCTATTTCAAAGAGTTTTGAACTAAGCAAAATTGCTACACCAAAAGAGACTAATCTTCTTGTGCCCTGCCAGCGAAGCAGCAGTTGTAGTTGTAGTTGTAGTTGTAGTTGTAGTTGTAGTTGCTTCGCTACAACTACAACTACAACTACAACTACAACTACAACTACAGGGAAGCAGCTGCTTCGCTGGAAGCAGGGCACATAAATGCATAAAAGTTTTTGCTCCCTAGGCGTTGCTTATCAAGGAAAGTATCAAATTTATTCCAAAGCAAAATAAAATTAATCAATCTTGTGCCCTGCCAGCGAAGCAGCAGTTGTAGTTGTAGTTGTAGTTGTAGTTGTAGTTGCTTCGCTACAACTACAACTACAACTACAACTACAACTACAGGGAAGCAGCGCACAAA
>Ga0136639_10000794_pt1 | contig 10889 bp, 8 predicted proteins | sample AntDrymUQ8592106_2_FD_113739 | JGI IMG/M metagenome (GOLD analysis project Ga0136639, IMG submission 113739) | Polar desert sand microbial communities from Dry Valleys, Antarctica - metaG UQ859 (21.06) | ecosystem: Environmental > Terrestrial > Soil > Desert | place: Antarctica: Dry Valley...
AAACTTTCTCGGCAGGCTAAATAGGTTGGCAAACAAGGTACCAATCAGATTGGCGTCTGCGTGTCCGGCATGCGGTCGTGCGTCAGAAAAAACTTCGAAGCCATGAAAACCAGCTGGGCTTCAGTTGCCTGGTCTGTCGTCTTGCAGACCATCTCAGGCTTGGCCGTTTCTGGGCTGTCCTTATTTGCTTCGGGCTCGAAATCGCTGATGCCCGTGCCAAAGCCGGTGACCGTATTTCACTGATGCCGGTCAGCGCGTCGCAAGCCTCGCCTAAGAATTCATGTTTGGTGCCTACGTTGCTGCCGCGTTGCTCGTTGTGTTGGCTGTGCGCCTTCACCTTACGGGCGTGCAAGGCCTTTTGGCCGAACTGCAATATCTGCGCGGTGTGGTCGTCAATGGCAACGACGGTGTGGAACAGGGTCTTCGGCTGGCTCCCGGCGAATTGAAAGGAGAAGAATAGAACCGCCTCAGGCCACGCGGTCCAGCGATGTAACGGTCTGACGGTCTGCCACTTGCGCTTCGCGAACCGACTCAAGGGCGGTGCAACGCAGAGCTCAGGGTTCGACCTTGAGCTGGTCGTGGGGAATGTCTTGGGTGCGGACGACGTGGATGCTGTAGTCAGTCGCGCGCCCTTGCTTCAATGCCTGCCTGACGGCGCCGAGGTCCTGCGTCTCGATGTCGGTGATGGCCAGATCGGTCGCGCGGTGATCCTCGCGTTGCGGCGCAACGTCGCCGTACTGCAATGGCACTTCGTGAGCGTGTGCTGCGCGTGACGGGCCTTCGTGATGCTCGGACCTGCGGCTGTCCAATTCGAGCTCGCACTGCACCAGAGCGGCTTCGAGCAGGCCGCGCTGCCCAGGTGTGAGGAGGGATATCAGACCGTGTTTTTCAGGACTGGGGCGCTGTCATCTTCTGCAACCAGCCGTCTGCAATCGGGCGTCTGCAACCGGCCGTCTGCAATCTGCGATCTGCAACCTGCACCCTGCACCCTGCAACTTGCAATTGGCAACCGGGGCTCGACAGACTGACGTCTGCGACCTGAGTCCACAGACCGCCTTTACCTGCCGGCATGGACACTTTGCAGCCAACCATCGGCGCGCGAATTGCGCTCAATCAAGCTTCTTTCAAGCGCCGCCCATCAATTCAGCGCTCTGCCTTTAACGGGTCTGCGTCTGCGGCGTGGCGCGATGCGTCTGTTCGCTGGCGCCCGTATCGGCAGCTATGCGCCAAAGGCTAAACCCGGTCCAGTTCCGGGTAACGGCGGAAGATGCCTGCCTCGTTGAACGGAATGCGCCGTTCGCTGGCCAGGTAGGCCGCCACGCGCGGCAGCGCGCCCACGCGTTCGTGCAGGTCACGCAAGGACGGCTTGCCGCGCAGCGCGCGTTGCGTGGCATTGGGGAAGGCGTAATGCAGGCCTTCGACCAACTGGAAAAGCGACAGGTCGGCATAGCTGAGCTTGCCGCCCACCAGCCAGCGCGGGCCCGCCGGGTTGTGCTTCACGATGTGATCGAACCAGCCCAGGAACCTCGGAATTCGCGCGCTGCAGAACGCCAACGCGCGAAGCCTGGATTCCGGCTTCTGGTCTTCGTAGTCCAAATTGCCATCGATCGGGTGGTGGGTGTCGTGGGCCTCGGTCACCACGTCGGCGATGGTCAGCTGGATCTGCTGCGTCCACACCCGCATTTGTTCGCTGCGCGCCACCAGTTTCAGTTCGGCGCTGGCACCGCACGCCTGTGATGCCGTTCTGGGCGTTTAACCCCTGCGCCGAGGCCAGGATCGAACTGGCCATGGTGGTCGTCTGCGGTCCGACAGGTCCGCTCAGGTAAAGCATGCGAAAGAGCATGGGCGGCATCCTGATTGATGGAGTCGGCATTGACAGTGGGGGAATAAGCCGGCAGTCCATCGGCGGTCCAGCCACACCCGCCCCACCGGGGTGGCCTGGTGGCCGTGCCATGCATCTACCATCGGGTATGCCCAGGCCAGCCCCTTCACTCGACACCGCTGCGGTATCCCGGATCATTGAAATGGCCTGGGAGGACCGCACGCCTTTCGAGGCCATTCAAACCCAGTTCGCGCTTGATGAGGCCGCCGTTATCTCGTTGATGCGCCAGCAGCTGAAGCCTGGTTCGTTCCGCTTGTGGCGCCAGCGTGTGCAGGGCCGCAAGACGAAACATGCGGCCTTGCGACCGGCTTGTATGGCAGGCGACCATCGCCACCAAGCGCGCCACCGCCCGCCGCAGCGCTAAGGCGAAAGTGGATGCGAGCAGCTTCGGGCTGATCGACCGCTGCTGAGCATGCAGCGCGGCGCTATCAGCGCAATCGGCGCAATCGGCGCAATCCGCGATATCTCTACTGCATTGAGGAGTGCCTGCGCCGCGGCAAGTGCAAGCCGGTTTGCGCCACGCGCACATCACACGACCACCTGTCATCGTTAGCTGCGACAGCTGCTACGACCGGTTGCAGGTTGCCAACTAGAGCGCTTGTTCCACGAGTGCCGCCTCTTCGACTTCCACAGGTTTCGGCGCGCATGCTGCATCTGGCTCGAGGACCATTCTTCCAGTATCTTGCCCCCCGGCTTTTGCCACAGCCCGATGACGCCGCAAGGGCGTACGAAGACCGTCCATTCCCTGGCCGGCCGCAACCTTCATGCAAGCAAACACTGTTTCGGCGAAAGCTTCACCCTGGTCGTCACGCGGTCGGCCATCGACAGCCTAGTGCGCCTCTGCAAGCAACAGCATTTGCAACAAAATGAGGCAGCTCGTCGCTCGTTGCTTGCCGGCACACCCCAACTCGTGCGGTGACGCAAGATAACGTAAAGACTTAAACCGACTGCACGAGTTTCTTGACCAGCCTGAAACTCGACAAGAGCAAGCTACATGGCAGCCTGATAGAAGTTGACTTCATCGTCATCGGGACGCTGAGGGCAATGCTGGGCCAGAGCTTGCCGCCAGACTCTGTCAAGCGGCCAGGCTGGTGCACCATGGATTGATCGCTCCCATCACAAGCCCCCGTGTTCCAGGGGGTTCGCAAAAGAATTGGCTGCTTTAAGCTCGAGTCAATTGCAACCAGGCCCTGGATGCATGTTCGGTCGAAGTCTTTAAGGAGCGAAACATGAATTTCAAGCCTCTTGCCGTCGTCGTTGCTTGCCTGGTGGCCAGCGCCAGCGCATCAGCCATCAATTACAGCTTCACGATGCCGCTGTCGCCAGCAGCACCATTTTCTTCGTTCGTGCCGGTCTCCACGCCGGGGGCGTTCATCGATTTCTGGAACTTCACAGCGCCGACTGGCGCCATCCAGGTTGCCAGCGCCATCATCCCCATCGACTTGGTGCCGTTTTTCAACATCGACTTGATACAGGTTGTGTTGTTCAACGGTTCCAATGGTAGCGGCGCAGTGGTTGCTTCAGGTACAGGCCTCATCGGGGAAACCTCTGAATTGACCAACATCGCGGTCACGGCCGGCCTACCCTATTCGTTTCGGGTTACCGGTACGGTGGTCGGCGCGCCCACGGGCTTCTACAGTTTCACTGCCATCGCTGCACCGATTCCTGAGCCCAGTACCTATGCGCTGTTTGGCGCCGGTATCGTTGCGATCGGCTTCCTCGCGATGCGCCGTCGCCATACCTGACAGACTGTGGGTGGTAATTCGGCACCCCGACGAGTTGGCAACAACTAGCGTCGGGGTGCAGAAAAATTCTGGCTCAGTGACTGGATTTTGGTAGTTTTGACCACCGGCCTCCCAAATCCGACCTCGAATCCAGGCCGCATCGCAATTTGCCTGTCGGTTCTTTTGTCTCCACTTTCAGATCCGCAACATCAAGAGCGTTTGGATGAGCGAAGAGCTGCAGGCGGTCTAGCGTTTTCCGAGCGGATGCCTGACGCTGTGTGATGACGGCTCAGCCTCGAAGTACACGCGGCCATGCCAGATCGAACCGGACCACACCGGAGCCAGTGCACTCTCTGCGGAGAGCGGCCAGCGCGGCTCTGCAAATCATTTCTCTCGGCAGCGTCTACTAGAAGCACCACGTGACCGACCCGAATATCAACTGAATGTTACGGCGCGCTGCGCTCCGGTTTTCCCGATGGACGTTCGTTTGGGACAAGGCCTTTGGCATAGGCACCCAATCGCCAGCCCACGCTCGTGAACCCGTAACGCGAGGCGTCTGCGCTGCGTCCGAACACCAGCTCGACCTGTTCGTGCAAAGCCTTCAGCAGGGTTAATTCGTCGTCATGCAGCAGGAAGCTGCCCGCCTCGGCACAGGAACTTGAAGAGCGGTTTTCGCTTGCCTTTTTAGTCCGCCATCAAGTCCGCGAACCACCCGTCAGCGAGACGAGACGAATGAGCCAACTCTCGGCATGCAGCAATTGCCTGGCAGTAGCGGTAGCCCGCCCGATGACCCGGGTCTATGTCAGCCGCCAACAGCCCGGCAAGAGGGCCGCAACATCGCCTCGCCGGTACCTGTCATCCAGCAGCCAAAGCCAGCCCCGATCCTCTGGCGTTCTGAGCACGCGCCCAGCGGCCTGGACGACCCGCTGCATGGCCGGCACCAAGTCAGCGTAGCCATGATCGCCGCCAAAGAGTTTGTCGAGCCTGGCCCGCACATGGTCCTGCGTCACCGAAACCGGAGGCAGACCCAGCGTGGCGATAAAGGCCCCGATCAGCAATGACCCCGGCAGATCCACCCCTTCGGCGAACACGCCGCCAAGCACGGCAAACCCGATACCTTGCCCTTGCGGCCGAAAGCGCCCTAAAAACTCCAGCCTGGCTTCGGCACCCATCCGCCGATCCTGCCGCCACTGCGGGATGTCTGGCCTGTGCAACGCAAGCAGCGCAGCGGCCTTCTCCAGGTAGTCGAAACTGCTGAAGAACGCCAGATAGTTGCCCGGGTGTTCGTCGAACTGGTGTGCGAGCACGCTGACCAGACGCTTGAGCGACCTGTCACGATCTGCGAAGCGCGTCGAGATGCCGTCGGCGATCTGCACCGTCAGGTGCTCAGGTGCAAATGAAGGCGGCACATCGATCCAAGCCGTGTCCTCTGGCAGGCCCAGCAGATTGATCGCGTAGTCCGGCGGCGCCAGGGTGGCGGAAAACAGTGTGATGCTGTGCAGTGCCTTGAAGCGCTGACGCAGAAACACAGTCGGCGCCACATTGCGTAGGCAGACCAGCACATCCGAACGGGCCGCTTTGCCGGCTTCATCCGGGCGGGTGCCACCACTCGCAGTGATGGTCTGCACTTCGAACAGCGAGTGGTCGCTCAGCGCTTCGACGAGCCGCAGGAATCGCTGCAAGCCGAAATGGAAGTTCAGCAGCGCGCCCACCGAAAGCGGATGCTGCTGAAAGTGCTGCGACAGCGCGCCTGCCGCCATCTGCAGCGCCTGCATGAATGCATCGGGAACCGCGCCCAGTACCTCGTACGCGCCATTGGCTTCCTCGGCGAGTGTCTCGGTTGCCTGGGCGAGCAGGTCGAGCGACGGTCGAACTGACGCCGGTGCGGCCCGAGCAGCGGCGCCAAGCAGGCTCAGGCGCAGTTCTGCGCTGTACATCTGCCGTGTGCGGTCAACCAGGTTGTGGGCCTCATCGACCAGAACCGCCAGCTTCCACTCCAGAGCCTGCACCAAGCCCCAAAGCTGACCGTTGTTGTCGAACAAGTGGTGTACGTCGCCCACCACGACGTCGGCCCAGCGCACCAGTTCCTGTCCAAGGTAGTAGGGGCAGATGTCGTGCCGCAGCGCAACCTCGCGCTGTGCCGCCGAGTCCAGCCAGCCCCGTGCCACGGCCTCCTCGCGTGCGCCTGCCAGCCGGTCGTAGAAGCCCTGGGCCAGCGGGCACGAGTCGCCGTGGCATGCCTTGTCGGGGTGTTCACACCCTTCGTCCTTTGGCACCATGGCCAATACGCGCAGGGTTTGGCCTGGCGTCGCTGAACGCAGAGCTTCCAGCGTCTCAAGAGCGGTCAACCGCCCTGTGCCCTTGCACGTCAGATAGGCCACCTTGTCGATGCCTTGACCAGGTAGGGCGCGCAGCAGCGGGAAGAGGGTGCCCACGGTCTTGCCGATACCTGTAGGCGCTTGGGCGAGCAGGGTGCGACCACTGCTGGCAGCGCGATACACCGCAGCGGCCAAATCGCGCTGTCCTGTCCGAAACCTGCCCGGCGGGAAGGGGAGCTCCTTCAGCGCCGCGTCACGAGCAGCGCGGTGAGCCGCTTCCTGCTGCGCCCAGCCCGCGAAAGCCGCGCAGCGCTGGATGAAGATCTCATCCAGTTCCTGCGCGCCAAAGACTTGCCGCAGTTCCGTCTCGGACTGGGACTCGACGTCGAAGTACACCAGCGCGAGCGCGATCTCCGGGAGGCTGCGCACGCGGCAGAAGAGGGCGCCGTAGGTTTGCAGTTGAGCCCAGTGCAGCTGCCGTCGATTCTCCGGAACGTCGTCTGGTTGCCCGCGAATGGTCTTGATCTCTTCCAGGCAGCGTCGTCGAGGGTCGAAACCGTCGGCGCGACCGCGTACCTTAAGGTCGTCGCAGCGGCCCTCCAGGGCGATCTCAGTCTCATAGTCCTGGCCGCGACGTGCTGCGACGGTCTGCTGGCTCTTGATTCCTTCCAAGGCCGTCGCCGTCGGTGTGAAGCGGCGATCCAAGTCGCCCCGCTTGGCGGTGAACTCGCAGAGGCTGCGCACAGAGACGGTGTAAGCGGCTGCGTCGGCAACGGCTTGGGTCTCGGTCTCGGTCTCGGTCTCGGTCTCGGTCTCGGTCTCGGGTGCTGCGTCAGAGCCATCGACGGGTTCAACTGCGGTGTGGGGCGGGGCGAATGAAGCAGCGGGCATCGTGCGCATTGTCACCAAGGCGCATGGTGGCCTGTTGAGCTTTTGAGGAACGCCCGATTCATCGAGCCCACGCAGCAGATGCGCAATGAAGGTGGCACGCAGTTGATCAGGCGCGCGAGCCCGGTGAGCATCCGGCTACTCGTCGAACTCCTTGATGCCGGGCTGCAATGGGTTGCAATTTCTCGGTAAGCATTCCTGTCTACATCGACTGCAGCGGCGCTGAGCCAGCCGTTGCGGTGGAGCTGCCGCCGTGCAGCAGCGCAACCAGTACTTGGCGAGAATCTGACGACACTAACAAGGTTCCCACTGAAGGCGCGCGCGGGCTAGCGCGGCGGAAGGTCGTGATATCGAGAAAGGCGACTATGATTGCAGCGGGAACACAGCAAGATCTCTGCACGGCAGCGCAAGCACAGGAACAAGCGGGCTGAACGATCCATAGCCGGTTTCGGGGCAGACGGCCAAAGGTGCTGACGGGGTCGCTCGGCGGTTGGCACGTCGGAGGCTGAGGAGGAGGAGTCAGTCGGTGGCAACTGATAGCGGTATAGTCCGATTCAATTCGGTGCTGTCGGCAGCCAGATCGCTTTTCAAACAGCCTTTAACTGCCGCGCCTGATCAATAGACTGCAGCTATCACATCGCGCAACGGCGATGGCATTGTCTAAGACACCGGCAGCCTTTGAGCTGCTCTCATGCGGAAGGCTTCCACAGTTCAGGGCGCCGCCCTGCATGGTGCAAGCCACAGCCGCTAAATGCTTCTTGTGATCTGGCGCGATCGGTGCCCGCTCAACATCCCTACCCGAACCAAAGCCCCCGTACACAGGCGGCTTTCGAACACAGGCCATGAATACATCGCAGGCCAAGCGAGTTCTTGAAACGGCGCTCATTTGCGCTGCTGAGCCGCTGCCGTTGAATCAAATGCGCGCCCTCTTCGACGGTGAGGTCGGCGCTGACACGTTGCGCAACCTGCTGGCTGATTTAGGTCTGGACTGGCAAGACAGGGGCGTCGAACTGGTGGCACTTGCCTCAGGTTGGCGTTTCCAGAGCCGGCCGGAAATGCGTACCTTTCTTGATCGTTTGCACCCTGAAAAGCCGCCTCGCTATTCCCGGGCAGCAATGGAAACGCTGGCCATCGTGGCCTACCGGCAACCGGTGACGCGTGGCGACATCGAAGACATTCGCGGCGTGACCGTCAGCAGCCAGATCGTCAAACAGCTCGAAGACCGTGGCTGGATCGACGCCATTGGCTACCGTGAAGCCCCGGGCCGCCCGGCGCTTTACGCCACCACGCGTCAGTTTCTGGACGATCTGGGTTTGGCCAGCCTGGACCAGTTGCCTGCCATCGACAGTGCAGCAGACGCTCAGGCGGTGCTGATGGCACTGCAAGACGATGCTTCGTTGCTGGAAGGGCCGCAGGCCAGCCTGGAGCTGGATGCAGAACAGCGCAGTGAGGCTGCGGCTATTGAATCTCCTGCAGGCCAGCCGCCAGTGCCGCAGGCAGATACATCAGCAGCAGACGTACCTGCCGAAGCCCCAGCCCCTGAACCCGCCCATCAGACAGCAGAACCCCATCAAGAAAAATCAGTATGAGTGTTAAAGACGCCGATCCCCAGCAGCCGGAAAACGCTGCACAGCCCTTGTCCGAGAACGCTGACACGCCTGTTGCGCCCAAACGCAAGCGTGCGCCGCGCAAGACAGCGCAGGCTGTCGTTTCGGCCTCAGACGCTGACGGTGACTCTGGGCCGGCCAATGACACGCCCGCAGATCCACCCCCAGTGGTTGACGTGCCCGCGAACGCAGTGCGAACGCGCCGCCGCCGCACGACGGCGGCTTCTGAGGATGGTGCAGCCCAAGCCGTAGAAAGTGCCCCCCAGGCGGTCGGTAGCCAAGTGGAAGGTGCCACGAGCGATGCACCAGACGGCACAACGAGCGACGCCCCGAGCGCCGAGAAAAGCAAAGAGAAAAGCGCCGAAGCAAGCGCAGTTGCAGACGGTGCGCCAGACGGTGCGCCAGACGGTGCACCAGACGGCGAACCCAGCCGCAGCACCAGGCGCAACCGCAATCGCCGTCGGGGCCGCCGCGGCGCCGACAAGCGTGCAGGTGAAGCCGGTGTTGAAGGCGATGTACAGCAGGGCGGTATAGCCCGTCCAGTCCGGCCAGCGCGCCCTGAGCGCCTGCCGGTGGCCGTGTTGCCCGACGTGGGCGAGGTTTTTGCCGAACTGTTGGACGGTCGCTTCGATGCTGAGTTGCAGGACGGCGATGACGCAGAGGCTGTAGCTGATATCTCTGGTGTTGCTGAGGCCGCCGATATCTCATCGGCGCCCGAATCCAACGAATCAGATGCGCAAGTGTCCGCTGACAGTCAAGACGACACGTCATTGGCCGCGCCCAAGCGTGTGCTGGCGCCCCAGCCCGACGCGCCCAAGCTGCACAAGGTGCTGGCCCAGTCAGGCGCCGGGTCGCGCCGCGACCTGGAGCAGAAGATCAACGACGGCCGCGTCAGCGTGAACGATGAAGTGGCCCACATCGGCCAGCGCATCAGCTATGGCGACCGCATCACCATCGACGGCAAGCCGGTGCGCGTGCGCATTGCGCCGCAGCCAGCCAGGGTGCTGGCTTATCACAAGCCTGCCGGCGAAGTCGTCACCCACGACGACCCGCAGCAGCGGCCCACGGTTTTCCGCCGCCTGCCGCGTTTGCAGCAGGGCAAATGGCAGTCGGTGGGCCGACTGGACATCAATACCGAAGGCTTGCTGCTGTTCACCAATTCAGGCGAACTGGCCAACCAGTTGATGCACCCGCGTTTTGGCATCGAGCGTGAATACGCCGTGCGTTCGCTGGGTACGCTGGGCAATGATTCGAAGGCCAAGTTGCTGGCAGGCCTGGAAATCGACGGCCAGCCTTGCGCTTTCAAGAGCATAGAAGACGGCGGTGGTGAAGGCGTCAACCATTGGTACCGCTGCGTCATCACCGAAGGGCGCAACCGCGAAGTGCGCAAGCTCTTCGAGTCGGTGGGCCATGCCGTCAGCCGCTTGATTCGCATTCGCTACGGCTCGGTGGTGTTGCCACGCGGTTTGAAGCGCGGCGTCTGGGTCGACTTGGACGAACGTGATTTGCGCACTTTGCGTGGCCTGGCTGCTTCCAGTGGACGCAATGAACGGCCACCGCAAGCGGGTGAAGGCGCAGCCGAGGGCCAGGCTGCTGGGCAAGCCGATGGTGGGCGCAGCGACCGCAACTCGCGCAAGCGCCGGGGTGGTCGCCGGAACAAGGGCGAGCCCGGCATGCAAGGCCCAGACAACGGCGCAGTCGGCATCGACCAGCGGGTGGGCTCTGGTGACGACCTGGACGACATGGACCGCGATATGCCGCGTGGCTTCGTGCCCGACCCGCTGCAGACCTCGCTGTCCAGCCTGACGGCCAAGCGCCAGCGGCCCGGACGAGGTGGTCGCTCAGACAGGCCAGCCAGAGCGGAGAACGGCAACCGTGCCGAGCGCCCGGATGCCGACCTGGACAACGACGACGCCAACACCGGGCCGATTCCCAGCCCCTTGCAGCAGACCTACGACAAGCGCGCCATTCAACTGGAACGTTCGCAACGCCGCGAATTGTCTGAAGACGCGCCCATCCCGAACCCGCTGCAGCAGACCTATGACAAGCGCGCGTTGATGCGAGACCGCATGCCGCAGCGCGAGATGTCCGACGACGGCCCGATTCCGAATCCATTGCAACAAACCTACGACAGGCGCTTTGCCGGTGGGCAAGGTGGCGCGGGTGCTGGTGGTGGTGGGGGTGGCGCAGGCGGGCAAGGCGCCAAGCGCGGGGGTCAGCGTGGCAAGGCCGGTGGCCGTGGCCAAGGTGCTGGCATGGCTGGCGGCTCAGGTGACGGCGGCTTTGGCCAAGGCGCTAACAAGTCCGAAAACAAACGTGGCAGTTCGCGCGGCGGTCCAGCCACACCTGGCCGCAACAAGACACGCAACAGCGCGCCGAAGAAGACGGGCGGCGGCGCGCGAGAACCCGATCCAATGCAGACATCGGTGGGCTTCATTGGCGGCGACGCTTTCCTGCGCAAAGGCAGTGG
>Ga0136639_10000795_pt1 | contig 10883 bp, 12 predicted proteins | sample AntDrymUQ8592106_2_FD_113739 | JGI IMG/M metagenome (GOLD analysis project Ga0136639, IMG submission 113739) | Polar desert sand microbial communities from Dry Valleys, Antarctica - metaG UQ859 (21.06) | ecosystem: Environmental > Terrestrial > Soil > Desert | place: Antarctica: Dry Valley...
GGGACGACGGCGGTGGAGGACTTCGGCAGCGAGCCCCAGCGGAGGCCGCAGTACGGGGCGGAGTGGGCCTGCGCGGAAGCAGGGACCAGAAGAGCCGGCACGACGAGCGCCAGCACAGCGACGATGCGGGAGACGGTGGCCTTCATGCCTCTCCCACGCGCGGCGCCGGCCGCAGGTTGACAGGGGCCGACAGCGACGGCGCCAGGATGCGAATGGCGGACCCAGCGACAGCCAGGCCTCCACGTCGCGCGGGGCGGCGGTGCCGGCGGACAGGATCCGGTCGTGCGGACGGACCCGCCGCTGGGCCAGCCCTGCCCCCGTCGCCCTGCGGGCCCCAGCCGTCAGCGGGACGCGGTGCGACGGGGGGCGAGCCGGCCCAGGCTGCTGCTCCGCCGCTCGCCCACCTGGACCGGCAGCGGCGCCCGGATGATGGGGACCGGGAACCGGGCCGCCCGGATGGGGTCCAGCGTCGCATCGGTGATGCCGGCGGTGAACTCGTCGAAGCCGAAGACCCGGAACAGCGCCTCCCGGCCGAACTTCGAGCTGTCGGCGACGAAGAACGCCTCGCCCGCCACGGACCGCATCTTGCGCTTCAGCTCGGTCTCATAGCTGGACGTGGAGAAGATCCCGTCGTCGGTCACGGTGTCCGCGCCGAAGATCGCCACGTTCACCCGCATGTTCTCGATCTGCTGCACCGAGGTAGGGCCCCACATCGCCAAGCCGCTCGGCAGCAGCTCGCCACCGATGAAGACCAGGTGGATGGACGGTTTGCTCGCTATCTCCAGCCCGACGCGCAGGTCGTGCGTCACGACGGTGAGGCGGGAGTGGGTGAGATGCCGGGCCACCTCCAGGGTGGTCGACCCGGAGCCAAGGACGATCGTCTGGCCCTCCAGCACCCGCTCGGCCATCGCGGCGCCGATGGCCCGCTTCTCGGCCGGGTGCAGCCCGGGTCGGGCGACCTCCGGCTCCATCGGCGGCCGTACCGGGACCACCCCGCCATGGGTGCGCTCGACGAGGCCTTGGGCCTCCAGCTTCTCCAGGTCTCTGCGGATCGTGGAGCTGTCCACGCTGAAGGCTCCGGCCAACGAACGGACGCTGGCGAAGCCGTGCTCCTGCAGCAGCAGGGTGATGTCCCGGCGGCGCGACATGTCTCTCCTTCATCGGCGACTCAACGAGCGTAGCAAGATGCGTGCACGAATTCGCGCAGGAATCTGCGCGATCTGCAAGATTTCTGGCACGGATCGCTCGACAGGTGCGCGAGTGGCATCTACCTTCAGCGGAAGCACGCATGCGACCGCTGCCAGAAGCCGTCGATCGTGCACCTCGATCACGAAGGAGTGACGGATATGCGCAACAGACTTGCCCTCGTCGTGGCCACGGGTGCCGCGGCCGCCCTCATCGCCGGGTGCGGATCGGTCGGAGGCACCACCGCCGAGCCGGCCGCCGGTGGCTCGGCAGCCGCCGACGGCGACGTGGTGGCCGCGGCGGACATGACCATGGTCACCGTCGTCAAGCTCCAGGGCATCGGCTGGTTCGACCGCATGACGGTCGGGGTGGCCGAGTACGCCGAAGAGAGCGGCGTCGACGCCCGCGTCGAGGGCGCCGACGACGTCAGCCCCGAGAAGCAGATCCAGATCATCCAGGACCTCATCGCTCAGAACCCGACCGCCATCACGGTCGTCCCGAACTCGCCCGAGGCGCTGTCCAACGTTCTGGCCCAGGCCCGGGAGCAGGGCATCATCGTCGTGTCGCACGAGGCCTCGGGCATCGAGAACGTCGACATCGACATCGAGGCCTTCGACAACGCGGCCTACGGCTCGCAGATCATGACCAACCTCGGCGACTGCATGGGTGGGTCCGGGGAGTACGTCCAGTTCGTCGGCGGGCTCACCGCCAAGACGCACATGGAGTGGGTCGGCGCGGCGTATGAGACCCAGCAGGCCGACTTCCCCGACATGACCCGCGTCGAGGACCCGATCGAGAGCACGGACAACGAGAACGCGGCCTACGAGAAGGCCAAGGAGGTCCTCGCGAAGTACCCGGACATCAAGGGCTTCCAGGGATCCGCCGGCAACGACGTCCCCGGTATCGGCCGCGCGGTCCTCGAGGCGGGTCTCGAGGACGAGGTCTGCGTGATGGGGACCTCGATCCCCTCGGCGTCGGCGAAGTACCTCGCCGACGGCTCCATCGACAAGATCTTCTTCTGGGACCCCGCGCTGGCCGGCAAGGCCCAGCTGAAGATCGCCCAGATCCTCGCCGAGGGCGGGACGATCGAGGAGGGCACCGACCTCGGCATCGAGGGCTACGAGTCCCTGGTCAAGGTTGAGGGCTTCGACAACGTCTACGCGGGCGACGCGGCCGTCGAGGCCGACGCGGCCGCAGCAGCCGAGTTCGACTTCTGAGTCGACCCACAGCACGCCCCCTCGCCCGGGGCGGCCCTCACCGGGCCGCCCCGGGCGCGAGCCGGAGAGTGAGCCTATGACCGCACCGTCCGGCGATGACCCCGTGGCGCCCGTCCTGCGGGTCCGTGACATCCGCAAGACCTACGGCGGGGTCGCCGCCCTCAAGGGCATCAGCCTCGACCTCCACCCGGGTGAGGTGCACTGCCTGGCCGGGGAGAACGGGTGCGGCAAGTCCACCCTCATCAAGATCATCTCTGGGGCAGAGAGGCCCGACTCGGGCGAGATCGTCGTAGACGGGGTGGCCCACCGCTCCATGAACACCGCCGCGGCCATCAAGAGCGGCATCCAGGTCATCTACCAGGACTTCTCGCTCTTCCCCAACCTGACCGTTGCGGAGAACATCGTCCTCACCGCCGCGGTCGCCGACCGTCGCCGTCTGTACTCGCCCCGGTCGTCACGGCCCGCTGCAGAGGCGATCGTCGCCGAGCTTGGCCTCACCCTCGACCTCGACGCCGACGTCGAGCGCCTGTCGGTCGCGGACAAGCAGCTCACCGCCATCTGCCGCGCGCTGGTCAACGAGGCCCGCATCATCATCATGGACGAGCCCACCACAGCCCTGACCCATCACGAGGTGGCCCGGCTGTTCGCGCTGGTGAAGACCCTGCGCGGTCGCGGCGTCGCCCTGATGTTCGTCTCGCACAAGCTCGACGAGGTGCTCGCGGTCTCCCAGCGTGTGACGATCCTGCGCTCGGGCGCCCACGTCATCACCGGGCCGGCGTCGGACTTCGACCGCGAGAGCATCGCCACCCACATGACCGGCCGCGAGGTCGACGTGTCCCGCCTGGTCAGCACGCTGCCCGACGACGCACCCCCGGTGCTGCAGGTCGAGCACCTCGGCCTGCGCGGCGCCTACAGCGACGTAAGCTTCGAGCTGCGCCGCGGCGAGATCCTCGGCATCACCGGCCTGCTCGGGTCCGGGCGCACGGAGCTGGCGGAGTCGCTGTTCGGGGTGCTGCCGAGCGAGCAGGGCGTCGTGCGCGTCGAGGGGACGCAGGTGCGCCTGCGCACCATCGACGACGCCGTCGCAGCGGGCATCGGGTACGTGCCGGAGGACCGGCTGTCCCAGGGGCTGTTCATGGACAAGTCCATCGCCGACAACCTCATCGCCGGCTCGCTGCGGGCGCACCGCACGCGGTGGGGGACGCTGGACGGCCGGCGCATCCGGGGGACCATCCAGGGCTTGTTCGAGCGGCTGCGGATCAAGGCACCGAGCTCGGCGGCCCCGGTGCGCTCGCTGTCCGGCGGCAACGCCCAGCGGGTGGTCCTCGGCAAGTGGCTCGCCACCCGACCCAAGGTCCTCATGCTCAACGGCCCCACGGTCGGGGTGGACGTCGGCTCCAAGGCGGAGATCCTCGCGCTGCTGCGCGACGAGGCCGCGCGGGGCATGGCCGTCATCATCATCTCCGACGACGCCCCCGAGCTGGTGTCGAGCTGCCACCGGGTGCTCGTCATCAGGCAGGGGCGTCTGGTCCACACCCTGACCGGCGACGACGTCCAGGTCGACACCATCGTGCAGCGGATGGCGGCATGAGCCGGTTCCGAGGTCCCAACAACGAGGGCATCCTCCTGGTCATCCTGCTCGTACTCGTCCTCGGGATGTCCGTCGCCAACCCGGCGTTCTTCTCGGTGTCCACGTTGTTCGCCGTGCTGCGCAGCTCGATCGTCCCGCTCGTGCTCGCGCTCGGGGTCCTCATCGTCATCATCTCCGGCGGGATCGACGTCTCCTTCGCGGCGATCGCCGTGTTCGCCGCCTACTCCACCGTCCTCCTCACCGAGGGCGACCCGCTGGGGTTCGGCATCGTCGGTGCCGTGGTCTGCGCGTTGGCCATCGGGGCGCTGCTCGGCCTGGTCAACGGCGTCGTGATCGCCCGGTTCCGGCTACCCACCCTCATCGTCACCCTGGGGACCCAGGGCATCTTCCGGGGCGTCCTCCTCACCTACGTCGGGGCGGTCTACGTCGCCAACCTGCCCGGTCCGATGGCTGCCCTGTCGACCGCGGACCTCGTCGAGGTCACCGTCGGCAACCGGCGGACGAGCCTGACGGCGATGGTCATCCCACCGGTCCTGCTGTGCCTGCTGGTCGCGTGGGTGCTCCGCGGCACGATGTTCGGCCGCGCCGTCTACGCCATCGGCGGCGACCCCGAGGCGGCCCGCCGCGCGGGCTTCCGGGTGGCCCGCACCCAGCTCACGGTGTACGTCGTCGTCGGGATGATGGCAGCCACCGGTGGCCTCATCTTCATGATCATGGGCCGGAGCGCGAGCCCCCAGGACCTGGTCGGGAGCGAGCTCGACATCATCGCCGCCGTCGTCCTGGGCGGGGCGTCCATCTTCGGTGGGCGGGGCTCGGTCCTGGGGACCGCACTCGGTGTCCTGCTCGTCCAGGTCATCAACAACAGCCTCATCCTCGCCGGCGTCCCCAGCGCGTGGCAGCGCACCGCGGTCGGTGTGCTCCTCATCCTCGGCGTGGGCGTCCAGGCGCTCGCCGCCAAGCGCTCCGCCACCAAGGTCCACGCCCACGACGAGGAAGGGGTGGCCGCATGAGTGCGTCCGAGGGCCGCGGCAGCTCGTCCCCGCGGCCCGACCCGTCGGTGGACGGCCGCTGGAGCGGCCTGCTGGGCCGGGTCCAGGTGGACCGTCGACTCAGCCGGATGGCGGTGCTCCTGGTCATCGCCTTCGCGTTCTTCGCTGTGCAGAACCCGCAGGTGTTCCTCAGCCCGATCAACCTGCAGAACATCATGGTCGCCTCGCCGGAGATCGGCGTCCTCGCCGTGGCGATGATGCTGGCGATGCTCACCGGCGGCATCGACCTGTCGGTGGTCGCCATCGCCAACCTGTCGGCCATCACCATGTCGATGACGTTCACCGCGATCGCGGCCTCGGACCCAGCGCTGGCCGAGCAGAGCGCCCCGCTGCTGGTGCTGCTGGGGGCAGCGGTCGGCCTGGTCTGCGGCGCGGTCAACGGCATCCTGGTCTCCCGGGTCGGGATCACCCCGATCCTGGCGACGCTGGGCAGCATGCAGGTGTTCAACGGCATGGCCATCGTCTGGACCGGCGGCAGCGTGCTCTACGGCTCCCCGACCGCGCTGACCGCGGTGGGCCGGTCGACCGTGGCGGGCGTCCCCATGCTGTTCATCATCTTCGTGGTGGTCGCAGCGGCCGTCGCGGTCCTCGTCAACCGCACGCCGGTCGGCCTGAAGATCCAGCTGCAGGGCGCCAACCCGGTCGCAGCCCGGTACTCCGGGGTCGACAGCCGGTCCGTACTCACCCGGACCTACCTGCTCACCGGCCTGCTCGGGGGCATCGCGGGGGTCCTGTTCCTCACCCGGAACCCCACCGCCTCCGCGGACTACGGCGCCTCGTACGTCCTGCTCGTCATCGTCATCGCGGTCCTCGGTGGCACCAACCCCAACGGGGGGTTCGCCACGGTGGCCGGCGTCGTGCTCGCCACGCTCACCCTGCAGATCATCGCCAGCGGGTTCACCGCGATCCGGCTGTCGTCCTTCGAGTACGCCATCGCGCAGGGCGTCATCCTCATCGTCGTGATGATCAGCGACCAGGTGCGCTGGCGCCGCCGTGGCGGACGACCACCCACCGGCCGGGTGGGAGCCGCTACGGCGCCGACGCCGTCGCCGTCGCCGTCGCTCGAGACGGACCACCACGACCAGCACCACCCCGTATCCGGAGGGACACCATGAAGAAGATCATCAATGACCCCGCAGCGTTCGTCGACGAGATGATCGACGGCATCCTGCTGGCGCACCCCGAGCTGCTCAAGGTCCCTGGGGACGACCGCCGGATCCTGGTCCGGGCCGACGCGCCGGTGACCGGCAAGGTTGGCATCGTCACCGGCGGCGGCTCCGGCCACCTGCCGCTGTTCAAGGGGTACGTGGGCACCGGGCTGTGCTCGGGCGTCGCGATCGGCAACGTGTTCAGCTCGCCGAGCTCGCAGCAGGTGTTCGAGGCGACCATGGCCGTCGACGGCGGCGCGGGTGTGCTCTACCTGTACGGCAACTACGGCGGTGACGTCTTCAACTTCGACCTGGCCGCCGACCTGGCCGAGCTGGAGGACGTCGAGACCCTCACGGTGCTCGGCCGCGACGACGTGGCCAGCCAGCCCAACGAGCGCAAGACGGACCGCCGCGGGGTGGCGGGAATCTTCTTCGCCTACAAGGCGGCCGGTGCGGCGGCCGAGCGGGGCGACTCGCTGCAGCGGGTGGCCGCGATCGCCGAGGACGTCGTCGAGCACACCGCGACCATGGGCATCGGCATCTCCCCGACGATCCTGCCCACCACGCAGCAGCCGAGCTTCGACCTGCCGGACGGGGAGATGGAGATCGGGATCGGCATCCACGGCGAGCCCGGCATCCACCGCGGCCCGCTCGAGACCGCCGACCAGATCGCCGACCACCTCGTCCTCGCGCTCGTCGCGGACCTGGGCCTCGGCCAGGGCGACCGGGTCGCCGTGCTCGTCAACGGCATGGGTGCGACCCCGCTGGAGGAGCTGTATCTGCTGTACCGGCGGGTGCACCAGATCCTCGCCGAGCGGGGCGTGACCATCGCCAAGAACTACGTCGGGGAGTACGCGACGAGCCTGGAGATGGCGGGGGCGTCGATCTCGCTGCTCGCCCTGGACGACGACCGGCTCGCGCTCCTGGAGGCCCCCGCCCGCTCCCCGTTCTTCCGGGAGGTCTGAGCCGTGCGTGCCCCGGACATGAACGCGTCCATCCGCAGCAGCCTCGCCGAGCTCGTCGGGTACGCCGACGAGCTGCGCGACCTCGATCAGGCTCTCGGTGACGGCGACCTCGGCATCACCATCTCCCTGGGCGCCGAGGCGGTCATCGCCGCGCTGGAGCGGCTGCCCGAGGACGCCCCGCCCAGCATCATCGCCCGCGAGTCCGCCAAGGCCTTCGCCAACGCCAACCCGTCCACGATGGCCGCGCTGGTCGCCGGGGGACTGCTGGCCGGCTCCAAGGTCTGGGCCGACCGGGACGAGGTCGACGTCACCGACGCCGGCCGCTTCGTCCGGGCCGCGGGGGAGAACATCGCCCAGCGAGGCAAGACGCAGCTGGGCGACAAGACCATCCTCGACTCCATCATGCCCGCGGCCGACGCGCTGGAGTCGGCGACCGACGCCCGCTCCGGCCTCGAGTCGGCCATCGAGGCGGCCGGCCGCGCCGTCATCGACACCACCGACCTGCAGTCCCGCCGAGGCAGGGCCTCGTGGCTGCAGGAACGCAGCATCGGCCTGCAGGACCCGGGGGCGACCGCCTTCTGGCGCTTCCTCGAGTCCTGGCACGCCGCGAGCACCATCACCCCCCACTCCTGAGGAGATCCGCATGACAGCCATCGCCTACCTGGGCCTCGGCGCGATGGGCCGCGGCATGGTCGCCAACCTGACCGCCGCGGGCCACGACGTGACCGTCTGGAACCGCACCCCCACCGACGTCTCCGAGCTCGACGCCCGTTCCGCGGGCTCCATCGCCGAAGCCGTCGACGGCGCCGAGGTCGTCCTGTACTGCCTGGCCGACGACGCGGCCGTGCGGGCCGTGGCGCTCGGTGAGGGCGGCGTGGTCGCTTCCGTCACGGCGCCGACCGTCGTCGTCGACATGTCGACCATCAGCCCCGGCTTGAGCGACGAGGAGGCTGCGGCGTTCGCGGCCCGCGGCGTGCCGTTTCTCGACGCGCCGGTCTTCGGCTCTAAGGGCGAAGCCGCCGCGGGCGGGCTGTGGGTCGTCGTCGGCGGCGACGCCGACGTCCTGGCCCGGGTCCGCCCGGTGCTCGACGTGCTGGCTGAAACCGTGCACCACCTCGGCCCGCAGGGCTCCGGCGCCCGGATGAAGCTCGTCGGCAACCTCGTCGTCGCCGCGCAGCTGGAGGCGCTGGGGGAGGCCCTCACCCTCGCCAAGGCCGCCGGGCTCGACCTGTCGCGCGTTCTCGAGGTGTTCGCCGTCACCGACTTCCGGTCCCCGATCTTCGCTGGGGTCGGGCCGACCGTGCTCGCGGACGACTACTCGCCCTCGTTCGCGCTCGACCTGATGGTCAAGGACGCCGGGCTGGTCCAGGCGTTCGCCGACTCGGTGGGCGCTCCGGTGCCAACCGTCGCCGTGGTCCGCTCGTCGCTGGACGACGCGGCGGAGCGCGGGTACGGCCGGGAGAACGCGTCCGCGCTCATCAAGGTCATCGCGGAGCGGGCCGGGGTGAGCCTCGCGGGCTGAACGGCCGCGTCACCAGGGCCCGCCTCCCCGGTGATGGCCTCCCGCTGCGATGCCGGTCGTCCTGGCGGGCTTGTCGGACTGTCCGGTCGTCGCCGCGTCCAGCACGCGGGAGTACGAGGCTGTCGTCGAGGTGGCCGCGGCGCAGGCGCGCAGCCACCCGAGGAGCAGCAGAAGCCGGGCGGTGACGGGCCGGCTCAGCACGGCCACCTACTCGACCCTCCGGTCGTCACGTCTGCGACCGGCACCCCCTGTCTGACACCCTGCGAACGGCGTCACGACATGGCCGTCACCGCTGTCCTGTCCCGGACCCGATCCCTGCGCATGAGCTCGAGGGCCAGGATCGCACCGACGGCGGGCAGCACCGCCAGCACGACGGTGAGCCACGACCACCCCCGCACCCACCGCATCGCGACGACTCCCAGCGAACACAGCACGTACAGGCCGCCGTGGAGCGGTCCGACCGTGCCCGTCACCGACTCGGCGTGCACGGTGACGATGTTGACCAGCAGCACCACGAGCGTCGCGGTCTCGGCCCACGCGAGGACCGCCAGCACGGTGTCCAGCCGGGCAGCGGACTGCGGTCGGGTCGGGCTGGTGCGGGAGAAGAGGTCGATCGGCACGCAGACCAGTGTCGTGACCGAGCGGCCGGGAGCGCGCGCGGGGCCGCGGTCATAGCGCTCGCCGCGGCGAGTGTCGTCCTCTGCTCCCTGGCGCGGGCGGCGATCCGGTCTCGGAGCTCGCGGGGGACCCTGATGGGCGTGGGAGCTGTCATACCTTCAGTTTGCCAACGCGTATGCCCATCGATCGAGGAGTCGGGGAGCGGTGCCGAACGGTCTGGGTCTTCAGGTGGAGCCGTCCACAACGTATCGGATCCGATATCGTCACCCTCGTGAGAAGCATGGATCCCCGGCTCTCCGACCTCCTCACCTCGGCCGTGCGGCTGCAGGGGCTGGTCCCGGACGCCGTGCTGGTCGGGGGCACGGCGGCCGCGATACACGCCGGACACCGGATCTCGTTCGACCACGACCACGTGGTCGCCGACCTCTCGTCTCGCTACGGCGAGGTGCTCGAGGCGGTGGAGGCCTCCGAGGGGTGGGTGACGAGCGTCCGGGCAAGCTCACCACCGTTGACGTTGCTCGGCTCGCTCGACGGTGTCGAGGCCGGGCTGCGGCAGCTGCGTCGGGCGCGTCCGCTCGAGGTCGAGGACGTGGTGGTGGCCGGTCACACGCTGCGGGTTCCCACCCTGTCGGAGATGCTGCGGGTCAAGGCCTATCTGGTGGTGCAGCGGAACCAGGTCCGCGACTACCTGGACACGGTGGCGCTGGCGGAGAGGCTCGGCAGCGACGCGGTCGACGTGCTGCTCGCCATCGACGAGTACTACCTGGACCGGTCCGACGAGCGCGACTCCGTCCTGACGGCCCTGGTGCAGCGCCTGGCCGAGCCGGCGCCTCGTGACCGGAGGGTCACCACCCAGCTCGGTAGCTACAAGGGCATCGCGGAGCGGTGGGCCGACTGGGACCGCGTGCGTGAGGCCTGCGCCGGCCTGGCGGACGCCCTGCTCGACCGGCTCCGCGAGCGTCAGGGGCGCTCATGAGTGCCGTACTCCGCAACGTCGACGTCGACCCGCACGCGCCGCTCGCGACCTGGCCGTACGAGGCGCTCGTCACGATGGTGGAGCGGGGGTCCGTCACGGAGTGGTCCCGGCTGGCGGCTGAGGTGTTCGCCGAGCCGTGGGGTCCGGTGGCCCGGCAGCTGGAGGAGTACCTGTCCTACGCCCGTCCCTACGGGGTCGCGCCGCTGCTGGAGCGGGCGATCGCCCGGGCCCGGGCCGAGCAGGCGAGGGGTGAGCGCGAGATCGTCGCCGCCGAGGTGGACGCGCTCCTCCGGCGGTCCGGCCTCACGACGGCCGCCCTGGCCCGACGGCTGGGCACGTCCGGCTCCCGGCTTTCGACGTACCGCACCGGCCGTGTGACACCGTCGGCGGCCTTCATGGTGCGGCTGCGGGAGCACGTGGAACGCGTGGCCCCGACGTCGTAGCGTTCTCATGTACTCAACGAGCCCGACGAGCCCGACGAGCCCGACGAGCCCGACGAGCCCGACGAGCCCGACGAGCTGCAGCGCCGACGCGACGCCAAGGCCTGGAACCAGACGATCGGGCGGGCGGACCTGGCCCAGCTGCTGGCCATAGCGGGGACGGTCGGCCCCC
>Ga0136639_10000796_pt1 | contig 10878 bp, 7 predicted proteins | sample AntDrymUQ8592106_2_FD_113739 | JGI IMG/M metagenome (GOLD analysis project Ga0136639, IMG submission 113739) | Polar desert sand microbial communities from Dry Valleys, Antarctica - metaG UQ859 (21.06) | ecosystem: Environmental > Terrestrial > Soil > Desert | place: Antarctica: Dry Valley...
CCACCTCGGCGAACCTGCTCGCGACCAACCTGCTGGCCGGCATCAACGGCGTCGGCGGCAACGTGGCCGAGGGCAGCGCCATGGTGACGGCCGTCGCCATGGCGTTCATGCTGCTCCTTGCCGTGATCAACCTGCGCGGTGTCGGCGAGAGCGTGAAGTTCAACGTGGTCCTGACCCTCGTCGAGATGCTGGCACTCGCGATCGTCATCGTCATCGGCTTCCTCGTCATCGCCAGGGGTGACGGCAATCTCGGCCGCGTCGCGACCTTCGACTCCGGTGGCGACCGCGGCCTGTTCCTCGCCGTGACCGTCGCGACCGCGATCGCCTTCTTCGCGATGGTGGGCTTCGAGGACTCCGTCAACATGGTCGAGGAGACCCAGGACCCCCTGAAGATCTTCCCGAAGGTGATGCTCACCGGTCTCGGCATCGCCGTGATCGTCTACATCCTGGTTGCCATCTCGGTCATCGCGGTCATCCCGCAGTCCGACATCGAGGCGGTGGTCGCCGACGAGGGCAAGGTGCTCCTCAACGTCGTCTCCCTGGGCGCCCCGGACTTCCCGGTCGACAAGATCTTTCCGTTCCTCACGGTCTTCGCGGTCGCCAACACCGCCCTCATCAACATGCTGATGGCCAGTCGGCTGCTCTACGGGCTCGCCCGGCAGGACGTCCTGCCGCGCGCGCTCGGGAAGGTGCTGCCCGGACGCCGCACGCCGTACGCCGGGATCGCCTTCTCGACCGTCCTGGCCCTCGGGCTGATCTTCGCCGTCACGTTCCTGGCCGACACCTCGGTCATCAAGGCGCTCGCCGGCACCACCGCGCTGCTGCTCCTGGCCGTCTTCGCGGTCGTCAACCTGGCCTGCGTCATCCTGCGCCGCGACACCGCCCCCGATGATGCGTTCGCGGCGCCCTCGTGGTCGCCCTACGTCGCCGGGGTCGCCTGCCTGTTCCTGGTCGGCCCGTGGGCGCGGGACCGCGACGACTGGATCCAGTACTCCGTCGCCGCCGGGCTCCTCGGCATCGGCATCGTCCTGTGGGCGGTCACCTGGATGACCAACCGGGGCGTGCGCGCGAAGAAGACCGGCTTCCGCGACATCGAGCACCTCGAGGAGTGACCCGGCGCTGTCCGCGCCCACCCGACGAATCGAGGCGGGCGCCCCGGCGCGCGTAGGCTTGAGCGGTGAGCAGCAACGTCCCCGACCTCTCCGCCCTGCACGCCCTCGGGCCGGCCCAGCAACCGACGTACGCCGATCGTGCGGCCGTCGATGCGACCGTCGCCCGGCTGCGCACGATGCCGCCGCTGGTCTTCGCAGGTGAGTGCGACGACCTCAAGACCAAGCTGGCCGCCGTCGCCCGCGGCGAGGCGTTCCTGCTGCAGGGCGGTGACTGCGCCGAGACCCTCGCCGGGGTGACGGCCGACAATGTGCGCAACAAGCTGCGCGTGCTGCTGCAGATGGCCGTGGTGCTGACCTACGCCGCCTCCGTCCCGGTCGTCAAGCTCGGCCGTCTCGCGGGCCAGTACGCCAAGCCCCGCAGCTCCGACCTCGAGACGCGCGACGGGATCACGCTGCCGGCCTATCGCGGCGACGCCGTCAACGGCTTCGCCTTCACCCCGGAGTCGCGTGTGCACGACCCGGCGCGCCTGCTCGACGTCTACAACGCCTCCGCCGCGACCCTCAACCTGGTGCGCGCGTTCACCACCGGCGGCTATGCCGACCTGCGTCAGGTCCACACGTGGAACACCGACTTCGTCCGCGACTCGCCCGCAGGTCAGCGCTACGAGAAGGTCGCCCACGAGATCGATCGTGCGATGGCCTTCATCTCCGCGATCGGCGCCGACCCCGACGAGTTCCACCGCGTCGACTTCCACTCCTCCCACGAGGCCCTCGTGCTCGAGTACGAGCACGCCATGACCCGCATCGACTCGCGCACCCAGCAGCCCTACGACGTCTCCGGTCACTTCGTGTGGATCGGTGAGCGCACCCGCCAGCTCGACAACGCGCACGTCGAGCTGCTGAGCCACATCCGCAACCCGATCGGCGTCAAGCTCGGCCCGACGACCAGCGCTGACGACGCGCTGGACCTGGCTGCCAAGCTCAACCCAGACAACGAGCCCGGCCGGCTGACCTTCATCACCCGCTTCGGCGCCGGCAAGATCCGTGACGGACTTCCCCACCTGGTCGAGAAGATCACGGCCGAGGGCGTCAACGTGGCCTGGGTGTGCGACCCCATGCACGGCAACACCTTCGAGGCGAGCTCGGGCTACAAGACCCGCGCCTTCGACGACGTGATCGAGGAGGTACAGGGTTTCTTCGACGTCCACCACGCTCTCGGGACCTGGCCCGGTGGGGTCCACGTCGAGCTCACCGGTGACGACGTCACCGAATGTGTCGGCGGCAGCGAGGAGCTGCTCGAGATGGACCTCGGCAACCGCTACGAGTCGGTGTGCGACCCGCGCCTCAACCGGGTCCAGTCGCTCGAGCTGGCCTTCCTCGTGGCGGAGATGCTGCGCCGCGAGCAGCCCGCCGGATCCTGACCGCGGGCATCTCGATGATCGATCTCCGCAGCGACACCGTCACCCAGCCCACCGAGTCGATGCGGGCCGCCATGGCGCGCGCCGAGGTCGGCGACGACGTCTACGGCGAGGACCCGACCGTCACGCTGCTCGAGGACCGGGTCGCCGAGCTCTTCGGTCACGAGGCGGCGCTGTTCATGCCGACCGGGTCGATGGCCAACGTGCTCGCCGTACGTTCCCTGGTCGCGCCTGGCCAGGAGGTCCTCTGCGAGTCGGCCGCGCACATCGCTCGTGCCGAGCTGGGCGCCCACGGCGCCTACAGCGGGGTCACCATGCGCACCTGGCACCACCCGCGCGGGCAGATCGACCTGACGATGGTGCAGACCCTCTTCGCGCCCGACATGGGCCCGTTCTTCGTGCCCACGGCCGCGATCTCGGTGGAGAACACCCACAACTTCGCCGGGGGCGCGGTCCTGCCTCTCGCCGACCTGCGTGACCTTCGCGACTACGCCACCGGTGTCGGTGCCTCGGTGCACATGGACGGTGCCCGCATCTGGAACGCCCACGTCGCGACGGGAACGCCGCTGCGTGACTACGGCGCGATCGCCGACGTCCTGGCCGTCTGCCTGTCCAAGGGCCTGGGCGCCCCGGTCGGCTCACTCCTCGTCGGTAGCCGCGACACGGTCACCGACGCACGCATCTGGCGCAAACGGATGGGCGGCGGGATGCGTCAGGTGGGCATCCTGGCCGCGGCCGGCCTGCACGCGCTCGACCACCACGTCGAGCGCCTCGCCGACGACCACGCCCACGCCCGGCTGCTCGCTGCCGCGTGCGGGGTCGACCCCGACGGCGTCGACACCAACATCGTCGTCGTACCCCGCCCGGACGCCGCCGACTTCGTGCTCCGCGCCGCCGACGCCGGTGTCCGCGTGGCCACCGTCGGACCCACCACCGTCCGGCTCGTCACCCACCTCGGCGTCACCCGCGCCGATGTCGAGGTGGCCGCCGGGGTGCTGGCGGGGCTGGTCTGAGCTCGTCGAGTGACGCCACATGCACCTTTGACGGGGTCCAGAACCTGCACCAGGCGTCACTCGACGGCGGTCAGGACGCCGGTGATCCCACCAGGGCCAGGTCGCTGATCGCGGTGTAGTCCCGCGCCGAGCGCCCCGCGCCGGGGGAGCTCACGCCGACCAGGCGCAGCGTGACCGTGCTCGTCGTGACCGGCTCGATGTCGAGGGTCTGCATCGAGCGTGTCTCGACGAGCGACTGGGACACGGTCGTGCCGTCGTCGAAGGTCCACTCGACGGCGAGCAGGCGACGGTTGCCGCGATACCAGTTGAGCTTGCCAGAGCTCCCCTCCGAGGTCTTCGCGTAGCCGTTGACCAGCCCGACCCGGCTCAGCGTGGTGGGCTCGCCGAGGGACAGTGTGATGATCTCGCCCGTAGCGTCGCCGGGGGTGCGCCAGCACGTCGTACGGACGTCGTCGAGCATGTTGCGCGCCTCGAAGCGCACCAGGTTGCCGTCGACGTCCTGGTTGGGTTCCGCCGTGCCGGGCACCGTCGCGGTCGCCAAGCGCGCGACGTTCTCCGGCGGGCTGGGTGCGGTGGACGTCTCGCTGGAGGTGGGGCTCGGGCTGGGGCTGGGGGTGGGCGTCGGTGTCGGCGTCTGGCTCGGCGACGCCGCGCTCGAGCTGACGGCGGCTGGCTCCTGGACGGCGACGTCGTCCTCGTCGCCGCTGGCGAGCAGCAGCACCCCGCCCAGCCCTGCCGTCAGGACCAGCGCGAGAGCGACCAGCACCCACGGCAGCCACGCAGGCCGGCGGTGCGGCTCCCGGTGGTGACCGGACTGCGGCAGAGGAGGGGGCAGAGGAGGGGGCAGGACCTGGCCGCTGGGTGGGCGCCCGGTGGGTGGCGGCCCGCTGGGCAGCGGGCCCTGGTGGCCCACCTGGTCGGCGTAGAGCGGGAAGCGCGGCTCCCGTTGCTGCGGCGGCTCCAGCGCCGGCGGGGGCATCCGCGGGGCAGCGAGCGTGGGGCCGGTCGGGTCGAGCACCGCCGGTCGCTCAGCGGTGTCGGTGCCCCGGGACTCCTCGACGGGGTGACCGCAGTTGAGGCAGAAGCGACCGACCCCGAGCTGGTGGCCGCACTTCGCACACGTCTCCACGCGCGTCACCCTAGTGGCGAGCGCTCAGGCGGTCCGGATCCGTTCGCTGGAGTCGACCCGCCCGACCACCGGCGGCAGCTTGCGCACGGCGGTGGCGAGGTCACGCAGGTCGTTGCCCAGCAGCGCCTGGGGTCCGTCGCAGAGCGCGACCTCGGGGTCGGGGTGCACGTCGACGATGATCCCGTCAGCACCCACCGCGATCGCGGCCCTCGAGAGCGGCACGACCAGGTCCTTGCGACCGGCGGCGTGCGAGGGGTCCACGATGATCGGCAGGTGGCTGGTCGCCTGGACGATCGGCACCGCCGAGATGTCCAGGGTGTTGCGGGTGGCCGGCTCGAAGGTCCGGATGCCGCGTTCGCACAGGACGACGTCGAGGTTGCCGCGCTGGGCGATGTACTCCGCCGCCATCAGCCACTCCTCGATCGTCGCGGTCATGCCGCGTTTGAGCAGCACCGGCTTGCCGGCGTCCCCGACCGCCTGCAGCAGCGCGAAGTTGGCCATGTTGCGGGTGCCGATCTGGAGCATGTCGGCGAGCTCGGCGACGATCGGCACGTCACGCGCGTCGACGACCTCGGTGACGATCGGCAGGCCGGTGGCGCTGCGCACGTCGGCGAGGATCTCCAGGCCGGCGACGCCGAGTCCTTGGAAGGCGTACGGCGAGGTGCGCGGCTTGTAGGCCCCGCCGCGCAGGATCGTGGCTCCGGCGGCCTTCGCCATCTGCGCGGCCGCCAGCGTCTGCTCCGGGGTCTCGACGGCGCAGGGGCCGGCCATGAACGTGAACGTGTCCGGGCCGATCGGCACCTGGGCGCCGGGCTGGCCCACCCAGACCGTCGAGCGACCGGCGTGGTGCTGGCGGCTGACGAGCTTGTAGGGGTCGCTGATCCGGTGCACGTCGGCGACGCCACGCAGGGTGCGCAGGTTGAGGTGGTGGAACGACTCGAGGTCGCCGACCAGCCCGATGATCGTGCGCACGACGCCCTTGGAGACGAAGGCCTCGCCGCCGACCGCCTCGACCCTCTCGACGACGTGCGCCACGTCCTCGTCGGTGGCCTCGGGTGACATGACGACGACCATGGTGTTCCTTCTCTCTCAGATGCGTGCCCGACCCTGGCCCGACAAGCAGGAACGCCCCGGTCAGTGGCCGGGGCGTTGGTGGGTGTGCGGCGCGTCTAGACGCCCCGCACGGGCAAGCCCGGCAGGTGTCCGAAGAAATACGACGGCGTCACGACCCGGACTCTAGCCGCGCGCCGGCACGGGCCCCGGTGCCGCTCACACGGCGAGATGCTGGACCTCGCCCTCGATCTTGCGACGGGGGCCGAGCTCGACCACGAGCATGGCACCGAGCACCATCACCCCACCGAGCACCATCCGCATCGTCATCGACTCACCACCCAGCAGCACGGCGAAGAACGCGGCGAAGACCGGCTCCATGCTCATGATGATCGCGGTACGGGTCGGGGGCAGGATCGATTGCGCCCAGGTCTGACCGACCAGGGCTGCCGCACCTGCGAAGACTGCCATGTAGACCACCGAGAGCCAGTCGCGGGTCTCGGTCGGCAGCACGATCCCGTCGGGTGCGGTCGCGACCAGGCAGATCACGGCAATGACGATCAGCTGCACGATCGACATGCCGAGCGCCTGGTCGGGCTTGGACCAGGCACCCAGGCCGACGATGTGGAGCGCGTAGAGCATCGCAGCGACCAGCGTGATCGACTCGCCGTAACCGATCGAGAACCCATTGAGGGTCAGCACCCCGAGGCCGGTGGTGGCGAGCGCGACGGCACCCCAGGTGAGCGCGTTGATGCGCGTCTTGAGCAGGACGGCAGCGAACAGCGGCGTCGCCACGACGTACATCCCGGTGATGAAGCCCGAGATGCTCGCCGCCGTGTGCGCCAGGCCGGCGGTCTGCAGGATCTGAGCGACGCCGTAGAGCCCGCCGAGCACGATCGCGTGGCGACGGGACTCCGCCGAGAGCCGGCCGAGCGCGCGCGGTGCGACGATGAGCATGACGGCACTGGCGATCGTGAAGCGCACCGCGAGGAAGTCCAGGGTGGGCACCCGGTCGAGCAGGTCCTTGATCAGGAAGAACGTCGAGCCCCAGCAGGCCGTCATCGCCAGCAGGGCGAGGGTGGCGAGCAGCGTCGTACGGCGCGACGCGGTCACGGCCGGGGTCATCGTCGGGCCAGCGAGCGCTGACGGAGCTCCTTGAGCAGCGGGATGTCGGCATTGCCGGCATCGCGCGATCCGGGGGTCTCGAGGATGAACGGCACGCCCTCGGTCGCCGGGTGGGCTAAGAGCTCCTCGAAGGCGGCCGTGCCGATGTGCCCCTCGCCGATGCGCTGGTGGCGGTCCTTGAAGGCGCCCCGCACGTCCATCGAGTCGTTGGCGTGCACCAGCCGCAGCCGGCCCTCGCCGCCGATCTCCACGATCCGGTCGAGCGTGGCCGTCGCCCCGCCCGGCTCGTCGAGCGGGGCGCCGGCTGCGAAGACGTGGCAGGTGTCGAGGCAGATGCCGGCCCTGGGGTGGTGGTCGAGCGCGTCGAGGTAGCCGACGAGGTCCTCGACGCCGGCACACAGCGACCTGCCCTGGCCGGCGGTCGGCTCGAGCAGCAGCCAGGGGGCGCCGTGGTCGGCCCCGTCGTCGATGAGGGTGTCGAGGATCGGCAAGAGCCCGTCACGGACCTGGGTCATCGCGACGCGGTGCCGCTGGGCCGCACCGTCGGCGCCACCCTCGGGATCGACGTAGGAGCCGGTGTGCACGACCACGCCCTCGGCGCCGATCTCGGCGGCGCGGCGCAGGTTGTGGGCGACGAGCGCGACCGAGCTGGCATAGGTGGCGGGGGTGGGGGAGCCCAGGTTGACCAGGTACGGCGTGTGGATGAATGTCCGCATCCCGCGCCGGGCAGTCTCCTCCCGGAAGCGCGCGTCCTGGTCCGGTCTACCCGGCGAGAGCGCCCAGCCGCGCGGGTTGCCGACGAACACCTGCAGCGTCTCGGCGCCCAGCTCGTCGGCGCTGGCAAGCGCTCCGTCGACGAGACCCTTCCCGACCAGGACGTGGGTGCCGATCGGGTTGCGCATGTCGCTGACGCTATCGCCCGGATCGTGGTTGCTCGTCAGGCGGTCGCGGGGTGGAGGCGGCTGGGCGGTCGTGCGTGGCGGCCGCTCCATCAAGGTATGCAGGCGAACCGCCACCTCCCACGGTGAAGCGGCAGTGGCGGGAGCCGGTGGACCGTGGGGGACTTCCCACGGCGACACGCCACTGCCCACGGGGAGTACGCCGTGGGGGGTGGCGTGTCGGCGTCATACCTTGATGAAGCGGCAACGACCGGGCGCCCCACCACCCCCACCAGCCTCAGTCGCGGACCTGCCAGGGCCGCATGATGCCGCTGCGCTCGAGCAGGTGGCCACGGCCGTCGAGGACGGCGGTGCCGATCGTGAACGGTGTGGGAGAGACCTTCAGGAGCGGTGGCATGCCACCGGGGCGCGACTCCCAGAGCCGACGTCGACCGGGCACGTCGACCGACCTCACGTCGAAGTCGCGCAGGGTCAGGCGCATCCGGTCCTGGTAGAGGTCGGCGACCAGGTAGTTGGTGAGCCCGAACGCGAAGAGCCCGCCGTGGGAGAGCTGCAGGACGCCGTCGCGGTGGATGGCGGTCACGTCGTGGACCTCGCCGGAGAGGTAGAGGTCGACGCCGTAGCGCTTGAACAGCTGCCACAGCTCCGAGCTGCGACCGCCTTCGTACTGCAGCCCGCTCGAGCCGCGCTGCCGCACCGGGCCGATGATCGGGGTGTGGCCCTGGACCACGATCCACCGCACCCCGTCGCGACGGGCATCGCGCAGCACCCGCTCCAGCCAGCGCAGCTGCGGGCGGTCGAGGCGGATCCGCGCGTGCTCGTCGGTGATGTCGAAGACGTTGAGCGTCACCATCTGCAGGTCGGGCTCCGGGCGCCACGCATAGGCGGTGAGTGCGTGGCGTGACCCTCGGGGGCGGTCAGCATAGCGGGGGGTGCCGTCGGCCAGCCGGGTGAAACGTGCGGCGAACTCGCGTTCGAAGAGAGGTGCCAGGCGTCGCTTGTCCAGGCCCCAGCCGTTGTCGCCGAACTCGTGGTCGCCCATCGCGAGGTGCGCGAGCATGCCGCGGCGACCGAAGCGCTCGACCCACTGGGGGTAGTACGTCGCGGCCGCCCGCCGCAGCGCGGCCCGGCGCTGGGCCAGCGTGTCGCCGGGCCCGAAGTTTCCGGAGCGGTCCTGTCGGGTGCCCCACCAGCCGTCGACGAGGTCACCGGCCACGAGCACCTGGTCGGCACCGAGCGAGGCCCAGTCGTCGAGGATCGTGTCCAGCGCGCGCTCGTAGCCCGGGTTGGTGGAGTTGGTCGTGCTTCCGCGACGTCCCGGCTGCCAGAAGCCCGGGCCGCGCGCGAGGTCGCCGACGTCGGCGTTGAGGAAGTCGGGGCTGGACAGGAAGCGGAAGCGCACTTCGGGACGCGCGTTGCCGAAGGTGACCCGCTTCGCGGGCAACGTCGTACGACGTCCGTCGACCGACACGCTCGCACCGACTCGCTCACCGACGCCACCGTCGACCACCGCGGCGAAGCGCAGCGTGCGCTGACGCGTGGGAGGGCTCACGCGGCAGGTGAGGTCGCGGCCGTCGGCTGTGATGTAGGAGTAGCGCTGCACGAGCGCGCTGGGTCGGCATCCGGTGGGGATCGCGGTGAGCCGGGCGTTGGTGAGGTGCAGGCGTACGAGGGCGTCACGACCGCGGGTCCGTGGGACCGTGACCGAACCCCGCACGATGCTGTTGGTCTTGACGAGGATCTCCGGGGTGCTCCATGAGGCGCGGGGGGCGGCGCCGGACCGACTGTCCGCGGCGGGTACGACGGCACCTGAGCCGAGTGCGCCCGTCACCAGTGCCAGGGCCAGGCCCGACCGGGCAGCACGCAGCCGCCATCTCCCCATGAGCATGGACGCCATTGTCACACGAGGCTGAGGGTGACCGTGCTGCCCTCGGGGATCATCTCGCCCGCGGACGGGTCGGAGCTGAAGACGAACTCCAGCCCGATGTAGCTGCTCCCTCGCACGACCTCGACGTCGAAGCCGAGGGCCTCCAGCTCATCGATCGCCGACTGCACGGGGGAGGCGCGCACCTGGGGCACCTCGACCAGCTCGGGTCCTCGGGAGACGACGAAGCTGACGGCGTCACCGCGGAAGAGCGTGCCGCCCTTCGGGACCTGGGAGATCACCCCGCCCTCAGGGACCTTGTCGTCGAACTCCTCCGACGTCACGTCGGCGACCAGCCCCCGCTTCTCCAGCGCCGCACGGACATCGGTGATGTCGTCGCCGATCCAGCTGCCGACCTTGATCGGCTGACGGCCCTTGCTGACGACCAGGTCGACCGAGGCCCCCGGGCGCAGCGTCGCGCCGGAGGCGGGGATGCTGCGCAGCACCGTGCCCACGAGGGCCGTCTCGGAGAACTTCAGGACCGTCTGGTCGTAGGCCAGTTTCACCTCCAGCAGCGCGTCCTGCGCCTCGTCCTCGGTCAGGCCCTTCATCTTCGGGACGTCGTAGCGCTCCTTGCCGAGCGAGAGCGTGATCGTGACGCTGCCGTCCTCGAGGATCCGTGACCCGGCGGTCGGGTCGGTGGCCAGCACCTGACCGGCAGCGACGGTCTCGGAGTAGGCCGGGTCGGTGTAGTCGAAGGTGAGGCCCGCCGCGTCGAGCTTGGCCTCGGCGGCGGACTGCGCCATGCCGAGGACGCCCGGGGTGGTGGTGTAGCGCGCCCAGCCGAACCAGTAGGCGCCGGCGCCGCCGGCCAGGGCCAGGAGCAGGGCCAGCACGAGCAGCACCGGGCCGCGCCTGGAGCGTCGCGGGCGGGTGGGGCGAGGTGGTCGTGGGTCACGTGGTGACCTCGGCGCGCGCGAGGCCCCGCTGGGGGGTCCGACCGGTGGGGGCTTGGCCGCGGGATAGGTCGCCGTGTGCTCCGGGTTGCTGCGTGGCCCCATGAGAGCGGTCATCTCGGCCTCGTCCCACATCTCGGGGGCGGTGTCGCCGCTCCCGTGACCGGCCGTCCGGGCATCCTCCTCCTCCCACGCGCGCGCCAGCATCACCGGCGTCAGGTCGGCAGTCAGCTCGGCGTCGTCACGCACGCCGTGCGCGAGGGCGTTGCTCACCCGGTGGACCTGGTGGAGCAGCACGGAGGCGTCAGCAGG
>Ga0136639_10000797_pt1 | contig 10866 bp, 7 predicted proteins | sample AntDrymUQ8592106_2_FD_113739 | JGI IMG/M metagenome (GOLD analysis project Ga0136639, IMG submission 113739) | Polar desert sand microbial communities from Dry Valleys, Antarctica - metaG UQ859 (21.06) | ecosystem: Environmental > Terrestrial > Soil > Desert | place: Antarctica: Dry Valley...
CGACGTCGGTGGCGCTCGTGAGCCAGGCCCCCAGCACCACGTTCCCGTTCTCGGTCATCGACATGGTCCTGACCGGGCGCCTGCCCTATGTGAGCCTTTTCGCCGGCCCCGGGACGAACGACCTCGACGTGGCGCACGGAGCGCTCAGCCGGCTCGGCATCTCCCACCTTGCCGAACGCACCTTCACGCAACTGAGCGGAGGAGAACGACAAATGGTTCTCCTCGCCCGAGCCCTGGCACAGGAAACAACCATTCTCGTACTCGACGAGCCCACCACCTATCTCGATCTCGCCAACCAGGAACGGGTGCTGAGTACGGTGCGCAAACTGGCCAATGAGGCAGAGCTGACCGTGATTGCCATCCTCCATGACCCCAACCACGCCTTCGCCTTCGCCGATCAGGTCCTCCTGCTGAGCAATGTCGCCGGTACGACAACGCCGTCGACGGTCGAATGGGGTCCTCCTGCTATGGCACTGACGCCGGCCAGCATGCGCGCGGCCTACGGAATCGACGTCGATGTGGTGCATGGCCAGGGGCACGAGCTGGTCGTTCCCCGCCGGGACTGCTGACGGAGGTGGGCGGGCACGGCGGGTCGAGTGTGATCAACGTCGGTCAGTTCCAGGGATTGAGGACGTCGAGGTCGTGGAAGCGCTCGAAGTCCTTGAGGTCTCGCGTCACGACGGTCATCTCGTGAACCAAGGCGGTGGCGCCGATGAGGGCGTCGCGGAACGGTGCCGGATCGGGTACGTGTAGCGCGGCGGCGCGACGTGCCACCCGCTCGTCGACTGCGATCACTCGGTTCTTGAAAGCGGCGGTCACGCTCTGGTCGAGCCACGTACGAAGCAGTGCTCCCTGCGTTGGGTCGGAACGCTCCATGAGCAGTACGCCGTGTTCGAGCTCATGGATCGTGATCGCGGAGATGAACAGCGCCACCGACGGCACCTGTTCGGCCCACTCCGCAACACCGGAGTTCGCCTTGCCGCTTCGCACCTTGCGGAGTTCGGACACGACGTTAGTATCGAGCACGAACATCAGTCGAAGGTTGCTGGCTGTGCCGCATCGGTGTTCTTGGGAACCACGAACTCGATGTCCCCAACTCCTGCAGGCTCGGCGAGTAGGTCGAGTGCTCTGTGTGGACCGACGAGTTCCTCGTAGGCGTCAAAGCTCAACAGTACGTGTGCCGGTCGGCCTCGGTCGGTGATGTAGACCGGACCGTCCTCGGACGCCTTCTTTGCGCCGCTGGTGTCTTGGTTGAATTCCCGGCTGCTCATCTGCGACACCATCCATGCCTCCATGTAGTTACATCTCTACAATAGGTGGCACGCCGAGGAGTCGCAACCCGCAGGTGCGGTCGGCAACGCCGATGGGCGCAGACTGGTTCACGCTGCGACACGGGCGCCCGGACCGGACACTCGTCGACAACGATGGCCAGACGCCACTCGACTTCCCCCCGAACGTGACGCTGGGCTGAAGCGAACACAGCGCGAGCAGTGGCAATGGTGCTGCCCGGGAGTCGTGTGGTGGCAGGGGCGGAGGAAGCTGCGCGATTGATGACGCTCGATGGGCGAACCTGGGGCGCATGGGAGCGACCTGGGGTGCGGCGATCTCGACGTGTTGTTCAAGCACGTTCCGTAGGTAATCGTGCCGTGGCCGTCGGCGAGCGGTCGACCAGCCAACGCTGCTCGCGACCGGCCGTCCATCTTTTCGCCAGCCGCCACGGGTCGCCATCGTTTGGCGGCCGCCTTGATGGAGGGAGAATCGGCTCTCGCCCGCATCGTGTAGAGCGGCGTGCAACTTATGGTGAGATGAGATCACCAGTTCCACCTGCCTTCCCTGAGCGCCTTTCCCTGATCGGTGTCAGTCGGTGATCCGGACCATGAAGAGGTAGCCGTCGCGATCGGGGAGTTGACTCCGCACGTATGCGCCAGCGGCTCGGTTGAGCGATGGGTCGACATACCGCACTGATGCACCAGACCCGCCCTGGCGTGTCATGGCGAAGGGCGGCCGACCAGATCATGTTCCCACTCGACCCGCGACACGTTCTGGTGATGACCCTCCAAGATCCGGCTGAGGTGGAAGCCGACCCCTCAGTGCTTCGCAGTGGTCCGAACGTCGAGGCCGATGCCGAGCTCATCGAACGAGTGCTCAATACTGTCGGTCTTCGCGTTCAGCGGTGGATATTCATGCACCCGGACGACGCAGGATACGAATCCTTCCCGATCCCGCCGCCGATCGAGCCGCTGGGCGGGCTGAAGGAAGTAGTCGACATGGCGCGGGCTTTGCGCGAGGCCCATGAATCCTCGGGCCAGCTGGAAGAAGCCGCCACCTCGCTGGCGCTGCCGACGGACCCTGAGTGAGTGGCTGCGCCTGACGCGTACGCGCTTGCCCAGTTTCGCAGAGAGACAGTCGCCGGCGCGATTCCCGGAGCCGTTATAGCTGCAGCGAACTCAGCCGAGTCCCAAGTTCGGACGTCGCGGATCTACAGAACGACGGCACCAGCTTCCTGCGGATCCTCGGGCAGCAGATCTTTCAGTTGGAGAGCGTCGCAGGCCGCGCTTACGACGCGGGCGTCGTCCGCAAGTCCACCTTTGTCGTGATCGTCGATGGCATCGGCCGGCTCCGAGAAATACCTTGCCGTGCCGATTATGAGCCGGCGACCATCCGTTCCCAACTCATCCCAGCGCGAGATCACCTGAGCAATTGCATCGGATAACTCGATGCCCGCAGCGTGCTCGTCGACAAGTGTGTCTGCATGTTCTCGCACGAGAGTGCCGATGAGAAGGGGAGACTCTGGTGGCTGCTCTGGAATCAGTCGCTCCAAGGCCGCTCGTTCCTGCTCGTCTAACGCGTCGAGGGCCGCCTCAAGTCGCAGCGGTCGCGGACTCTGCACCTTCGAGTCTCTATCGACAGACCAGATCGAGTCAGCGACGGAAGCCATCCAACTTTGGCGTTGGTCGATGACATCGAGCCCCCAGCGCAGGTAATGGCACAGGTCCTTCGTGAGCCCTACCTCGGACGCCTGATAGTGGTCCTGTTTCTCTACGAAGAGCCGATTGCTTGCTCCCTGATTGAGCGGCGCGTGCAGGAGGGTCAGATTGCCCCAACGCTGAACAAGTGCGGGGTGATCCACGACGCCGGCGCCCAAGACCGCATTCCACTTGTCGCTGGGAGTCTGCGGCATCACGTGCTCGATGTGGACTGCATCGTTCGTCTTGAATTCCTTGCCGGGGTTGAGTGCTCCCTCGATTCGCTGCAGCGTGTAGCGGGCGAGGTACTGCGCGCCCATCCGCTGCCGTTGAAATGACGCGACGAACTGCTCGCTTCCAGGAATCATTCGGCTGATTTCAGCGCGAGCTTCGTCGATGGCCGCCCCCTGCGACTCGAGGATCAGTTTGGCGGCCCGGTGATAGCTCGCTTGGAGTTCCTTCGCGTCGAATCCGCAGACGCTGGAATACCGATACGTCAGGACTTCGCACAGCCATGCAAAGTCGAGGAGCTGCTCGCGGGGCAGAAAGCGCATGGCGACCAGGAGCGCCGGATAGCAGGATTCAGCTCGAAGGGTCGTGAGAGCGTTGAGGTGCGATTGGACCGCTGGATCGTTCTGAACGCGAGCGGGCTCGACCATTTGCCCGTAGAGCTTCCCAAAGGTGCGGAGTTCTCGCAGCAGCAAATCCGGGCCGGAGGATGCGATCTGCGCTTTGAAGCGGTCGAAGACCTGTTCCTTTTTGACAGGGAACACCCGGGCGAGCAGATAGTGCCGCAAGAACCTGGTGACGTCAGCCTTCTCGCCGAGGTCGTCGAGCAAGCCTTCCCACTCGTCCGCCGCCGCCTCGATCTCGGCGCTGGAGTTGGAACCGGTGGCGGCCACGCGCGACAACAGATGGTTCTTCAGGAGGTCACCTTGGGAGAGCTGGAGGCCACGATCATTGAGGGTTTCGAAGAGGAGGAATGCGTCGGGCGCGCTGTTGACCGAAACGACAACGAATTCAAGCCGTCGGATAAGCGTCTGCTGGAGTCGAGCGAGCCGTTCAATGGCGTCGTCGTCGCTGAGATCGAGGATCCAGGCATCGACCTTTTCCGACAGCACTCGGGCGTTCTCGAAGAGTCGCTGGTTTTTCGCCCTCACGATGCGGGATTCGTTTGCCGCGTCGGCCCAGCGTTTCCGTTCCGGGTCGTCGTGTCGACGAAGCACGTAGTCGCGAAATGCGTCCCAATTCGCGTCTCCGGTGCGAAGGCGGAATCGAGCGTCACCTTCGCCGAAGGTGTCGGCAAAGAACAGCTGATAGAGACCCTCCGCCCGATCGTTGGCGCCCAGCGCGAGGTATCGGTCCTGAATGATCCGAGTGAGTAGTAGGAGCGTGGTGAGTCGTTGTTGACCGTCGATTACCTGCGGCCGCTCCGGGTCCTCGGCATTCAGTACAAGCGAGCCCATGAAGTGGCCGTCGTCGAGCGAGGACATGATGTCGTCCCAGAGATCGTCGATCTGCTCACGCTCCCACGCATACGGGCGCTGGTACGGGGGGATCACCAACTGAAGGCCGATACCACCGAGCAACACCGCCAGGGTCTGCTTCTGCGCGCTCAATTGCATCTGGTCAAACTAGACGGACGGCTCGGGCCTATTGCGATGAGGTGCCTCGTTGGTACGCCTCGGGCTTCCCGCGAACGACGACGCTTCAGTCCTCCATCATTCCTGCTTCAGGCACGTCCAACGACGGAGCCGACCTCAGCGACCGGGGTTACAGCCCGCCGTCACGGATACCACAACTGACTTCAGACCCGTGGCGGAGCGACCGATGCAAACTGTGGCAAAGTGGTTTGTCCGTCGGGGCTCGACATCGCGCTCGGATCGTTGGCAGCGTTGCTCTGAACGCGGTCGCCAGGTCTGAAAGGATGGGGCGTATCAACTCTTCATTGGCAGTGAGCAATGCGTGAGCCGGCCTTCGAGGCTCTCGTCGAGGGTTTCATCGAACTTCAATCCAGCGACGACTTCAGCAACCAACTCGGCGATTCAGACGCAGATCCGTCCCGCCCGGGCAGGTGGCTCCTGTCTACCCTCGGGCAGTCACTCACGTGCGTCGGCCTCGGCTACCGAGATGCCGGATCATGTCGCCAACTTCGCCCATGAGCGAACAGTAGCGCTCTGTTCGCGTGCGGCGGGTCGAGCGAAACTGGGAGGCGAGGCGGGTGATCGATGGCGACACGCTCGTCGTCGAGGGATCTGACGGTGAGATGACGGTGCGAATCATCGGGATCAACACTCCCGAGCGTGGGGAGTGCTTCGCCGACGAAGCGACGGACGCTCTCGAGGCGTTGGTCGACGGCGAGGAGCTGGAACTCGTCACGGACGTGTCCGACCTCGACCAGTACGGGCGGGCGCTGTGCTATGTCGACACGACCAGTGGCGTGGACGTCGGCGCCGAGCTCGTCGCTGGTGGGATGGCCATTCTTCAGCCCGAGCGTGGCTCGGGTCCAACGAGCCGTCCAGCCGCCGTCGACGATCAGGCAGTGGCCGGTCATGAACGACCCGGCATCGCTCGCGAGCAGCAGCAGTGGGCCGTCGAGTTCCGCGAGTTCACCCATCCGCGGGATCGGCGAGTTCGTGGTGACGAAGCGTTGGCTGGCCGGGTCGGTGTCCATCCCGTCGGTCATCTGCGACGGGAACCACCCGGGGCACAGCCGGAACTGGTCGGTGGTCTCGTCCTCGACGGCGACGCCCTCGCCGATGCCGGCATTGTCGACGCGGACGTCGACGCGTCCATGGTGCTCGATCGTTTTGCGGACGATGCGTTCGCGATCGGACTCCGGTGACATGTCGGCGGCGATCACCAACGATCCGGGGAGTCCCTCAGCGAGCTCGCGGAGACGGTCCTCGCGTCGGGCCGTGAGCACGACCGAGCCGCCAGCGCGGGTGAGTACGGAGGCGCTCAGCCTGGGCTGGTAGAGCTCGAATCGGAGTGCGTCGAACACGTCGACTCGGCAAGACTGGCGGTGATGACCGACGCAGCGACTCCGCTCTGGAGCCCCACGGCCGAACGCGTCGACCGCTCGGCGATGAGCCGGATGTTCGAACGCGCCGGGTTGAGTGACTATCCGGCATTGCACCGGTGGTCGGTGAACGAACCCGAGGCGTTCTGGCGAGCCGTGTGGGATCAGTGCGAAGTCATCGGCGACGCGGGGGAGCGGACGATCGAGCGGGGCGCCACGATGCGAGCCACACGCTTCTTTCCCGACGCGCAGCTCAGCATCGTCGAGAACATGCTCCGCCGCACCGGTGTCGACCCGGCGATCATCGCGGTCGACGAGGCGGGCACACGCACGCTGTCATGGGACCAATTGGCGGTGGATGTTGGTGCGATGGCTGCCGCGCTCGCCGCCGACGGTGTCGGTGCAGGTGATCGGGTCGCGGCGTGGCTGCCGAACGGCATCGAATCGGTCGTCGTCATGCTCGGCGCGGCGTCACTCGGAGCGGTGTTCTCCAGCACGAGCCCGGACTTCGGAGCGGCCGGGGTGCTGGACCGTTTCGGACAGATCGAGCCGACGGTGCTGTTCGTCGTCGACGGCTACCACTATGGCGGCAAGTACTTCGACCGCGGCGACGTGCGCGACGAGATCGTCGCCGGTCTTCCCACGGTCCGGCGTGTCGTCTCGGTCGCCGAGTTCGACGAGTACCTGGCGCCCCATCGCGGCACGCCGGTTCCGATCGTGCGCCGTGCGTTCGATCACCCGTGGTACGTGCTCTACTCGAGCGGCACGACCGGCACGCCCAAGTGCATCGTGCACGCAACCGGCCGGGTGCTGCTGCAACACGTGAAGGAGCACCAGCTGCACAGCGACCTTGCCGCGGGTGATCGCCTGCTGTACGTCACGACGTGTGGCTGGATGATGTGGAACTGGATGGTGTCGGCCCTGGCGTCGGGCGTCACGATCGTATGTGTCGACGGCAACGTGATGCACCCCGGCCCCGAGCGGCTGTGGGATCTGGTCGACGAGCACCACGTCGACATGCTCGGCGTCGGCGCCAAGTACCTCGACGCCCTCGCCGGCGCGCAGTTCTCGCCCCGCCGGAGCAACGACCTCGCATCGCTTCGAACACTGGCTTCCACCGGTTCGCCACTGAGTCCCGAACGGTTCCGGTGGGTGTGCGACGAGGTGAAGAGCGACGTGCATCTCGCGTCGATCAGCGGTGGCACCGACCTGTGCTCGTGTTTCGTGCTCGGCGATCCGACCTCGCCGGTGTATGCCGGTGAGATCCAGCGACCGGGTCTCGGCATGGCGGTCGACGTGTGGTCCGAGCACGGCGGATCGGTCCCTGCCGGCGAACGTGGCGAGCTCGTGTGTACCCAGCCGTTCCCGAGCCAACCGCTCGGATTCTGGGACGACCCCGACGGCGAGCGATACCGAGCTGCCTATTTCGACCGCTTCGCCCCCGACCACGACGTCTGGTATCACGGTGACTTCGCCGCCTGGACCGAGCATGGCGGCGTGATCATCCACGGCCGCAGCGACACCACGCTGAACCCGGGCGGCATCCGCATCGGCACCGCCGAGATCTACCGCGTCGTCGAACAGATCGACGGCATCGCCGAATCTCTCGTGTTCGGCCAGGACATCGACAACGACGTTCGCATCGTGCTGCTGGTGGTGCTCGACGACGGCGTCGAACTCGACGACGAGCTACGAACACGCATCACCGCCGCCGTGCGAACCGGCTGCTCGCCGCGCCACGTCCCTCGCCTCATCGTGGCGGTCGACGAACTGCCACGCACCCGGTCAGGCAAACTCGTCGAGCTCGCCGTCGGCGACGTCGTCAACGGGCGCGAGGTGCGCTACGTCGAGGCGCTCGCCAACCCCCAAGCACTCTGGGCAATCCGTGACGCCGTCGGCGCCGGCCCGAATTCGAACCAGTGAAGGAATCGGACATGACATCAGGCCAGCGACCCGATCTCGACACGCTGCAAGAAATCGAACGGCGCGTGCTCTGGCTGGCGACGCGGATCATCGACCACGCCAACCATCGCTCCGCCACCGACATCAAGGTGGGCGGTCACCAGGCGTCATGCGCGTCGATGGCCTCGATCATGACCGCACTGTGGTTCGGGCACCTCCGCAGCGACGACAAGGTCGCCGTGAAACCGCACGCCTCACCCGTGTACCACGCGATCAAGTACCTCACCGGCGAACTCGACCGGTCGTACCTCACCACCTTGCGCCAACGCGGTGGCCTCCAGGCTTACCCGTCGCGCACCAAGGATCCCGACGTCGCCGACTTCTCGACCGGTTCGGTCGGCCTCGGCGCGGTCGCACCGTTGTTCTCCGCCCTGACCCGGCGCTACGTGAGCTCGCACTTCGGCGAGCAACCGCCGGCGCGATTCGTCGCGCTCGTCGGCGACGCCGAACTCGACGAGGGCAACGTGTGGGAGGCCATTGCCGACCCCGCCACGCAGGGCCTCGGCGACTTCACGATGGTGATCGACCTCAACCGCCAGTCACTCGATCGGGTCATCCCCGACATCGCCGCGATCCGCCTGCAGCGCTTCTTCGCCGATGCCGGCTGGCACGTCGCCGAGGCGAAATACGGTCGCCGTCTCACCGAAGCGTTCGAGCGACCGGGTGGCGACGCGCTCCGAGCGCACATCGACGCCATGGCCAACGAGGCCTACCAGCACCTGTTCTCACTCGACGGCGCAGACCTCCGTCGCAAGTTCCTGATCGACGCCGACCCCGCCGTGCAGTCGATCGCCGACGGTCTCGACGATCAGCAGCTCAAGGAACTGGTCACCGACCTCGGCGGGCACGACCTCGGTGTGCTGCTCGACACCTTCGACGAGTGCGATGCGGTGACCGACCGACCGTCGGTCGTGTTCGCCTACACGATCAAGGGATACGGCCTCCCGATGGCCGGCGACCCGATGAACCACGCAGCGATGCTCAGTCCCGAGCAGATCGACGACTTCCGCGTATCGGTCGGTCTCGACGCCGACAACGAGTGGGACCGGTTCGATCCCGACAGCGATGCCGGCCGGCTCTGCCATTCGGTGGGTGGCGAGATCAACAACCCCGCCCCCGTGCCAAGGGCGCAGCTGCCGGTGCCGGAGAGTGCCCGCTCGATCGTCACCAACGGCTCGACCTCGACCCAGGAGGCGTTCGGCCGTGTGATGGCCAGCCTCGCCGACGTCGAAGGCGTCGGCGAACGCATCGTGACCACGGCGCCGGACGTCTCGATCTCCACCAACCTCGGCGGGTTCATCAACAAGCGCGGCGTGTACTCGCCGGTCGAACGCGACGACCACGGCGGCGCAGATCGACTGCTGAAGTGGGCGCCGAGTCCAACGGGCCAGCACATCGAACTCGGCATCAGCGAGATGAATCTGTTCATGCTGCTCGGCCAGCTCGGCCTCAGTCACGACCATCACCACCAGCAACTGCTGCCGGTCGGCACCGTCTACGACCCGTTCGTGCTCCGTGGGCTCGACGCGTTCATCTACGGCATCTACAACGACTCGCGCTTCATCGTGGCGGGAACCCCGGCGGGAGTCACGCTGGCACCCGAGGGCGGCGCGCACCAGTCGACGATCACGGCGTCGGTCGGAGCGGAACTCCCGAACCTCACCTACGTCGAACCTGCCTATGCCACCGAGGTCGACTGGCTGCTGTGCGACGCGCTCTCCGACGTGTCGCGCCCTGACGGCTCGAGCACCTACCTGCGGTTGTCGACCCGGCCGATCGACCAGGCGCCATTCGCCGCAGCAGCCGAACGCCTCGGCGTCGAGCGCCTGCGCGAGCAGGTGCTCGCCGGCGGCTACCGCCTCCTCGACGGCGATGATGGCGGCGCGGGTGGTGTAGCGGACGGCAACGACGTTCGGCCCGGGGTGACGATCGTGACCACCGGCGTGATGGCGCCGGAGGCGATCGCAGCGGCGAGCGAGCTCGAAAGTGAAGGGGTGGCTGCGACGGTGGTGCACCTCACGAGCCCCGACCGCGTGTACCGGAGTTGGCGCGCCGGCTTCGCGCAATCCACCGCCTCGGCGCGTGTTGTCCGTCGCCCCAGCCATCTGCATCGACTCATCCCGATCGCTGAGCGTCGTCGGCCGATCGTGAGCGTGCACGACGCAGCCAGCCACAGCCTCGCCTGGCTGGGCTCGGCGATCGGCACCCGACAGTTCGCGCTCGGTGTCGACCGCTTCGGCGAATCGGGAACGATCGCCGAGCTGCACGAAGTGGTCGGCATCGACGCCGGCAGCATCGTGAACGCCGCGCTGATCGCGCTCAGCGAGTTCGACACCTACGACGAGTAGCAGTTCGTGGGCGGGTTCAGTCGTCGAGCCCGAGGTGGGAGCGCAGACGAGCGGGGCTGAAGCCGACGAACTCGCCGGCTCGTGGCTCGGGGAACGTTGCCAGCAGCTGGACGACCTTCTCCCGTCCGATCGGATCGGCTGCCGACGCTCGTGGTGTGCGTCCGTCGAGCGCCGGCACCTCCTGATCGAGCCACTCGATCTCCTTGATGCGAATCATCTCCTCCATCATCTGACGCACTTCCGGGTCGTCCGGATCGAGCAGTCCAGACTCGCCGTCGTCATCGCGCTCGATGTCGTCGAGTTCGCGGCGTTCCTCGTCGAGGAACTGCGCCGTCGGGAGCGCTTGGTCGACGATCGCTCGGACCTTCGCCGCCCGTTCGTCGGAATTCGTCTCGGCTTCGAGCACACCATCGTGATCGAGGTGCAAGTTCGCGAGCACGGCATCGCGCATCCCCGGGGTGTTCTCGGTGAGGTGCCACTCGCCCTCGTCGTCGCCGATGAAGCCGGCGGCGGTCAGTTGGCCGTGGACATCGTCGGCGTCAGCGACTCGCCATCGGGTGGTGTGGAA
>Ga0136639_10000798_pt1 | contig 10854 bp, 6 predicted proteins | sample AntDrymUQ8592106_2_FD_113739 | JGI IMG/M metagenome (GOLD analysis project Ga0136639, IMG submission 113739) | Polar desert sand microbial communities from Dry Valleys, Antarctica - metaG UQ859 (21.06) | ecosystem: Environmental > Terrestrial > Soil > Desert | place: Antarctica: Dry Valley...
CCCGCCAAACCCGCCCCCGCCGCCGTCACCAAATTCCAAAACGAACCCAGCCGATCCTTCGCTGGCCTGCGCGTACTGGTCGTTGAAGATAACCTCGTCAACCAAAAAGTCGCCTCCGGCCTCCTCGCACGGATGGGCGTCGCCGTCGACGTTGCCAGCAATGGCCTGGAAGCCCTCTCTCTCTTCCAACCAGACCACTATGCCGCTATCTTCATGGACTGCCAAATGCCCGAAATGGATGGCTACGAAACCACGCGCCGCATCCGGGCCCTCGCCACCGGCGGGCGACTGCCCATCATCGCCCTCACCGCCGGAGCCAGCCCCGCCGAGCGAACCCAAGCCCTCGCCGCCGGTATGGACGCTTTCCTCCCCAAACCCGTCCGCTTCGCCGACCTCGAAGCAACCCTCCGCCACGCCCTCGTCACCAACCCATCTGCTCCATCCGCTCCAGGATAATCGCACTGTACTGATTCATCGCTCCCGGCCGCCGCTTCCGCGGCGCCGGCAAACACGCCGCCAATCTTGCCGCCTGCTCCCGGCTCAACGCCGAAGCCGGAATCTTATAGTGATACCGCGCCGCCGCCTCCGCCCCAAAAACCCCCGGCCCCCACTCCACCGAGTTCAAATAGAGCTCCAAAATCCGATCCTTCCCTAACGTCACTTCCGCCGCCGGAGCCAGACCAAACTCCGCCGCCTTCCGTATCGGGTTCCGATGCGTCGTAAAAAACAGGTTCTTCACCAGTTGCTGCGTAATCGTCGACGCCCCTCGCATCGACTTCCCCATCGCCACCGTCCCCAACGCTTCCCAGTCAATCCCAAAATGCTGCGCAAACCGGCTGTCCTCCGCCGCCACCACCGCATGCCGCAGATGCACCGAAATTTTCTTCAGCTCGACCGGCTCATAACGCTTCTGATACTTCCCCGCCGCAAACCAACTCTCCACCCGCCGCTGCGCCTGCACCCCCGTGAACGGTGGATCCACCCACCGCAACAGCACCAAAGCCAACACCCAGCCCATTGGGATCAACGCCAGCGCCCAACCCACCCTAACGAAGATCTTGCTTCCCCAACTTCGCTTCAATCCGCTCAAGCGCTTCCCGGTCCGCTGCGTTAAGTTTCTTTTCATTGCCCAAATATAAATACATCTCCCGCGCCCGTCTCCAATCCATCTCGGTCGTCACCGATCCTTGCGCCCTCCTCACATCCCCCAGCATCTCATGCGCCTCCGCCACTTCTCCAAATGCTCCTGCGTTCGCCGGGTTCTCCGCGCTCAGCCGCTCCCGCTCCGCCAGCGCCTCCCCGGCCAACCTCGCCGCCTTCCTCAAGTTCCCCAACGCCACCTGGGCCCGCGCCGAAAACAGCAAGTTCGCCGCCCGCAACGTCCGTCCCCTCGCCTCTCGCGGATCTTGGGCTGTCAGCCGGTCATAGCTCGACAGCCCCGCCACGAACTCCCGCCATCCCCCCGTCGCGTCCCCAGTCTCCAGCAACGCCCGGCCCAACCCCGTATGCGCCTGCGCCAAACTCAGCTGGTCCCCCAGATTCTGGGGGTTCTTCGCCGCGAGCCGGATCCACGTATCCAGAGCCCTCCGATACAGCTTCAACGCCGCCGCGCCCTGCTTCTCATGCAGCAAGATGCTCCCCATCCGTCCCTGCGCCAGCGCCGACCCTCGCCGATCCGTATCGCTGTCTGGATCTGCGTCCACCAATGCCTGGTACTGCTCAATCGCCAGCCGCCGCACGTCCATCACCCCCTTCCATTCGCCCAACTGCGACAAACTACCCCCCAACGCCGTATAGCTCGCCGCCAACGCCCGCCGCCGCGCCGCGCTTCCCGGCTCCTGCTCGAGCAGCCGCTGCCGAATCGCCAACGCCTTCCGGTCGAACTCCAGCCCCGAATTAATATCACCCGTCGCCTTCACCACACTCCCCGTCAACACGTACGTCGACGCCAAGTCCCCCTGACGCCGCATCTCATCCTCCATCGAGCCTGGAATCCCAGCCAGCGCCTCCCGGATCGCCAGGGCCTTCTGACAGCTCCGCAGCGCGCCCCCCGTGTCCCCCAAGTTTGCCGTCCCTGGCCGCCCTTGAATCTCCCCTACTTTTTCGTACGCTGCCGCCAACTCCTCCCGCAGTGAAATGTCCCCCTCCGCCTCTTCCGCCAGACTATCCAAATACTGCAACCCGTTCCTGACCAGCGTCCCCCGCACGGACGTCGACCCCGGCAGCTTCGCAATCGATTCGTCCATCTCAAACAAAAACGAGTTCGCCAACCGGCGTACATCCGCAAACCGACGCTCAGCCCGTTCATAGTTCCGCTGCGCAATCCGCGCCTGCCATAGCGTTGTCCCCAACCCCACCAGTACCGCCAACGCCACCAGCCCCACCCCCGCCACCACCCCCCGGTTCCGCTTCACAAACTTCTGCGTCCGATAACGCCATGTATGCGACCGCGCCGAAATCGGCCGCGAACCCAAATGCGCCCGCACATCATCGGCCAGCAACTCCGCGGTCCGATATCGATCCTCCGGAGCAAACTCCAGCGCCTTCAACGCAATGTTGTCTAAATCCCCCATCAACTCCGGATCCACCGCCGCCCGACTTGGCCGCACTGGCATCGAACTCTGCAACCACTCCAGCACCTCGTGTGGCGACCGCCCCGCCGGGTTCACCGCCGGCGTTCCCGTCAGCAGGAAATACAACAAACGCCCCAACGCATAAGAATCGGTCGAAATCAGCGGCGCCTCTCCCCGCAACTGTTCCGGACTCGCCCATGCCGGCGTCATCGCCTGCATCGTTGCCTGTTCGGTCTCCTCCCCCAGCAACCGCGAGATCCCAAAATCCAACAGCTTCACCTGACCCTCGCCCGTCACCAGCACATTGCTCGGCTTCAAGTCCCCATGCACGATCAGGTTCCGGTGCGCCTCCCCCACCGCGGCACAAATTTCGAGAAACAACCGCAACCGCTCCGCTAACCCCACCGGCCGGCTCCGCAGATACCCATCCAGCGGTTGCCCAGCCACATACTCCATCACTAGATACGGCATCCCCTCCGGGGTCACTCCCCCATCAAGCAGCTGAGTAATGTTCGGATGATGCAGACGAGCCAAAATCTGCCGTTCGTTTCGAAATCGTCGCGCCACGCTTTCGCTAAACCCCCCCGCCCGAATCAGCTTCACCGCCACCGGCATCGCGTAACCGTCCATCTCTCGGTTGGCGAGGTATACCGCCCCCATGCCCCCAGCGCCCAGTGGTCGTTCCAGCAAATAATGGCCGATCCGCCTACCCGCGTAGTTCTCCATCATCGGCCGCAGATCCACCGCCGGATCGTCCAAAAATCCGCTTGCCTGCTCATGCGCTTCCAGCAGACTACTGATTTCGGCCTCCATCGTACCCTCCCCGGGCGTCGCCGCGGCCACAAAAGCCTGCCTGTCCGCCGCCGGCAAGGTCAGCGCCTGGTGAAATACCTCTTTCACCCGCTCCCACCGCCCCGCGGAAAACGTCATGGCTGCCGCGACATCTCCCGGAATAGCCACGCCTTGGCCGTCACCCAATCCCGCTTCACCGTCGCCGGCGAAATCCCCAACGCCTCCGCCGTTTCTTCAATCGTCAGCCCCGTGAAGAATCGCATCTCGACAATTTGCGCCTGCTGCGCGTCCACCGTCGACAGCGTCCGCAAGGCATCATCGAGCGCGATCATTTCGACATCCTTCTTCTCCGCCACGCCCAGCGCCTCATCCAGCGACAGAGCCACCGCCCCGCTCCCCCGCTTGGCCGCCCGGGTCGCCCGCGCATGATCCACCAAAATCCGCCGAATCATCTGCGACGCAATCCCAAAAAAATGCGCCCGATTCTGCCACTGCATCCGCCGCTGATCAAACAACCGCAGATAAGCCTCGTGCACCAGCGCCGTCGCCTGCAACGTATGGCCGGCGTTCTCCCGTTGCATGTAGTACTGCGCTAACCGACGCAATTCGTCGTAGACAATCGGTGTCAATAGCTCCAGCGCCGCCCGATTTCCCTGCGACCAATCCTGCAAAAGCTGGGTGACATCCTGTGCACTCATGAACCGGATTATATCGCCGACCAGCGATTCGTGGTAACTTTCCCTCGATGGCCCCCTTCCAATCCAGTCGCGCCCAACACGGCTTCCTCCTCTTCCTCGGGGCGGCCGCTCTCGCAGTTTCCTTCGCTATCCTGCAGCCCTTCCTGATGCCGCTGGTCGCCGCCACGGCGATTGCCATCCTGTTCTACCCGGTTCATTACCGCATTACCCAGATCCTCCGGCGGCAGGGGCTCGCTGCCGGAATCTCCGTTCTCCTCGTCCTGTTGATCATCACCCTGCCCGCTATCGGCATCGGTTCGGCCGTCTTGCGCGAAGCCCGCCAACTCTACGATTTGGCCGCGAACAAAAGCGCGGAGGGCGGCGGATGGGCCGAGTTGACCGCCAACCTGGTCCACCGCGCCATAGTCTGGGCCGGCGTCGAATCCCCCGAAACCGAGGAGCAGATGCGCACGGCGCTCATGGATCGCATGCAAGCTTTAGGGGTCACCGCCCTCGCCTTTGGCCAGGACCTTCTCACCAACCTCGTCTCGTTGATCGTCAGCTCCATCGTTTCGCTCTTCAGCCTTTTTTATCTGTTTCGCGATGGGGTCCGCCTCAAGAATCAATTGGCGCGCATACTGCCAATCGCCACCGGCGACGTCCATAGTCTCTTCACCGACATCGGGGAAAGCGTTCTGGCGAATGTCTATGGGATTGGTGCCGTAGCCGTCGTCCAAGGCTGTCTCACCGCGCTCATCTTCTTAATTCTCGGCGTGAAATCGCCCGTCCTGTGGGGCACGGCTGCTGGGTTCTTCTCGATGATCCCAGTTTTCGGGCCAGCCATCATTTGGGTCCCCGCCGCCGCCGTCCTCGCCATCGCCGGCAGTTGGGGCAAGGCCGCCATCATGGTCGGCTTTGGCGTCGGCGTCATCGGTGTGGCCGATAACCTCATCCGTCCGTACGTCATAAGTGGGCGCGTCAACCTCCACCCTCTTCTCGTATTCTTCGCAATCCTCGGCGGTGTGCAGGCCTTCGGCTTCCTGGGGCTCTTCATCGGCCCGGCCACCCTATCGGTGGCCGTGGGCGTTTATGAACTCCTTCGTGCCGAAGCTACTCCTGCTCCCGCGTCGGACCATACTTCCCCTTAAGGCGTTGTTTCCCGTCCGCCGGCATCGGATCCTCCGGCTGGGTCGATTTGTCCAGCCCGGTCTCTGTCACCTTGTCCCCGAACTTGCGCCGCGCCGAGATCTTCAGTTCCTCCGCGTTGCCGCCAGATAAGTCCTTCGCCAACAGCGTTCCCGAAGTCGCCACGCCCGGCGTAAAGACCACCATCGCCACATAGTACGTTCCCGTCCGCAGCGGCGAGTTCGCTCCCGGGGAGATCGTGATCTTTTCGTTCCCGGTCAACCCCGTGGAACTGAAATCAGCCACCACGTTGCCGTTCTGAACCACCGGCGGAGAACCATACCGAACGTACAGATCCAAGTCCGCTCCCGGGGTGTCCGTGTTGAGTTCAATGTCCATCCGCGACACATTCGTCACATCCAGCCGGAACGCACTGTCGCCAGAAAGTAAGGTCGGGCCCGTTACCGCCGCAAACCGCCAAGAAGATGGCTGGCCCAAGGTCAGCCGCTGGCTTGCTCCTACCGCTTGTGCCGCCGGTGCTCGCTCCACTGTCGCGGTCACGACGCCGGTCACCTGCGTGTTCCGAGCGTAGTTGCCCAGCGCGATGAAGTACGTACCCGGCTCCAGAGGCGGGCTCGAGGTCCTGGTAATTGTCAGCGATTCGTTCCCGGTCGGCCCTTCCGCAAAGAAGTCCGCCAGAATCTCGCCGTCGCCCAAGTCGACATCTGACCCGCGGCGAACATACAGATCCACATCCGCATTCGGCGTCGTCGTATTCAACCGAACCGTCAAGCTGGTCGCACCCACCGGCACCTGAATCCGGAACCCGGACGTCCCGGAGTAGAGCGTCGGCGAAGCCGTCGCCGGCAACGTAAACCGTCCCGGTACTCCCGAACTCAATTCGACCGCGCTTTGCGGCGTCGTCGCGGCGGCGTCGATGTAGACGACCACCGACCCTTCCACTCGCACCCCCGTCGCAAACAAACCCAACGAGATGAATAACGTTCCATTCCGTAGCGCCGGCGTCGACTGCGGCGTGATATCCAAGCTCTCGTCTCCGGCTGAACCTTCCGACTTGTAATCCGTCACGACCGCCCCACCAGCTATCGCCGGGACCTGCGCAAACCGAGCGTACAGGTCCACATCCACATTTGGCGTCGTCGTCTGCAACACGACCCGAACTCGGCCCGTCCCCGACGGAACGTCTATCCGAAACGATGGGTCGGCCACCAGAGCCGCCGAACTTACCGGCGCAATCGCGAACCGTTGCAGCAGCCCCGCAATCAGCGGCTGCCCCACCGTGTTGGAAGAGCCCGCGGTGGTCACCGTAGCGAGCACCGTGCCGTTCACCCGGATGTTTGGCGTGAAAACGCCCAACGCGATGAAGTACGTCCCAGCGCGAAGCGGTGGCGTTGACTGGGGCGTTATCACAATCGTCTCGTCTCCGGTGTCCCCCTCGGACGAATAGTCGGCCTGTACTGCGCCATTGCTCACCCGCGGCACCTCGCCCGCTCTCACGTACAGGTCCACGTCCGCTCCCGGCGTCGTCGTGCGAATCCGCACCTCCAGCCGGGTCGACCCCGCCGGAACCGAAATCTGGTACGCGCTATCGGAAGTGAACAACTCCGGACTGCTCACCGGCTCGAACGAATACGTGCTCGGCGCCCCCGAAACCAACGTCCGATTCCCCCCCCCGGACGGCGGAGTGGTCGGCGGGGTCGTTCCTCCGCCGGTGACGGTGGCCGTTAGCCGCGCCGAAATCCGGGTATTCGCCGTGAATATACCCAAGTTGATGAAGTAGGTGCCCGCCCGCAGGGCAGGACTCGAAGTCGGGGTGATCGTGATCACCTCGTTCCCATCCGGTCCCTCCGAGCGATGATCCGCCACCACGGCTCGATTCACGACTTCGGACTCGGTGTTGAACCGAGCGTACAAGTCCACATCGACGTTTGAAGTCTGCGAGTCCAGCCGGATCTCCAACCGCGTGGCGCCCGTCGGCACGTTGATCCGATACGCGTTGCTGCCGGCCAGCAGCGTCCCCATCGTGGTCGGTTCAAGGGTAATCGCCCGTGCCGTACCGGACGTCAACACCGTTGCGCCCGAGGTTGGCGGCGGCGCTGTCCCGCCAGTTACCGTAGCCGTGAGCCGCGTCAAAATTCGAGTATTCGCCGTAAACACACCGAGATGAATAAAATACGTTCCCGCCCGCAGCGTCGGGGTCGACGAAGGAGTAATCGTGATGACTTCGTTCGCCGCGTCCCCTTCGGACCGGTGGTCTGAAAGTACGGCTCGATCGGCGACCACTGACTCCTGCCCGAATCGGGCGTAGAGGTCGACGTCTACGTTCCGCGTCTCCGTCTCCAATCGGATCTCCAACCTCGTCGCGCCTTGCGGCACATCAATGCGATAGGCGTTGCTTCCGGTAAGCAACGTGCCCACCGTGGCCGGCTCGAGCGTAATCGCCCGCGCTACGCCCGAAGTCAGCGCCACCGCCGTCGAGGTCGTCGGAGGTGGAGTCGTCGATCCCCCTCCAGTAACGATCGCAGTCAGGGCGCCTCTGGCTTCTACTCCTGTAGTAAAGAGGGCCATCGCGACAAAATACGTCCCCGCTCGAAGCGCCGGGGACGAAGTCGGGGTAATCACAATCGTCTCGTCGCCGCTGTCGGTCGCAGCGGAGAAATCGGACGTAACGCGTCCTTCCGTCAAAATCGGCGCGCTTCCCGCCCGGGCGAACAGGTCAATGTCGACGTTCGGCGTGCTCGTCCGTAGTCGAATCTCCAGCCGGGTCGCGCCTTGCGGCACCTCCACCCGATAGATCCCCGGCAGTAACGTAGCGCCCGCCACCGGCCCTACCGTGAAATTGGCCGTCACGTTACTGGTCAGCAGCGTTCCGGTAGTCCCTCCCCCGGTTGGCGGCGTCGTCGGCGTCGGGCCCGTCGTTCGCTCTTCGAGAAAGCCCTGCAGCGTCGGGTACGCCGTAGAAAATTTGCCGTACCAATCATAAGCCGGGGTCAGGTCACACTCGGTGCGGCCGTTTGGCGGCTTCGGCCCTCCGGACAGCATGCCGACGATCAAGCCCTCGCTCGTGAAGATCGGCGAGCCCGAGGAGCCGCCCTCGGTCACACCCGTCCGCCAAATAATCGTGTGGAATTTCGGCTCGGGTCGGCCGCGCGTCAAGATCGGATCTGCCCGGTTTCCGAAAGAGATTCGCTTGTAGTCGCCCGTGGGGTGATGGATGCCGGTTACGTCCGCGCCAATCGGCAACTCCTCGGGCATCCAGCCCGCAAAGGTGACTCCGTTCGGCAGCGTCCCGGTTAACCGGAGAAGTGTGAAATCGCCCTGCTCCATCGAACCGCCCGCCATATAGGTGGCCCCCGACGTCGTCGGTACATCCCGGAGACTCCGCGGTGCCCCATTACAAACGCTCGACTGATAGAACCAAAACGCCTGCACCGAACGAGCTTCGGCCTGATTGCTGATGCAATGGTCGGCGGTCAGAAAGTAGGGAATTCCGCTGTTGTTTCTCGTGTTGACGAGCGCACCCGAGCAAAGCGCCCCGCCGCCGCTCGTCTCAAACAGGTACCTCGCAACGCCGCGCGCTCTTTCGGCCCACTCCGGATAGCAGGTGACGTCCAGATTGCAGCTCAGCGCCGCCGCCCGCGGAGCCGCCGCCGTACCGACGTTCGCCGCGATATGGCTGATCCTGCCCAGTTGGAACGGCAGCATCCGCGGCGCCCCGGCCGGGGCCTCGAACTCCAACACCATCGACTCGCCCTCGACTAACCCTGACCAGATGTCGTCACCGCCTTCGTAGGGGCCAATCGGCCGCGTCGGGTTCGTTTCGTCACCTGGATACAGCCAAACCCGTCCGGCCCCGGCCGCAAAATTGACCAACTCAAGCCTCAGGCCGGTCGCTCCCGGCGACCGGAGCGCCGCCTGAAACACGGCCCGTCCGTCCGGCAACTCGCTCCACTGCCCACGGCCCAAAAATTCATCGCCGCCCAGCCGGTGCACCCCCGCGCGCATCACTCCGGGCTTCAGCATCTTCGGGGCGCGCTCAGCCTCTGAGATTGGACCCATCCAAAACTCGGTCGGCCTACTGATCCGCGCCATCGGCCGATTCAACGGAGCGCGATCTACCGTTTTCAGGGTGAATGGCGGCACGGGGGCCGCCCACAGGGAGGTGGTGCCCACAAACAAAACGGTGAATCGAAGGAGCATATTTAGCCTCACGAGTAGAAACGCGGAATCAACGAACAAAAGCGTCGGGAACTTCAACTAAATTTCGCGCGCCCAACGAACGCCAGAACGTCAAGACGCTTATCGACAGTATCAGGGAAAAACTTGCATATGCAGTTGGAGCGTACCAGGAATTCCAGTCCAGCCCCAACACCAGGGTTCAGCCCCAACCGCAACAGGAGGAAACTCAGCGCCGCAAACAGAACCACGTACGTGGCAAAAGTCACTGCCCAATCCGACGGCTGGCTGGTTTCGCTTGCTTGGCCCGCAAAAATCAGGGCCATCACCAGCACCGCGATCCAATCCCGGCGCAACAGGGTTCGAAGTCCGCTCCTCACCAGGAATAACAGCAGCCCCAATTGTAAACTGCCAACCAACAAGCCGCAGATCCCGGTAAACCATCGCGTCCCAGCCTCCTGCCCCCGGTCCCTGCGCTCCCCGGCGGAGGCCATCTGACGCCATTACCGCCATCATCAGCGCCAACCCTGCCGCCCTACCAATCAGCACATGGCTCCACACCAGCGGGTCTTTCCACTGCCCGGCGAGTACGCGGTTCCACGTCACAATCGATTGCGGCCACCGCGCCCGCAGAGAGGGGGCCGACTCCTGCAAGGCGATCAACTCTTGAATGGTTCCGGCCGTGTAGTAAGGCCGCACGCCACTGAACAACTCGTACAGCACCAGCCCCAGAGCGTAGATGTCGCTCTTGGCGGTTACTTCGGTCCCCTTCAAATGCTCCGGCGACATGTACGCTGGGGTCCCGTTGCGCGCCTCCGGCCCGGAAAGTTGATCGGCAATCGCCGCCAATCCGATGTCCAGAATCAGCACCTCACCCTTTTTGTTCAGCATGATGTTCTGCGGCTTCAGGTCTCGATGGATTACCCCCTTGTCGTGCGCCGCCTGTAATCCGGCGCAGATCTTGCGGGCAATCTCCGTCGCGTTGGCCGCCGGCAATCGGCCGATCCTGCGTAGAAGAGTAGACAGGTCTTCGCCGTCGACATACTCCATCGAAAGGAACGGAATCCCGTCCACGTCGCCGATGTCGTACACACGACATACATTCGGACGGGAGACTTGGCGGGCCACCCGGACTTCGCCTTGGAAACGTTCGAGTAGGCGATCGTTTTTGGCGGCGGCCTCGGGCAGGAATTTCAGGGCGACGGACTGACCCAGCGCGAGATAGGTGGCCCGGTAGACCTCCCCCTCCCGCCTTCCCCGAGTAGACCGATCACCCGATAGCGTCCACCGAGGAGCCTGCCGGAGACGAACCGCCCTTCTTCGAAACTGCTGCGCCGGACGATTGCATCGGTTTGGGTGGTCGTTGCATCGGGCAGCGGGTCCATCTGGTCTAATAACACTTCGAATGCTTCTCTTTTCTCCTTATGGTGACCGGGTGCACGCCCGAATCGAATCCGCCTACGGGATCCGGGTGGTGACCCGCGATATTC
>Ga0136639_10000799_pt1 | contig 10848 bp, 21 predicted proteins | sample AntDrymUQ8592106_2_FD_113739 | JGI IMG/M metagenome (GOLD analysis project Ga0136639, IMG submission 113739) | Polar desert sand microbial communities from Dry Valleys, Antarctica - metaG UQ859 (21.06) | ecosystem: Environmental > Terrestrial > Soil > Desert | place: Antarctica: Dry Valley...
CCAAGGGACCCACACCTTTCGGCGTGGGTCCCTCGAGCTTGTGAGTTAGTCGACGCCGACCGTACCGTCGACCTTGAAGCGGCGGGTGGGCTTGGTGACGAGGAACGCGTCGTACAGAGCCTTGCGCTCCGGGTCCTCCTTGAACGCCTTCGAGTTGAAGGAAGTTGAAGACACAAAAGTCCAGTTGAACACATCCTGCCCGTTGACGGCGCCGTGCTCGAACCCGCCGAGCAGCTCCATGATCTCCTGCTCGACGACGCTCGCGCGCGCCTTTGCGTCGTGCAGCTGAGCTGCAGCGGCGCGGTACTCAGCGAGCAGTCGGTACCCGAGCTGCGGTGCGATCTCGAGCCGCTCGCCCTGCCACTCGTTCGCGCCGACCTTGATCGCACGTCCACCGAGCGCCTCAACCAGCGTGTCGCCCTCGGGCGCCATTCGGCCGAGTAGCGCCTGGGTCGACGGGTGCGCGTCCACGATCTGGCGCGCGGTGACGATGTCGTATTGCGGGTACGTCTCGACGTACGTGCGGGCGAGCTGCTCGATGGCCGGCTCGCGGGTGGCGAAGTCGTCGGCCTCGAAGTACGAACGGTCTGGCATGTCGTTATCCTTTGCGTAGCCCTCGCCCGTTGACGAGGTTCTGAGTATCGCTCCCGTTGGTGCGATAGGACTACCTTATCACACCCCGTGCGGTGTGTACAGGGGAATCCTCAACGCGTCCAGCGTGCGGTGCGCGCTTCCGCGCGTTGATCGTGGTGCAGTACTGGTCGGCCTTCGCCACACAGTACGGGCACGGGATCTTGGGCGGCGGTGTCTTCACAAAGCGCGCGGTATGTGTACGGCGCGAGCCAGCGCCTCGGCGTGCTGCGTGAAGTGATGCTGGCAGAACAGCAACGAGCCCGCAACGAACGTAACGCGCGCTTGCGCCTGCGCGCCGCACCGATCGCACCTGTCAGCGGCGTTGAGCTCAGGCTCTGCCACAAGGGTCTTCGTCATGACGCGATCGTACTACTGGCTGCGGCACGCCAGCCCCATCTGTGCACCGAATCCGGGTCGCCCGGCACCTCGCCTACCAGTCCGATGAGCTTTCCGCCGTACCAGTTCGCCGTGTTTTCGTGGGCGGTAAGCGCCTCACGGACGTGGCCCACTAGCGTTGCGGCGTCGCAGGCGTCGGCGCTCTGCCCCATGTCGATCGTGATGGTGACTTGCACCCGGCGCTCGTTCATGCCAGCACACGCTTCCACTCAAGAGTCAGCTCGCGAACGTTTTCCCTAGCGTCGAACCCGTTGTCGTTCGCGAAACTCGTCCGCATATCGAACACCGTGTAAGCAACACTGAGGCAGTGCTCAGAGGTAAGACTGAACTCAGGAAGCAGAGCGTCCATTCCGTCGCTGTAGCTGCCGAACACCTGACCCAGGACGCAATCGCGCCAATCGTTGGTGTCCAGAGCTTCGATGTCGATCTTGTCCCGCCAGTTCGGCCTGTTGCGGTTAAGGACCTCGATGCCCTTGCTGACCTGCTCTTCGAACACGGTGTGCCCTTTCGTCGCTGTGTAGTGCGGTACGAGACTACAGTATCACACAAATGACCGTGTGTACACCGGCGACTAGCGCCGCGGACGCTCGAGCCCAATCTCCTCGAGCACCCGGTCTAGTCGATGCCAGACTTCCTCACGCACCGCCGTGTCGTAGACCTCGCCGTGGCCATTCGCTGCAACGCGAACCCAGGCGTCTTCAACAGCTTCGGTGAGCTTGGCCGACGACAGAGCGGACTGGCGCAGGTACCCCTCAATGCGGTCAAGTTCCACGTGTAGCAAAAGAGCGCCGTCGGTCGTGAACATACCCAGTGTCGACTTGTCGCCGAGAAGGTTTTCGACTTCGTCAGAGTCTTGACTCGGCGCGTTCCAACTTTTGCCCGTCAGGATTTTGAGAGCCTCGACGGCATCCTTTGCCTGTGCGTAGGTCACGTCGCGCAGGGTGACGTGCACGTTCGTGTGTGTGAGCCGGGCGCCGAAGAAGACGTTGACCGTCTTCAGCGCGAACATCTCGCTGCCCAAGAACGGCGCCACCGCTTCGCGGCACAGAGTCGGGTCGAGATCGGACTGGGCATTCATGAAGCATGTCGAGATTTCGAACGTCGCCACTTCGTTTCCTTACGTCGCTGTGTGGTGGTGCGGTGTACGAGACTACAGTATTACACGCTTACCATTATGTACATCGGATACGCGCGGCCACTGGGCATGTACTCAAGCGGCGCGAGCGGGCGCGGGTCCGCAGGTGCGTCACGGTGTCGCGGCGCGACGAACCCGGGCGCCTCGAAGATGCATGACGGATGTGGGCGCCACGCGCCGGTGCCGTCTTCGATCTTCATGATGTAATAGTCCTGATGCGCGGACCAGCTCCCGACCAGCGCGATCGGCTGAAAATTGCGGTCGCGCGTCACGGTGCACCGCACGTACTCGCCGAAGCCATTGTGATAGTGAAGCGTGTCGCCCGGAGTGACAGAGTCCCAGAAGTTCGCGGATTTCTGACGCTCGCAGTCCATGCGCTCACGGAACGCGATGCTTGCCTGAACGACCTCGACCTTGAACGCGGCCTCGTGGTTCGGCGCGTCGAGCCAGTCGCTGGCCGTACGGGCGATAACGACTCGGTCGCCGATGAGTTCCGTCACCGTCCACTCAGGAGTGGAGTCCATCAGAGGTGCGTCGAACGTCGTGCCGATTTTAATGCGCGTCATGGTGCGTCTCTTTCGTCGCTGATGAGTGTATGCAGGCGGGGCGGACCCTGCTGCGGGTCTGGACTTTCCGTGGTCCACCCCTCGCCCCGCCTTCAGTACTACTGTATCAGGTCCTAAGCCTTTTGTACAGGACTAGCTGAGCGCATGCTTCTCCGCCGACGGAAGCCCGCGACCCAGGCCCAGGCTTGCGTTGTTCGCGGCGGTGGCACCACGACCCTGCGCCGCTCCACTGAACGTCTTCGGCTGGATCGACCGGTACGACGCGCGGGAGAGCGTCCCCCTCGTAGACGCGGCGTAGTAGTCGTTGACCGCCTCCTTCTTCTTGACCATGACGAGCGCTCCGGTCACGGGCGCAGCGGTGTCCTCGGTCGCTGCGACCAGGTCAAGGCCGTCACCGTTGTCCAAGGTCGGCGCAAACAGCGCGGCCGCAGCATCGTCGCGCATCTTCTGATCGGCCATCGCCTCGCGGCGCGCCCTGTACAGACGCGAGCCAATCGTGCTGATGAACGCCTCGTAGAAGTTCAGCCGGTACGTCGCGCCGTGGACGCCCAACTCCTTGTGGACCCCGGTCTTCAGGTCGAGCGCCACGCCGCCGATCATCTGCGCGTTGAGCGACGTGTACAGCATTTCCGCAACGTCCAGGTCGGACGGGTAGCCGTAGGCGTTGACGACTGACCGGTCATGCGAGATCGTGCACCGCAGGTCGTTGACCTCCGCGACCTGCAGCATGAGGTCGACCCACCAGCGGTTCTTGAACTGCCGTCCGGGCTCGCCCGTGATGATGCGGCGGTGCGTCAACTCTTCGCGCTGCGTCTTGGTCTTCTGTCGGGCGCGTGCCAGCTCGAGGTCGACGGCGTACTCGGTCGCCAGCTTTTGCGCCTTTTCGGTGTAGGCGTTCGCCTCGTCCTTGTTCGTGGTGCCCTCGGCCATGGCCAGAAGCTTCGAGATTTTGTCCGTGATGTCGCTCACTGCGGTGTCCCTACGTCGCTGGTGTCGTGCGGTTCGAGTAGTACTGTATCACACAGATACGGTACTTGTACACAACCCGTTGTCGATGTAGTTAACGCGCAACATGAACGACACCTCAGGTCCGATCAGCTCCTCGAGCAGCGTCAGGTACGCCGACCGAAACGCGAGACCATGGCCGGCGAAAGGCTCGAGGTGGTGCGTCAGCTCGTGCAGGATGACGCTCTCACGCATTGCGAAGCGGCTGCCGCCGTCGTTGATGTGCATGACGCCGTTGCCGCATTTTGCCTCATTGATCACCTTGTGCCGCTTGACAGTGAGAGGAAGAGCCGCTCGAGCGTAGCTCGAGCGGACCCAGTTGAGCGCGAGAACCGCATCGACGTAACGCTGAACGTCGGCAAGCGCTGCGAACCGCCGCTCGACCGGAACGGTCAAGGTCGTTCCTGCGATCGTGACCGACCGCAAGTCGAGTTGATCGCGCAACGTGAACTCGGAATCGTACACGCGCGCCCTGTCGGGGTCTGTCATAGGACTTCCTCGTGCGTGATCTCGTCCATGTCGTCGTTCGTGCCGACGATGGTGAGGACCGGCGACATGTCCCACATAATGATCGTGACGGTGTGGATTTCCAGTTGCGGATTTTTGAGGCGCACGCGGTTCACGGCCTCGGCGGCGCACTCAAGCGTGTACCCCGACATGACGGCCATCAGAGGACCTCGACTGTCTTCATGCATGTCTGGAGGACGTGGTCGTAGTCGCCGCTCGTGGCCTCATCCACGAACGCCTTGACCTCGGCAGCGGGGACGCCGCCCCGACGCAACGCCTTCTGGACGGTGCCGATGATGAAGAAGGCGTTCCCGTCGTGGCCGGTGAGTTGAACCTCGATGTGTGGGTACTTGACGTCCATGGTGCGCATCCTTTCGTCGCTGTACCGCGTCGTGCGGTGTAAGACTACAGTATCACGCACGTGCGTGGATGTACACCGAACGTTAGAGGTTTTTACGCACGCGCCACTCCGCGTAGTCTGCGTCGTTCGCCTCGTACCCCCAGTGGAGAAGTGACTGACGGATGACCGGCGAGACGCTTGCGTCGTGCGGATCGGCGTTGACCTTACGGATCTTCCCGTACAAGATGTTCGACCAACGGCCCTGGTCGAGTGACGCGAAATTGCGCCACCTCGAGATCTGTCGGACGTCATCTTCACTGCGCCGACCCATGTAATAGCGGCAGTACCACTGAACCCACCCGCGCGGGTCTTGCGGCCGCATCCAGCCGGCCTCGTCCCAAGCGGACTGGGTTGACCCGGCCCACACGCCGTACTTGTTGACGCTCGCGTTCCAGGTAGGCGAGCAGTACATGCCCGGATGCAGGCCCTCGAGCCAGTGCCCCGGCAGTTCGTGGTAGTCCGCCAGCTCGGACCTGCGCCAGTACACACCGCCAAAGATCCCCGCCCGAATCATCTGCTCTGGGCTGAGGTTCGGCACAAAGTGCCCGTCCCACGTGTCGCGGTCCGGCGCGTCGGCAACGGTCGTGACGCGAGCGAGGCTCACCCGCGTCCACCTCTGTACGGGATGCCCACCTGCGCCAGGCGAAGGTCATGCATCCGTCGGGCGTGGGCTCCCAGCGCGTTGCGCGTTCGGCACACCATCCCGCATTCGCTACACGTACGAAACTTCGGAGGCAGATCAGTCATGTTGTTCGAGTTGACGCCGGTGTAGGTCTTCTTACTCAGCTTTTCGACCGTCGGGACAACGACGGAGAACGACTCGAGAACTCCAAGCACCTGGGCTTCGAGAAGGTGCTGCCCCTCCTCGCACAGGTCGAAGATAAACTCGCGTCGTTCGCCGTTGACCGTCACGGAAATGGCGTCGCTTTTCGAAAGGATGTCAATCGACTCGTCGCAGTGGTCGCACGTGACGACCGGTACGAGCTTCCTCATGCGCCGCCGACCTCCGTGACGGTGGCGTGAACCCGGACAAGGTCCTCGTTCGGAATGCGCCAGTAGCGGCCGTCCGTGTTGTTGAGCCGGAACAGGCGCGACTTGCCGCCCTGCTCACCGCACACGATCCAGAGACCGTCAAGCTTCGGCTCACGCCATACAAGCTTCGACGAGACGCGGACGACCGTTCCGGGCTGCGGCGGCGCGACGTACGGTACGTGCTCAACCGTGATCGGCTCTGGCGCGGTCGGGGCCGTGCCCTCGGGGACGAGGAACATGCGGTCGTACCGCACCTTGTGTCCGCCGTCGAGCGTTACGGCGATCGTGCGTGGGTTGACCTTGTCGATCACGCCGTTTCCGGGGTACTTGCTGTTGACTGCGGTGACCCGCTGGCCCTTGTAAAATACCGTTTCCATGTCGCTCCTTCGTCGCTGCGTGACTTTGTGTGATTCGTACTATACACCAGTTATGCGCTGATGTACAGGCGCTACCGCAACTCTTCTTGCGTCCGGCCGCAGCGCTTGCACCGAGTGAGGTCGGACGCGTCCCACTCGTGCCCGCTGGCGCGGCACGCAGTATCGGCGAGGATCCCGCCGATCGTGTCGACGGAGTAGTCCGCAAACGGCAGCTCGATCCAATTGCCGGGCGACTCGACCTCGAACACAAGAGCGGCGTAGTCCGCGTCCGGCGCGTCATCGAGCGGCCACGTCTGTTTGAGGTACGCGGTGCCCTCTTCCTTGGAGGCGAAGGGCCCGACCATTTCGCCAAGCATGTTGCCGTTGATGACGTTCGGCAGGCCTTGAAGCTTCGGGTCGTGGGCGTCCCACAACCAGGAGCCGCCAATGAATGCGATGTACATCGCCATCAGTAGCCGTCGATCCACTCGACGTTGACCCGCGCGATGCGGCGCGGAGCGTCGCCGGTGTTCATGAAGATGTCGACCGGCATCTCAGTGTGGCGGTTGAGCTGCCACGCGGCGTCGAGTGCGGCGTGGATATCGTCCGCCGTTCCGACGGGAGTGGTGGGGCGCTCCTTGTAGTCGATCGTGCGGATCGTGAAGGGGGCTTGCGTCGCTGCGTCCATGGTGCTACTGTATCACACGCCGTGCACTGTGTACAGGTACAGACTAAAGAAAAGGCAGCGGGCGACGCGCCTTGCCGGCGCGCCGCCCACGCTCAATTCGGACAGTACGCCTACCCCGCGACCGCAAGCTCTTCGGAAGGCTTTCCCGCTCGTCGATGACCCGTGACGGTGAGGCGCGTGGCGACCGTCATTTTCGCTGTGGAATCGGCACGATCGACAACGCAGCGGCGCGAACGCTTGTCCACCCGTCGGACCGTCGCGCGGACTCCGTCCGGGCACTTGACCTTCATGCCGACTTGTAGGACCGTGCCCGTCGAGTCAAGTACGTCCGGTAGCGCGGCGAGCTGCTCGGTCGTAAAGCGCTCGCGCGTGAAACGCGGCTCTTCGCCGCGGAGCCTTGCGAGTTCGATGGTCTTCAACCGCATGTACTCGCGGCGGTGTTTTACGGCTAGCGCTTGTAAAGCAGCGAGCTCCGCGGCGAGCTCGTGCGGCGCTTCCAGAGTCGCACTTGTCATGTGTTGTCCTTCGTCATTCATAGGGTCAAGCGGGTGACGCGGTAGATCTTGACGTCTAAGAGAACGTACGCGGTCATAATATGAGACGTACAATCAGAACGCCCACGTTATCATATCGTTATATAGATGCGGCTGTGTTCTTTGATACGTCTTGCCTATCTATGGTAACGGCGTCATCGCCCCACAAGGCGTCGGCGTACGCACTCCATGCGACTGTGGCGCGCGCTGAAGCGAACTCGACGTCTAACTCCCACTGCGGACGAGACTGGACGGGTCCGCGAATGCGCAACCCGTCCAGTATCGTGTCTTGTGCTACCGCGGAGATTTTCAGGCGGCGGAGGCACTCGCGGAACGCGGCGTCATCCGTTGCGTCAACGTCTGAGTTCCGTGCTGAAGCGCGTCGATCTCGGAATCGTGTCCGGAATCGCAACAAGGTAAGGACAAACCCATCCCACCGGCAGGCGCGATCCATAGCGCGTGCCGCCCTTTTGTTGCGCGAAGCCGCACGGTGTATGCTTCGTTCACGGTCGGCCTCGCATCCTGGACAGTCAATACCGAGCGCGCGCCAATCGGCGTGCTGAACTTCCCAGTTACTTGCCGTCACCGGTGTCGCCGCCAGATTCGACCGCGGGTCGGGTCTCGCCGTCACGGTGCTGGTTGTCCGACACGAAATAGTCGACTCCCTTGGCAGGCCCGGAGGTCGGCGTGACGCCGTCCTTGAGGGTGCCGTCCTCTTCGAACTCGGAGTTCCCCGGGAACGCGCTCGAGCCGCGCTCGCCGCCCTCACCCTGGTACGCCGATGACGGCGGAACGCCAATCTTGTCGGCGCCGTCCGGTGCGTACGGCTGAACTTCGTCGGGGTTCGAGGTGCCTGACATGGGGGACTCCTAAGCGGTTGTGACAGTGAGGGCGTTCGTCGTGAAAGCACTGTAACGGGTATTCCCGGGGTACGTGGCCGTGATGGTGTGAGTTCCCGCCGAGAACCCGGCGGTCCGCACGAACACGGCGTCCTCGGACCCGTCGAGAGTCGCCGTCCCGATCGAGACGCCGTTCCGGAGGAACGTGACGACACCGGTGATCGCGAAGCTCGACACGGAGTCAAGGTTCGCGGTAAAAGTGACGGACGCAAGCGCCGCAGGCGTCAGGCTTGTCGCCGACAAGACGCCTGTCGGAGTCAATGGAGCGGTCGTCCCGGCAGAGGACCTGTTGTAGCCCTGCGCCGATCCGCCCGCAGGTCGTGCGGCGGACGTGAGAAGCGACCCGTCCTCGCGAAATGTGGCATTCCCGTCGAAGACGCTCGTCCCGCGTTCGCCGCCGCTTCCGGTGCCGATACCGCCGCTGGGAGGAGTCCCGACTCTGCGGTCCGGGTCAGGAGCCCATGGCTGCTGATCAGGATTTGTCACGCGAGCTCCTTGGTCGGCGGGTCGTCTTCGGCAACGGTATCACCCAGCTCGCCCTCAATGGTCCGCTTGCGAAGCGTGTCGAGGCGCTCCCGCAACAAGACGGCCGGGTCCTGGTTAGCGGTGACCGTCACGTCGACTTCGATGCCGCCCTTGACGCCTGCGCGGTCGAGTACCTCGGTGGTGGCCTTGAGGCGCACGGCGTCCGACGTGCTGTTCTCCGCCAGGTCGAAAAGCCAATCAACGGCCAGGTCGGTGTTGTTCATGAGCCGGAGGCGCGCCGATTCGACCATCGCTTCAGCGTGCTGTCGCACGTTTGGCAATTGAGCACCGTGCTTGACGCAGAAGAGACTCCCTCGCAGCGACCAACGCCGACATTGCTGGCCTGGACGTTCGTGGCTGTCTGGGAAGATGTACGTGCACTGCACAACCGGAACCGGTGCGCCCAACGTGGCTTTTTTCCAGCCCGCAGGCACGATAAGTGGAGCGCCTTCGTTCGGCATAGGCTGGGCGGGGCCTGTCATGCGCCAAAGGTACGCCAAATGTCGTCGCGGTACGTGGCTACCTAGACGGCAACTACCTACGACAAGTCCCTAGTATGCTTGGTTGCAGCGAGTTCGTCAGGGGTCGCGGGCTCCGATTTCCGTAGCGAAGCAGCCTTCGCCCGTCTCGTATCCCAGGCCTTCTTGGCTGCAGCACTGCGCGTCTCAGCACTTGGTGTTCGCCCTTCGGCTTCCTGCAGCGCGCGGGCTTCGCGAATCTTCTGACGCGTTGCTTCCGACATCGCTACGCCCTTGTTCAAAGATGGTTTGCCTGTGTTGGGATGCGGGATCCCAGCAGCCTTTCGTTCAGCCAACGTTGCCCGCATCTTGGTCAAACGTGCATCGTGATCAATCGCCGCAAGCCGACGCGCTGCAAACTCTGGGTCTTGCTTGACGCCTTTGAGCGGACTGCCTCCCTTTCCTCGAGCGCGTCGCGTTGCCCATGCTTTACGGCCCGCCTCACCCGACCGTGTCGTAAGTCCCGTGGAAGTGCGTCCGCCGGTTCCGCCTTCCGCGGTGTTGACCAAGTCCCAACCAAGTTCTCGTCCTCTTGCGATCCACCACCGTTCGGCGTCGTTCAGACCATTTTGCTCGCACAGTTCAAGCATCAACGCAACCGGCTCCACGCCTCGAGCCGTAAGACTCGCTAGCCAACGGTGCAAGTGTGTTTCGCGTCGGTTCGGATTCTTGGCGTCCCGAGCATGATCACGCCGACGCGACTCGACACTGCTTGTCGTTTTACCGATGTAGCGCGTTCCCCGCTCAGACTCATCAGGAGCCGACAAAGCATAGATCGCGCATTGACCTTTCCGCACGTTGAGAGACGCGTCTTGGAACTCAGTCTCGTACGTCATAACTAGACGCTACCACCATGTGTATACACATACACATGATTGCCCCGCTCAACTCCACCGCTTCCTCCCGTCAACATGCCCCGTCGCGCGCCGATGCTCCTCGAGCTCCAAGCGCGCGGCATCGTGCGCGGCGACGAATCCCGACGACTGGCCGAATGGCGTCCCGGTCCAACACGGCTTTCCCGCGACCGAGCACTTGGCCTGAAGCGCTCCCGAGTCCAGCACCAGCACTTCCTGGCGCGTCACAGACGTCATCTATTCCTCGCTTCCACGTAACTCCGCACGTCCGTCGTCCCAGCGTCCTAGAAGCCCTTCTAGCCCCACCCGTACACGACGCAGACCACGACCAGCCCCACGGCGAACACCCACCCCGCGATGACGTCCGCACGACCCGTCACTTTCGGCGTCGGCGCCACGACCCGTACTCGCTGAGCAAACAAACTCATTTCACGTCCCTTCGTCCCAACGAACGTATCACGTTCATGAATCGATGTACAATCCCCTCCTCGTACCAGCACGTCCCCCACTCGCATCCATCGCCCTCCTCGTGCCCATGGACGACGACACTTCCCCGCCGCTCAGGTAGCGCCGCCACACACCACTCCGAACACTCACCCGATCGTCCGTGCCGATAGTGCCGCCGCTCCATCACCCCGGACTCATCAGTCCGTCACGCAGCATGGCGCGCAACGCGTCCCACTCCTCGCGGCCCATCTCAAGAACGTTCCCGTCCGACGACAGCCACCGCACCTCTCCTCCAGGAACCACGACGACCACCGAATCCCCCACCGCGTCCATCGCCAATACGACCGTCCCCTC
>Ga0136639_10000801_pt1 | contig 10819 bp, 9 predicted proteins | sample AntDrymUQ8592106_2_FD_113739 | JGI IMG/M metagenome (GOLD analysis project Ga0136639, IMG submission 113739) | Polar desert sand microbial communities from Dry Valleys, Antarctica - metaG UQ859 (21.06) | ecosystem: Environmental > Terrestrial > Soil > Desert | place: Antarctica: Dry Valley...
AAATTCGTCAGCCTCTACCTGATGCTTTCCATCGGCTTCAAGGGCGGGGTGAGCCTCTACCACTCCAGCATGTTCGGGGACGGCATCACCATCATCGTCATCATCCTGGCGATGAGCGCACTGGTTCCCGTCTATTCCTACTTCCTCCTGAAGAAAAAACTCGGAGTTGCGGATGCCGCCGCCATCGGAGCGACCTACGGATCGAACAGCACCCTCACCTACATCACGGCCGCGGGTTTTCTGACCTCGCTGGGCGTGGGATACGAGGGCTACATGACCGTGGCGCTGGTGGTGATGGAAACGCCCGCCATCATCCTTGCGGTCGTGATGGCGCAGATGGCCATGAAAGGGAAGGCCACGAAATCCACCAGGCACGTGCTCAAGGACGCGCTCACGGACGGCACCCTGCTGGTACTCGTCGGCAGCATGGTCATCGGCTACACGCTGACGGTGCTCGGGACGGAAAAATCCCCGCTCTCCAGCTTCATCGGTGGGGACATGTTTACCGGCATGCTGGTATTTTTCCTCCTCTACATGGGCACGCTGGTCGGGAAGAAATTTGGGGAATTGGAATCCTTCCCGCCCGTCCTGATCGCCTTCGCCATCATCGCCCCCATCGTCAACGGCGCCATCGCCCTGGTGCTCTGCAAGCTCTTCGGCCTGGAACACGGTGACTCGCTCCTGCTGGTGATCCTCTGCGCCTCATCCTCCTACATAGTCGCTCCGGCCATCCTGAAAGACATCCTCCCGGAGGCGAACCCCGCGAAATACCTGACCATGAGCATGGGCATCACCTTCCCGCTCAACATCGTCCTCGGCATCCCGATTTACTGGTGGATCATCCAGAGATGGGTCTAAGCACGTCGACAACCCAGGCTCGGAAAATCGGTCGGCGCCCAAGCGAGCGCCGACCGAGTTGCGTCTCGAATCAGTTACCCTTCGCGCCGCCGACCGCGTTTTTGGCCGCCGCTTCCGCGTCGAGCACCTTCATGAATTCCTCGGGGGTTTTATCGAATTCCTTTTTGCAATCCTTGCAGCAGAGCTGCACTTCCCGGCCATCGTAATCGAAGACGTACGGCTTGCCCATGGAATCGAGCGATTCACCGGAGACGATGCACGCCGTCATCGGCGTGCTGGTGGTGGAATTTGCTGCTCCGCAGCTTGGCCGTGTGCAGCCACCTCAGAGGTTGCGGACATCCCAGCCGCCACCGAGTGCCTTGAACAGCGCGACCAGATTGATGGCGGCGGAGGTATGGGTGGCGACGTAGGCATCTTCGGAATCGCGCAGGATGCGTTCTTCGGCCAGCAGATCGGTAAGTGTGACGTCGCCCGCCTTGAAACGCGCCTGCATGTGCGCATAACTGCGGCGCGCGGCTTCCACGGCCGTGCTTTGGCGCCGTACCGCGTCCAAGCCAAGCTTATAGTTACTCAGCGCGCGCTCCGCATCGCCGAGGGCCGCCAGCACAGCATGCTCGTAGGCAAGTGCGGCCTGCTCCTCCCGCGCCTCGCTGGCACGGATCTCCGCGCGCACCCGACCGCCGTCGAACACGCGCCAGGAGATCACCGGCATGATCGAGAAGACCTCGCTGGAGGGCTTGAGCAAATCGCCCGAATTCAGCGACTCGAAGCCGCCGTGGGCGCCGAACGTGAGTTTCGGGAACAGCTCCGCGGTCGCAACGCCGATATCGGCGGTGCTTGCGGCGAGACGGCGCTCGGCGGCCCGTATATCGGGACGCCGGCGCAGGATGTCGGCGCGTTTGCCCACCGGTATCGGTGTCAGCGAGATTTCGCGCACGGTGGTGTCGAGCAAAGCCAGTTCGCGCTCCGGCGGAGCACCAAGCAACACGCCCAGACCAAGCGCGGCGGCACGCGAGCGTGCGTGGATACTAGGCAACGCTGCGGCAGCAGCGGCATGGCGTGCCTGTGCCGCGTCAATATCTGTCTGAGCCGCGTCGCCGACATCAAATCGTTTGCTAACGAGATCGAGCGTCTGCTGCAGGGTCTTCACCGAGGCTTCACGTGCGGCGAGCTCGCGTTGCGCGCCGCGGAGCGTGAGGTAGCTGCGCGCGACCTCGGCGGTGACGCTGATGCGGATGGCCTGCTCATCGGCCTGCGCCGCCTGCAAACTGGCCTCGGCGCTTTCCACCGAGCGTTGGGTTCCGCCGAACAGATCGATTTCCCAAGCCGCATCGAAGCCGACATCGTAGATCGTCTGGTCACGCTTGAGTCCAGGAATGGAACCAATCGGCAACGGCCCGTTTTCGCTCTGTCGGCGCCGCCTCACGCTGCCGCTGGCATCAACGGCTGGCGAGTAGTTGCCGGCGGTACGGTCGCGCAGTGCGCGTGCCTCGCGGATGCGTGCCTGTGCCTTACGCAGGTCGAGGTTTCCGGACAGCGTGGCCTTCACCAGCCGATTGAGTGCGGGGTCGCGCAGTGATGCCCACCAGGTCGCCAGGTCGATCCGCGCTTGTGCGGCATCGGCCGGCTGCGTCCAGCCGCTGCCGGTATCGACCGACGGTGGCTTGCCGTAGTCGGGGCCGACGGCGCAGGCACCGAGCAGCAACACGCTGAGCGCGGTGGACGCTGTCCCTGCTGCGCGGAATTGAGTATTCGATGAACGTTTCATGATAAGTTTTTATAGTAAGTTTTCATGGCATTTTTAGAGCGGATCACTGCAGGCGGCTGCGAACCAGCAAGGTCGCCATTGTCAGCGTGACAAGCGCGATCACGGCAAGCGGCCAGGTGTTGGCGAGAATGTCGGAAGGCGGCAGCGCCTTGAGGAACGTGCCATCGACGATCACCAGGAAGTGCGTGAGCGGAATTAGCTGCGCCCCCCACTGCAACGCCTCCGGCATGTTTTCCACCGGCGTGGCGAAGCCCGACATCAGCACTGCCGGCACGCCGACCGCGAACGTTCCGAGGATGGCCTGCTGCTGGGTCGCGGAGATCGAAGAGATCATCAGGCCGATGCCCACCACCGACAGGATGAAAAGCAGCAAGCTCGGCAGCAGCAGCCAGAATGAGCCGGTAAAGGGAATACGAAACGCGAACGCTCCCGCCGCGATCATCGCCAGCCCCAGCATTACGCCGATGGCAAGTGCCGGCACGGTTTTGGCCACAATGATTTCCAGGGTGGTGGTTGGCGAGACCAGCAACTGGTCGAAGGTGCCCAACTCACGCTCGCGGGCAATCGACAGCGAGGTGATCATCAATGCGCTGAAGAAAACCAGGATGCCCGACAAGCCCGGCACCACAAACCAGCGGTAGATCAAATTGGGATTAAATCAGTTGCGCACGACAACCGGAGACGTGCGCTGGGTATCCCGCCTGGCGGTGGCACCGACGTCCGCTGCGATCACGCTGAGATAACCGACCGTGATCTGGCCGGCGTTGCTGCGCCGACCATCGATGATGACTTGCGCGGTTCCGGTCCGAGCGGCGGCAATGTCGCGTGAGAAGTCCGATGGAAATTCGAGCGCGGCAATCACCTGGCGGCGGTCGATCATCCCGCGCAACTCGTCGCGACTCTGCACGGTATGCACCTTGTTGACGAACTCGGCCTTCCCCACGCGGGCCTCCATTTCGTAAGACCAACGACCGGCATCATGGTTATAGACGGCAATATTCGCGTTGCGCACTTCCAAGGTGGTGGCGAAGGCAAAGACCAGCAGTTGTATCAATGGCGGTGCGAACACCACAAGGCGGCTGCGAGGATCGCGCAGGGTACTGAAGAACTCCTTGACGATCTGCGCACGCAGACGGGCGTTGGCGAATGTATGGAACAAGTTTCGCATCGCTCAGGACTCCAGGTTTTTGCGCGTCTTGCGCTTGGCAATGATGAAAAAGAACACGCCAATCGATGCCATCGCCGCCAGATTCGGCCAAAACACCGCCCAGACGTCGCCGGCCAGGAACACGGTTTGCAACGAGGAGACGAAGTAGCGCGCCGGTATCAGATAGGTGATGGCCTGGATCCACGTTGGCATCGCGTCGATCTCGAACAGGAAGCCCGAGAGCAGGAAGGACGGCAGGAAGCCTGAGAACAGCGCGATCTGCGAGGCGAGAAACTGGTTCTTGGTGACCGCCGAGATCAGTAAGCCCTGGCCCAGTGCGGGGATCAGGAACACCGCCGACAGGAGCAGCAACGCAAACAATGAACCGCGCAACGGGACATCGAACACGAAGATCGCAAGCGCCGTAGAAGCCAGAGTCGCGATCATGCCCAGGATGAAATAAGGCATCAGTTTGCCGATCAGGATTTCGATCACCGAAGCCGGTGTTGACAGGACGGCCTCCATCGTTCCGCGCTCCCATTCGCGTGCGACTACCAGCGCCGTAAGCATGGTGCCGATGATCGTCATCACGATGGCGATGGCGCCAGGCACCAGCGAACGGCGGCTTTCAAGTTCGGCGTTGAACCAGTAACGCGGTTCCAACTGGATAGCTGCTGGCGGCGCGCTGCCACTGCGACCCGCCCCCCAGTTCTGCACCACGCCCTGCGCATAGCTGGCGACAAAATTGGCCGTGTTCGGCTGCGAACCATCGGTGATCACCTGCACCAGCGGTTGTGGTATGGGAGACGCCAGACGGCTGTCGAAATCCTGTGGAATCACCACGAAGCCACGCAGCTTGCCGGAGACCACTAGATCGGCGACCTCGCGGCGGTCGCGCGCGGGCGTGACTTTCAGGTAGCGGGTACCGGCGAATGCGGCGGCCAGCGATTGCGCGGAGGGCGCATCGGATTCCAGCACCACGCCGATGCGCACTTCGCGCACGTCCAGCGACACCGCATAGGCGAACAGGAACAGCAGCACCACGGGCAGCACGAAGGCGATCAGGATGGTGGACGGATCACGCATCGCCTGCAGGCTTTCCTTGCGGACCAGCGCGACCAGACGCCGCCAGTTGAATTTGTGACTGGCCTGTTCCCGGTCGGCCTGTTCTCGCGACGTTTCGCCTGAGCGAATGTTGGTGGTTTCATTTTTCATGTCGCTGCCTTGGCGTCTGTGCGCTCCTCGTTTTCCATATCCACCGACTCGACCAGATGGATAAAGGCGTTCTCCATCGTCGGATCGGGATGCTTGTCGCTTCTGGAATCGCGCTTGAGTGCGTCCGGTGTGTCGAGGGCGATCAGCTTAGCGCGGTACATCAATGCCACGCGGTCGCAATACTCGGCCTCGTCCATGAAGTGGGTGGTGACCATCACCGTCACGCCCTTGCGGGCCAGGCCATTGATGTGGGTCCAGAACTCGCGCCGGGTGATCGGATCGACGCCGGAGGTCGGTTCGTCGAGAAACAGCACCGGCGGATGGTGCATCAGCGAACAAGCCAGAGCCAGGCGCTGCTTGAAGCCCAACGGCAGCGAATCCGGCGAGGTGGTGAGGTATTGCTTCAGGTCGAAGGTCCCGATCATCTCGTCGATGCGCTCGCGCTTGATAGCGCCTTCCAACCCGTAAACGCCGGCAGAGAATTCCAGGTTCTGCTTAACCGTCAGCAATCCGTAGAGGGAGAACTTCTGCGCCATGTAGCCGAGCTGGCTCTTGGCCGCTCCGGTGGCGCGGCGCAGATCGAGTCCGACCACGTGCGCCTCGCCTTCGGTCGGTTTCAGCAGCCCGCAGAGCATTTTGAAGGTCGTGGACTTGCCGGCGCCATTGGGTCCGAGCAGTCCGAAGATTTCGCCCCTGCGGACCTCGAAGCTGACGTTGTCGGTGGCGGTGAAATCACCGAAGCGTTTGGTCAGGTCCCGACATGATACTGCGATGTCCGAATCGAGTTTGACCTCGTCCATGCGTTCGGCCAGAGCCGAAGTGCCGCCGGGTCCGCCGCCAAGCAAATCGATGAAAGCGTCCTCGAAGCGCGGTTGCACGGGTTCGACCTTCGCACCGACCTCGTCGGCCAGTGCATCGATCTCTTCGCGTCCGGCATCCTTGCGCAATACCACGCGCACGGCGTCGCCCTGGATCACGCCGTCGCCAACGGTTCCAAGATTAAGCACCCGAGACAACACGGCGCGACGTTCGTCGCTCACGCCTGTCAGACGGAAGCTACGCTCCTTTAGGCGATCGGTGAGTTCCTGCGGCGGGCCATCGAACTCGAGTTTGCCTTCGTTGAGCAGCAGCACACTCTCGCAGCGCTCGGCCTCGTCGAGGTAGGCTGTCGACCAGACCACGGCCATGCCGTCATCGGTGAGTTCCTGCACCATGCGCCACAGATCCTGGCGACTGACCGGGTCGACGCCGACGCTGGGCTCGTCTAGCAACAGCACTTCTGGTTTCGCCATCAACGCGCAAGCCAGCCCTAGCTTCTGTTTCATGCCGCCGGAGAGCTTGCCCGCGAGGCGCTTGGTGAATGGACCAAGCCGAGTGAAGTCGAGCAAGCTTTCGAAGATATCGTCGACGTTCATGCCGCGCAGTTGCGCGTAGAGGCGCATGTTCTCCATTACCGACAGGTCTTCGTAGAGGCCGAAGCGCTGCGGCATGTAGCCGCTGACGATGTGGATGGCGTCATTGTCGTTGACCACGTCGAAACCGGCCAGCGTGACGCTGCCGCCGTCAGGTACCAGCAACCCGGTCATGATCCGCATCAGCGTGGTCTTGCCGGTGCCGTCAGGGCCAACCAGGCCGGTGAGGCGACCATAGCGGATCTCGGCACTGAAGCCGCGCAGGGCCTGAACCTCGCCGAAGTGCTTGGCGACGTTCTCGATGACGACGGCGACAGCGTCCTTGCCGCGTTCGCGTGGCGTATCGATGGCGGTGTGCGCACTCATCTCATTTACCTTGAGCACGTTTGTCGTCGGTCTGGGCGATATCGATATCGACCGTTACCGGCATGCCCTGGCGCAGGCCCTCGTCGGCATCGGCGATGACCAGGCGCAGCCGATAGACCAGGTCGGTGCGCAAGTCGGTGGTCTCCACGGTCTTGGGGGTGAATTCCGCACGTGGTGAGATGAAGCCGATCTGACCGTGATAGACTTTGTCGGAGGAATCGGTCCGCACCCGCACCGGCTCGCCTGGCGCGATGCGGCCGAGGCCCGACTCGCTGACATAGGCGCGCACATAGACCGGATCGCGCAAGCTCAGGGTGTAAACGGGTGTGGTGCTCGCCACCATGCTGCCCGGTTCACGCACCCGTGCGATCACGGTGCCGTCGCTGGGCGCAACAAGTTCGGTATCTGCCAGCGCGGTGCGCGCCTGCGCCAGTGCGGCCTCGACCGCGGCCACCCGCGCCACGCCGGCCGCGATGTCCTCGCTGCGGAATCCGTCTTTGGCCAGCGACAGTGCCGCCTTGGCTGATGCCAGGTCGGCCGCAGCCTGATCGCGCATAGCTCGTGCGATATCGACGGTCCGTTGGCTGCTGGCGCCTGATTCGAGCAGGGTGTTCTGACGCTCGAAGTTGCGCACGGCTTCGCCAGAAGTCGCCTCGGTCTGGCTCACGCGTTCCTGCACCTGGGCAATTTCCTGGGGTCGGTTGCCGCTGCGTAGCTTGTCCAGGTCAGCCTCCGTGGCTTGGAGTTCGGCCTGGACCGCAGCCAGCTTTTCGCGATAAGGCTGGGCGTCCAGCCGGGCCATCACAGTGCCAGCGGTGACGGCGTCGCCCTCATCGAGCACCATGCTCATCATGCGTCCGGGTTGTCGGAAAGAGAGTTCCACCTCACGGATATCGACGTTTCCATACAGGCGTAGAACATCGGGATCGCTGCGGTCATGCTTCAGCCAGAGCAGCGACAAGCCACCGACGGCGATCACGACGACAGCGAGAACGATCCAGCGAATCTTGCCGGTGAGGATGCTCGGAGTTTTCATCGTTGGGTTTCTGTTGGAGATGATGGTTCAATAGAGCGGCGGGACTGGATCGATGAAGTGCTTTGACTGCTCATTGAGGTAAGTTAGCGCTTACTTACTAACTTTCAGGAGAAATCTTTAAAGGAGTCCGTGTTTTTTTGCGGCGGACGTTGGGCGCGAGGTTCATGACTGGCGGATGATGCTGTGGCGGTAGAGGGCGAAGATGCCGGGGGCGGCGCGCGGAAGGTGGTCGGGATCGCCGTTGAGCAGCGCCTGCATGACGAGACCCTGGATGCAGCCGATGAAGAGAGTGGCGGCGGCTTCGGCATCGAGGTCGGGGCGGAGTTCGCCGGATGCGCGGCCGGCTTCGAGCCAGCGGTGGATGCGGGCGGCGTGGCGGGCGAGGAACTCGCGGACGATGCGCTTGGCAGCGGTGTCGTCGGGGCGCTGGAGCTCGGCGAAGAGGAGGCGCGGGACGCCGGGGTGGGCGTGGACGAAGTCGATGTGGCGGTGGAAGAGGCGTTCGAGGACTTCGAGCGCGGAGTCCGACTCGGATTCGGCTTTGCCGAAGCGTGCTTCTAGGGTGGTGGAAACCCATTTCATGACGGCGGTCCAGACGGCGGCCTTGTTGGGAAAATGGCGGAACAGGATGGCGTCGCTGAGGCCCATGTGGCGGGCGATGCGGGCGGTGGTGAGGCGGTCGGGGGAATCCCTGGCAGCCAGTTCGACCACGGCGGAAACCGTGTCGAGCTGGCGTTCCTCGGTGGACAGCCGGCTTCGGGAAGATGGGAAATCGCTAGCCATGGACTAGTAAGTAATCGAGCACTTACTTACTTGCAAGGGAAATAACGACGTGTCGGTGCCTCCGTCTCGAACTGGCGGAAGAAAAGAGAGAAGATAAAATAGAGGCCGCAAAGGACGAATTGATCCGGGATTTCGAGAAAATCCGGAATCTCGCCAATGAATCCGCTATAGAAGCCCGTGAAAAATCCACCGAATGGATAGAAACAGCCAAAGAATCCGTAAGCAGGAAGACCCGCAATATCCTTGATGCGATCAAAAGCTAATTTCTCATTTTCCAGCCACCTCTATCAGCAGTCAAAAAGCATTTACCTAGATCATCCGCTGGCCAACCCAAAGCCCGGGCGGGAAGAGTTCTTTGTAGATTCCATAAGAACAATTCCGGGTCATTTTCACCTTCCCTGTTTTCATGTCGCCAAACGGATCTTTTGACCCCACCAAAAATAATTTCAAGCACCTCTTCAATGACCGCAAACCACTCCAATCATCCATCCATCCTCCCCTCCGAACTTGAGTCGCTCATGTCAACCGGCTGTTGTCTGGTGGATGTCCGCGAGCCAGTGGAACACAACGAAGAGCACATCACCGGCTCCAAGCTTATTCCTCTGGGACAGCTCGAGCAAAGGGTTTCTGAGATCGACCGGAGCGCACCCGTCGTCATCATGTGCCGCAGCGGGAAGCGTGGCTCGGAGGGCATGAAGAAACTTCACGCGTTGGGATTCACCAATGTACGGAATCTCGAAGGCGGCATCCTTGGCTGGAAGGCGGCGGGGCTCCAGGTCGCCAGAAGTGGCAAGAAGATCCTTCCCCTCATGCAGCAGGTCCAGGTCACCATCGGCAGCGGTGTGCTAACCGGCGCGATCCTCGCCCTTACAGTGAACCCCAACTGGGTGCTCCTCTCCGCATTCTTCGGCGCGGGACTCGTCTTCGCGGGCAGTACCGGCTGGTGCGGACTCGCCATCCTGATGTCCAAAATGCCGTGGAACCGCTCGTCCGGCCAATCATGCGGCGCCTCAGGCAACTGCTCACTCCCTAGTTAAACCCACGATCATGTTCCTCAGACAAATCACCGACAGCAGCCTCGCCCAGAACTCTTACCTCATCGGTTGCCAGCGCACCGGCGAAGCCATCATCATCGACCCCGAGCGGGATGTGGACCGCTATTTGAAAATCGCCGCCGACAACGACCTGAGGATCTCAGCCGTGGCGGAAACGCACATTCATGCCGACTTCGTGAGCGGTGCCCGCGAGTTGTCAGCAGACGGCACATTACAAATTTATCTTTCCGCTGAAGGAGGCGCGGATTGGCAATCCGAGTGGGCCAAAGAGGAAAGCAACATCCACCTGCTGCACGACGGGGCGACTTTTCACGTCGGCAACATCAGGTTCCAAACGCTGCATACGCCGGGTCACACGCCGGAGCATATCTGTTTCCTCGTAACCGACGAAGGGGGCGGGGCGGATGAGCCGATGTTGCTCTTGTCGGGCGATTTCCTTTTCGTCGGGGATGTCGGACGCCCCGATCTTCTCGAACAAGCCGCCGACCAGGCCGGGACCCAGGAAGCGGGTGCAAGGCAACTCTATCAAAGTTTGAAACGGCTGGAACCGGTCGGCGATTACCTTCAGATCCTTCCAGCACACGGAGCCGGCAGCGCCTGTGGGAAATCGCTGGGCGCGGTTCCCGTATCCACGCTGGGTTACGAAAAGCGGTTCAATCACGCGCTTGGACTGGCACTTAAAGGCACCGAGTCGGAGTTCGTGGATTTCATCCTGGATGGGCAGCCCGAGCCACCGCTGTACTTCGGCAACATGAAGGTCGTGAACCGCGCCGGGCCGGAACGGATCGGCCGGGTGCCCACTCCACCGGAATTGAAAATTCAAGAGATCGCCGACCGTCTGGCCGAGCCGGATTTCGTCATCGTGGACACTCGTCCGGATCGGGCGGCTTTCGCATCCTCCCATTTGCGCGGCAGCTTGTATGCCTCCGCAAAAGGCGATTTCTCCGGTCTGGCAGGTTCCTATCTGCAACCCTCCGATCAAATCGTGCTGGTGGTGGAATCCTCCAATGAGGTGGACGCGCTCGTCCGCCGGCTTCTGCGTATCGGATTCGATCACATCGTCGGCTGGATCACTTCGGGAGTTCTGGCCACCGCCAACAAGTCGCTGCTAATAAGTATGCGGTCGATCAAGTTCGACGATCTTGAGTCTGCCATTCACGAGCACCCGGATGCCACGGT
>Ga0136639_10000802_pt1 | contig 10808 bp, 13 predicted proteins | sample AntDrymUQ8592106_2_FD_113739 | JGI IMG/M metagenome (GOLD analysis project Ga0136639, IMG submission 113739) | Polar desert sand microbial communities from Dry Valleys, Antarctica - metaG UQ859 (21.06) | ecosystem: Environmental > Terrestrial > Soil > Desert | place: Antarctica: Dry Valley...
CACGAGCCCGGCCTGAGCCAAACGACGCAGGTGGTAGCTCACGTTCGCCTGGCTCTCACCCAAAATCCGCGCTGCCTCAGTAGCGCTGAGAGCCTCCGCCGTCAGAATCGAAAGCAAGCGCAGCCGCAGCGGGTGGGCCACGACCCGCAGGCCATCGAGATCGTAGGGTGCGGTGGCATCCGGCATGCTCACACGATATGCCGAAGCGGACCCGACCACCAAATTGTTCTTTTGCGGTTTCTCATTCGGGATATAGGCCTTACCGGCTCACGCCATCTGCCTGTGCTCAAGTGCCCGTAAGCCGGACGGCCCGCGGGCCGGATCGGGCGATGCTCCCGAAGATTAATTTGTGGGCCACATCGGAGTTCGAGGGGTGCCCGCAGGGGAACCCCAACTGAACTGACCGCAACTGTCTCAGTTGACTCGACAGATTCCGCTCCGTTACGGTCGAAGTGACATGTGAAGCGCATCGACGAGAGAAAAAGTGAGTGAACCATGACGTCTGAACACAGGGTTGCCGTTGTCACTGGGGCTTACGGGGGCATCGGAAAGGCTGTCGCACTACGCCTCAGCCAGGATGGGCACACCGTGGTGTGCGCCGACATCCAAGTACCCACCCAGACCGCGGATGAGATCGAAGCCGCCGGTGGCAAGGCGCTCGGCGTGAAGCTCGACGTGACCAAGGCCGGCGAGTGGTCGAAGCTCATCGAACAGGTCACCTCAACGTTCGGTGGCGTCGACGTGCTCGTTGCTGCCGCAGGCGTGGTCAACCGCATCAGTGCCGACACCGTGGTGGATCTCACCGAAGAAGCGTGGGATCAGGTGCTGGGCGTGGACGCGAAGGGAGTCTGGCTCGGCATGCAAGCCTCGATCCCGTCCATGATTGCCCGTGGTGGTGGGCGGGTGGTCAACATCTCCTCCCTCGCCGCACACAAGGGCCTGAAAGGCCTGGCGTCCTACACCGCCGCGAAGGGTGCTGTAGAGGCCCTAACCCGGCAGGCAGCGGTCGAGTACGGCCGCTCAGGGATCTTGGTCAACGCGGTGGCCCCGGGGACCATCGAGACCACGATCAACGCCGCGACCCTGGCCACACCCGAGGGAGGCGCTTCCAGCGCAGGGACCACGGCCATCGGCCGGTGGGGACAGACCCCAGAACTGGCAGCAGCAGTCTCGTTCCTGGTTAACGAAGGATCCTTCGTCACCGGCCAGTGCTACTTGGTTGACGGCGGATGGTCGATCGCTGGTGGAGTCGAGTACGGAGACTCCCGGACCATGTGACCGAAGTGGCCCCGCTGCGCCGGGCTGAGTAGCCTTCCGGCGCGGCTGCTTGGAGTCCACCGGCGGCTCGCGTTGACGTTGGTTGTGTCCGGGGTGGGCCAGAATTCGCCTCCGCGGCACCACCCCACGCACGTCGACGTCGACCACTATCGAGTTGAGTTGTGTGCCAGGGTGCTGGTGTCGACTTGGTGTTACTCGGTGATGTCGGTGATGAGGTCGGCGAGTTGGGGGCTGGTGGATAGGGCGGCTCTGAGGTCTGGGGGCAGGGTGCAGAGGTGGTGTAGGTGGCGACGGCTATATGAGTGAGTCCTAATGGTCGTAGGCGATGAGGGATCCTTCAGCGGGGAGTCGCCTGAGCCGACGAGGGCTAAAACCCTGGATCGGGGATGCGCTGCTAGAAATCCTGTCCAGTCCGCTTCAGTGGGTGGTCTTCGAGCGCGAGGTCGCGATGGTGAAGCCGGCCCAGAACGCGAGGCCAGCAAGGCCAAGAGCAACGGCTGCTGCACCAGCGATTGCGCCCCAGCTCACGACCATCGCACCGTCAGGGTTGAAAACGGTGCCCGACAGAGGCGCGTAAGCAAACCAGCCGAAGGATGCAGACTGAGGTGCCGCGATCACGATCGCTACGACGCCGGCGATCACCACCGCAACTGCGGCCAAAGGAATGAGAATCATCCGGATCGGGCGTTTCGCGGCCATGTGTCCACGCTAACTATGACACCCGTCGATTACTAGGCGATGCACTTCGAACACCGTGCTGGTTGCTCGCTCTCGTTGTGCGCGCAGGCCGGTCGGATTTCGGGCTCCGCTCCGTTTGCTAGCGTCGCTGGAGTGATGAATGCTGCTGAGATTGCGACGAGATCAGGTCGCGCGAGCGATGATTCAAGGACGCGCATCCTCGCGGTTTGGGTGATTCTCGGAAGCGGACTTTTGGCGCTCCCAGTGGCGGCGGCCGTCATCTGGCTGGTGCGGGAGCAACTTCACATCATGTGCGGCATGGGGCAACCCGGTTCGGAGGGTGCTGACACCTGGACTTGCACTGACGGCATCGGTTACCTCGGCGTGGCCGTGACGCTCGGGGGAATGTGGTTCCTTGCGCTCGTGCTCGGTTCGCTGCTCGCAGGCATCGTTCGCCACGGCCGAGCAGCACGGATCGCCCTGGTGCTGCTCGCGGTCGTTGCCATGGTGTGGATTCTCGGCTGGACTTGGTACGGATCCATCGAGCTCGTCGACGATGCTTATTCCCCGATGAAGGGCCCTGAATATTGGGCGACCACGGTTGGTCCCGCAGCTCTCGTCAGCGCCGCAGCGTTGGTTGCAGCGCTCGTGAGTCTTCTCATTGCCGATCGTCCCGCACGGATCGTGTGCGCGGGTGCCGCCATCGGTCTAATCGTCGCGACCATCCTGCAACCGGGACTCAGCGTCAATACGCTCCCCACAGCGGGCTTGCTCGCCGCCGCGGGTGTGCGAGCTACCAGCCCGCTGCGGGCGGACTAACGCCGGCTATGGATCGATCGCTCGCAGCCCGCAAGCCGTACCATCAGCGGGCCACCTTTGACGGTGCTTCCGAAAGCAGCTTTGAGAGCGACATTGGACGTCGAGGGGTGCCCGCAAAAGAATCACTACCGGACGCGTGATGAGTGCAGGACGAGCGCATAGGTTTGTGTCGGGCGTTTCAGTAGAGAGTGCTGGAACGGCTCACCCAGCGGTTGCCAGCCCTTGCTCTCGTAGAGCCGCACGGCCTGATAGTTGTCGACCAAGACGTGCAATACGGCAAGCTTGTATCCACGCCGTGCAAGTTCAGCCGTAATGGCCGACAGGAGACTGCTTCCAAGTCCGCGGCCCTGCGCGCCCGGGGCGACAGCGAGGAGCGCTACGACTGGCGCTTCCGATGGATCAGTGAGCAAGCCGCTGCCTACTGTCGTCACCAACAGGAACCCCATCACGCCTAGCTCTGGGTCTTCCGCCACCATCCAAGACTCCGCAAGATTGAACTTCAGTCGTGCCCGCTCAGCAACACCGGCCATCGAAGCACCATCCCGTGCAGCGCACGCCTCGACCCACAGCGCTAAGCAGGCGGCCGCATCGGCCGGTGTCCCCTCGCGGAGTATCGCACTGTTCCCACCATCCGCCTCGCGCATGTGTCGAGTATCCCATCCAGATCGAGGACGACACGAGGCGTGGCACAACTGCCCGATAGCTAAACCTCCAGCGGGACGGTGGAAGGGCGCCCCGCAAGTGAGCCCTCGTCGATCCGTTGCCGGCGGGCGATGTTGAAGCCCATGGTTGACTATCAGCCATGGGGAAGTTGTGGGGTGGGCGCGTGTGGCTGGGGGTGGCGTTCGCGCTTTTGGGCCTTTCTATGCTGTCGACATTCGTTGCTCTCGCCTCCGGGTTCTTTTTTGACCCTGACGATTATCCGGGCTCCTATTACGCTGCCCAAATTCCCAAACTTCTTGGGGTGCTGGTTGTGTCTGTACTCATCCCGTTGCTATCTGCGACGGCGTCGGTGGTATCTATTCTTGCCGCGCCCCGCAATCCGTTGAGGATCGTGACATCGGTGATTGCCCTGCTTCTGGCACTTTCGATCGTCTGGATTTGCTGGGTGTTGGGAATGAGTTCAATCCGGCAGGCCACCTTCCTCGCTGACTATTTCGGTGGGTAGAGTACCGCGCCGGAGGTATGGCCTAGGTTCGTCGTATGCAGTCAAACCCTCAGGACCACAGCCAACAGGGGGATGGAATTGGCGTTATCTTTGCCGAACTGGGCGACGCGGACTCTGCCGAGGCCAGTGGTCACGGGCCAAGGCGCCGGTTCTTCTGGGCGATCCTCGCGGTGGTGCTTGGGGTCGTGGCCGTTCTGATCCCCGGGGTTGTCACGCGTCTGGGCGAAGCGGTGGCAGCGGTGGTCGACCCGACTTCGCGCGTGGCGGCCGACCTGGGAATGATTCCCGGAGTTGCTGTCGTCGGGGATGCGGAGTCGCGGGCCGGAGACCTGACCTTTCGGAGCAACGTGTTCTTTACCGTGCTCGGAGACGACAATTTGTCGCGCCAGGAGCAGGACGCTCTCATCGACGCTATCTCTGCAAGGCTCGCTGGCGCGCAGGGCCATACCCGTTTCATGGTTGAACTCGATCTGGGCACGCTGAGTGTGGGAATTTCACCGGTTGCCGCGCTGAATCCAGCACGGATAGCGCTGGCACGGAGCCTGGCCGACGTCGCTGGGGTTGCGCGGGCCACGGTCCTCTGGCGCACCGACGACGATGATCTGATCTTCGACGAGGACAATCGTGGTCTGGATGTCTGGGTGCAGTCGCGCGACGGGTCCGCGAACACGCTCATCGACAACACCCTGCCGCTGCTGGCAGGGACGGACCAGGCGAGTCTCACCGCCGTCGTCCTGGGAGCGAACTCTCCGCGCGAACACGTCTACAGCTGGAGCGATGGTGGTGGGGCCGAGCGCGGTGAGCGCGAGGTCACTACCCAAGCGGATGATGCGAGCGCGCCGGAGCACCGGGCGGTGAGCGATCAACTCGACGCAGCCCCGGGCGTCAGCGGGTACCGTCTCGGGTTGTACGGAGCGACCATCGCGTTCGTCGAGGGTGTCGATGTGCGCCAAACCCTGGCTTCGGTGAGCATTCCAGCGGAGTGGCAATCACTGGAAACCTGGACGTCAGCCGAGGTTGAGTACTGGACCCGAGAGCAACTTGGCGCCCTGCAATGAAGCGTCCTGGGTCCAATCATCGGTACGCTATCGCTGCCTTCGGCACATTATCGCTCCTCCTGAGTGGTTGTGCCAGCCCGTCGATTGAAGCGTGGGAGTCGGAAGCCAGCCAGCTTCGACCTGCGGCGGTAGCGGATTTTTCCCGTGCTTCGGAGCGCATCGCACTGGATGGGTTAACTCGGATGGGTTCCACTACGACCGATGTTTGAACCGTCTCCGTTTTCATGCCGCCGTTTTGTTGGCGGCTCCGTTTTTAACGGGCCGTTTGTTTCAGCGCAATAGTTGCGCTCGTATTCTTCAGGCGGCATGTTCCAGAGAGAGCTGTGCAGTCGCCGGTTGTTGTACCAATCGAGTCAGTCGAAGGTGAGTTCCTCGACGTCGGCAAGGGTCTTCAACTGACCGGCACGGTCACGAGAAATTGCTCCAACCGGGGGGATGTGACCGCGTGGGTCGGACGGGCTAGTTCTCTGAGAGAGTTACATCATGGATTGGCTAGAGGTCGTCGCGTCGGTGGTCGACACTACGGCATGGCCCGCAGTGGTATTCACCCTCGCTTTGATCTTCAGGCAGTCGATTATTGGCACGGTCAAACAGCTTCGCCGCTTGAAGGCTCCTGGCGTGGAGGCCGAATTTGGCGATTCATTAGCAGACGCAGAAGAGAGCACGGAAGCTCTCCTCGATGCTGCCGGAGTTCCGAGCACGGAATCCCTCTCTGACCCAGCCCCGCGGGTGCGAGTAGACCCCAGTGGGACAATTCTCCGGGCCTGGCAGAACCTCACGGTACATATTGCTAATCTCGCAATCGCAGTGAGCGGAGGAAAAAGCGCCCGAAACCTCATCGACCAGGTACAGCAGCTAAGCGCCACAGTCACAATTGATCCCGGCGCGATAGATACCGTCATGGAACTTCGCAACCTACGAAACGCCGTGGCGCACGGCAGGCATAGCCCAACCGCAGGCGAAGCTCTCACATACGCTGATACCGCTCATGAGTTGAGTGCATATCTCGACTTTGTGATGAACCACGAGCTGACCCACGGGCCTTAGCCGTCAATTCCAGAACTCCGCCAATCCCGCACTGCCGGACAGCGTTTTAGGCGCCAAATGTCGGGGTGTCGCCATCATGGATAGCCTTCACCTGTGAGCAACACTTCAAACATTTTGAGCGACGTGTCCTTCCGCCTACCGTTCACGGATCCTATCGGGGACTATGACGAACTACATCAGTGGGAACACGGTCTAACGCACTCACGAGACGGCCAGCGTCACCGCCTTGACGGGCCAGCGACACTCGGCGACAACGGCTTCGAAGCTTGGTACGTGCATGGTTTGAAGCACCGCGTCGATGGACCGGCCATGACCCGTCCGACCTACCGAACTACGGCCGAAAAGTATCGTCACGTTCCACCCCGCCGCACTGGAACAGACAGCCCGATGGGTAAATATCAATGGGCGCAATTCTGGTACGACAAAGACCTACTCACTCGAGCCGACGGCCCGGCTTTGTGCTGGCAAGATGGCACCGAAGAGTGGTTTCATCGCAATCAGCGACACCGGATTGGTCGTCCCGCTGTAATTAGTGGGGACGGCCTCCGCGAGTGGCATCAGCTCCGCCCCGTGCAGATGGATGTCCCCACCTGGCCCGACCCAGCGCTCTATCGGGTGATGTGCAATAACAACTTCTACCGTGTGCATGGACCTGCAGTTCTTCTACCTGAAGCCGACGGTAGGCGTGACCTGCTGCGGAGATCTCGGACAGTGGGCCCTCTTAAAATGAGGGTTCTACTGAAAGAGAGATCAGTATGTCCACATCGCGTCGGCGATTTACCCAAGACTTCAAGGACGAGTTGTGCCGTGAGGTGATCAACACGTCCAAGCCCATCAAGGACGTGGCCACAGCGTACGGCGTCGGCCCCGAGACTCTCCGCAATTGGCTGATCAAGTACCGCGACGCCAACGGCGGCACGGAAGAGGACCTGACGGTCTCGGAACGAGCCCGCCTGAAGGAACTCGAGCGGGAAAACCAGGAGCTGCGGGCGGAGACCGCGTTCCTGAAAAAAGCCAGCGCTTACTTCGCCCGGGAGCAGCGGTAGTGAGCAAGTACGAATACATCGATTCCCAAAAGACCGTGCCCGAGAACCTGGATCCAGTGTCGAAAATGTGCCTCTGGCTGTTGGTGTCGACATCGGGTTATTACCACTGGTTGGCCAGGCCCCAGTCGGCCACCGCCGACCGCCGGGACGCGCTAACGAAGCGGATCCGCCACTTCTTCACGGCGTCCCACGGCACCTACGGGTACCGGCGCATCCACGTCGACCTCGCCGAGGAGAACACCGGGTGCTCCCCGGAGCTGGTGCGGCAGATCATGCGCCACGAGGGCCTGGTGGCCTGCCAACCACGCCCATTCCGGATCACGACCGAGGCTGACGCCGAGGCCGCCGCGACCATGCCTGATCTCGTCAAACGCGACTTCACCGCCGATCGCCCGGGGGTGAAGTTCGTCGGCGATATTACCTACATCCACACCTGGCAAGGATTCATCTACCTCGCGACCGTGATCGACTGCTACTCGAAGAAAGTCGTCGGCTGGTCCATCGCCGACCACATGCGCACCGAGCTCGTCGAAGACGCGCTCAGGAACGCGGCCGCAACGACCTTGATCGAGCCGCTGGCTATCTGGCACTCCGACCGGGGAAGCGTCTACACCTCCACCGATTTCCGGGCGTTGGTGACCGGCTTGGGCATGCGTTCGTCGATGGGGCGCACGGGCGTGTGTTGGGACAACAGCATGGCCGAATCGTTCTTCTCAATGCTGAAGAACGAGCTCGTCTACCGCACCGTGTACGCGACCAAAGCGCAGGCTCGCCGTGACGTCATCCGCTACATCGAAGGGTTCTACAACAGCCAGCGACGGCACTCCGCGCTCGGTTACCGACGCCCCAACGAGGTCCACTATGGTTATCAGCAGCCAGCCTTGGCAGCGTAGAAGAATCCACTAATTCCGCTGTCCGAAATCTCCGCAGCAGCCCAGCACCGATAATGCGGTCCGTGTTTTTGTCGATCAGAATCTTGGTCGCCCCGGCTGTTTCCCCAATGCGATAGTTCGAATACCAGCCACTCGTATGGCTGTATCGAACGTCAATGTTAAGGCCGTGCGCTATGGCCTCCTGCTCGAGCATGCCGACCCGGACGAGTTCTGGAATCGTGAAGACGGACGTGGGTATTGCCGCGTAGTCGGGCACGATCGTAGTCGATTTCAGCATGTTGGATGCGGCGACCTTCGCCTCGAACACGGCTACCGGTGTCAGTGGCATGCCGGGAGTGTCCGCGGAATCGCCAGCCGCATAGACATGAGGGTTCGTGGTGCTCTGCAGGTGGCCTGCGACACTGATGCCCCGGGTGCCATAGGCAACGCCACCGGTTTCAAGGTTCATACGTGTGAGGTCCGGAGTGCGACCTGCACCGTGGACGACGAGGTCGGTATCGATCGTGGCTGTCTGCCCCGCATATTGCACCGTGATCCGAAATCCTTGAAGGATCTTCACCACGCTGGTGATCGTTGTGCCACGCCGGACGGTCACACCGGCGGTTGCACCGCGCTCCAAAAGACGTTCGTCGAGGTCGGGATCAAATTCTTTCAGTGGGGTGTGGCCGCGGTCGATAATCACGGGGGCGCTTCCCGCACGTGCTGCGATGTGCGCGAATTCGAAGGACACGAAGCCACCGCCGATGAACGTGATCCGGGGTGGCAGGGTGGGGAGATTCAAAAAGCTGGGGCTGTCGATGAGGTGCTCATGACCGGGGAAGTCAAGTTCGCGAGGCCGGGCGCCGGTGGCGATGAGGAATTTGCTCGCCTCATAGGCCCTGCCATCGATGTCGATGTGGGTGCTGTCTGTGAATGCCGCCACACCATGAAGTGTGGTCACGCCGTGGGAGCGAAGGTCTTCTTCCATGTTGTGCGGAATGGGGTCGGTGAAGCCGTGTTTGTGCTTCATCAGGTCGGGCCAGTTGATGCTGAACTGATCGCCGTCGATGCCTTTACCGGTGAGTAAACGCGCGGCGTCAACGATTTCGGCCCCGCGGCGCAGGATCTTCTTCGGGTCGCATCCACGAAGAGCGCAGGTTCCTCCGTACGGTAGCGCGTCAACGATGGCGACGCGCCATCCCTGCGAGGAGCACTTGGTTGCGGCAGCGATCCCGGCCATTCCGGCGCCGATCACGAATACGTCAAATTTGTCGGTCATGGTGTCTTTCTGTCAAGGAATCGGGGATCTTGGGAGAGGGAGTCAGGCCGATCGATAACGCTATTCGTGCGACTTCGCCCTAGAGTCACTCGATGAGTAGTGCCGTCTTCAGCTGCTCCACGGTTGGTGAGCCCGCGTATCCGTCCGGCGTGAGATACCGGCGGCAGGACAAAGCGCCCGATAATCCTTCACGTGCGAAGGGGTCGATGCCGTTGATGAGGATGCTGGGAGAACCGCCAAATCCCACACGTTCGGCTTCTTCCACGGTGTCCACGATGTGCCGCCGGACGACCATCACGGGGTTTCCTTCCGTGAGCGTCAGCAGCCGTTCATCGGTCACGGTCCAATTGGGGCAGCCGTCGAAATATTGCAAAGTGATGTCCATGCGTCAACGCTAAACCGTGAAGTGCAGTGCAAGGTCAAGCGTTAGGCTCGGCGCATGCTCATTGGAGAAGTCGCCGCCGCTCTCGGCGTTCATCGTCAAACCATTCGTTTCTACGAAAAGCAGGGGATTGTGCCCGCGCCCCCTCGTCAGCCGAACGGGTACCGCGACTACGACCCCGCCGTGATCAGCAGGTTGAGCTTCATTCAGAGCGGACAGGCGGCCGGCCTCACGCTCGCGGAGATCACCAGTGTGCTTGCCCTTCGCGATGCGGGCCAGGCTCCCTGCTCCCACACATCTTTCCTGCTGGATCGCAAACTGAAAGACGTGCAAGCCCGCCAACTCGAGCTCGCTGTTCTGGCTACGGAGCTGCAGAGGCTCATCGACGCCAGTCACGGGCGCGACCCCGCCGACTGCGCTGAGGCAGACATTTGTAACATCATCACCAACGCCGGGCACACCGAGCCCAGTGCCTGTCATTTTTAGGAGCAGCTTGTGCACAATGTAAACCCTTGAGTGCACTGCTCAGGGCCGGTTCCATCTTTGGCGTTGAGAATGCGGACCCTGGCCGATCAGCACCGCGGTGACTAAGCTCACAGACACTACGGTTGCGGAGGACAGATGAGACGAGTACCGCTGTTAAAGCTAGTCGATCGCCTAGAAAATGCGGCGGCTCTTGATCCGCTCGTGAAGGGAACGCAGAAGATTGTCGACGCTGCGCTGCAGCCACGATGGTTGCGCGACATTCTCCACGGAGTTCCGTTGGGCCATCCGGTGCATCCACTCGCCGTCCAGGTTCCGCTCGGTACATGGGTCTCTGCTGCGGTACTTGACGCGGTTCCCGGTACGCATCGCGCAGCTCGCATACTTATTGGTGTTGGCGTGATGAGCGCGGTGCCAACCGCCGTGGCCGGTTGGACTGACTGGTCCAAGCTGCACGAGCAGCAGCTGCGCGTTGGCCTGGTGCATTCTATCGTCAATCTTCTCGCGACAGGTCTGTATGTGACATCCTTTCTTCAACGCTCTCGCGGTAAGCACAGTAGTGGGAAGGTGTTGGGCTATGCGGGTCTCATGGTCGCCGCTGGCGGTGGTTTTCTCGGCGGGCATTTGACCTACCGTCAAGCGGCCGGTGTCAACCACACGGAGGATGTACCTCACCTCTTTCCCCAAGGGTGGCGACC
>Ga0136639_10000803_pt1 | contig 10807 bp, 9 predicted proteins | sample AntDrymUQ8592106_2_FD_113739 | JGI IMG/M metagenome (GOLD analysis project Ga0136639, IMG submission 113739) | Polar desert sand microbial communities from Dry Valleys, Antarctica - metaG UQ859 (21.06) | ecosystem: Environmental > Terrestrial > Soil > Desert | place: Antarctica: Dry Valley...
CTGGAATCGCTGTTCGCTGCCACTCGCCGTGTGCTGCTGCCTGGTGGTTGCCTGGCTTTTTCAGTTGAAGAAGCGGCTTCAAGTGTGGACTACGAATTGCGCCAGAGCTCGCGCTATGCACAGTCAGAAAGTTATCTGCTGAACCTGGCAACGCAGCATGGCTTCAAGATCGAACGCAGCAAGCGCGGCAGCTTGCGGCTGGACCAGAACACGCCTGTGCCAGGTTTGTACCTGTGGCTGCGGGCGCCTGCGCTTTGAGGCGCAGTTCACTGCCTGCGCGTGAACATGAGCATGAATACGAGCATGAAAACGAGCATGAATACGAGCATCAGCGGCAGGCCATGGCGGTCGTGAAGTCGATGACCTTCAAGCTGCCCTGCACGATCTGCTCTCGCGCAACGTCTACACGCGCCCGCATGGCCGGGGTCACCAGCGCTGCGTTGTGTTCGTCAAAAGCCAGGTCCAGCGCGCCTTCTTTCAGCCCCAATGCGGTAACGCCGGGCTTTACGCCAGTAAAGGCTTGATAGACCGCGAGATCGGTGCGCTTGAGCATGCTGGTCAAGATGCTCCCAGGGTGCAGGCCGTTCTGGTTGCTGTCCACGCCCACGCCGAGGATGCCCAAATCCTTGACCGTTTGCAGCACACCCAAGCCCGTCGTGCCTGCCGCAGCGAAGATCACATCAGCACCTCGTGCGGCCTGCGCTTTGGTCAGCTCAGCCCCGCGCACCGGGTCGGTCCAAGCCGCGTTGGTGGTGCCTGTCATCGCAAATAGCGTCTGCACCTGCGGGTTGGCCCAGCGCGCGCCTTGCTCGTAACCGCACAACACCTTGCGCACCAGCGGGATGTCCTGGCCGCCTACAAAGCCGACCTTGCCGGTCTTGCTGGCCATCGCGGCCAGCACACCGACCAGGAACGCGCCTTCGTGCTCGCGGAACACGAAGCTCTGCACATTCGGCAAGTCCACCACCATGTCGACGATGGCGAACTGCAACTTCGGAAACTCGCGCGCTACTGTCTCGATGCTGCTGGCTTGCGGAAAACCCACGCCGACGATCGGATTGGCCCCGCGCTGGGCGAAGCGCCGGGCTGCCTGCACACGCTGCGCAGCGTTCTGGATTTCGTATTCCAGATACGGTTTGCCCGTGTCCTTCTTCCAGCGTTCAGCACCTTGCCAGGCGGCTTGACCGAAGCTCTTGTCGAACTTGCCACCCAGCTCAAAGATGATGGCCGGCTGGGCGCTCGTGGCACTTGCCACCAGCATCAGCGCCAGCATCAGAACAGGCATCAGCACAGGCGCCAGCACGGCCCCCAACACCCCACTGCGCATCAGAAGTTCGCTTTGAAGCTTGCCCCGAAGGTGCGCGGCTCGTTGATGAACCCGGTCAGGTTGTTGAAGTCGATGCCACCCACCACCCGAATCTGGTTGGTGAGGTTGCGCACGAAGGCCGCGGCCTCGTACTTGCCGTTGGCGAAGACATAGCCCGCACGCACGCCCACCTCGGTCAGCGCCTTGCCGGTGAATTCGGTGCTTTCGTAGAGGAAGAAATTGATCTTGCTGCGGTGAACCACGTCACCCAGCAGCACCAGTTCGCCGCCAGCCAAGGGTAGCGAATAGCGGGCCGTGAAGTTCAGCGTCGTCTTCGGTGCCTGTGGCAGCGGGTTGCCGTTGATGGCCACCGTTGGGGCGAACTTGCCTATGGCCGGGTTGCTGGGGGCGGTGATGGGGTCGTTGACCGTACAGCCGCTGCCGCAGGCGTCGACGCGCAAGTTCGGGTCTTTGATCTCGGTGTCGTTGTAGCTGCCGCCCAGAGTCAGCAGCAAGTTCTCGGTTGCCAGCAGTTCGCCGCTGAACTCGACGCCCTGGCCGGTGGTCTTGGCGGCGTTGACCAGCTGGTTGAAGTTGGCCGCCCCGCCCACGGCGGTGAGCTGCTGGTCTTTGATCGTGTAGTTGAAGACACTGGCCGACACGCGCGCCCGCCGGTCCAGCAGATCGGCTTTGACACCGACTTCGTAAGACATGATGTTTTCGCTCTTCGCCACGCTGAGCGTGTCGCCGAAGAGCAGTCGGCCCTGAATGGATGGCGCACGGAAGCCCGTGGCAACCCGACCGTAAACGTTCACGTTGTTGTCGACGGCGTAAGTGGCGCTGAAGTCGCCACTGGTGTTGTCGGCGCTGGTGCCAACGGTACGTCGGCCAATGAAGGTGGGGCTGAAAGGCGGGGCCTGGATGCGGTTGGCGACGAAATCTTTTTCGTCCTTGGTGTAGCGCAGGCCGCCGCGCAGTTTCAGCTGCGGCGTCACTTCCAGGTTGCCGCTGCCGAACACGGCCCAGGCCTGGTTGTCCTGCTGCTGCGTGGCAAAGCCGTTGCGCGCATTGCCGCCCAGGCTGCTGTAGTTGAAGCTGTCGATGTTCAGCGATTCGTCGAACCAGTACACGCCTGCCAGCCATTGCAGCGCGCCCTGGCCAGCACTCTCGACACGGAATTCTTGTGTGAACTGCTGGTGCTTGGGCATGCCGTCGCCGCTTTCTGCGTCGAAGGGGATGAAGCCCGGCCCGAAGTTGCCCGGGCCCAGGAAGCCAGCGCCGAAACCGCCGTCGATGTCGCCGCGGCTGAAGCTCTCGACGCTTTCATAGCCCGTGATCGAGTTCAGCGAAACGCCACCCAGGTCCCAGCGCAGGCGCACGCTGCCGCCCACGCTCTTGACGTCCTGGCTGTTGATGCCGTCTTGCGCAACCTTGGTTTCGTCGAAGCCGGGCACCGTGCTGTTGCTGCCGGGCTGGATGATGTTGGCGCGGAAGACGCGGGCCGAACCTTCCAGGTCGCGGGCATGCACGTTGAAGAGCGCGCTGATGTCCTTGGTAGGCGTGACCAGCAACTGCACCCGCGCGGCGTTGTCGTTGTAGCCCTCCAGGTCCCGCGTCGGGCCATTGGGGTTGGTGTTCTTGACCCAGTCGTCGCGGTTTTGCGACTGCAGCGAAACGCGCAAGGCCGCGCTTTCAGACAGCGGCACGTTGACCGCGCCTTCAACGTTCACCGCCGAATAGCGCCCCAGCGACAGCGAACCATAGCCACCGAAAGTCTTGCCCGGCTTGACGGAGTCGAACTTCACCACCCCAGCGGGCGAATTGCGCCCGAACAGCGTGCCCTGCGGGCCGCGCAGCACTTCGATGCGCTCCAGGTCGAAGAGCGGGAAGCCCTTCAGGATGGGGTTTTCCTGCACCACGTCGTCGAAAACCAGGCTCACGGGCTGGCTGGCGTTCAGGTCGAAGTCCGTGTTGCCCAAACCGCGAATATAGAAACGCGGGAAGGCCCGGCCAAAAGACGACTCGATATTCAGGCTGGGCACACGGCCGCTGAGCTGTCGGATGTCCTGCCCGCCGCTGTTCAGAATTTCCAGTGTTTCGCCAGACAGCGCACTGATGCTGCTGGGCACGTCGCGAATGTTTTCCGTGCGGCGCTCTGCCGTGACGGTGATGGTTTGCAGCGTGCCGGCCTGTGGCGCGGGCTGCGCTTGGGCCCACACTGTCGTGCTGGCCCCGGTCAACAGCAGGCCGAATGCAAGGGCGAACGCAAGCGCGAACGGGGTGGGTTTGAAGGAGCGGGCGGGCAGGGACATGCAGTCTCCAAAGGTGATCTGTGGGGCGTGAAGCGATGGCGTCGAAATGCCTTGCAAAGGGCGTGCCATGATCTTGACCGGCAGGCTGCAACGGCTGTCGCAGATGATGACCTCAGCCGCCGATGGCTGTCACCGTAAATGACCGATACCGTGCCGATAACGTACCGATCGCGCCCAAGTTGGTGCCTCCACACAACAACTTTTTCATGCTGAGCCCCGAACAACAACGCGATTGGCTGCAAGACGGCTACCTGGTCTTGCCAGGCTTCAAAGCCGCCGCAGATGTAACTGCGGCCAGCCAGCGCGCGGCCGAGCTGGTTGAAGCCTTCCAGCCAGCCACCCACACCGGCGTGTTTTCCACCCGCGACCGCAGCCGCGTCGCTGACGCAGCGTTGCTGGCGTCAGCCGAAGCGGTGCATTGCTTCTTCGAGGAAGAAGCCTTCGACGCCCAAGGCCAGCTTTGCGTGGAAAAGAACCGCGCCATCAACAAGATCGGCCATGCCTTGCACGACCTGGACCCGGTGTTCGACGCCTTTTCACACGGCCCGGAACTGGCTGCGCTGGCCCTCAGCTTGGGTTTGAAACGACCCCAGGTGTGGCAAAGCCAGTTGATTTTCAAGCAGCCGCGCATAGGCGGTGAAGTGGGCTGGCACCAGGACGGCAGCTTCTTCGCCAGCGACCCACCCACCGTGCTGACCTTCTGGTTTGCACTGGAAGACGCCACCCTGGACAACGGCTGCCTGTGGGTGCACGCGGGCGCGCAAGCCAGCCCGTTGCGCGAACGCTATGTGTGCGACAGCAGCCCGGCTGGAAAGCGCTTGCAGATGCAGCCTATGGACACCACGCCCTGGCCCACGATGGACCAGGCCACACCGCTGCCGGTGCCTGCCGGCACGCTGGTGGTCTTTGGCGGCAATCTGCCGCATTGCAGCGCACCCAACCGCAGCGAACGTTCGCGCCTGGCCTACACCTTGCACGCCACCTGCGACCGCGCCCGCTATTCGCCGCTGAACTGGTTGCAACGCAGCAGCGCACTGCCGGTAAGGGGCTTTGCTCGGGGCACCGCTAAATAAGTCAGCACCCGGGTCTTGCTCAACCTTGCCCTGCGGCTGGTCTGGTCCCGTAGCGGGGCACAATCAAGGGTTGGCGCCCAAAGTCACTTGCCCTCAGCCATTTCCTTGGGGGCGCTATATCTACAGGATGGACGCTACATGAACGAAGTCCCCACGCTAGAAACCGCACCAGCGTCAAAGATTCACCTGGTGGGGGGCGAAAAGGGCGGCGTCGGCAAGTCGATGGTGTCGCGCCTGCTGGCGCAGTACTTCATCGACCACGAGATTCCTTTCGTGGGCTACGACACCGACCGCTCGCATGGCTCGCTGTTGCGTTTTTATGCCGACTACGCGCTGCCCACTTTGGTAGACCGCTATGACGCGCTGGACCGAATCATTGAAAGCGCCGTCGAATACCCCGGCCGCCGCGTGCTGGTGGACCTGGCTGCGCAAACCCACGACCCGCTGGTGAAGTGGATGGACGAGTCCGGTGTGCTGGACATGGCCGACCTGTCTGGAATTGCGCTGAACTACTGGCATGTGATGGACAGTGGCCGCGATTCAGTCGACCTGCTGACGCGTTTGCTGGACCGCTTTGGCCAGCGGCTGCGCTATGTGCTGGTGAAAAACCAGATGCGCGGCGACGACTTCAGCCTGCTCGAAGGCTCAGGCCAGCTGGACCGGGCCATGGGGCTGGGCGCCCGGGTGGTGACGGTGAGAAAGCTGCACGATGTGGTGGTGCAGAAGATCGACGCCAAGAACAGCAGCTTCTGGGCAGCCAAGAACAGTGGCGGTGCCGATTCGGCTGGGCTGGGGTTGATGGAGCGCCAGCGGCTGAAGATGTGGCTGTCGCACGCCTATGCAGAAATCGCCAAGGTCGACGCTTGAAAACTACTTCCCCGAGCGGCGCCACAGGCCACATCCGCCTGACATCACACCCCGGCCAGGGCACCACGGGTGCGCTGCCCATCCGCTGGGGCCAGGCTGACCCGCTGGCGCGCGGGCCCATCGTCGGCACGGTGGCCAACCGCAGCCAGCGCAACGTCATCGGCAGCCACAGCGGCAGCTATGGCGTTTATCGCGCTTTGGCCGTGGCCGCAGGCAATTTGACGCGTGGACACCGCGCCGACCTGACCAACACCTTTGCCACCGATCTGGTGGGCCCGTACCCGCAATGGGCGAACCAGGGAAACGATGCGCACAAGATCGTCAGCCTGGACCCTTTCGGCGCCAGCGTGCAAAGCGACTACGCCGAGTACATGGCCCTGGGCTACGACATTCGGCCCACTATTGCTGTGACAAAGGCGCACATCCATCTGCCTGAAATCCGCCAGGCGATTGCCTTTCAGCGCCTGCAAACAGACGGCCAGGTGCTGTTTGAAGACGGCAGCGCTGCGGTAACGAAGATCGCTGTCGAACCCGTCTGGTGGCTGCCCGGCGTGGCCGCACGCTTCAAGGTCAGCGAAGGCGACTTGCGACGGGCGCTGTTTGAAGAAACCGGCGGCATGTACCCGGAACTGGTCACGCGCAGCGACCTGGAAGTGTTCTTGCCCCCCATTGGCGGCCAGACGCTGTATGTCTTTGGCAATGTGCTGGACCTGGCGAACCCCGAGGTGACACTGACAGCGCGCGTGCACGATGAATGCAATGGCTCGGACGTGTTCGGCAGCGACATCTGCACCTGCCGCCCGTATCTGACGCATGCCATCGAAGAATGCGTCCAAGGCGCGCAGCAAGGTGGCGTGGGCCTGATTGCCTACAGCCGCAAGGAAGGCCGCGCGCTGGGCGAGGTGACGAAGTTCCTGGTCTACAACGCGCGCAAACGTCAAAGCGGTGGCGACAGTGCGGACAAATACTTCCTGCGCACAGAATGCGTGGCCGGGGTGCAAGATATGCGCTTCCAGGAATTGATGCCCGACGTGCTGCACTGGCTGGGCGTGCGCAAGATTCATCGCCTGGTCAGCATGTCCAACGACAAATTCGATGCCATCACGGGCAGCGGTATCGAAGTGGGCAAACGCATCAAGATACCCGACGCCCTGGTGCCGGCCGACGCGCGGGTAGAGATCGAAGCCAAGATCGCTGCCGGCTATTTCACTGACGGACTCATTCCCAGCAGCGCTGATCTCGCCCTGGTCAAAGGCCGAGATCTCACATGAACGACTCAAAAAAATCCTCTGCATCAGACCGTTCCAGCCACCCGCTGGCCATCCTGCGCGACCCCGTCACAGTGCGGCTGCGCTGCCAGTCTGTGTTGCGTTCCGTAGAGAACGGCGTCAGCCCCTACTTCAGCGTCCAGCGCGGTGCGATGGACGACGTGGCCCATCGCGTGGCAAAGCTGACACGCGAGCGCTTCCCGGACCTGAAGATTCCGCTGCACAGCCGCTGGCGGCACTTCGAGAGCGGCGGTGTCGACCGTAAAGCGGAACTGGACGCATTGCTGGCCGGGCGCAATGCGGCCGAACGCGCACGCGCCTACTTTGACCTGACGGTGGTCAGCGTGCTGTTGGACGCCGGTGCGGGTCCGCAATGGCGCTATTCCGAAATACGTCAATCTACAGAAGCGCGCACCGACTCCGCAGGTGAATCAGCAGCCGCTGAAAGCACCGACAAGCCCATCTACCAGCGCAGCGAAGGCCTGGGTGTGGCGAGCTTTCGGGCCTTTGTGGGCGGCGTGTTTTCAGCCACACCCGATGACCCGCTGCGCGTCGACGCAGCGGCGCTGAAGCGCGTAGACGTGGCGGTGCTGAACAAAGTGTTTCAAGCCAGCCCGTCAAACCCGCTGGTGGGTCTGGAAGGCCGCGCCGCGCTGCTGGTTCGCTTGGGCGAAACGCTGCAAGAAGAAGCGACCCGCGAAGGCCAGCCGCAACCTGAGAACGCCCGCCCCGGCATGTTCTACGACCGGCTGACCGCGCGCGGCACACGCATGCAGTGCAGCGCCAGCGACGTGATGGCAGAACTGCTGACCACGATGGCGCCCATCTGGACCAGCGGCAGCCGCGTGCAGGGCTTGCCGGCCGGCGATGTCTGGCAGCACATCTGGGCCGGCGACGCCACAGCGCATGGCCGCGACAGCACCACCAGCGGCTGGGTGCCTTTTCACAAGCTCAGCCAATGGCTAACCTATTCGCTGCTGGAACCGTTGCAGTGGGCGGGTGTGGAAGTGAGCGGCATCGACGCGTTGACGGGCTTGCCTGAATACCGCAACGGCGGCCTGCTGCTGGACGGGGGTGTGCTGAGGCTGCGCGACCCGCGGCTGGCCACACGGCTGTGGAAGCCGGCCGACACCGTAATCGTCGAATGGCGCGCCTTGACTGTGGCGCTGCTGGACGAAGTGGCCGCCCGCGTGCGCACCGTGCTGGGCAAGACGGCCGCAGAAATGCCGCTGGCCTGCGTGCTGGAAGGTGGCACCTGGGCCGCTGGCCGTGAATTGGCGCGCGAAATGCGTGACGATGGCGCACCCCCTTTACGCATCGAAAGCGACGGCACGATCTTCTAGTCTTTTAGCGGTCAAACTGGCGTTTTGTTTGACCCGTGTCGGAGCCTGTATGAAACCCGTCTCTGCAATCTTGGCGAGCACAACTCTGGCCGTGAAATTGGCGCTGGTTTGGGTGTGTGCCGGGGCTGTTGCTCTAGTGGCCACACCCGCGCTTGCTGCATCGTCTGCGTCTTCAGCTGCGTCAGACAGCGTCGGTGCTTCGGTGGGTAGCCTGTCTGGTTCACTGACGACATCCAGCGAAAGTTCCAGCACCCGTGATGTGGCGCAGGGCGAGTACCGCATCGTCCACATCGCCACGGCCAACGGTCGGCCCGACCATCTGCAACTGAGCTTGCAGCGTGTGCTGTTAGCCGATGCCGCGCAAGATGAGCTCACCAGCCCGTCTGCCGAGACCTTGCTGCTGACGCTACCGCAGGCAGCATTTGCCAGCAGCGGGCTGGGCCTGGGCCAACGCGTGGCGGCCACGCAGCGCAGCTACGGCATCGAATTCGCTCGCGCCAGTGACCGCCAGGCTTTCTTTCTGGTGCTGGAAGACCATTGGCTGAAGGAACTGGCCGCGCGACCTGTCACGCTCTGACAGCGTCCACGCTGGGATTGAGATTGGCGGTGCCGAAGTTGTTTTCCCGGTGCGTCGCAGCAGGGTTCACCGCGACGCTGCTGGCATGCGCCAACCCCGCCGCCGCCTCAACCCTGGTGCAGCAACATTGCGCCAGCCCGGCACCTCTCAGCGTTGCGCAGCAAGACCGCTTGCTGCGCTTTGCGGCCTTCATCAAGAGCGCGCTGGACAACACTGGCCAGACGGTGGCAATCGTCGCGCGTTCCGGCCTGAACCTGTCGCGTTTCAATCTGCGCTATTCGCACGGCGGCATCAGCCTGCAAGCCAGCCCGAACGCGCCTTGGTCGGTTCGTCAGCTTTACTACGACTGCGACACGGCCCAGGCACGCCTGTTCGACCAGGGCATCTCCGGGTTCGTGCTGGGCAGCGACAACCCGGACCTGGGTTTCTTCAGCGCCTTGCTGCTGCCAACAGCAGCGGCCAATGCATTGCTGGCGCAAACACTGGACAAAGCAAAAGCCCTGCAAGCGCTTCATGGCCGCTACAGCGCCAACGCCCATGCCTGGAGCCTGCGCTACCAGAACTGCAACCAGTGGCTGGTCGAAACGCTGGCCCTGGCTTGGGGTGCCTCACAAGCGTCAGCCTCAACCGCGTCAGCCTCAACCGCGTCAAGTTTTACTGCGCCAACCATCATCGAACAACCGCCACGCGCCGCCGCCCAAAGCTGGCTGCGTCGGCAGGGCTACCAACCGCAGGTGCTGGCAGTGAACAACCGCCTGTTGATGTGGGTGGCCAGCGCGCTGCCCTGGCTGCATGAAGACGACCACCCCAGCGCAGATCTGGGCGCGGGGCTGTACCGCGTCAGCATGCCCGCGTCAGTCGAAGCCTTCGTGCGCCAGCGCGAGCCTGCTGCGCAGCGTTTGGAGTTCTGCTTCAACGCCACCCAGATGGTGCTCCGTGAAGGTTGGGTGCCATTGGATGAGGAATGCAACGCCGCGCCAGGCGACAACGTGATCATTTTCTGATCACCCTCCAACAGGTCAGCAAACAAAGCAATACGGCTTGCCACGCTTTTGAGCGTGACAAGTCGCCTGGAACGAGCAACCAGCAGCGCGAGGCACGCGGCTGGGTACCAATCTATCTGCGCAAAGTTAGCGCATCGAGATGGTGTTCACTGGCACTTGGTTCATGTTTGTGCCGGATTCCCACAAGCTGCGGTCGAAATTCTTCATGGCCTTCAAGCGGTCACGGTCCACGTCCAACATCACTTCCGAACGGTCGGCCCGGGTTTTGAATGTCGTCAACGGGAAGGCAAAAAATTTGTCATCACTGAACCAGCTGGTGTCGAAGTCCAGTACGGCGTAGCGGACCTTACCGGTCTGCATGTCAATGACCAGCTCTTTGATATCACCTATATCGTTGCCTTCACGACTGAGCACGTCCTTGCCGAGCAGATCGCTGGCCCGGCGCAGATTGGTGCTGGTGTTGGCATTGGTGCGCTTCACGCCGTAAACAGTGTCCACAGAATCCAGATAGCGGGTGTTTTGCACCGCCGTTTTCCAGTCCTTCTTTTCTACGCCGACCCGGTCTAGCTGTTCGCGGGTCATGCCTTTGTAGATCAGACGGTCACGGTCTGCGTTTAGCGTCAGGCTATTCAACGGTATGGCGTAGACCTTGCCAGAGGTGAACACACTGGGGTCGTACTCGAACATCACATAGCGAACTTCGCCTGTTGACACATCAATGATCATGTCGTTGATCTCGCCGATGTTGTCGTTCGCTGCACCTTCGATGTTCTTGCCTACCAACTGCGAGGCGCGCAAGTAACGCGTGTCTTGCACGGCATTCTTCTTCATGCCGGTTTGCCCAGCCATCTTGTCGGCTGTCCCGTAGGCCTGTGTCTTGGTCGTGTTTTTCATGGTCTCTGCGTTGCTGTGGGTTTCAGCGTGCAGTTGAACCATCGCGGTGGCCAGCAAGGCCGGTAGCAGCGCCAAGCGCATGCTTTTCTTGAAAGTCGTTGTCATATCGAGCTCCTGTGTCTATTTACCAGAACCCACACTGTGATTGCTGGCTCGGATGACC
>Ga0136639_10000804_pt1 | contig 10792 bp, 8 predicted proteins | sample AntDrymUQ8592106_2_FD_113739 | JGI IMG/M metagenome (GOLD analysis project Ga0136639, IMG submission 113739) | Polar desert sand microbial communities from Dry Valleys, Antarctica - metaG UQ859 (21.06) | ecosystem: Environmental > Terrestrial > Soil > Desert | place: Antarctica: Dry Valley...
ACCGTCCCGCCAGCTTGAGGAGCGTCTTCAGGTGGCCTTCGACTTGAAAAAACAATATGGTCGGGACTTTCGACGAGAAGTCTGCGGGGGTCGCATGGGTGTCCATACTGAGTACCGAGAGCATGCTATTGATCTGCCTCACCAAGTCATGCAAATACTTCCCATACGAGGTCCCTGCGTCCTGACCGAGAAACGACAATCGGGCGATGCGGGTGATCTGCTTCGTGTTGGCGACGTACAGCTGCACCCCACCGGAATGCGCCGTGTGCCACACTACCACTGCGGCTGTCGGCGCGAGCTCCTCAATGAGCTGGTCCAAGAGTTCACGGAGCGACACGGCGGCGTGGCGCGCGTAGTCCGGCCCCTGTGCGCATAGCGCCCCAACAGCGCCCCTGTACATGACGCCGAACCCTGGTTTTACGGCCTCTAGGCGTTCTGCCATGTCGCCGCCTGACGTGATCCAAGCGTTCACCGCCGCATCGGCGATGGACTCCTCGGCCTCGTCGATGAACGGAGCGCCGCCGTTCGGCGCGCGCGTTGTCGGATGATTGTGCTGCATCGCATCCACGGCCAACACGGTGCCCCGGCCAGCTACGTAGAGTTGGAGCGTTGGCGCTTCGCGAACGGCGGGAGGCATGGCGGCAAACAGATCGGGCTTGGCCGCAAAATCTTCCCACACGCGCCCGACGGATACACTCAGCCGGTCGAGTGATCGCATGAGGCGCCCAGCCCCAGCCAAAAGATCAGACGCGTCGCGCACCGCGAGCGCCTGACGCGCATCAACGAAACCCGCGAGTAGGCCGCGCATCTCCTCTGTTCGTATCGCCACGGTGGACATCAGCGCGTGCTCCTCGCGCCACGTGGCCAGCGCGCCCTGATCCCTCGTTACCGTGAAGGCCGCGCGCATTGCCTCCCCGCCCGCTGTGCCCAAGGAGGCGCGCTGGAATGGTGCATAGGCCGCCGCCATCGCAGCCAGTTGCGTCGCGGCCATGCCGGGTACGTGCCCGCGCAGACTGAGAGCCCGGTCACGCTCGGCGGCCGCGAATGCCGTCGCGATTGAGGAGATCTCTCGAAAGCGGGTCAACCCCATCGCTTCTGCGAGGCGCCGCTGCGCGTCCTCGAGCGCTTGGACGTGCTGCATCGCCTCAATGGCCGGCTTCATCTGGTTGCGCAGGGCGTCAGCCTCTTCCGCGCGCTTGCGGACCGCGCCCATGGCATCTTGTGTCGAGGCCAACAGGCGGACGTCTCGCCCGCCCGTTATCGACTCACGCTCCACGGCGGCCGCGCGAGCCGCCCGCTGCAGTTCCGCTACGTGACTGACCTGTTCCATCGCTCGTCGCAAGGCTTCGTCCATGTACCGTCGGTCCGCATGAAGGGTCGTGATCATCGGCCACCGGCTATCAACGATGTACTTGCCGTGTTCGCCACCGCATGTCCATTGGTATCGTCCGCAAGATAGCCCGTGTGGATGAGATCGTATGGAGACTACTCAGGCCAAGCAGGGTTCGTCGTCTTACGTCTCCCCGATCTCGCCGGGATGCCGCTTCCCGGTCGCCCAGTGGCTGAGAATCGCGTTCACGGCGCCCGTCGCAGGTGCTAACCCGACCCCGTGGAGATATGTCGCGGTCTCGGCCCACACGTCGTGACGTAACGCGCCGACCTGTTTCGTGATCGCTTCCACGCGCGCCAACGCGTTGGCTCCCGTGGCGGGCGTGTAGAGCTCCACATGCAAGGCCCGTCTGCTCGCATGGATCAGCCAATTGCGGTCGGCCTTGAGCGACGCGAGGCGCGCCAGACACTCAACGGAAAGGGATGCGGTCAACTGCGGTTGCTGAAGCAGTTGCCCGAACGTCATCGCGCGCCGACGCGCCATCGCCTGCTCGAGTTCCGCCTTACTGCACCCGGGCGCCAGATCGTGTCGCAAGGCGAGATGCGTCGCGAGGCCGTCTTCTAACGTTTGCAGCTCCCACACCGCCTTGCCGATGGCCAAAAGAGCCTGCTGCACGGTCGCGGGATCCGGCGCGGGGCGATTGAAGGGAGAGGTCACGCTTACACCGCCGCGAGCGCGCCGGCCGAGAGGCGGTATCGCCCGTCGGGGCCCTGCTGCAACTCCCCGAGCAGGACGAGCGTGTCGAGGTGCCGCGTGATGATGTCCTTGCGCGCTCCCGTCCATCGCCGGGCCGCCTCTTCGGCCGTCACTGGGTTTGTGGCAGCGGCTGCGCGGAGCCCGGTGATCTGGGCAATGGCGTCGGGTGGCCATGGCTGCGTGAGGTGCATGTCGGTTTCGGTGGCCACGAGCCCGAGCGTCGGGGCGTCCGAACGGAGGGGTGTTGAGGAGACGGAGCGGCGTTGGAAATCCGGACGCAGCCAGTGCGGTTCCCCGTCATGCTCCGCCACGGCTCGCTGATCGTGCAATGCCACGAGCTGCTCCAACATGACGGCGTCGGTCGCTGGCCATGACCAGCCGTAGGCGTCGGCCACCAAGCCGTCGAGCGTGTCGTGCAGTTCGCGCAGTACGCCGCAGGCCGAGACCTCGTGCACGGTCCGCTCCTTGCTCGTGAGCGCCTCCCCCGTGCGCAGTTTCTTGATGACATTATACATCACCGTGAGGGTCACCGATGCGTCGCGCGTCAACGCGTCTTTCCGGTGTTGGTCGATACGCTCAGCAACGGCACCGATCTTCTTTCGTTGCGTCGGCGACGCATCAGGAAATGGGAAGGGGTCGAAGGTGACGGTCCGGTTGTACCGCGGATCATTCCCCACACCGAGCTTGCCGCCCGCGGCAACAGCCCACAACACGTGCAGCGTGGACGAGAGGACGCCTAAGTGAAAGGCGTCGTCTGTTGCGATGCAAACCAAGGAATGGTCCGGCGCCACTCGCGCGTCGACGAACGTGAAGAGGCGATGCTTCATCGTCTCCGTCGTCACGATGAAGCGCGACAACCCGGTGGTCGCGCGCCGCAGCTCTTGGCGAATCCTGTGGAATCGCCACCAGTTTTCACGGATTCCGCGGTCTCGGTTTGCGTCGCGTTTCGGCTTTACCCGGTCGAACACGATGTTGTAAAGGATCGGATATTGATCGCGAGCCTCTGCTTCCGAGCGCTCCCCGAAGTCAATGACGTAGCACTCCGCTGGTCGCTGGGCGACATCCCGGCCACCAAGGATCCGCTTCAGCACTTCGGCATGCTGTGCCGCGGCACGTATAAGGCGATGATACTCGTCCGGCTCCAGGAGGAAGCCATTGCCGTTGATGAGGAACCCGAAGAAGCACAACCCAGCGTTGGCGCGCAGCGGCACGCCTGCCGCCGCCGAGACGTCAGCGTGCACGGAAAGATCGCTGTTGATACGCGGGACGGCGATCTCACGTAGGTTGCCGACGTCATCGAGCAGCCCAATGCGTGTCCCGCTGGTTCGTCCCGCGAGCACGGTCATCGCCACGCGGACCGCGGCCCCATCAACTTCATCGGCCCACGGATGGTCGGCTACCGCCCACACCACGTGCGCGCCAGCCTCGGCGGCCGCCTCGACCATCGGGCGGTTGTGCGTCTGCCTCAGGGAGCTCGTAGTGATGAATCCCGCGCGGATGACCGAACGGGTGGCGACCAGCGTGGCGGCGTGGGACCACCAATACATCACGAAGTCCGCCGCGTCCGGGAGCGCTGGGTAGGCCTGTTGCAGCGCGTCAGCATAGCCGTCGCCAAGTGCGGCGCGAATGCGCTTCCCGCCGATGTATGGTGGGTTGCCAATCACAAAATCAGCAGTCGGCCATGTGGCAGGCCGCGCGCCCACGTGGGCGAGATAGGGTAGGCGTGCGTGAGGGTCGGGCACCAACTGGCCCGTAACCGGGTGAGGGATTCTCGGTGTCGGATCGGGGCGATCACGCCCGACATCGTGCCGTATGGCCTTCCAAGTGAGCACGGCATCGCGGCACTCGAGGGTCCCGGTATCCTGCAAGATGGGCTCCGGAGGCTGCACGTCGTGGTGCTGGTTCCAAAATTGATGGAAGCCAATCCACAGCGTCAACTCGGCGATTTCCCGCGCCCACGGTTTCACTTCGATGCCGTAGAATTGCGCGGGCCCGATCTCCTCAAGGCGGAGGTCCGGATGCCCGCTCACCCGTTCAATAGCGCGAAGCACTTCGAGCTCGATGCGCTTTAACGCGTGCATCGCGACATACAGGAAATTGCCGCTGCCGCAAGCGGGGTCGAGGATGCGGAGCGCACGCATCCATCCGTGGAACTCGCGGAGTCGCTTCTCTGCCGTCTCTCGGTCTTTGGCCTTGGCGGTTTCAGTCAGCTGCAGCACCTCGGCCTGAACAGCCGTCCACCGCTCGCGTACCGGTTCTTCAATCGTCGGGCGCACCAGGCGTTCAATGAAGGCGCGCGGAGTGTATTCGGCGCCTAGACGGTGGCGCTCCTCCGGGTCCAGGGCACGCGTCAGGAGTGTGCCGAAGATCGACGGCTCCACCTCGGACCAATCCGCACGCGCCGCCTCTTCCAGCAGCACGAGCTCCGGACGCGTGAGCGGGAGCGCGGTGGCGTCCTTGAAGAAGTGCCCGTTGAACTTGAGGAAGCGAAACGGCCCCACCCGGCCGCCCACGTCCATGTGGCGCCAGAGCGCTTCGACCGCTTCCGTGAACTCCGTCGGCGAGCCCTTGAGGCCGGCTTCCGTGACCGTCTGCCGGAACGACTCCGCCGGGAGCAACCCCACGTCTTCGGCGAAACAGCTGAACACGACGCGCATGAGGAACCGCGCCACCAGTTCCTGATCGTGGCCGCGGCCCTCCAACGCCGCCGCGAGCTCCGCCAGCTTCCGCGCGATGTCCGTGGTGACCGACTTGGCCACGCCGCGCCGGTCGCGTACGGCAGGGTTGTCCCAGATGTCGCGCAGCAGGGCGATGTCGGCCGGGCGCTGGTGCAGTGTGGGGAGGTCTATGCGGTGTCCAGCCTCGAACCCGCCGAAGGTGCCGGCCCACCGGTCCCACACGATCAGCGTCGCGCCCACGTCGAGCACCATGAGGTAGGGCGGCGGCGATGCCCCCGGGACGTGGTGCACATAGTTGCGCACCTGGCCGTACGCACGCCGAAGCAGCGCCTCATTCGACGCCTTGCCCTTCTTAGCGATGTCCTGATCTTTACCTTCGAGGGCAAAGTGGTTCGCCTTCCAGCAATCGATGAAGTTGGCGGACTCCGCCCCCTCCACGGTGATGACGTCGATCTGCAGCTCGAACTCGTAGCCGGTGCCGCGCGGGTGCGGGCGGCCGACTATGAGGGCGTCGCACAACTCCATCAGATACATCTGGAGATTGGCGCGCTCGCCTGCGCGCGCCCCAGCCCAGCGTTCCGCCAGCGCCTGCAGATTGTTTCCAATTTCGGCCATCACCCAAGCTACGGGCGGGATCGGTATTGGCGGAAGGCGCTCCGCTCGAACGGTTCGCGCTCCAGTGCAAATTCCACCCACGAGGGAATGGCCCCGCCCGTGACACCGCCAGCACGTTCCTCACCTTGGGTCGCACTGCGCTGGCGGGCACGGCAGAAGTCGGACGGCTGGGTTGGTCCCCAGCGACAACGAAATCGGCTGGCCGGCTTCCCGTCTGCGGACTATGGCAGTGTTCATGCGTTTCGCTAACCGTCATGACGCCGATTCATGAGACGCAACGACGGTGTTCGGCGTCAGTTAGGCTCGACTGCCGACGGAGACGGCCATGACCCACTCAAGCGCCGGGATGGCGTTGTTGGGCGTTTGGGCATCGAATTGCGCGAGGATCGTGTCCGCATGTTCCGCGCGCCGCCCATTGGCGCAAAGCACCTCGATGGCGGCAGCGCGCAGAAGCTGATACGTGGCTTCGTCGCCCAAGACCTGACACGCGTGTCGCGTCATGATCGACAGCACTGCAGTGGCCGTGACCAAAGCCACAGCCCTACGGCGGTCGCGACGCCAAGAATAAAACGTGCGAATGGGGTGCCGAACACCCCCTCGAATCCGGGACCAGAGCATGCGACGAGTCTACGAGACACCTCAGGCCGGGCGCTATCAGTCAGTCCGAACGGCGGATCCACCGTCGCCAAAACGACAGCGGGTGCGGTGGCAGCTGGCACGTCGCGTCCGCGATCTGTTCAAGGGCGTCAAACGCGCGTGTGGCGCGCAGCGAGTGGAGGCCGTACGCATCCTTTCGACTGAGCCTCACGTCATTGTGAGATGCCGCCGCGTCGCACAGTGTTGTGAGCGTAAGGAGCGAGTGTCGCGCGTCCTGCGCGCGCGCTTCGGCCTTCGACGACAGCGAAGCGGCACCCTAGACAAGTGCGTTCAGGGCTGATTCGCTCCATGGTACGGTGACATGCTGCGGCAGTAGCGGCGGCAGCCCTCCAACGTCTCCGAGCAGAACACGCGTCGTACGAAGGACCTCCTGCGCGATGGTGAGGCGAGCTTGCGTCCCATCGCGCGCGGTCACTCCGTAAACAAGGCGTTCACGGCGCTGAATGCTCGCTCAAATTGCGTCAGCGTCTCCGTGGCAAAGACGGCGGGGGGGTGTGCCGTGAGGTATGCGGCCACGCTGTAGTGATTGAAACCGGGCGACGGGCGGGTCTGAATATTCTCCCGGGTGAGCCACGCGTCGATGCGTGCCACGATCCGGGATCCATCAGGGAGATCGGCGTCTTTTACGGTGCGTGCGCCCAGTTTTGCGGCAAAGGTCGCGTTGAAGAGCGCGAGGTAGTCGTCGACAGCGAACAGATCCTCAACGTCTCCCACGGGAAGTGTAGTCGCCGTCGCCGCTGCGGTCATCGTTGCTGGTACGCTCGTCGTAGAGGGCGCAGCCGCTGTGCCGCGCTTCGCGGGGGCCTTCACTGCCCCGCCTAGATCCGGGGCGGCGGCCACGCTGCGAAAACTGCCATAATTCAGGATGCACTTGGCGTTCACAATCTTCTGTCGCGTAAGGTCCTCCAGCCGCTGCTCGCGTTTGCCCGTCGAATCGTGGAGGACGGCCAACTCCAAGGCGTTGCCGCTCAGGAGCGCAATGAACGTCGCGACCTTGTCGAGTCCTCCGGTGGGCACCACTGTGATGTCCTCTCGCAGGGCTAGGCGACCGAAATCGCGGAGCGTTCCGGAGAGATGCTGAAGGTACAGAAGGTCGGCGGGGCCTTCCACGAGCAGATTGCGGGGCGAGATGAATAGGTTCTGTGCCAGCGTGTAGCCGAGGGCTGCTTGAAGCGGAAATCGAGTCTTTTCTGAGCTGCGCGCCACGTCGGCCGAAATGGTCGTCCCGGCGTCTCCCGAGTCCTCGACCACCCGTACCTGATGGAGGCGGTCACTGCGCACCATGAAAGGAGAGTGCGTCGTGTAGATGACTTGGTGCTCGTCGGCGAGGGTGTCGATGAAGCGCAAGAGATCGTGTTGCGCGAGGGCGTGAAGGCTCAGGCCGGGCTCGTCGAGCAACAGTACGAGTGGCGCGGAGGGCGCCGACTTACTCGCGCCGCGGAGCTGGGATTCGCGCACGCTCTTGAACCACGCCAAAAAACTGAAGAACCAGATAAATCCCTTGCTGCGTTGTCCAAACGGCACGGTCACTCGATGCCGTTTGTTCTTGATGCGGATGTACAGATTGACGCCCGAATTAAAGGGCGCCCGATCACTCGGATCGGACTTCAGGTCGAACTCGACATCGAGTTCCCTGTTCTGCGTCCAGAACTCAAACATCTGATCCGTGATATCGTTCGAGAAGCCTTCGAGTTTCGCTTTGATTTCCTCATAGCCCGAAGGCTCACTCAGGGTGACGAGATCGACGCCGGCCATCCGCAGCAGCGCGAGCACAGCCCGGTCCTCGTCTGTCAGCGCGCTAGGAGTGGCGGCTTCTTGCTGCACGCTGGCGCGCAAGGCGCCAATGTTCACCTTGCCGGGCAAGAGCGAGTAATCGTCGAAGTACAGGGATCGTGGGAGCCGCGGAGCGATACACGTTTGGTAGATCTCGTGTGCCACGACCTTGCCCCAGCTCGACGCCGCGACGCGTGCAGCGGTCGTCGCTCGAAACGCTTCACCTTCCTCAGTGAGCGACTTCCCGGCCATGGCGGCGGCCAACGCCCGTAGGGTCTTCGCCGCTCCCAACTCAGTCTTGAGATCTGAATCTAACGCGCTCTCGCTCACCAGTCGTTGAATAGCGCGTTGCTCGTCGACGATGTCTTCAAAATCCACGCCGTCTTCGCCGTTGTACCCGTGGGTTGCCACGAACGTCGTACGTGTCAGGAGATCAAGTCCATGCTTGTTGGCGATCAGCGCGAGGTCCCGCTCATCGAGTGTGTATTCCAGTAGCGCTACGGTGGCCTCCTCATCGGGGTGCCGCTCATCGTACTTCATCAGGAATCGCCGTGGATACTCCTCTGTTTTGTCGTACGACGGTGCTTGGGCGGCCGCAGCTGGCGACGCTTTGTGCAGGGCCTGCAAGAACCCAGTCTTTCCAGCCTCATTTTGCCCGACGAGCACCGTGACCGCTTGATCAATAGCGACGGCGCTCGAGTCGGAAATGGATTTGTAATTGGTGACGTGAACGCTTGACAGACGCAATGAGGCGACTCCTGAAGGTCACAGTAAATGTGCGGCCGACCGCCGAATAAGACTCGATAAGGTATTGATCGAAGAGGACGAAGGCTATGGGCGACCCTACCGACACGCGCCTGCTCATGTGCTTTCTGTCATGCGTCGAACACATCCTACGGCGAGGGGAAAGGCTCGCCGCGTCGGCCCCCCGCACCTTACCGCGCCGCCCCCGCCCGCCGCACCGCCGCCAAGACTACCCTCGACGTGGGCAGGTCACTCCAGTCGTCACGACCGCCAGCTCGGCCGCAGCTTTCCAGACTAAGCGGCCGCTGCTCGTGTATTCCTCTCGGACTGCGGAGAGATCGCATGGTCACGGGGGCGAGCACGAACTGGTGAAGGGAACCGCTCCGGGAGCAACGGTCGCCGTGGACGCTATTGGCGGCGGCTTCACGCTTGAGACGGCTCCGCTCTGGCGCAGGCGGAAATGCCTGCACAGAATAAGGCGATGAAGGATTCGTCCGATGATATCCAGCCCGAGAATAGTCACTGTGCCCGCGCCATTTCGGTGGCGAGGTCGGAGACGCTACGGTGAGTTGGAGATGCCATGGATTCGACCTTGAGTATGGGGAAGAGTGCCCAAGCTGTGAGCAAATAAATTCCCGGGAACGCGAGGACCGCGCCGCCCAACTCGCCGCCACGGAGGACCAAACAGACGCTATCGAGCGAAGTCGCTACACGCCGGACGTTGGCGACTTCATATGTAAGGAATGCATGTACCGTACGTTGCGCCGAGGCGCAACGCTGTGCTTCCAGTGCGGGGCACGGGTACCGGACGGCTTCTGGGAGGAGATCGCGCGTCAAGAGTGGGAGGCCGCCCAAGCGGCGCAAGAACGGGCGGAGAGTGCACGTGCTGCTCGGGAGGCCGCCGCCGCTGCGGATACCGTGGCGGTGGCGGCACAAACGCGCCAGACGGAGGGAGTGTCATGTCTCATGGTCGCCGCCGGACTCGTGCTGCTCGTGTTCATCGTGCTGGCAGGAGTTTTAACGTGGGATTGGGGCTCTCATTCCTCACCCCATGCAGCCGACGTGGCGTACGAACGCGCACCCGTCCCACCACAGAACAGCGCAGCCGTCTCGGAAATGATTGACCCGAGGGGAACACGCGGGTGGACGGTGCCGCCACTCCTGTTACGGATGGCCGATCAGTGTTTGGCGTACAAGTGCGAGGAGTACGATTTCCTTATACTGCGAACCACGAGCCTATACCTGCAACCCGACACAGGCTCACGCGTTGTCGATTCCGTGACAGCTGGAACAATTTTGCGCTCACAGCGGACAGCAGTGGTGACTCAGCGACCTTGGATATACGTCATAACCAGTGAACAGATCTCTGCCCAAAATCCTTCATATCGGTTCACGCCCGGCGAGATGCTCTATGTATACCATAAAGGGGAGGAATACTGCAGTACGATGTGGACACGCGGTGTGCTCTATGGCTACCCGGACGGAGCGCTTCAGGCTCAGCCGCGTCGCCAAATCACCTTGGAGAACGGCTACCACTGCGTCATGTTCCCGGCCGCCGGTTTCAAGGAGGTGCGTGCGGGGCAGTCCGAGTCGTGGGTTGAGACCACGTCGGCGAGCGGGGTGCCCGGCTGGGTGCGTTCGGATTCCTTGACGCTAGAGTACGTCGAGGAGGAGGTGGCTGACTCGACGACGATGCACACCACTGAGCACGAACCTCGGGTTGAGTGTGGACGCAATTGCCGTGGCACAAGAAAGCGGTTCGCAAGATTTGCCACCGGCTCAGGCTCGTTCTCCACATCGTCCCAATGGCTGTCTGCGCGACACGCATTGAGGGCAGCATCTCGACAGCCAACTACGCGCCCAGACGTCGCTTGCCTCCCTGCGTTGCTGTCCATGCGAACGTCAACCGCGCGCCTTGATTCTCTGCGACGCTAGGTGTGTCCGATACTTTAGCTCCATTGCCACGCTGTCGCGAATATGCAGCGTGACGGATAGCGAGCGGGCGTGCTGCGCTATTGCGCGGTTGGCCGGACGAGCGCCGAGCGGGCGATCCGCGCCAAGAGGGTCACACCGCGTTCCTCGCCGCTCGGTTCCTGACTAATCCATTCGCGCTCGATCCAACCGTGCTCGCTAAGAAGCGCGGCGGCGGCATGAAGCTCCGACAGCGGGACGTGCATACGAACCGCCGCCGTGGCCCAGTCCATGATGATCGTGCGGAAGCCGACTTCGCCCGCAATCA
>Ga0136639_10000805_pt1 | contig 10792 bp, 11 predicted proteins | sample AntDrymUQ8592106_2_FD_113739 | JGI IMG/M metagenome (GOLD analysis project Ga0136639, IMG submission 113739) | Polar desert sand microbial communities from Dry Valleys, Antarctica - metaG UQ859 (21.06) | ecosystem: Environmental > Terrestrial > Soil > Desert | place: Antarctica: Dry Valley...
AAGTTTCCATACACGAACTTTCCGACGAAACCGGGCGAGCGCCAGCGCCATCTTCCCTCGGAGAAGTGCGCCATCCAACCCGCCTTAACCCGTCAAATCACCCACACGTTTCCCCGAAGAGCCGTTTTTTGTATTTGTTCAGTAGCGTTCCAACGTTTTGGGATGAGAGCGGTGTAAATGGTTGATTTGCTTGGGGAACGGAGTCGTTTTGTCTGGTCTCGACTTGAACGACGAGGCGGTGGTTCGCCGCGCTCCCGTCCGTCGGCACGATTCCCATTTCCATCATTCTGCTGTGCTTCGCGTTTCTTCGCGTGCTCCGCGAGCTTCGCGCGAACCAGCCGGCTCTCCGATCGCTCCGTGGCAGCCGCCAGCACCGCAGTGCGCGCGACGTCCGCGAAGATCGCGAAGGCACGCGAAGAAAACGCACCTCTGGATCGCGAAGCAAGGTCTCCAGCTTGACCGGCAACGCGTGTACGACATGCGACAGATCCTGAGTGTGGCCCTGTTCGCGCAAGTCCCGCTCCATCGACTACTTACGTCACCATCCACTTATTCAGACGCTGATTTCGAGCCCATTCCACTCATTCTCCTCTAAAAAACGTTGAGACACTACTGATATTTGTTCTTCTCTGCGCCTCCGCGTCCTCGGCGTGTTCTTTTCAGCGATCTGGCCCACGCTGCGTGATCGGACTAGCGATCCGTAGATCGCAACGAGACCTTGCGCGCACTACGTTCCATCAATGCCGTTCCGCGATCCCCTTCCGCCTAGGCTCAAGCAGCTCCTTACCAGATTTCACTGGTCAACGTGGCTCATGATCGCGCTCGGCATCTGGGCATTGCCACGCCTGCTGCCGCACGTTGGCGCCCTCATGAACGTCAGCGCGCGCGATCGCACCGCGCCGACGTTCGCCGTACGCACGCTCGCCGACTCCACCATTACATCACAGTCACTTCGCGGACGCGTCGTGCTCGTGAACGTGTGGGCCACCTGGTGCATACCGTGCCGCGTGGAAATGCCGCTGATGGAGGCCACCTGGAACCGGCACAAGGCAGCGGGCCTCGTGGTGCTCGGTGCGTCCGTCGACAAAGGCGACCCGCGAACGGTTCGCGATTTCATCTCCGAGCGCCGCATCAGCTATCCCATCGCCATCGTAGGATCCGACGTGATCGCCGAGCTGGGCGGAGTGCGCGGCTATCCTACCTCGATTCTGATTGGACGTGATGGTCGTGTACGACACCGCGTGATGGGGCCCATCGGACCGATCTCGCTGGAACCGGCAATTCGGCGCGCGCTGGCGGAGCGGTAGTGCGTAACCTCGAAAACGAAATGCTTCACTTTGCTTGACGTCACTGAAGTCGGGCAGATACCCTGTAAATATGCAGGGACTACCTCACGTCTAAAAACGGAGGGGTACATGCGCTTGGGATTCTCACGAGTCGTCGTGGCAATAAATGTCGTGGCAGGTACGCCGAGGACGGCAACCTCGGCGCCACCAGTCGTATGCGCGTCATCCAACGATGGGCGCTTTCTTGCCGGTTGCGGTGGCGGCTCGGACCCGTGCTTCTCCAGGGCTGGCTGCTACAGCAACTGGGTCGATTAGCGTTGATCCCCACAGTGCGGCTCGTGCTGGTATCGGCGGCGCTCGCTCCGCTGATTTGGAGTGATCACTCGGTTGCCGACGCGCATCTTTCGCAGTCGCGACGCTATGTCCCGCTTACGGTTCGCATAGACACGTTGCGTGACGGCGCACGCGACGACACCCTCGCTCGCCCGCTCCTGCTGGCAGCCGATGACCATCGTATCTACTACTACGACTACGGCGACGGTCGTCTCAGTGCGATCGACACAACCGGAAAGTTATTGTGGCGTGCCGGACGGCGCGGTCAGGGTCCCAACGAGTGGGCGAATCCCACATCCATTCTCGCCGTTCAGGGTGGAGGCGTCGCAGTGGTCGACGGCGCGTCCGCACGGTTCACACGTGTCGATGTCAACGGCCGGTTTACCCGTCTCGTCACCACGGTTGACGTACCGCAGCGACTGGCGCGTGGGTCGGGTTCCACGCTCGTCGTCTTTGGAGGGCAGAACGGGCGGCCTACCGCCACGCTCCTCGATTCCGCCTTCACGCCCATCCGCACACTTCGTTGGACCGGTTGGCCCGACTCCGCGTCGGGACTCGCCACACAATTGCGCGTAGCGTCGGGGGCCAATGGGCGCGTGACGGCTGTCAGTACGGTGACGAGCCGAATCTTTCCGCTGCGTCCATCCATGAGTTTCGACTCCGGTGCCGATGGCCTCGACGCCCGACCACTCCCTCCGCGCGTACCTCTTGCTGGTGACAACGGACTCGTCGTGGCGGGGATGCCTGCCGGTACCAAGCCCGCCATCCGCGACGTCGCCATCCTCGGCGCGAATCTGTTCGTTATCCCTGCAGGAGATACGTTCGACGGACGAACACTCGACGTCTACCACGCATCGTCGGGACGATATCGTGCGAGTATTCGCATACCCATCGGCTTGAATGTACTCATCGGGCGTACCGGCGATCTCATTGCCGTTTCGCTAGCGGAGTTCCCGGCGATTGTGCGGCTGCGCTGGGACAGCGCGGCGTTGGAGCGCGCGCTACGCTGACCATCCTCCGCGCGCTACCGATACCCCTGCGCCTGTAACTCGAACAACTCCGCATACCGTCCCTTCCGCGCCAGCAGCTCCTCGTGCGTGCCCATCGAATCCACTGCGCCTTCGTTCAATACGAGAATCCGATCCGCCATACGCACGCTCGAGAAGCGATGCGAGATCAGCATGCTGGTGCGCCCGGCACTCAACGCCTTGAAGCGCTGAAACACCTCGAACTCGGCACGTGCATCCAGCGCCGCCGTGGGCTCGTCCAGCACCAACAGCTGCGCATCACGCATGTACGCGCGCGCAATCGCCAGTTTCTGCCACTCCCCGCCTGATAGCTCCACACCCGTCGAGAACCGCTTGCCGATCGGCTGGTCGTACTGTGCCGGCAATCGTGAAATCATTTCGGAAGCCAAGCTCTGCTCGGCCGACTGCACGATGCGCGCGTGATCCTCGCGCTCGTCGATTCGCCCAACGGCGATGTTCTCACCCGCCGTGAGACTGTAACGCACGAAGTCCTGAAAGATCACCCCGACGTTCGCCCGCAACTCCGCGAGGTCGTACTCACGCAGGTCGTGACCATCCAGCAGAATACGTCCTTCGCTGGGTTCGTACAGCCGCGCCAGCAGCTTCACGATGGTGGTTTTCCCCGCACCGTTCTCGCCCACCAGCGCGACCGTTTCTCCGGCGTGTAGCGTGAAGGACAAGTGACGTACCGCCCAACGCTCGGTACCGGGATACTGGAAACCCACATCCTGAAACTCGAAGCCGATCGCGATCGGCTTGGGCATGGCGCGCGCGTTCGCTGGCGAATGAATGCGCGACGTGATCGTGAAGAATGAGAAGAGATCGTCGAGATACAGCGCCTGACTGGCCGTGCTCGAAAACCCCACCAGCAAACTCGCGAGCAAGTCACCAAGCCGACGGAACGACCCGGCGAGAAACGTGAGATCGCCGATGCTGAACTGACCGGTGAGGGTGCGCCACGCGATGTAGCCGTACGCCGTGTAGTAGCCGGCGGTGCCGATCGCGGTGAGCAGTCCCATCCAGCTGTCGCGCTTGATGGCCAGTGCACGGTTGGCGCGATATACATCGAGGGAAATGTCGCGGAACCGGCCGATCAGGAAGCGGTTCAACCCGAAGATCTTCACTTCCTTCGCGGTCTCTACGCTCGCACCCGTTTGCCGCAGATACTCGAGCAGGCGGCGCTGTTGCGTGCGCGACCACTGCAGCGCGTACTCCAGCGCATTGAAGTGCGCCTCACCGACAAAGGCCGGCACGAGCGCCACCAGAAGCAGGACGATCAACCACGGTGCATAAACCACCAGGCCCGCCGCGAAGCTGATGATCGTGATCAGCGTCTGCACCTGTCCGAACACCTGGCCCATCACGCCAAGTCCTTGAAACGTCTGCGTGCGCGCGCGCTCCAGCCGATCCTGCACCTCGCTGTCTTCGAATTGCTCGAGGTCGAGGGTGGCCGAATGCTCCATCAGGCGGATCGTCGTACTGATCGAGAACTGCAGGCCGAGCATGCGATCCACCAGCGAGCCGGCGCGCGACAGCGCGTCGGCCGCGATGGCCAAGGAGAACTCGATGAGGATCAGCTGCAGCGTGCGATCCAGCAGACCACTGGCGACCCAGGCACTCCACGTGACCGGGTGTCCGGGCAGCGCCGCCGTCCGGATCACTTCGTCGATGATCAACTTGCCCACGTACAGCGTGCTCACCGGCAATAGCGAACGAATGAGCCGGATGCTGATGGTCGCCATCGTAAGCGGCGCACTGGTGCCCCACACCAGCAGAAAGAGCGGTCCGACGTGCCGGAGCGCGCCCAGCCGTTCGCGGAACGACTTGATCGGTGGTGGTGACTGTCTCGGGCGCGCCATACGGTGAATCTGGGTACGCGCTCGCACCACGGCCATCGTGACATTTGGATAAATTTCGTGGTATGCGCCCATCTTTTTCGACCGCTACACCGCGCCTTGGCCGCCTCCTGCTCGGGGTCGGTACCATCGCCGGCGTCGCCGCGTGCAGCGTCGGAACCGCGACGAGTATGCGCCCCGATGCGCACCCGGTGGCAGCGCGAGCCACGACGACGCGAGTCGCGATGGAGCTGGACGGGCGCCTCGACGACTGGGCCGGTGTCCCATTCTGGACAAACGCAGCGCAGTCGAGCGGACCGCTTCAGGCAGCATGGGCCACCGATGATCCGTACTGGTGGTACGTCTCGTTCTCCGTTCGCGACAGCGTGAGCCATTCCGCCATGCCGGGTACGCTGCACTTGCTCATCGACGTTGATGACAATGCCTCCACCGGCGGAACCGTGTTCGATATCGCGCGCGGTCTCGCCGGCGTGGATCTGTCGCTCGACCTGTCCCGCTCCGACAAGCCTCAGGCCAACGGAGTCGGCGCCGGTGCGGCGCTGCGTACCGTCGAAGCCTCAGGCGTCGGCGCGTACCGTCTTGGCGCGTATCGCAGCGCCTACGACCTCGGCGTGGTGGCGCTCCCCACGTGGAGTGCCACACGTTTTGAGCTCCGCATCGCGCGCGGCGGCACGTTTGATGGCTTCGCGCGACTTGGCCGCGCCGTACGGGCCCAACTTGTTTTCGAATCAGCGACGGGCGTGGTCACCGCGCTTCCCGCCGCGCGCTTTGTGTTTTCCACGGCGTCCGACACGACGACAAACGCCAACCTCGTGTCGGCCATCCCAGCGAAGACCACCGGCTCGGTGCGCGTGGCGCAGTGGAACGTGTCCGAGGGCTCGTTCAAGACACCCGCCAACCACGCGAAGTTGTTGGCAGCCGTGGCACCCGATGTGATCCTGCTCGATGAAGCGTATGCCGGCACCTCCGACTCCACGCTCACCGATTTCTTCGCGCGCCCCGAACTGGCGGCACTGGGCACATGGCGCTTCGTGTATTCACGCAGCGGTGGTCGACAGCACACGGTGGTCGCCACGCGCGATCGTGACATCCGGCAGGCGTCGTCGATGGTGCACATGGAGTATCCGGCCGGAGTACTCGACAGCGTACGCGCCATGGTACCGAGTGCTTCACAGCATCTGTTCGACATCGAAACGCAGGCACAGCTTTCGAGCACAGGTGCATGGATCACCATAGACGGCATCGAAACGCTGTTCGTGCCACTCGATCTGCAAAGCGGCGGATTTTTCGGCAATGCACAGGATCAGCTGCGCGTGTTGCAGAGCCGTGCGATCCGCGCGCACGTGCAGCGAGAGCTCGCCTCGCGCGCAACGCGAGGAGCGGTAGTTATTGCCGGTGACTTCAACGCCGTCGGGTCGTACGAATCGGTTCGCACGCTGCAGCAGGGCCTCGATGTCGACGGCTCCGACCTCACGCTCAGTGATTCATGGCGATTGGGTGAACGCACGCTCGTGACCTGGACCGATCCGAAGGCGGCGCAATTCCTCCCTGGTCGTCTCGATCTCACGCTGTACGCCGACGCCGTATTCGAGCGCACGGGCGGCTTCGCGTTCACCAGCGCAGACCTCGCGCCAGCGTTCGCAGTGTCTCTCGGTCTTACGCCGGAGACGTCTGCTCGCACGGCGGATCACCTGATCGTAGTGACCGACCTGCGACGCAGGCGCTAGGCGAGAGGCAGGAATCCGCGATGCAGCCAGGCGTAATCAGTTACTGACTTGGCCGCTAATTAAGTGCGTAGTGCCGTCGTGCGGTGTACTGCACGTGCTTTTCGTAGGACAGGTTCTGAATGATCTGCGGGTGTTTCTGGCAGCGGAAGAAATGTCGGCGCACAGGGGGCCCTCATCTCGGCCACAGCAACACGCAAACCACCACTCCTGTGGTTGCTGTTCTTCGCGGGCCTTCGCGGGCCTTCGCGATCTTCGCGGACTTCGCGCGAACTGCGGTGCGTGCGGCTGCCGCGGAGCGGTCGGAGAGTCGGCTGGTTCGCGCGAAGCTCGCGGCGCACGCGAAGAGACGCGAAGAGACGCGAAGAACAGCAACACTGATCGATACGGGCATCGCGTCGGCGGACCCGGACGTACCGAACCACAACTCCTGTGGTTGCGGTGCTTCTGTGCGTGACGGTCCCGCGCGCCTCCGCGCAAACGACCGACATGCCGCGCCTCGCCGGTCGAGTCGAGACCAGACAAAACGACCCCGTTCCCGAAGCACATCGATCACGGACGCCGTTCCCATGCCAAAACGTTGGGATGTAACTGCAGACAATCCAGAACTATTTGCAGCACTGATCAGTATCTTTCGGTATGCACGGGACGCGCCCGTGCGAAACCACGATGAGCGAACGAGGCGGGTATGTCGCGGGCATTTCTTCGAGATGATGCGGAAGGCGAGATGCCCCGCCGCAATTACCACTTGCCCGAGCGCAGCGATCCTGACTACGATCGCGCTTGCGCCCGCGCGCTGTTGGAAGCGGCGCGGGTGAACGAGACGCAGTTGGCCGAGCGGGCCACTGGGTACTATTGGGGCGAGCCACTGCTCAAGCCGTTCGTGGAAGCGCTGCGCGTGGAAGCAGAGCAGCAGGGTGACGACCGACTCGAGCAGCTGGCCCGACGTTTTCTGGCGTGATTACACCGTCGACGCCTTCACCGCGTCGAGCTGTGCCTGCATGCGCTTACGGAAGCGCTCGGCGATCAGACGTCCCATTTCCGTTTCCTTCGCCACCCACTCGGCATTTCGGAACGCAATCGGGTTTACCCGTGCGCGATACTCCGCGAGCCACGGCTCGACGCGCGAGAAGATCAACAGGCCTTCGCCGTTGCTCTAGAGCATGAAGTCGGCATGCATCACGCCATGACGCGCCATTGCATACGTCATCTCCCAGTACGACGTGCACTGACGGAACGCCGCGTTGAGCGGATGATCGCCCTTCGTTACCGCAAGCACGTCCTCGAAGCTTGTCGGCAAGAACTTGCTGATGACCTGCGTACGCGATTCGCGCATGACATCTTCACGACGGAGCTCGTACAACTTGAGTACGAGGTCCGCATCGTGATGGTCGGGATATTCCTTGAGGGGCACGGTGGGCTCGGCAGACTGGGAAATTCGGCCAGCGCGCGAGGGCGGCGCGCGGCAGGACACGGAGAACTGCTGACGTTAGCGCGCCACGATTCGCTGGCGCAATCTGGGCGTCACGCCACCAACATGACTCAGGGCGCGGAGCCCGCTCCCGCGAGAGCGGGTACCACATGCGGTTCCCACTGCTGCAACGTCACGCGTAATCGCCACGCGGCGTTGTCGGGGGCCGGCGACTCCGGATCGAGTGACGCCGACGTGACCACGAAGCCCGGCAGCGAGACCATCTTGCCGCTGGGCAGTCGCTTGTGCCACGAACCATCGTGCAACGGCACATCGTCGGTAAAACGACCATCGGAGGCGCGGCCGTACACGCGCATCGGATCGAGGCGCAGACTGGCCCCGTTGGCGCGACGATCCACCGTGATCGCCGACAACCAGGAACGTCCCGCGTACTCCATGACGACGCCCACCTGCACTTGCCGTGTGGTTTCCCGCGAGGCCATCAGGCGCGCCAGGAAGTTCGTCGCGACCTCGCGTCGCTGCGACGCCAGGACTACCGGCAGCGTACACTGCACGGTGCCGTCGTCCCCGGTCGCCATCTCCTCTCCCGCTGTCGGCGACTGCCAGTCGGCCACCGTCCCAAGAATGACACGGAGCGGCACGCCAACGGCGAGCGACTTATCGGGGCGAAGGACGGTGATCTGCACATCGAGCGTCACCGGTCGTGTAATCGGAATCTGAGTCACGATCAAAGCTACTCGACCGGCCCCGCTCAGTGGGGTTCGCGTGAGCACCAGCTCGGTCTCGGATTTCAGAGCATTCCGGCCCTGGGCAGGATCGCAACACCTGGAACACGCAAACCACGGATCACACGGAAAGAACACTGATCAGGATGACCAGCGCTTTTAGCTTATCCGTGTTGGTTCCGTACAATCCGTAGCATCCGTGTTCCGGCTGTTGCTTTTGCGTTTGGCTGTTGCTGGTGCTGTTGGCTGCTCCTCGCCGTCGCCCCAATCCGGCGGCCACGCGTTGCGACGGCCGTCACACACGATAGCTTTTCGGAGCCGCCGCCCCTCCCCCCAGCCCCGCTCCATGATCCGAATCGCAACGCGGTTGATGTCGATGGCCGCGCTGTTCGTGGTAAACTGGGGCTGCGCGGGGCCGCCAGCGGACACGCCGCCGTCCGTGCCGCCTCTGCGCTGGGGCGGCGATGCCGAGGGAGGCGCCCCCTTTGTGGAGGCCGATCCGGCAAACCCAGCCCATGTGCGCGGCTTCGACGTCGAGATCGCGACGATGATCGCCCAGGGCGTCGGTCGCGAACCGCAGTTCGTGCAGGTGGCGTGGGCGTCGATCGAGCAGTCGCTGGCCCGTGGTGACTTCACGATCGGCATGTCCGGCCTCGAAGATCGCCCCGCGCTGCATGCGCGTTTTGCCGTCTCGCTGCCGTATTACGAGTTCCGCGAGGTGCTCGCCGTACGCGCGGCCGACAGCGCCCGTGTCCGCACGCTCGCCGACTTACGGGGCCGGCGCGTAGCCACCCTGGGCGCCACCATGGCGTGGGAGATGCTGCTCACGGCCAAGACGTCGCACGGCGTGCTGCCGGTGTCGTACGACGACGACGTGCATCCTTACAGCGATCTCGTGAGCGGACGCGTGGATGCCGTGCTGCTGGACCACGTACTGGCCGAGCGCTCGCTGCGTCGCATCGGTGGCTTCGTGATTCAGCCGGTGCCGCTGGCCCGCGGGTATTACGTGGCCGTGCTGGCGGCCGGCGACAGCGCGCTGCGCGACTCCCTGAACACGACGCTGCGGGCACGTATGCGCGACGGCTCCCTCGAGCGCGTGTTCCGTTCGTGGAACGTGTGGGATGCACAGCAGGCCGAGTTCCAGCAAAGAGTGCTGCGAGATTCCATGTCGCGCCGTGACGACACGGCGGCTCCCAACGCGACGAGCGCACAAGCGACGCGTACATCGGCATCCACCGCGACATACCTGCCGGCGCTGCTGCGCGCCGCAGTGATCACGCTGGTGTTGTCGGTACTCGCGATGGCGCTCGCCATCGCGATCGGCATCGGACTCGCCGCCGGACGCGTGTACGGATCACGACCGGTGCGCCTCCTGCTCACGGCGTACGTGGAGCTCATCCGCGGCACACCGGTACTGCTGCAGCTGTTTGTGCTTTACTACGGACTGTCAGACGTCGTGCGTCTCCCCGCGTTCGCTGCGGCCGTGATCGGACTTGGCCTGAACTACGCCGCCTACGAATCGGAGATTTATCGTGCAGCGCTGGAAGCGATCCCCACGCTGCAGCTCGAAGCCGCACGCACACTCGGCCTCTCCGAGTTTCAGATCCTGCGTCTCGTGCGCGGACCGCAGGCGCTGCGACTGGCCTTGGCGCCCATGACGAACGACTTCGTAGCGCTACTCAAGGATTCGTCGCTCGTGTCGGTCATCACCGTTGTCGAACTCACCAAGCAGACGGCGATCTACGCGACCAACGTCGGGAGCTGGGTAATCCCCGGCGTGCTCTGCGCGATCGCGTATCTCGCCATGTCGCTACCGCTCTCGCGTATGGCTCGTCGCCTTGAACAGCGGTGGAAACTGTCATGAATCGCGACATGACACACGCGCCGAGTACCGGTACGGCGGTTACCGCCACGTTGCGCGTGCGCGCGCTACACGCCGTTCGTGGTGAACGGATGATCCTGCGCGGACTCGATCTCGACGTCGGTGTCGGCGAGGTGTGCGCAGTGATGGGGGTGTCCGGCGCCGGCAAGACCACCGTGCTGCGCGTCGTGGCCGCGCTGCAGCCGTTCTCGTCTGGCACAGTCGAGATCGGTGACGTGGCTCTCGAGCCCGGTGAATTGAAACCGGAGTCGCGGCTCCGCGCCCTGCGTCGTCGCGTAGGAGTGGTGTTCCAGAGTCACGCGCTATTCGAGCATCTCACCGCGATCGAGAACGTCATGCTGGCGCCGATGCACGCGCTCGGACAGTCGCGCGAAAGCGCCGCCGTCACCGCCACGCAACTGCTCGAGTCGCTGGGCGTATCGGCGCGCGCGAACGCGTATCCGCGCCAGCTCTCCGGCGGTGAGGCGCAGCGCGTGGCGATTGCGCGCGCGCTGGCCCCCGACCCTCAGCTGCTCTTGATGGACGA
>Ga0136639_10000806_pt1 | contig 10774 bp, 9 predicted proteins | sample AntDrymUQ8592106_2_FD_113739 | JGI IMG/M metagenome (GOLD analysis project Ga0136639, IMG submission 113739) | Polar desert sand microbial communities from Dry Valleys, Antarctica - metaG UQ859 (21.06) | ecosystem: Environmental > Terrestrial > Soil > Desert | place: Antarctica: Dry Valley...
CTCGTCGACGGCGTCGGGCTGATCGTCGGAATCGACCGGTTCATGTCCGAGGCCAGGGCGCTCACCAACTTCACCGGAAACGCCGTCGCGACGGTGCTCATCGGGCACTGGACCAAGGGCACCGACACCCTGCAGATGGGCCGCGTGCTCAGCGGACTCGAGCCGTTCGACGAGGCGACGATGAGCGTCGACTCGCACGGGGTCGACCCGCTTGCCAGGGTCGAGGCGACGCCAGACGCGGACGATCTGCTTCCGCGCGCTACTCCGACAACAGTATGACGATCTGAACGATCGCCGCAGCGGATCCCACCCCGACGAGAAGCCAGCCGAGAATGCGCATAAGCCGCCCGTCGGCGGAGGGATGATCGAGGCGCCCGTTCTCGGGGTTCCGCGGATCGAAGTACACCTTGACCTCGTCGCCGAGTTCGAGGGACTCATCCGCGTCAAGCGAGACGGGCGCCGACTGCAGCTCACGCTGCAGGTCCATCCAGCGGAACCAGAGATGGTCGGTGCCGGCGGGGGACTGCACGATGACGCCCCAGGTTTCCTGGTATCGACTCGCCCACGCCTTTCGAATGTACCCCGCGGCGAGCAGCACGATCCCCGGCAGCAGCCCCACCCAGGTGATCAGCTCGAGCACGAGGGCGAACGCGTCTGAGGTTGTCACCTACTGATAGTAGAAGAGTCGGCTGCGCTTAGTTCGCGCGTCGATTGCTAGAAGTGCGCGCCGCTGCGCCGGACCGCGAGCAGGGCGAGCGATCGGGTGACCGCAACGAGCTCATCGATGCGCACCTGCTCGCGGGGAGCATGCGCGAACCGCACGTCCCCCGGACCGAAGTGCAGGCTCGGAATGCCGCCGATGTCGGAGTAGAGGCGCAGGTCGCTGCCGTACGGCGCCGCCCGCCGCGGCGGAACCGACCCGCCATTCAACGTCATGATCGCCGATGTGACCTCGTCGATGAAGGTGTGGTCGTCGTCGATCCGTCCGCTGCCGAATTGGCCGCCCGGCCAGCTGACCCCCACCGGGTTGTCGCTCAGCCACGGGTCGGCGGAGCTCGCCTCGGCGATTGCGATCTCGAACTCGCGCCGTGCATCCGCTGGGTCCTCCCCGAGCCGCACCCCGAGCCGGCCCTCGGCGACGAGCAAGTCCGGAACGCTGCTCGCCCAGTCGCCCGCGCGAACGGTGCCGATTGAGATCGGATAGGGCAGCGGGTAGTCGGAGAACAGCGGATGCGGGTCAACGTTGCGCCGGAGCTCGAGCGACTGGATCGCGGCCATGATCGGAAGGAACGCCTCAAGCGCGCTGACCCCCTCGAGACGGGTGCTGCCGTGCGCGGCCCGCCCGGTCACGTCGAGTTCGAAGGTGAGTGCCCCGGCGCACGCGGTGACGATCCGTCCTCCCGTGGGCTCGGTGAGCACAGCGGCGTCGCCGGTGTGCCCGCGGAGCATGGTGCCGAAGGCACCGAGACCGCCGTCCTCCTCGCCGACGACCGTGTGCACGGCGATGGGCCTCTCGAGCAGGACGCCGGATGCCTGCAGGGCGCGCAGCACGGCGAGGTTCGCCGCGACGCCGGCCTTCATGTCGCATGCGCCGCGGCCGTGCACCGCGCCGGCCTCCACACGTCCGCTGAATGGATCGCCGTCGTGCCAGCGGTCGAGGTCGCCGGTCGGCACGACATCGATGTGGCCCTGGAGCACGAGCGCCGGCCGCCCGGGCCCCGTCACGCCCACGACGCCGTAGCCCTCGGTGCGCGGTGCTTCCGTGCCCGGGAATCGGATGTCGGCGCGGAGCGCATCGAGGTCGAATTTCCACGCGTCGACCGACAGGCCCGCATCGCGCAGCTGTCCCGCCTGGGCACTCTGCAGCTCGGATTCCGCATCGGTTCCGGTGATACTCGGCACCCGGATCAGGTCGATGAGGTTCTGAACGAGCGCCGTTTCGTCGATGCTGTCGAGCACGCGCGCTTCGACGGGGGTGAGTTGCATTCCCGCATCATAAGCTCGGCGCATTTCGTGCATGCGTCGGCGGGATGTGCGGCGTGTGCGTGTCGTGATGATGCTGCGCCTCAGCAGGAGGAAAGAGGGGTGCCGGCCACTCCCGGTCAAGGGGGGTAAGCGAGGTGGCCGGCCGGGCTATCGACCCGTATTCGGGGGTTGGGTCGGTAATCCGAGAGGTCGTCGTTGACCAAATTTGACACTAAGGCAGCGCGAACAATCTGTCCACCGAAAGGAGGACATTTCCCGATTGTGCTAAGCGATCCAGTTGTCCCTCCGCCAGCGCGCCTGTACCCCAGTGACCTTTACCTCGGTCACGTCGGATTTCCGGTTAGGCGACTGCGAGGTCGCGCTCCCTGCCAGCGGCGCCAGATCCGACGAGTTCCCGATAAACAGCGATCAAAGTTTCCGCAGAGTGCGGCCAATCAAGTCCTTCGGCGCGATCGCGAGCTGCATCCGCCAGGCGACGGGCAAGTGCAGGGTGGGCCAGCACTTCGGCGATGGCCGCAGCCCACGCCTGCGGGTCGCGGGAGTCGAGCACGACCCCGGTAACGCCATCGTCGACAGCTTCGCGCAGGCCACCGGATGCCGCGACGATGGCCGGGACACCGCTCGCCGCGGCCTCGAGCGCGACAAGACCGTAGGTCTCGGAGTGGGACGGCACGAGCACAGCACGCGCGCCGCGGAACAGCGCAGCGAGGTCGGCCCTGGACTGCGGGCCTACGAACCGGAGGCCGTGTTCGATCCCGTGCCGGGCCGCGAGTGCCGTGAGCTCGTCGATGTACCCGTCGAAGTCGGAGGAGGCGTCGCCCGCGATGACGAGATCCGGTCGCAGTTCTGCCGGCACGGCGGCGACGGCCTCGATCGCGAGGTCGAGGCCTTTGAGCGGCTGCAGGCGGGCGGCGACAACGGCGTACCCTGTGCCGGCAGGGCGGTCGGGCTGTGGGCGGAAGAGCGCTCCGTCCACGCCGGGGTACACGATCCGCACGCGGTCGATCGAGCCGCCGAGCCGCATCACGACAGTGTCGGCCTCGGCGGCGCTCACCGCGACGATTGCATCCGACTCGCGAGCGAGCCAGGCCTCGCCGGCCATGCGTCCGGGGGACTCGGCGCGCTCGCCAGCAGCGAGGGGCGTCGCGTCGTCGGCGGCGATGCTGTGGAAACTTTGCACGTGTGGGGTTCCGGTCAGGCGGGAGAGGGGGAGCGCAGCCATGCCGGAGAACCAGTGGTGGGAGTGGATCACGTCGAAGGTGCCGAGCTCGGCGAGGCGCATCCGGAATTCATCGACGAATCCCTCATGCTCGCCTTTGGCGACGGGACGCGATGGGCCCGCGGTCAGAAATCGCAGGGTGACGCCGGGGGCGAGCGGCAGGCTGTCTGGCTGGTCGAGGGACGAACGGCGCGTCATGATCTCGACGGTGTGCCCGGCCGCGGCCATCGCCTCGGCCTGATGGCGAACGACCACGTTCATGCCGCCGGCGTCGCCGGATCCCGGCTCGGAGCCCGGCGAGGTGTGCAGGCAGACGAGCGCGATGCGCAGGGGAGTCGACGCGGAGGGCACTGGACGAGCTTAATCGATCGAGCTGGGCGACCCCGGCGCGCGAGTCGCCCAACTATGTCCCCTCGAACGCTCTGAAGGCGACATAAACGGGCCGCTCGCGGAGGAGTGGCCTAGCGGCGGGAGGCCTTGAAGCGCCGCCCGGTGACCGACTCCGGAGAGATCCGCAGGTAGTTCCACTTCGCGGTCGGGTTCAGCGACTTCAGCTCGAGAATTCCTGATTCCACGATCTCGGAGTCGAAGCCGAGCCTGTCGATATTGCCCTTCACGACGATGCTCCAGCGGCGGCGAAAACGCCGACCGTCCACTTCGAACGCGATCGAGGGGCGCTGGGTGATACTGGCGAGCTTCGAGCCCGGCGCGCTTCTCAAGAAGATTTCCCGGTCGCGCACGAGATAGTTCATCGGGAAGATGTCGACGCCGGTTTCGGTTGCGACGGCGAGGCGGCCGAAGTCATTCCCTGTAAGGAGGTCCCAGCACTCATGAATCTCCAGGTGTTCCACGGCGGAGTTGTGTGATTCGCTCATGTGGTGGTGCCCCCAATGTCATTAGCCAATAGGTTATGGCCCGGTCGAGTGGCATCGCTACCCCGCAGCATCCGCCAGTCAGAAAAGACAGGCCCGCCGAGACTGCGCCGGCAGTCTCGGCGGGCCTGTTGTGGGCGGCCGACGGCTACAGGTTGCCGGGGATGAGCACTCGGTCGATCGTGTGGATCACACCATTGCTCGCCTGGATGTCGCTGGCGCTGCGCACGATGCGAGGGTCGGTCAGCGCGCCCTCGTCGCGCAGATTCACGCCGCGCGGGTTGACGGTGCCGCCGTTGGCCATCGTCAGCGACTTGGCGCGATTCACATCGACCTTGTCAAGGTTGCCGGCCGTGACGTGGTACAGCAGCACGTTGGTGATCTGGTCCTTGCTCAGGGCGGCCACGATCGTGGTCAGCGCGTCGGCTTCGCTTGCCGGCGCGACCCCGGTCAGGTCCTGCACAAGGGTCAGGAAGGCCTGGTCGTTCGGCGCGAACACCGTGAACGAGGCGTTCGGGTTGCCCAGCACACCCTCGAGTCCGGTGTAGAGCACAGCCTGCACGAGGAGGTCGTAGTCGTAGGGGCTGTTGTCGGGGGCACCTCCACCCGATGCGGCGACGGCTATGTCGACGATCGTGCCCGGCTCGTGCCCGGCAGCGGATGCGGGGGCGGCTGCGCTGACGAGCAGTGCTCCCGTCGCCAGAGCTGTGACAATGACGCGTTTCTTCACGGCGTACTCCTTTGTTTTTGCCCGTGAGTGGGCCTGGGGGGTGTTCTTAACGAGTACTTCTGTCGAAGAAGGCCAATTGGATGCAGCGGGCGGTGAGAATTTTCGGCACGTTCAGCGGCAGGAGTGGTCTATGGAGTCGGTCTCCGATCGTTCGACTCGGCTGCCCGGTGCCCGAATGTCCCCGCTGTGACAGTTCGGTAGGACTCGTCGATGATGCTCTCGAGGACGGCGAGAGGTCGACCTTGTCGAGGTTGGTGATGTACAGGCATCCGATCGCTGCCTTGTGCTCGCCGAGGCGTACGAGATGGGCAGCGTAGCGGCCGACGCCATCGGGCAGGTAAATGCTGGTCGCTGCCTTGCCGGGGGGAGAGGGCGGCGGCCGCGGCGTCGCCCTCGCGCCCACTCGCCTACCTTTAGTGGTACTGCCCGTAGCCGATGATCGATAGCCCCCACATTCTGCCGGCCTGTTCGGTCACGCGGCCGAATAGCTCGAGCGGGGTCTCGGCGTCGCGCCGCCGTGTGGCACCGGGCACGCTGTCCACAAACGCGCGAACGGCGTTGTCCACGACTGCTCCCGTCAGCTCAGCTTCATCTGCTTCCGCGTAACTCTGCTGAACCGCGATCGCGTTGGGGATGCGTATCGGATTGACGACGGATAGCAGGCTCAGTTCGCTCGGCGAAGGAGCGCGACGGCGGCGGCAGCCTGCCAGACGACGAATCCCTCTACGACGAGCGAAAGCAGACCGAGGGGCTCGAGCCAGTTGCCGATGTCGTCGGTCGCGCCTGGCATTCCGATCGTGCGGTTGACGACGAAGGCGAGCAGGATCGCGAGGCCGAGGCCGATCGCGGCGAGGTAGTCGATGAGAGCCCCGCCCCTCAAGATGCGCTCCATGATGACGAATGCTGCCACGATGAGGAGCACGTATGCCACCGCAAGGTACGGCACCTCTTCTATCTTGCCGGGCAAGTCGAGCACGTGGATCGCCGCAGTGACGTCCAGGGCGAGGCCGACCGCGATCCGGCGAGCGTCTAGCGTGGAGGCACCCGCCGCGCGGGAGGAAGCCTGGAGGCTGGGGGTTGTCGTGGTGGCCATGTGAGTCTCCGTTCTGGAGCGCACACGCGCTCACAGGGCGACATTTGGGGACGCCCTCAGCGGGATCATGAGCAAACGGTCGATTGTGTGAGAACTCGAATTGTTATTGGCGCAGACTGTGTCGCGGGCATGAAACTCCCGAGAAACGGATGAGTGCATGGGGTCACCCGTTCGGTCGCGAGGGAAGGTGGGCAGGTTAATACAACGCACAGTGACACGGAAGGTCGAGGTTATGGGTGATCCGATACGCGACGGCGGATACGTGGACCTACGGTCGTATGCGGCAATCGGTGACGGTCGCACCGTTGCCCTCATCGCACTCGACGGGTCGATCGACTGGCTACCTTTGCCGAACCTCGACTCCGCGCCCGTGTTCGCGCGCCTGTTGGATGCCGCTGAAGGCGGTTCGATCGAGCTCGCACCGGTAACCGCATTCACGGTCACGCGTCGCTATGTGCCTCAAACCAACGTGATGGAAACGACCTACACGACTGCTGCCGGCGTTGCCCGGGTGACGGACGCCCTGGTCACCGGCTTGGCAGGACAGCTGCCGTGGGTGGAACTCGCCCGTCAAATTGATGGTGTTGAGGGCTCGGTAGAATTCCGGTGGCAGATTACTCCGGGCACCTGCTTCGCCACGACCACCCCTCAGGTGGAGAAGACCACGCACGGCACGATCATCCGGGCAGGCGATCTTATGATCGCCGTGGAGGGCAGCAACCATGGGCCAGACGCGGGCGACAGCATCCTTGCGGGGCGTTTCAGCACAACAGCCCAATCGCGCCACATGCTTGTCGTCGCCGGCACCAAGAATGAGCCATTGCATGTGCCCATCCCGGACCTGACCGCGATCGGTCTCGAACGCACCATCGACAATTGGAAGAAATGGTCGGAAGCGTTCAACTACGGGGGCCCCTGGGCAGACGCAGTCCAACGCAGTGCACTTGCGCTCAAACTGCTGATCCACACTCCCGACGGCGCGATTGCCGCAGCCGCGACAACATCGTTGCCGGAAAACGTGAGGGGCGGGAAGAACTGGGACTATCGGTTCGCCTGGGTTCGTGACGTGACATACACCGTCCGTGCTCTCGTGCGCTTCGGCCTGCGCGAAGAGACCCACGAAGCCGTCTCGTGGCTGATCCGAGCGATCAGGAGGAGTGACTCAGAACTGCACATCTTCTACCGCCTTGATGGCACGACGCCCGGTGCCGAAGAGGCACAGGATCTGCCGGGCTGGCGCGGTATCGGACCGGTGAACGCGGGTAACGACGCGAGGGGTCAACTCCAACTCGGCATCTTCGGCGACTTTGTGACTGTGATGCTCGAGTATGTCGAGGCCGGCAACGTGCTCGACGCGAACACCCGCGTCTTGCTGGCGGCAGTCGCCGATCACGTGTGCGAGGTATGGCAACAGCGCGACTCCGGCATGTGGGAATTGGCCGAGCAACGCGACTACACGGCATCGAAAATGGGCTGCTGGCAGGCACTCGACAGCGCCCTGCGCCTCTGCGAACTCGGGGAAATCGCGGGCGAACCGGCCCGTTGGCGAGTTGTTCGCGACCGCATCACGACCTGGGTGGCCGAGAACTGCTGGTCCGAAGCCAAACAAAGCTACGTCACCTTCCCGGGAAGCAAGCAACTCGACGCCGCCGTTCTCCTGCACGCGACAAGTGGGTTCGACCGTGGCCCGCGCATGGCTGCGACCATCGACGCCATCCGCGCCGAGCTTGGCCGTGGTGTGTTGCTCTACCGCTACACCGGAATGGAGGCGGAGGAGGGAGCGTTCGTTGCCTGCTCCTTCTGGTTGGCAGCCGCCCTCGCCTGCGTCGGCCGACATGACGAGGCAGTCGAGATGATGGACGAACTCATCGGTCTGGCGAACGACGTCGGACTTTACTCCGAGATGATCGATCCGGCAGATCTCTCTTTCCTGGGCAACATCCCGCAAGGGCTCAGCCATCTCGCGCTCATCAGCGCGGCAATCACGATCGATGAGCTCGCTCCGCGGTGAACTTCACCCGTCTGGTGAGATTCATTGAACGAGTGGCACACCGTCCGCTCCGCGGGGGGAAAGGGGCGACTGGAGTGGGCAAAGCGATTGTGGAATTGCCCGACACGCTGGAGGGCACTTCGACTGGACTTGTCATAGTGTGAAGTGCATGGACTTGAGGATCGAAGACAAGAAAGCGTTGATTTCGGGTGCCGATTCGGGAATCGGGTGGCATACCGCCCGGCTCATGCTGAATGAAGGTGTCACGGTGGTCATCACCGACCAGAACCAGCAGCAGTTGAACGATGCGGCCGAGCGGCTTGAGGCGAAGCCAGGCCAGCTGCATGCTTTCGCGGCTGACATCACCAGCGTCGAATCGCTGGCACAACTGCATGCGAGCGTGAAGGCGGCGGTCGGCGACATCGACATCCTCGTCCAGTCGGCAGGCATCACCGGCGCCCAGGGTCTGTTCCACGAGATCAGCGACGAGGGGTGGACCAACACGATCCTCGTCGACCTGATCGGTCCCATCCGTCTGGTGCGAGAATTTCTTCCCGACCTCCGCACCGGCGGCTGGGGACGTCTCGTGATGGTCGCGTCCGAAGACGCCGTGCAACCCTACGATGACGAGCTGCCGTACTGTGCAGCCAAAGCTGGCGTGCTCGCGTTCGCCAAGGGACTTTCTCAGACCTATGCCAGCGAGGGACTGCTGGTGAATGCCGTGTCCCCTGCATTCATTCACACCCCGATGACCGACGCGATGATGCAGAAGAGAGCCGATCAACTCGGGGTCAGCGTCACGGAAGCGATCGAGAGCTTTCTCGACGACGAGCGGCCGAACATCGAATTGCACCGTCGGGGGGATCCGGACGAAGTAGCAAACGTTATCGGTTTCCTCTGCTCCGAGCGGGCGAGCTTCGTCAACGGCTCGAATTACCGGGTTGATGCTGGCTCTGTAGCCTCAATCTGAAAGCGCTCATCACCGGCGGAGATTCTGGCGTCGGCGTCGGCGTCGGCGGCGGGGTCGCTATCGCCGTCGCCCCGGAGGGAGCGGATGTGGCGATTTCCTACCTCCCCGGTGAAGAAGCAGATGCCAAACACATTGTCGAACAAATCGAGGACGCAGGCCGTAAGGCCATCGCCTACCCGGGCGATCTCACAGACAAGTCGCGGTTCCCCATCTGAAACCGGGGTCCACGATCATCGCGACTGCAACTCTGGATACCTCCCACCAGTTGGCGTTAACAGCTCGACGATGCATCGATAAAAGGGGAGGTCAACAACGTCGCGAAGGATTTGGCACCCGCTGATAGGTGGACAAGAAGGCCTCTCTGTAATGTGATGCTCGAGCTGGTGATCAACCCATTTGCAACGCAGTTCTGCTCCGTGAACGTCTTTGGCGGCGGTTCGCGACGTTGTAGGCCAGCGAGGTGAGTTCGAACTCGCCGTACGTCCAGGCGCCCGAGTCGGGGTGCCACCTCGCCTCGGCTTTTGTCGCCACCCGTGCCGGTCCGACCTGCGCATAGTCATGCAGCGGGGTCGACCAGCGCAGGGGTGTGAGAGTGACGCCGTCGGGGGACATGCTCCCACGCCCGTCGGCGACGAAGTCAACCAGATCCCCGAGGTCATCGAATCGCAATTCCGCTGTGATGGTATTGGACCCGAGGGTGAAATGGGCCGTGGCAGTGTGCTTGTCGACCGGCTCCCAAATGATTTCGGGTGAGAGCAGGGCACCGGGGGCCAGACAGCACAGGTCATTGAATAGGGTCACCGTTTCGGCGTGGGTGAGTGCGGCACCCTTCGCGTTGACCATCGAGCGTACTGACAGTAGCCGCACCCGCATCGTGGCGCCGTGGTCGTCGAATGCGTGCAGAACATCCACCGGGAGTCCTCTCATCCTGGCGTTCATGATGAAGAACCGCTTCGGGGTGTCGACGAGGTCGAGCTGGTCAGCGGTGAAGGTCATCCATGCACTGTCCGGGGCGCTGCGGATGCGGCCGGTCCAGGTTGCCCGGAAGTCGGTCACGGACGGCTGGCCGACGACACCCGACCGACGCAGGTACCGCTGCACCGGATCGGGTAGCGAAGCCAAGTCGCCCTCGAGGATGGCACCGCGGAACGGTACCTGCACCGCCGGCCACACACGGTCCAGCTCATGCTCGAACTCGGCGCGAAGGCTCAGTGGGCCTCGCGAGGCGAAGCCATATGCAACTGCTCCGAGGAGCACCACGTTCGCGGCGGTGCCCATCCTGGCGTCGCCCCAGGAGGAGAGAATGACGGCTTGTGAGATCAGCACGGCACCGGCGCCGACGGACCACCACCACCGAGGGGCGAAGAAGAGCGCACCGGCGGCGACCAGACACAGCATGCCCGCGGTCAGCCAGAGCAGCCCTGCGGGTTGTGAAATGGGTTGCACAAGTTGCGGGATTTCGGCGAGCTCGAAGGCCTTGGCGAAGCCGAGAAAGTGAATCAGGCCGTGCACCACGAACACCGCGGCGATGATGATGCGGGTCATGGTCGTGATTCCCCTTCGAGCGGATGTCGTGATCGGTCTGCTCGTCAGCCTTCATTAGCGGCGGGTGGGCATGCCAGAGAAGAAAGTCCCGGCCAATGTGGCTCGAGGCAATCGCGTGCCAATCTCTTTCCAGCCGACCTGCGCGTGGAGAGAATCTATGCCGAAGGCTCGCTATGGGCTGTCGTCGGTGAGGGTGGCGTAGACGACGATGTTGTCGAGGTGGGTGCCGGCGGTGTTGTCGAAGATGCCGCCGCAGGTGATCAGGCGTAGGGCGGCGTGGTTGGTGTTGCCGTAGACCTTCTGGGTGGGGAAGTCGGCTTTCGGGTATTGCTCGACCGCGTCGACGGTGAAGGTGGCTGTGGTTGCGTC
>Ga0136639_10000807_pt1 | contig 10769 bp, 11 predicted proteins | sample AntDrymUQ8592106_2_FD_113739 | JGI IMG/M metagenome (GOLD analysis project Ga0136639, IMG submission 113739) | Polar desert sand microbial communities from Dry Valleys, Antarctica - metaG UQ859 (21.06) | ecosystem: Environmental > Terrestrial > Soil > Desert | place: Antarctica: Dry Valley...
AAGGCATCAGGGCTGTCAAAATCGTAGTAGAACCCATTTTCGATCCAGGGACCGATCGTCACCAGAGCCTTGGGGAATAGCTTCTGTACCGCCATCGCCATCACATGGGAGGTGGTGTGCCTAATTTTTTTGAGGGTTTCCGATTCGCTGGTTTTGGGGAGATGGATTTTCGCTGGCTGTTCGGCGTTGGACATGAATTTACTTTCAGACTGCTAATCTCTATTCTAGACTTTAGCGGCTTGGAGTCGATCGAGTTCGGTGAGGACTTCCTGACTGTGAGCGGTTGGATTGACATCCGTAAATGTTGCTCGGAGGACACCTTTGGGATCGATAATAAAACTATGTCGCATCGAGTAAATCCCCATCCACGAGCCGTAAGCTTTACTAACCGCGCCATCCGTGTCGGCTAGGAGTGGAAATTTCAAGCCTTCCGAGTCACAAAATTCGGCATGAGAATCGATCGAATCAGCACTAACGCCCACAATTTCGGTTTGACGCTGCTGATATTTATTAATGTCTTGTTGAAATCTCCGTGCTTCTAGCGTGCAGCCGGAGGTGAAATCTTTCGGATAAAAATATAAGACTACCCATTTTCCAGCGTAATCCGCTAGTGAGATCGTGCCAGATCCCGTGTTAGTCGGTAATGTAAATGTCGGTGCGGCAAGATCTTTAGTTGGTAGGGTGCCACCCATCGCTCGGGCGGCTGGTACAAAATTTCCCCATCCGAAAATTACGATCGCACAAATTGCAATTAGATTAGTTAAAAAGTAACGTCTAGACATGGGATTGGCTTTAGATATTAGGCTTTAGATATTAGGCTTTAGGTATTGGGCTTTAGGTATTAGATTGGATTTAGCAATTAGAACGCTTGCGTTTCCTTAATTTCCTAAAGCCTACCCTCTACCCTCTACCCTCTACCCTCTACTTCGATCGATAGTAAATCTTCGATCCGGTATTCGAGACATAGTGACAGTTCTCCTTGGCATCCCAGAAGGCTGCCCAGATGGAGCGATCGGATTTACGATAATAAGTCCCTAGAACTGGTTTAATCGCCTCTGTAGCCTCTAGGAGGTGGTAGTGAGGGATCGATAGGAAGATATGATGAGCGACGTGAGTACCGATATCATGGTGAATATTGTTAATAAAACCATAATCGACATCGATCGTCGAAATCGCACCCTTGAGGAAGTACCAATCTTGACCGCGATACCAAGGAATATCATCATCGGTGTGATGGAGGAAAGTAACTAAATCCAACCAGACGACAAATCCTAGATAAGGCATGAGGTAGAACTTCACCAGCCACAACCAACCCCAAGTAAATGTCCCCGCAGCTACTAGAGCTACCATCGCCGCACACCAAATAGTGCTGGTGATGACATCCCATTTTTCGGACTCGCGAAACAGAGGACTAGCGGGGTGAAAGTGCGATCCGCCGGGACGTTCGGGAGAACGACGGAATAAATATAATGGATAAGCAAGTAATAAAGTCAGATCGAAGCGGAGAAATTTCTCCCAGCCTGCCATATCTTGATATTTAGCTTCAGAGACAGGATACCAACTTTCGTCGGTTTCGATATTGCCAGTATTTTTGTGATGTGTCCGATGGCTGATCCGCCAGCCATGATAGGGCACTAAAATAAACGAATGAGAGATATGTCCAACGAGATCGTTAAGCCACTTGTGACGGGAGAACGAACCATGTCCGCAGTCATGTCCGATCACAAATAGTGCCCAAAACATGGTTGCTTGTGCAAACCAGAAAATCGGGTAAAACAGCCAAGAGTCTAACTTGTACGCGATCGCATACAGACCAGCTACAATTACGACATCACGGAAAAAATAAGACAGGGACTTCCAGGTAGAAGGCTCAAAACAATGTTTGGGAATCGCTGATCGGACATCTTGAATCGTGAATGGGAGCCTTTCTCGCTCAAATGCAGATGCGTCGTGATTTACTGGCTTGACTAAATTAGATTGCACGTACTTTTAAAATTTACCTGATAATAGACCAACCGCATTGTTACACTCAGCAACAATTTTCGCAACCAAGAAATCGCGGGATCGGTCATTATTTATTAGGTGTGGGGACAATGGGGCTGGAGAACTGGAGAAATTGTGCTGTTCCCATTACCCCTTACCCATTACCTATTACCCATTACCCCTTCCCCATTACCCCTTCCCCCCGCCCATCCGAATTTCTGAGTAGAAAGAAGCAAGTGAATCACCACTGGCTTGGGTAACAATGGTGGTACGGAGTCGGACATTATCGCTTTCAAACCACACTCGCTCGTCCGAGCGGATATTTCCATCCTCTGTTACCAGAGTGAGCGCGTTATCATCACCGAGCGCATATTGAGCCACTTGAGGGGGGCGAGTATTGCCACTGGTAAGATGATAGAATTTGCCAGTCATGGCTGCTGGTGCATCGGGAATGGCAATTGCGATCGATTCACCTTGTGGAGTTGTCGATTGGGGCTGCGTATCCCAGCTAATCGTCCCTTTCCATGTATATTTCACACCACCCCAAATGGAGCTAGGATCGGCACCTGCTTGTTGACATAGTTGGAGTACTTGAGGATTGTCTGTGGGCAAAATTTCGATAATGAGATCGGATTTGCCGTGTTCTGACTGTTTCAAGGTTAGATGTTGACTAGTTTTTTGGGAGAACCATTTGCCAGCACTTAACTCAAAAAATTCGCGGACATTCATGATTTAGAGGGTAGAGGGTGGAGGGTAGGCTTTAGGTTTTAGGTTTTAGGCTTTAGATCTGGAAGGGACATCCAAAATAATCATCTACTAGCACAGGTGGGTTTTAGATTGCGATGCCTACAGCTAGATACCGCCAACGGCTGTTGCTAACGCGCAAGACGTTCAGCCCTCACATTGGCAGCATATTATGCTCGCGTAACCCCCTAAACAGTATAACCTTCCCCATCCCCACTCATTTAGCCTTCCATGCGTTGCAAACAGATCGTTGCGGCGGCAGAGACATTGGGATGACTATCTTTGGTGAGATACTTGAGTGCGGAGATACTCTTGGGCGTGGGTAATTGTGCTAAAGCTTCCGCTAGGCGTTGGCGCACCAGCCAGTCTTCAGCCTCGATAAACGTGACTAGCTTGTCTACAGCAGCTAGGGCTTTAATTTCGCCTAGTGCGGCAATTGCGGCTTGCTGGAGGACTACTTCTGGTGAATCTAGAGCCTTCATGAGTACGTCAAAAGCGCGTGGATCTTTGAGATTGCCCAGCGAGACAGCCGCACTAAAGCGTACTAGCCAGTCAGTATCTTCATAAAACGCCCTGACGAGTGCTTCAAAGGCGCGGATATCTTCTAAGTAACCCAGTGCGCCGGCGGCATCGGCACGAATCCCATAATCTGGGTCATTCGCCAGGATATCGATCAAAATCGGGTAAGATTCTGGTGTAACTTTGATCCCTAAAGCGAATACTGCCATCGATCGCAGTTGTAGGCTTTCATCATTGAGCACTTTTTTGATCAATGGTAATGCCACGTCCGCAGGTACATTTCGTAGTGAGGCTAGTGCTACCATTCGATCTCGCAAATCTGGACTTTCCAACTGTTGTGTCAGTAGTGCTGTCTCTGTTGGTTTTAGATCGTTCATATACTTTTGACCATGCTTTATCTTTAAATTGTAACAAATTTTATTAATCTCACGGCTAGACAGATATTTTTGAGACTGTACTGAGACTGCGCTCAGTGTGCAGCAGCCGATTTGTCTAGTCGGAACGTACCATCCGATCGAAGCACCCCGATAAATATCCATGCTTACCCCGCTTGACTCAACTCATCTATGCCAACTTACTGCGACGCAAATTCAGGAAATTTTAGTGCTCAATGGGGTCTTAATCGAACAGTATCAACCCCAGTTACATCGCTGGTTGACAATCGCGCAGTTGCCAGATTTGGGGCAATTGACGCTAAGGATCGAACCTGAAAAAGCCGCTGAAATCGATCGACGGTTACAGCAGCGGGAAATTGTCGAATTTACAGCGATGATGACGGTGATGAATCTCGATATTTGCGATCGCTATGTCTTTATCCCCTTACTCAAACAGCCTGGTTGCTATGATGGTGATGAAACCGAATTATGGGGGCGAATTTGTCTCGTGGGACATGCTCAGAGTATCTGGACATCACAAGATCTATCATGGGTACAAGCCTTGGGGCAACAACTCCTAACTGCACTAAATTTACTAGCGGTAATGCCCAATGGAGCTACAGCTAACAGTAATAGTAGTTCGCCATTATCCGCTCTAGCAGAATTAATCGATCGAATCGATAGTCTAGAAGCAAATTGTCAACAAAAAGATGATTTCATCAATAGTATCGCTCACGACTTGCGGGCACCATTGATGAATATTAAAATGGCAATGACGATGTTGAAAACTAGCCTAGAAACAGATCCAGAAATTTCGCATCTATTATTAGGACATCGAGCAGAAAAATATTTAGATATCTTAGAACAAGAATGCGATCGCGAGGTAGAATCGATCGATCGAATTCTAGATTTACAACGATTGGAATTTGTGGAGGATCGATCTCGATACCCAGACGCACTGGGAAAACAGGCTGCAACCATACCAATATTAACACATCAACTAAATCTTGAATCATTAGCAATTGCCACTTGGCTACCGCCGACGATCGAACCATTTATTCATCGCGCCAAAATCGACGGTCAAACATTAACCAGTTCAGTATCACAATGGCTACCTACCATCGAAACCGATCGAGCTTATCTGACTAAAATCGCGATCGAATTATTAAATAATGCCTGTAAATATACGCGAACAGATGGACAAATTTCCATCTCAATCGAAGCCCAACCGCATTCGGAACTACTAACGATCGTCGTCAAAAATCAAGCCGAAATATCACAGCAACATTTACCACGCATTTTTGACCAATTTTATCGAGTACCCAATCGCGATCGATCTTCACAAACAGGGAGTGGTTTAGGATTGTCGCTAGTTCAAAAGTTAGTCGATCGCTTAAACGGTCAAATTCATGCGACTAGTGCCGCTGGCTGGACAGAATTTGTAGTCAAATTACCTTTAGCAATGACCAATTAATCTATAAAAATAACTAGTAAGGATAATCCATTAAGCGGCTCATACTAGTTATTTCGATCGATATTCTGTAGCAATCCTCTTTGATTTGTCAGAATATCATCGGGTGTGTTAGTGCGCCAGCGCGAACGTGCTGAGAATCATAGACAGATTCAACAATTCTCATCAATGATTTAGGATTGCCATCTACCCATTAACAATAAAAAAGCCTCCCTGATCGAGAGGCTTTTTTATTTAAACTACTACTTATTAAACCAATTTGAGATCGGGATAATAGGCGAGGATATCATCAGTAGTGAGGGCATCGCCATTGGCTTGAGGTGTCCAGATGGCTTCGATGGCGACAATCGCACTCGCATCGAGACTACCAAGCGTTTGGAGAGCTTGACGCAAATCGCTTTCACCGTTAATTTTGGGGAGTTCGAGCGATCGTGTAGCAGCAACCAAGAGGGTGACAATGATGTATTCGGCACGTTCTTGTTCTGGCTCGACTGTCGCGATCTCACCAGTAGAGTTGAGGGCAGCACCACTGCCAGCCTGACGGAGTTGGTTATTAACCTTACTCAGAGTTTCGGTCGTAAATTTACCGCGCTCATTGAGAGACAATTGATTGAAGACAGCTTCAGCTCGATCGAGTTTAGCTTGTTGAGTGCCAGTCTTACCATACGTCCAGTATTCAGGGTGACGTAGTAGTTCGAGGCTGGTTTCTTGGAGTAGGTGCATTCTGCCGCTAGCGGTATCCGCATTGACAGTTGCCGCTAGCTGGTCTAATTTAGACTGAACACTACGAGCATCAGCTAGTAAACCAACTTGAATTTCCGCGATTGACACTTGCGGATTGTAAGTATCGCCACCTCCAAAACTATCGCCGCCAGCGACCCGTCGGAAAGTGTTGAGTAAGAATCCACCAACTGCGACCATAATCAGCAGCGAGAATAAACCGCCGCCGCCACCGCCGATAAATGGGAGAAAGAAGAACGGAGAGAAGCCACCACCTGGGTAATAGCCACCACCACGACCGTAAGAACCACCGCTAGGGCTACTATAACCGCGACTAGGCGCACGGAATGAACCACCCCCGATCCGTCCCCCGCTGCGCGCTGCGAGAGCATCTCCAGTTTGAGATAACACGAGAGTTAAGACTAGTCCGACTGCTACAAAGGATTTCATCAAAGGTTTAATGAGGGAGCGCAATTTTTCGAGCATAACCACCTGTATAAAAGCTTATCTATTCTCTTAATGTAACGACTTTGACAATTGAAAGCTGTTAACTAGTGAATATCTTTAAATTTTAACGTAGGTGACTGGGGGGAGAAATGTTGTCAGATGTAGAGATAACCGACGAACTACCCCATCGGTGAGCTGGGGGTTGAAACCCTCGCTCATCATGCAAACCTTGCATCACAATCCGAGACTCTATTTGAGTGTGTTGGGTTTCATTCTTCAACCCAACCTACGGATCTGGCTAAACTAGCAGCGGGATTGAGAGTATCGATCGTCGATCGAATTAAACTAGCATCGGGATTGGCGATTAGAGTTTGTAATTGGGGGGCTAGTTTGGCTATGGGTTAGGATTCTAGCTCCATTTAGAAGACTTAAAAAATCTACGAATGCGTTGTTCTATCGATCGGATTGCCATTTCTCCCTCGCTAATCGATAGAGAACGTGTTCGCGCAGAATATGTCCGGCTGGAATGAGTGGATGCTCGAATGTCTCAGCATCTAGATCCATCCCCAATCGCTCCATAACAGCGCGAGATCGGCGATTGATCGTCGCAGTGAAGGAGACAATTGCTGGTAAATTGAGTCGATCGAATCCCACGGTTAGTACGCTCCTAGCCGCCTCAGTTGCGTAGCCTTTGCCCCAATATGGCAATGCCAATCGCCAACCGATTTCGACACACGGAGAGCAGGGTAAATCGTACTTGGGAACGTGCAAACCGACGTAGCCGATGAATTGCTGCTCTGCCTTTAATTCTACCGCCCACAAGCCCCAACCGCGATCGCTTATTAGTGCTTCAAGTCGATCTACCATTGCATTACTAGCCGTTCGATCGAGTATATTCGGATAAAATTCCATCACGCGCGGATCGCTACAAAGTCGAGCAAAAGGCTCTCGATCTGATTCGATCCATTGGCGCAATCGCAGTCGCCCGGTATCAAATTCAATTAATTCTGTCATAAATACTGTCGAAATTTTTGGTAAGGGCAATTCATGATTGCCCCTACCAAAAATTTCGAGCGATCCATACAATCGACCTTATCATCCTAATTCCCGATACCTAGCTTGTAAATCTTTAATGGTAAATATTGTCTCAAAGTGTAGCCCTTGAGTGGCGTAAAATTCCGCTCCACCTTGTTCTCGATCGACTAATGTTAGCACTCGATCGACAGTATAACCCGCAGCCCTGAGTCTTTCGACGGCTTTCATCGCCGATTGCCCGGTAGTTACCACATCTTCGAGGACGACTACTTTTGCACCTGGTTGGAGAGTTGCACCTTCGATGTAGGCTTGGGTGCCGTGTCCCTTGGCTTCTTTGCGGATAATTAAGGCGGGAATAGATTTGCCCTCATATACAGATACCACGCTGACAGCAGACACGATCGGATCGGCACCGAGCGTCAAACCTGCAACTGCATCGGTATCATCAGGCAGCATCGAGAGCAAGATCCGGGCGGTGGCGACGGCTCCTTCGGGGTGCAGCGTGGCTTGTTTACCATTGATATAGTAAGTACTTTTTTGACCGGAAGAGAGGGTAAAATCGCCCTCTTTGTAAGCCAACTGACAAAGCAGATCGAGCAAATGTTGGCGCAAAGTAGTTAGATCGATCGTTGGATAGGGAATATTGCCAATAGGTGAGTGCATAATTTGGATATTTTAGAAATGTCGTTGGCACAGCCTCTCCCGTGGAGAATCGCGGGATCTTAAATTTTATCCCAGTCCCGATCGCATCGCTCGATTTTACCAAATAGCGACCGATCGCAGTTGGGAAATCTAAAATCTTCCCGATTTAGTCATCTACCCGTTGAATAAAGTAAACAAGCGATCTAGAGGTTTAACCATGATGAAATTAACAACGATCTGTTATGCAGTGTTGGCTGTGGCTGCGGCTGGCTATTATGCCCCCCAAGCACAAGCAGAGCCGATTACGGATGCGATTAATAATGCGATGTTCCGTCAGTCGGGCGATATCTATCGCAATACCGGGATCGATCGTCAAGCTACTCTATTATTTGGGTTGAGCTATCCCGATCTTGAAGCTGTCAGCGATGCCCGCTCGGTCAATAATATCTATCAAGATTTGATTCGTCAACGTGGCAGCGCACCAATTCGGACTACCGATTTGCCCAATCCTTTTACTAGCTCGATCCTCACTAATCCCCCACAGATGGGATCTAATTAGGAAAACTGGGTAACGAATAATTTAGACTGGGGTCGGTAACCGCCGATCTGAAATTTATGCCGAGGGTGATGATGGAGTATCAACCCTCGGTTTTGGTTTGAGGATACCAACTCTGCAACTAAGCACAGATTTAAGTTCAGTCAGAAAGTAGCCGAAAATACCGACTCAAGCAACCCGAATGTACCCAAGTTATCAGATGATAGAGGAGATCTAGATCGATTCGATCGAGCGGTAATGGTGGAGATACCCATGAAACCCCCAGCGATCGGATCTTGTGGGATCGTATTTTAAGAGGTTATTGTGAAAAAAGTTTTAGCGATCGTTTTAGGCGGTGGTGCAGGCACCCGGTTATATCCCCTCACCAAACTGCGGGCAAAACCTGCCGTTCCCCTGGCTGGAAAATATCGATTGATCGATATCCCCGTGAGCAACTGTATCAATTCCGAGATTTTCAAAATCTATGTACTCACGCAATTTAACTCCGCTTCCCTCAATCGGCACTTATCCCGCGCTTACAATTTTTCAGGATTTAGCGATGGGTTTGTTGAAGTCCTCGCCGCGCAACAAACCAAGGACAATCCCGACTGGTTCCAAGGTACCGCCGATGCAGTGCGTCAGTATTTATCGATCATTGAGGACTGGGATGTCGATGAAGTGGTGATCCTCTCAGGCGATCATCTCTATCGGATGGATTATCGGTTATTCGTCCAACGTCACCGCGATACCAATGCTGATATCACGTTATCGGTGGTACCCATCAGTGAGAAAAATGCTTCCGAATTTGGCTTGATGAAGATCGATCCGGCTGGGCGGGTAGTAGAATTTAGCGAGAAGCCCAAAGGTGACGAACTCAAAAGTATGCGCGTAGACACCACCAAATTGGGTCTTAACGCCGAACAATCTGCTAAGAAGCCCTATATTGCCTCAATGGGGATTTATGTCTTCAAGAAGCAGGTACTGGTAGATTTACTCAAAAAATCCCTCGAACAAACCGATTTCGGTAAAGAAATCATTCCTGGTGCTGCGGCTACCCACAATATCCAAGCTTACCTGTTTGATGGCTACTGGGAAGATATTGGGACGATCGAGTCTTTCTATGATGCCAACCTCGCCCTCACCGATCAACCCACGCCACCGTTTAGCTTCTACGACGAACAAGCACCGATTTATACCCGCTCTCGTTATCTCCCACCCACCAAATTATTAGATGCTCACATTACCCAATCGATGATTGGCGAAGGTTGTATCATCAAAAAATGTCGGATTCACCACTCAGTTTTGGGTGTCCGGGCGCGGGTAATGGATGGTTGCACGATCGAAGATACCCTGATTATGGGTGCTGACTTTTATGAACCCGCCCCAGAGCGCAAAATTCAAACTGAAACTGGTGGCATCCCCATCGGCATCGGTTTTAACACCACAATTCGTCGCGCCATCATCGATAAAAATGCCCGCATCGGTTCGGATGTAATGATTATCAACAAAGAAGGTGTCCAAGAAGCCCAGCGCGAGGAGCTAGGTTTCTACATCCGCAGTGGCATCATCGTCGTGCTTAAGAATGCGACGATTCCGAGCGGGATGACGATTTAGAATAGTGGATAGTGGATAGTGGATAGTGGATAGTGTTTAGATCTGAGGAATTATTAAGTGGAGCAATTGCTCCACTTAATAATTCCTCAGATCGATCGAATTAGAGTTCCCATTCACTATTCAATAAGTAGCTCGGCGTAATCATTGAATAGTGCTAGCATTACCTGAAATCCTGACGGTGGGCATTGCCCACTCGACAAGGTATCTATTCACTATTCACTATTCACTATTCACTATTCACTATTCACTATTCACTATTCACTATTCACTATTCACTATCCCCTAGCTCAACATCTTCACCAACGGCTGCGTCAGCCAATTCAAACCAACCTTGAGCTGATGCTCTAGGGTGGGAAGGCGATAGAGATAGACGAGCCGACGGGTGAGATAGGCGAGGGGGCCATCTAGTTTGATGCCCATGCCAGCTAAAACCGCATTGTCATCCCCCAGTACCATCATTTCGCCGAGATTAGTATACTTGAATGGGAGTAGGGGTCGATTGGTGAGCGACGACCAGACATTCCACGCGACAAAATCCGACTGTTGCAAGGCAACCTGAGCGGTAGTAGGGATAAGTTCACCTTCAGCATCGAGAATTGCCGCCGCATCGCCTAATGCAAAGATATCAGGATTGTCGGTAACTTGGAGCATGGGCGATACCATAATTTTCCCCTGGGGATTGAGG
>Ga0136639_10000808_pt1 | contig 10765 bp, 6 predicted proteins | sample AntDrymUQ8592106_2_FD_113739 | JGI IMG/M metagenome (GOLD analysis project Ga0136639, IMG submission 113739) | Polar desert sand microbial communities from Dry Valleys, Antarctica - metaG UQ859 (21.06) | ecosystem: Environmental > Terrestrial > Soil > Desert | place: Antarctica: Dry Valley...
ATAACTTGCGGCCTGCGCGTAGCACAGCACCAGCAAGCTGACCGCCAATCCCGCCAGCAACACCGCCCACAGGCTTGCCGGCCCCAGCAGCAATGCGGCAGCGGCGGGCAGCAGGTAGATGCCGCTGCCGATCACGTCGTTGATCGACAAGCCATACAGCTGCCAGCGCCCGACCGCGCGGCGCATTGCCGGTGGCGAGGTGGCGGATACGGTGGCGTTCGCGTCGTGCTGCTGGGATGGCGTGACCATGGCCGAACGCTAGCACGGGCGTGCACCGCAACAGCAGCTACCAGCCGACAGATGCGGTATGGCCAAAAGGCTATTGACAAAACTTACATGTAAGCAATATCGTAATTACATGAAATCGTCAGACCGCTCCCTGAAAGCGTCCACGCTGCATGTGCGCAACTTCCGCGAGCGCATGCGTGGCCAAGGGTTGGTCAAGAAAGACGTATGGATCCGTCCCGAACACTCCGAAGAGCTGGCTGCGATTGAAAAGGCGATGCGTGATCCCGACCGTCACCTGGAATCGCCGGCTTTGCCAGCGTTGGAGTCGGGTGCGGGCTGGAGCATCGAAACCATCCAGCACGCGATCGGCCAGACCAGTGCGGTGCGCGAGCGCCGCATCACGCTCGACCTGATCGAGGGTGCGGAGCCCAGCCTGCATTTGCAGATGCACGAATTCGGGGACTTGTCGGTATTCATCGCGGTCGGCGGCGAGCAGATCATTGTCGAGGCCTTCCTGTGGCCGGTCGCGCAAGTGCTGGACCCGGTGATCTTCAATGCCCATGTGCTGCGCACCCACAAACTGCTGCCGCTGTCGATGATCGCGTTGCAGGACGTGGGTGGCGTGGCGGGCTACACGATGCTCGGCGAGCTCGACACGTGTTCCAGCCTGGCCAATCTCATGTTCGAGATCGAGACACTGGCCGACAACGTGCTCAATGCTACAGATGCCTATGCCGCGTACCTGCGGCCGTTGCCGGATGCGGGCGGGGAAAGCTGATGGCTGAACTCCTGAAATCCCTGTTCAAGCGCATCCAGGATGGCGCTTCAGAGCTTGGCGATGCAATTCATGGCGACCGTATCGAGCGCGAGCTCGATCACGACATCCGCACAACCGACCTGCACCTGCACCAGGCACGCAACGACGCGGCGACTGTCAAGGCGCAACGCATCGCACGGGAAGACGAAGTGAAGCGCGCGAAAGGGAGCATCACGGCCTGCGAAGGCGTGATTGGCGACTTGTTGTCGCGCCGACGCAGCAGCCAGGCCCGCGCCAAGGCAGCCGATGCAATCTTGTTGCAGGACGAACACGCCGTGCTGCAGCGCGAGTGCAAAGAGCTGAAGGACAAGGAGGCCGAGTTCACCCAGCTGATCGCGCAACTCGAGCACAAGTTGCGCCGCGCGAAGCATCAGCTGGGTACGCTGCGCGCTGCAAGCGGTCTCCAGCGTGCGCAAGCGGCGGTTGCCAAACTGCAGCCCGGGCCTGCGCCATACCCTGAGAGCGCGCAGGTGTCCGCACAGCGCGCGCTTCAACGTAAGGCAAAGAGCGCTCCCAGCGTCAAGGCGAGCAAACCGGCCAGGCCTCGCAATCGAAAGCCAACAGCCTCCGATACCGACGTCGCCATTGACGCATTGATCGATCGGCTGTCAACCCATTCGTCCGCCGCAACCAAGCGCACCACCCGGAAGCCAAAATGATCGATTTCCTGGAAACCTGCCTAACCTTCCCGACTGTGGTCTACAGCGTCCTGCTTGCTGTTTGCATCGTGTACTGGCTGCTCGCGATGACCGGCTTGCTCGATCTTGATGCGCTGGACGGCCTGCTGATGGGCGATGGCCACCTGGTCCATGGCGATGGCGCACATGGGGCGCATGGCGAGTCAGGAGAGAACACCGCGACGGCGGGCATGCTCGCAAGGCTGGGCTTGAGCGGCGTGCCGATCATGGTCGTGCTGACCGTGTTGTTCTTCCTCGGCTGGCTCGCCACGTATTTCGTGCACTTGCTGGTCTTGCGCCACCTGCCCGACGGCCTGCGCATCCTCGCTGGCATCGTGACCCTGCTTGGCGCGCTGGCGCCGGGCATCCTGCTGACGTCGCTGCTGTTGCGGCCGATCGCGAGATTCATGGTGAAGCTGAAGCCGCAGGCCGCCGCATCGATCCTTGGCCGCGTTGGCGCGGTGATCTCGCCGGTTGTCGATGCGCAGGGCGGTCGCGCGGAATTCGATGACGGCGGTGCCGGCCTGATCCTGCAGGTGCGTGCGCCGCCGGGCATCACGTTTGCGCGTGGCGAACGCGTGGTGCTGCTGTCACATGACGCGCCAGCCAATACCCATGCCGTGATTTCCGAAACCGAATTCAATAATCGCTAGCGCGTTGCAGCGCTAGGCCCAGAAACCACCCAGTAAGTCGAGTCCCGCAAAGGAGCAACACCATGTCCCTCTCTCTCATCCTCCCAGGCCTTGTGGGACTCGCTGTCGCGCTGGTGCTTCTATTCGGCCTGATCGGCCTGTTCAAAGCCTTCTACCGCAAGGTCGACCAAGGCACTGCGCTGATCGTCAACGACATGAGCACGCAGCCGAAGGTACATTTCACTGGCGCGCTGATCATCCCGGTGTTGTACAAGGCCGAGGAAATGCAGATCAGCCTGATTACGCTGCAGGTGGATCGGCGTGGCAAGGAAGGCTTGATCTGCCGAGACAACATGCGTGCAGACATTTCAGTGGCGTTCTACTTGCGCGTCAATGAGACACCAGCTGACGTGCTGCGCGTGGCCAAGGCGGTTGGCGCGGCGCGCGCCTCGGACAAGAACGCGGTCGAAGAATTGTTCAACGCCAAGTTCTCCGAGGCGCTGAAGACCGTCGGCAAGCGTTTTGAATTCATCGACCTTTTTGAAAAGCGCCAGGAATTCCGCGATGCGATCGTCGATGTCATCGGCAAGGACCTCAACGGTTACGTGCTTGAAGACGTCGCGATTGATTATCTGGAGCAGACCCGCAAGGTCGACCTGGATCCGAACAACATCATGGACGCCGAGGGCATCCGAAAAATCACCGAGCTCACCGCGCTGCAGAACGTGCAGACCAATGAGCTGGAGCAGAACGAGCGGCTTTCGATCACCAAGAAGAACACCGAAACCCGCGAGCACATGTTGCAGATGGCGCGCCAGCAGGCCGAGGCTGAAGCCAAGCAAAAGCGCGAAGTCTCGACCGTGCAGGCACGCGAGGAAGCTGAGACCGCCAAGGTCCAGGAAGAACAGCGCCTGGTGTCCGAGCGTGCGCGCATCGAGTCCGATGAGCAGATCAAGATCCGCGAGCAGGAACAGTTGCGCCAGGTCGAGGTGGCTGAGCAGAACCGCCGCCGCGCGGTCGCCATCGAAATCGAGCGCGTCACCCGCGCACAGCAGCTGGAGCAGGTGACCACTGACAAGGAAGTGCAGCTGCAAGGCGTGGAGCGCGACAAAGTCGTCGAGCAAGGTCGTATGGATGTTGCGAACGTGGTGCGTGAGCGCACCCAGATCGAGCAGACCGTGGCCGTGGCGCAGGAGAAAATCAAGGAAACCCGTCAGGTGTCCGAAGCCGACCGTGCCAAGCAGGTCGTGATCCTGGCCGCCGAGGCGCAGGCGCAGGAAAGCCTGATCAAGGACGTCAAGGCCGCAGAAGCTGCCGAGCAATCCGCACGCCACCGCGCCAATGAAGTGACCGTGATGGCCGAGGCGGAGCTGGTCGCTGCCGCCAAGCAGGCCGATGCGAAGAAGGCACTGGCCGACGGAACCCGCGCCGAGAAGGCCGCGCCTGGTCTTGCCGACGCGCAGGTCCGCGAAGCCAACGCGAGTGCGATCGAGAAGACCGGCGTGGCCGAAGCACGGGTGATCGAAGCCAAGGCGGACGCCAACTACAAGCAAGGCAATGCCGAAGCGCGCGTGCTGGTCGAGCGCCTGGAAGCTGAAGCGGGCGGTCAGGCCAAGATGGGCCAGGCCAAGGCCGATTCCACCATGGCGATGGGCGTGGCCGAAGCCGATGCGGTCGGTCGCAAGATGTCGGCGGAAGCCGAGGGGCTGACTTCGAAGTTCGAGGCGATGGGCAAGATGAGCCCGGAAGCGCGCAACCACGAAGAGTTCCGCATGCAGCTGGAGACAACCTTGCGCCATGTGCTTGCTGCGCTGGATGCCGGCAAGGAAATCTCGCGCGAGAATGCAATGGTGCTCTCCAATGCACTCAAGGGCGCGAACATCGAGCTCATCGGCGGCGATGGCGGCGTGTTCGATGCGCTGACCAAGGGCGTGTCGATCGGCAAGGCGATCGAAGGCATCGCCGGCTCGAGTCCTGCGTTGCAGCAGTTGCTGGGCAAGCTTGCGGGTGTGCCGGCATTGGTCGAGTCGACAGAGGATTGACTGCTGGCGTGACGCGCGCATCGCACTTGATAACTCGCGTGACGCATACATTGGCACCCGCTTCAACGCAGCATTCGTGCACGCATTCGCGAAATCAAGGGACTGAACCCGCATGACCGATCCGAGCAGCCAAAGCGCCACACAAGCGCTGGACCAGACACTGGACCAGGCGGTGGCGCAGGGTGGCGCGTACGAAGTGTTGCGCAAGCGACTGTCCGAGCAGGGGAGCCGCATGCAGGGCGTCGCCAGCGCGCTCAATGCACAGCGCTTGCAGGAATTCGGTGATTCCAGGATGGAAATCGTCGGACGCCTGCGTGTGCGCAGCGAGCAGAACTCGGTTGGTCGCGATGTGGTGCAGGTCGGTGACCTGCTGCTGTTCGGCTACAACGTGTTCCTGGGCCTCAAAACCTCTACTGCGATCGCCGATGTTTTCAGTTTGTATCGGTTGGTGCAGACCACCGACGGCTACGACGTGACGCCGGTGGACATCGCCAGCAGTTTCCTTGCCGAGCCGCAGTTCCAGCGCGACTTCGATGAGTTATACGCGTACTACAAAGATGCGCGCCTGCTGCAGCTAAGAATCAAGGATGGCAAGCTGCTGGCGGCGTTCCAGGTCGGGCTGAAATCGACCGACGTGCGTGTGTTCCGTTGGCGCCTGTCGGCGGAAGGCGAGACGACCTACATCGATACCCGCGGCGAGCGTGACATCATCTTGCCGCCGGCCTTTGATTTCGAATGGACCAAGGCCACCAAGGACATGGAGGTCAGCGGGCGTTTCCCGCACCTCAACGTACTCGACATCCTGTTTGTTGAAACCACTGGCGGCGACCTGACCATCAAGGTCGAGAACAACACGGAAACTGGCGATGGCGTGTACAGCGAGCCAGTGGAAGATCGCACCCAATCGCTGGACGATGCGCAAGTTGCGTTTGCGCGGGTCGGCTCGCTGATCCTGCTGAAAGTTCTGCCGTATCGCGAAACGCAATGGCGTGGATTGGTGTTCAACACGATCACCGGCAAGGTCAGTCGCATCGATGCGATCGTGCAGGCCTGCATCCAGTTGCCGGAAGACCACGGCATTATTTTCCCCGGCGGCTATTACCTGCAGAGCGGCGAACACAAGGCGTTCGATGCCGCGGTTTCCGGCATGCAGTACAAGCGCACGATTCGCTCGCCGAATGGCGAGGATGTGCTCTACATTTTCTACGAACCAGAGAGCGGCATGGCCGCGCTGCTGGTCTACAACCTGGTGCTGCGCCAGTTGCAGCCGCCGATCCTGGCCCATGGCCATGCGCGGCTTGCCGATGGTCGAATGGTGTTGTTCCATGCGGACAGCGAAGATCCGACCCGCGTGCACCAGATGCAGGTCTGGCAGACGCCGTTCGCAAGCGACGAGTTCGCTGCTGCGCGTCCGCCCAGTGGCAGCTTCATGGGCCGCATCGGCAATGCCGAACTGGTTCGTGCAGTCTCCAACGTATATGACCTCACCCGCGACATCGAACGCGAAGATGTCAACGCGAAGCGTTACGAGCTGCTTGCGCACAACACACGCCGGCTATTCGATGCCCATCATTGGATCGACGACGCGCATACCGGCGGGCTGGCCACGCTGCTGCATGAAGTCGCCGCGACCAGCGAATCGGTGCTGGACGAATTCCAGAAAGTGCTCGAAATCCGCCGTCAGTCCGAACTGGCGATGGACAAGGCCAAGGCCGAACATCGCGCGCTGCTCGGTCGCCTGCAACCGGAGGGATGGACGACAGCACAGGATTTTGTCGAAGCGCTTAATGCGGTTTCAGCGCAGCGCGGGCATCTGCTGACGATCCGCGAATACCGCTACATCGATACCGCCGCGATCGACGCGATGTCCGCAGCGCTGGTCGAGGCGCACGAACGCGTCGGCATAGCGACTGGTCAGTTCCTGTCTACCGCCAAGGCGTTCGCGCCATTCGAAAAGCGCTTGACCGAACTCGACGATCAGGCGCAGAAGACCACCACTGCTACTCAGCTGGCGGCGAGCCTTTTACAGCTGCAGGCGATGTCCACCGACATGGACATGCTGTCGGAACTGATGGCCTCGCTTAGGGTGGATGATCCGACCCAGCGCACCCAGGTCGTCGAGAGTCTGTCTGCGTTGTACGCCCGCCTCAACCAGGCCAAGGCGCGTGCCGATATTCGTCGCAAGTCGCTAGGGTCGGCTGAAGCGGTCGCCCAGTTCGGCGCGCAGTTCACCTTGTTTGGCCAGTCCATCACCAGCGCCCTGGGCATGGCGACCACGCCGGAAAAAGCCGACGAACAGCTATCGCGGCTGATGGTGCAGCTGGAGGAAATCGAGAGCCAATTCGGTGAGCACGAACAGTTCCTCGGCGACATCCTCGGCAAGCGCGAAGAACTGCTGGAGGCGTTCGAAACCCACAAGCAGGCGTTGCTTGACGAGCGCCAGCGCAAGGCGGCGTCGGTCATGGACGCAGCGCAGCGCATCCTGGAAGGGCTTACCCGGCGTACCGAGCGGTTCGCAAGCGCGGACGAGCTCAATGCCTTCTTCGCCGGCGACGCGCTGATCCAGAAGTTGCGCGAACTGTCCGCACGTTTGCGTGAGCTGAAGGATTCGGTCAAGGCGGACGATGTGGAGTCGCGCATCAAGTCGGCGCGCGACCAGGCGGTGCGCGCCCTGCGCGACCGTAACGACCTGTTTGAGGATGGCGGCAACGTCATCAAGCTTGGCCCGCGCCACCGTTTCAGCGTCAACACCCAGCCGCTTGATCTCACGTTGCTGCCGCGTGGGGACCAGCTGGCAGTGCATCTGACCGGCACCGATTTCATGGAACCGATCGACAACCCGGCATTGGCCGCGCTCAAGCCGTTCTGGTCGATCTCGCTTGAATCGGAATCGCCGGATCTTTATCGCGGCGAATACCTGGCCGGGCAAATGCTCGATGCTGCCATCGACCAGCGCGAGGGGCTCACCCTGGCTGGCCTGCAGCAACTGGCGCAGGACCCGGCGGCGCTGGACAAAGCAGTGCGCGAATACGCCGCGCCGCGTTATCGCGACGGCTACGAGAAGGGCATCCACGACCACGATGCTGCGTTGATCCTGAAAGCATTACTGACCCTGCAGCACGATGCCGGAACGCTGGTGTATCCGCCGGCGGCGCGAGCGCTCGCATTCGACTTCTGGGCGCACGTCGGTGCGGCGAGCGAGCGTGCAGCCAATCAAGACGTTGCCAGCGAAGAATGGATCGCGAGAATTCGCAGCGCTCGCGGGATCGATGCATTGAGCCCGGCCCGCGCCGCGCTGCCGGCACTGCATGAAGAACTCGCGGCTGCCATTGGCCAATACGCATTTGCGGGTGAACGCGCATTCCCGGTTCCAGATGCACGCGCAGAAGACGCATCGGCCTACCTGATCGACAGCGTGATGGATGGGGCGCCTGCCTTCCACGCAAGCGCCGATGCCAATGCGCTGGAACAGGCCTTGCGCGAAGCATTGCGTAGCAGTGAATCCGGCAAGATTTTCGAAGCCACGCTGGCCCAGTACCAGCAGCGTCCGCGCGTGCAATGGCTGCTGGTGCAGCAGGCAATCCAGGCGATTGCCGCGCGTCCGGAACTGACGCGCCATGCGCGTTTTGCGGCAGAAGCCACCGCGCTCTATCTACATGGACGTGCGCTGAAAGTCGTGGTCCGCAACGCGGAACTGTCGGCGACGGTCACCGGCTTGCTGGGTCAGCATGCGCGTATTGAATCGGGCAGTCTGACGCTGTCGATCGACGACGCAATGGCACGCTTCCACTACCATGTGGCGAACTTCGTTCCCGAGTACCAGCGCTATCTCGCACTGCGCTCGCAAGTGGTGCATGACGAACGTGAGGCCATGCAGTTGTCGTCGTTCAAGGCCAAGCCGCTGACCTCGTTCGTGCGTAACAAACTGATCAACGACGTCTACCTGCCGGTGATCGGCGACAACTTCGCCAAGCAGATGGGCACCGCCGGTGAGGGCAAGCGCAGCGACCTGATGGGCCTGCTGATGATGATTTCGCCACCGGGCTACGGCAAGACCACGCTGATGGAATACGTGGCGCACCGGCTGGGCCTGGTGTTCATGAAAATCAACGGCCCGGCGTTGGGGCACGAAGTGCGTTCGCTGGATCCCGCGCGCGCGCCGGATGCCAATGCGCAGCGTGAGCTGGAAAAGCTCAACCTCGGTCTGGAAATGGGCAGCAACGTGATGCTGTACATCGACGATATCCAGCACACCAATCCGGAATTCCTGCAGAAGTTCATCTCGCTGTGCGACGGCACCCGCCGCATCGAAGGCGTTTGGCGTGGCAAGACCCGCAGCTACGACATGCGGGGCAAGAAATTTGCAGTAGTGATGGCCGGTAATCCGTACACGGAGTCTGGTGAGGTCTTCAAGATCCCCGATATGCTGGCCAACCGTGCCGATATCTACAATCTGGGCGACGTGCTTGGCGGCATGGAGGACTCGTTCCTGCTGAGCTACATCGAGAACAGTCTGACCTCCAACCCGGTGCTGGCACCGATGGCCACGCGCGACATGTCCGATCTCTATTTGCTGGTCGACAAGGCGCGCGGCAAGGAGGTGTCGAGCAATGCGCTCAAGCACGCCTACAGCGGCGCCGAGGTCAACGAAATCGTCTCCGTACTCACGCGCCTCATCGCGGTTCGCGATGTGGTGTATCGGGTCAACAAGCAATACATCGACAGTGCATCGCAGGCCGACAAATACCGTGTCGAGCCGCCGTTCAGGTTGCAGGGCAGTTATCGCAACATGAACAAGCTGGCCGAGAAGATCTCGCCGGTGATGAACGATGCCGAGTTACTGCAGCTTGTGTCCGACCATTACCTCGGTGAGTCGCAGTTGCTGACCACCGGCGCCGAGGAAAACCTGCTCAAGCTGGCCGAATTGCGCGGCGTGATGACGCCCACGCAGCAGGCGCGCTGGGTGCAGATCAAGGCCGACTTCCTGCGCAACAAGGCGATGGGCGGCGACGATGCTGATGTCGGCGGGCGCATGGTGGCGCAACTTGCCGACATTGCCGGCAACCTGCAGGCGTTGCAGGAACCTGTCGGTCGCGAGGAGCCGTCCGGAGCGCCTTGGCCGCAATTGCTGGATGCGCTGCAGTCGCTCAAAGCCTCACCCGCGTCATTGGTTGCGGCGCCGGCAATACCCTCGGGCCTTGATGCAAGTCGCGTATTGGGCGAACTGCAGGCGCAGCAGGCGCCGATGTTCGAGATCCTGCGCGCCACCCTGACCCGTCAGGACATGCTCAACGAAACATTGGTCGAACTGTTCGACCGGCTCGCGCATACGCCCATCGCACAGGGAATGCCAGCTACGAAGGAAGCCACGGCGAGCGAAGCGACGGACAACAACGGTGAGCGCCGCATCCGGGCGCGTACCGCGCGTGAAATCGCCTTTGAACGCGAGCTGGCCAACTTGCGCTTCAAGCATGAGCAGGAAAACGCTGCAGCCCTGAAACCGGACAAATCCGGCAAGGATCCGTTGACGTGACATCGGAGCCAACGCTGGCCTCTGATCTGGAAACATTGCATGCGCAAGGCGACGTGCCGGGCGAATATGCTGCGTGCCATCGCAGGTTGCTGCAAGACGCGAATGGCGCGCTGGCGGCATCGCCCGCACCTGCGTTGCTGGACAGTGTGCATACCATCCACCGCATCTTGCTGGCCGCCAATCCTGAAGCGCTGCGCGGCAGTGTCGGCTGGTTCGGTCGCCTGTTGGGACGCGACATTGTGTTGCAGGCCGAGTCCGAAGCCTTGCGTCACGAACTGGGCGTGCACGTCATGCAAGCGCGCCAGCAACTCGAAATGCTCTCTGAACATGACCGCCAATTGCAGACGCTTGGCGTTGAACTGTACGCAGCGGTCGACGGAGTCGACCAGCAATCGGTATTAGTTGCTGGTCAGATCGTGGCGAGCGACAAAGGCAGCGATTCCACGCGCCAGCTGCAACACATGGCCACGCTCGCCGCCAGCTTGCGGATCACCGCCAGCCACATCGAGCTGATCCTGCTCAACCATCGCGACCTGATCCAGCGTGTCCAGCAGATGTTGCCGCGCGTCGAATTGCTGCTGGACCAGCAGCGCATGCTGCAGGCCCACCACATCACCGCCGGACAGGAACCGGTCGACATCGTGGTTGTCGACAAAGGTCGGCATGCGGTGCGGGTCGGCATGCACGCGCATCGTTGATTCAATGCGATGGCCGAGCACCGCCGTGGGCTGCCCGCGCGCGAACACGTCGCCCAGCGCGCCTTGCATCGGGAAGTTGATCATCGACGGCAGCCCCCCGGGCGTGCGCATGTACGCATCAAGTTTGCGCGCCTGCAC
>Ga0136639_10000809_pt1 | contig 10763 bp, 12 predicted proteins | sample AntDrymUQ8592106_2_FD_113739 | JGI IMG/M metagenome (GOLD analysis project Ga0136639, IMG submission 113739) | Polar desert sand microbial communities from Dry Valleys, Antarctica - metaG UQ859 (21.06) | ecosystem: Environmental > Terrestrial > Soil > Desert | place: Antarctica: Dry Valley...
ATATCAATATCTTTTGAGGGGCGGTTTAAAAAGATATCCCTTACAAATCCTCCTATTACATAGATTTCGTCGTTTGTATCCTCTGCAAGTTTGCTGAGTTTTTTGAAAATGGGATTAAACAAGTATTCTTTCATATCAATTCATTCCTTTTTTGTAAAGGATGATTGGTTTTATTATTAGACAAATATCGGTAAAGGACAACAATTATGAGGTTTTCTATAATCCTATTTCCTGAGAAATGAAAATTTACCACCGGGCTCTAGCTTCATTATAGTAGATGGCTTACCGTTTGTAATCACATTCTGATCCCAATTAACTACATAGTCGACTCCATTTATTATCCCGGAAGTAATATCGAGGAAACTTACGGGAGATGGCTCGCCGCTCAGATTTGCCGAAGTAGAAATTATTGGTTTGCGGAAACGTTGTAGAAGTTGCACGCAAAACTCATGTCTCACAATACGGATACCAATAGTTCCATCCTCGGGGACGGCGTTAGAAGCAAGATTTTTTGCTCCAGAGTAAATTATAGTTAAAGGATTTTCCGCAAACTCTATCAAATCGTAGGCGATTTCAGGAACTTCCTTAACGTAACTCGGAAGCTTATTATCGGTATCCAGGAGAATGATTAGACTTTTTTCATTTGATCGGCCCTTCAATTTAAATATTTTTTCTACGGCGTCGGCATTAGTCGCATCGCAGCCAATGCCCCAAATTGTATCAGTAGGATAGAGGATCAGACCACCGTCTTTCAATACCTCAAAAGCTTTCTTTACTTCATCTCTTAGCATTATCTATAGTATTTTGGTAAAGTTCCAAGATCTGATGAGCTATTTTTTTGCTTTCAAATTTTTCTAAATAACGTCGGCCGGAATCTATCATATTGGTTCTCTTTTCGGTGTTGTCAAGGATACTTTTAATCTGATTAGCAAGGTTTAACTCATCATCTGGATCCACATAAACGCTATTTGGACCGCCCGCTTCTTCCAGACAAGATCCTTTGGCGGCAATCACAGGAATTCCAGAATGCAGGGCTTCAACGATGGGAATTCCAAAACCTTCAAATCTGGACGGATAAATAAACATTTCTGCCTGTTGGTATATCGCGGGCAAATCATCATGTGCTACATGTTGTATAAAGTGCACACGGTTTACGAGTTTATTTGCTGAAATAAATACTTTAACCAATTTTGAATATTTAGTTTCCTTTCCAACAACGACAAGATGAATGTGATCAACTATGGTTAATGATTTTGCTATTAGTAGCAGATTTTTGCGTTCCTCTATCGTCCCTACGGATAAGATATATTTGTGAGGAAGTGCGTATTTTTCAATGACCGTATTTCGAACGCTTTGCGATAGGATCTGATGGAAAATGGGGTCGCAATTCTGATAAATAACTTCTATTCGATTCTCATTTATCCCAAAATATTGAACAAGGTCCTGTTTGGTTTGCTGGCTTATCGCGATTACCTTGTCGGCGTTCAAAGCAGCATAACGAAATTTAACTTTATATATGAACCGATCAATAAGGGAATAATATTCTGGATATCGAATAAAGATTAGATCATGAATAGTAACCACTGAAGGTATCCGAGCTTTTCTTAATCCAAATGGGATTTCATTACTAAGCCCATGAAAAAGATTGATCTTTTGTTTGACCATGGTGCTAACTATTCCAAAGCTGCGCCAATAGAATTTAAAGGTTTGATCTTTTGCATATTGGTACTCAATCCCCGGGATTCTTAATTCCGGAACAGGGGTTTTTAGGGCATAAACAATATAATGATTCTGAGGCTGGAATTTGGCCAGCAAGCGTATTACATACCGACTGTAGTTCCCAAGCCCTGTCAGATTCTGAGTTGTACGCTTGCCATCAAAACCAATTCTCATTGCTAAATTCATAAAATTTAAAGGGTAGAAAAAGTTCACCCATTTAAATTTTCCAAGTTATCTACAGATTATACAGCGACATTATTCTCTCTCAGAGCATCGTTCAGAGAGGTTTTTTTATCGGTCGATTCTTTTCTTTGTCCAATAATAAGTGCGCAAGGCACCTGATACTCACCAGCAGGGAAAGTCTTCGCGTAAGAACCAGGTATTACCACCGAGCGGGCAGGAACAATTCCCTTGTATTCTATAGGTTCTTCTCCGGTGACATCAATTATCTTAGTTGAAGCAGTCAGCACAACATTAGCTCCAAGAACAGCCTCTTTTTCAACATGCACACCTTCTACAACAATTGCACGGGAACCAATGAAACAGTTGTCCTCAATGATTACCGGAGAAGCCTGAATAGGTTCCAACACACCACCTATACCAACACCGCCGCTTAAGTGCACGTATTTACCAATTTGTGCGCACGATCCAACCGTAGCCCAGGTATCTACCATGGTACCTTCATCCACATAGGCACCAATATTTACATATGAAGGCATCAGGATCACTCCTTTTGCCAGATGGGCTCCATAACGCGCTATACCATGAGGAACTACCCTTACTCCGGTGGATTTATAATCCGTTTTCAACTTCATTTTATCATGAAAAACAAACGGACCAACTTCAATTTCTTTCATTTCCCTGATAGGAAAATAAAGAATAACGGCTTTCTTGATCCAGTCGTGCACATGCCAGCGTGTACCAACTTGTTCGGCAACACGTAATTCACCTTTATCCAGGTGCAAAATAACACGTTCGATGGCGTCTCTATATTCTTTAAATGTGATCAGTGTGCGGTCTTCCCAGGCAGTTTCTATAAGCTTTTTTAATTCAGTGGTCATTGTTGTAATTTTGAGCCAAAATAAGGGAATTTTCTGGCAAATAACTGATTGTTATGTAAATTTGCTTCCATGGCCGAGATTGGAAAACTACGAATAGATAAATATTTATGGGCTGTTCGCGCCTTTAAAACACGCAGTATTTCCACAGAAGCGTGCAAAGCCGGTCGCATAAAGATGAGTGGCCAAAATCTTAAACCATCTCACATTGTTAAAGTTGGTGAGGAATATACCGTTCAAAAGGGACCCGATAAAAAGATCATAAAGGTTATTGGTTTACTGGAGAGACGGGTCGATGCAAGGACAGCCGTGACATTTTACGAAGATTTAACGCCGTTGGAGGATACGTTGGCCTACAAATCGGCATTCCACACTCCAAATTTAAGCAGAGACAGGGGAGCGGGGCGGCCAACTAAGAAGGACAGAAGGGAAATTGATGATCTGCAGGAGGGGTGGTTTGATTAAATTGAGTGTTGAAAGTTGACAGGGGCATTCTTAAATTTATTAGGCTTGAAAATTGAAGATCGTTACCTCAGCTCTAGAACCTAATCGTACAGGGACACCACTAGTACCAATTCCTCTGGATACATATAAATGAGGTAGACTCTCGCGATACCATCCGCTAACATATTTTCCACTACCGCGAGGGCGAAATGGTGCGAAACCAAGAATCCTTACCTGACCCCCATGTGTGTGTCCTGAAAGTACCAGATCTATAGGGATATCATTCATTTGCTGTTTAATCATATCGCGGTGTTCAGGGCAATGAGTCATAACTACATGATATTTTGCCGGGGAATAGCTTGCCATTGCCATTTTGAAATCTGCGCGGCCTGCTATAAGGTCGTCCATTCCTGATATTGAAATTGTTGTTTCACCAAAAAAGTATTTGTAGGAGTGATTTACTATTAGCTCGCACTGGTTTTTTTTATAAATTTCAAGCAGCTGGAGCGGATGAACATGCCAGCATTCCCAATTTCCGAGAATTGCTGTTTTTTGAATAGATGGATCAAAAAGGGATAAAAAATGATCGAGTTTATCGAGATTTCTATTTTGGTCAATGATATCACCAGTTAGTAAAATAAGATCTGGCCTGATCTTATTAATCTCTTTTACAAGTTCGATATGTCGCGATTTGACTGACCTTAGATGGAGATCGGAAATTTGCAGCAATTTGATATTTTTTGACTGAGGTGTAGCATCGCCAACATAAAATTCGTTCATCTCGATAAAAAATTTTTCGTACCAGAATGAATCAAGCGCGATAAATGACGTTAAAATTCCCAGCCCACCAACAATAAATTTTCTCCGTGTGATCTTTTTCATAGATCAATAATCGATTTTCATATCCGATTCGTCCCATAGTCGGAATGCTGCCAGCGCTTCATCTCTTAGAATTTGATGGATCGCAAGTTTTCGACTTTTCAGTGGCAAGGCTATTTCATCATAAATAAACTGATCATCGAATCCAATATGATGTGCATCTTCTTTTGTATTTGCAAAATAAATTTTATCAATTCGAGCCCAATAAATTGCGCTCAGGCACATAGGGCAGGGTTCACAGCTAGTATAGATTATACACCCCGAAAGATCGAAGGTTTGGAGTTTTTTGCATGCTAATCTAATAGCCGATACTTCTGCGTGAGCTGTTGGATCTAAAGTGGTAGTTACTGTGTTTGCGCTTTGTGCAACGATCTCTTCATCCCTGACGATCACAGCACCGAAAGGCCCGCCTAATGCATTCTTGACATTTTGTTCAGAGAGACGAATTGCCATTCGCATAAATTCTTCATGTTTGGTGCTTTGCATACTTGTTTAATCTAACTGAACTATCTTAACTGTTCGGATTAATGTAAAATTAAAAAACCCCGGCTATGCCAGGGTTTAATTAATCAGTTTTTTAATAATGGACTATTTTTTTTCTTTCTTATAAGCATCGTTCAAGCCAACTAATACTTCTTTTGTTATATCTAAGCTTTCATCCGCATATAAAACTGTGGGGTTAGCTTTTGAATAGGTCAAAACCATTTTGTAGCCCTTGGTTTTAGCAAAACCCTTCAGGAATTCAGAAACTTTATTATACAATTTGTCATTTTCAACAGCTTCTTCATTAGCCAGTGCGTTACCCGCATTTTGATTGTAAGCAGCTAATTCCTGCTGTTTTCTAGCCAAGCGCTGCTCAGTACTTGAACGTTGATCAGCACTTAAGTTGGCTGCCTCCTGTTGGAATTGGGCTACTTCCCTTTGAAATGCAGTTCCTTTTGCGGTAAGATCGGACTGTGCTTTCTTTGATTTCTCTTGAAACACATTTTTTACATCTTTAAAATATTCGTAGTTATTCAATAGAGAATCAGAATTTACATAAACAATAGATTCCGATTTATTCAATGTTGTTGTTGTCGCCGGGGCATTTTTCGGTTGTTCTTTACCGCAGGATATAACCACTGCTGCAATCACTAATCCGGCTGCCACCTTACTTAAGTTTGCCAATATTTTCTTCATGTTTTTTAATAAAAATTTAGGCAAATATAATCTTTCAATCCAAGTATCCCAACCATTTGTTTTGATGTTGATTTACCCGACAAAAATGAACCCTAATTTTATCCACAAACTAGGATTATCCGCCTAAAATCGTTATTTTTGATACTTGTTGTTATTTTAAAATATGAGCGAAGAAACAGTAGATAAATCTAATTATTCAGCGGATAATATTCAGGTATTAGAAGGCCTGGAGGCAGTTAGAAAACGTCCGTCAATGTATATTGGCGATACAGGCTTTAAAGGATTGCATCATCTGGTTTATGAGGTGGTTGATAATTCGATTGATGAGGCTCTCGCCGGATATTGTTCAGATATCAAGGTGATAATTCACAAAGGAAATTCTATAACAGTTGAAGATAACGGTAGGGGTATTCCAACCGCCATTCACACGAAGGAAAAGAGGTCGGCACTGGAAGTAGTTATGACCGTTCTCCACGCCGGAGGTAAATTTGACAAAGATACTTACAAAGTATCCGGTGGTTTGCACGGTGTTGGAGTGAGTTGTGTAAATGCACTTTCTAAGCCGTTAAAAGTTGTTGTCCACCGCGAAGGAAAAATCTTTACTCAGGAGTATGAATGTGGAAAGCCGCTGTTCGATGTTAAGATTATTGGCGAAAGTGATAAGACTGGTACAATAGTCACGTTTCTTCCGGATGCGGATATCTTCACTCTTACTACGGAATATAAGTTTGATACATTGGCAGCACGTTTGAGAGAACTTGCTTACCTGAATAAGGGTATTCGTTTATCGCTTACGGATGAGCGTGAGGTAATGGACGATGGTTCCCTGCTGAAAGAAGAATTCTATTCTGAAGGCGGACTAAAGGAATTTGTGAGATACCTTGACGGAATGCGGAATTCTATAATTCCAGAACCGATTTACGTGGAGGGAATTAAACAGGGAATTCCGGTTGAGCTTGCACTCCAATATAATGATACATACACCGAGAATGTTCACTCTTATGTAAACAATATCAATACTCATGAGGGTGGAACACACGTTGCTGGTTTCCGCCGGGGTTTAACGCGTACACTTAAAACATATGCGGAAAAGTCGGGGATGTTGAAAAATATGAAGATAGAGATTACTGGTGACGATTTCCGTGAGGGATTGACGGCGGTAATTTCAGTTAAGGTACAGGAGCCACAGTTTGAGGGTCAAACTAAAACCAAATTAGGAAATAATGAGGTGATGGGCGCGGTAGATATTGCAGTAGGTGAAATCCTGGGCAATTATTTGGAAGAGAATCCACGCGAAGCTAAAATGATTGTTAACAAGGTTATTTTGGCTGCTACAGCGAGAGCTGCGGCGCGGAAAGCCCGCGAGATGGTTCAGCGTAAAACGGTAATGGGAGGATCTGGACTTCCTGGAAAACTTGCCGATTGTGCCAATAGCGATCCGGCAGTTTGTGAATTATATCTTGTCGAGGGAGATTCGGCGGGTGGAACTGCAAAACAGGGCCGTGACCGTAATTTTCAGGCAATTTTGCCATTGAAAGGTAAGATTCTGAATGTTGAGAAAGCGATGGAACATAAGATCTATGAGAATGATGAGATTAAGAATATGTTTACAGCAATGGGAGTGAGCATTGGGACCGTTGAGGATGCTAAAGCACTGAATATGGAAAAGCTGCGTTATCATCGGATTATAATTATGACGGATGCTGACGTTGACGGCTCACACATCACAACACTTATATTAACGTTCTTCTTTAGATACATGAAAGAGTTAATCGAATATGGATATATCTATATTGCAGCCCCTCCATTGTACCAGGTGAAGAAAGGCAAAGAGTTTGAATATGCGTGGAATGACGATCAACGTGATGCTGCAGTTCAGCGCCTAAAAGGAAGTGGTAAAGAAGAAAACGTTGGAATTCAAAGATACAAAGGTTTGGGAGAAATGAATGCCGAACAGTTGTGGGACACAACCTTGAATCCTGAAACTCGTACGTTGAGAAAAGTAACTATTGAGAATGCAGCAGAATGTGATCATATTTTTTCGATGCTGATGGGCGACGAAGTAGCACCTAGACGCGAGTTTATTGAGAAGAATGCAAAGTATGCTAGAATAGATATTTAAACTTTTCAAAGATTAAAGAGCCCTTTACATTTACTGTGAAGGGCTCTTTTGTGCTGGATTATATCGTAAATATACCACTGCGCTGACGTCCTTACTCGAGGTTATTTGGATCAGATGCTCCTTTGTGCCGTCGAAGACTTTAAGGGTAGATGTATTAGGAGGGATGCGACCCAGATTTTCAGCGTACAAAATGATCTCATGTAATTCTGTATCCCGGTTCAGTCGGAGCGTATGTATTGACTTTTTATTCACAATAGGTAGATTTTTTATAAATTGACGCCTGTTATGGTAAACAGAAACGATATCGCCATCCTCGCGCAAATAATCACCAATTTCTAATTCAATAACATTGTTTGTGACTTCAATAACTATAGGCCTGGCTAGTTTAGTCTGCATAAACACGTTTGGATCCCGGTCGTCCAGCAAAAGTTTGGTAAGCAGTTCAGGTGGTATTTCGGCCTGGTTGTCGGTGTTAAAACGCTGTAAATACGCTTTTCCGGGATAACACGGCAATGTATTTTCTCCAGCGCCAGTAAATGTGCCGTTAAGGTTTTCTGTGCCTTTGTCCTGCGAAAGTGTTAATTGGAGATCTTTTATACAGAGGAACCGTGAGGTATCGGCTGGAATTCTGGAATATAAAATTTTTAACTCTTTGATCTTAAGTTCGGAACCTTTAAACACACCGATGAAGTCTAATGCACCTTCCGCTTTGAGCGGATTGTTCCGATACAAATAGGCTTTCCCGTTTATAATATTTTGGTTTTGGTCTTTTACATGTAAAATATATTGCATGTTAAGTACGGTGGCATCATATACTTCAGCCCGCAAATGACCAGTCCATATTCCTTTGTAATCCTGAGCGAAATTAGTCGAGGCTGACAAAAGAAAAATGAATAATAAGTATAGGTTTCTCATCCTAATTTAATTTATTTATTCGCTAACTTCCCTTTTTAGGCTTGTATCTAAGATATACAGCCGCGGTTTTTTCTTTATCTGAAACGATCATAACCCGGTGCCGCTGTCCTCCATCAATAAGAATCATCTCAGACGTGTTTGGGGGAACAAGCCCCAGGTTTTCTGCATATAATAATATCTCATGAAGTTCAATCCGGGTATCAAGCTTAAAATTAAGTAGGGCGGGTCTTTTAGCGATCCGGATGTTTTTTGCCAACAAATTCCGGTTTAAGTAAACAGACACTGTATCATTATCTACTTTCATATAGTCCAGGAGCTGAATTTGCAATTCTGGATGAGTGACAATAATTTCGGTTATCTTTTTAGGTTCAGTGTTGAGAAAAGTGGATTTAAAGTCCAGAACGGGTGGAGAAATGCTAGCTATAGTTACCTGCTCAATGACAACAACAGAGTCCTTATGCTCTTCAAGAAATTTATTGAGACCCTCATGGGTTCTTGACAATATAACTTTCCCGGGAAAACATAGGCTATCGGGGTTAACCTTGCTTACGCCTGTCCACCTTCCTTCAAGATACTCAAAGCTGCCTTCCCTTCGAAAAGCCAGAACAAATTGTTTAACACAAGCAATCCAATTGTACGGAACTTTATCTTCGCGTATCCAGCCGACACTTTCGTTAAGACGGATGCTATCCTTTTCAAAATATCCCGATAGGCCAATTCTGATCTGTACTGAATCACCTTCAAACGAATACGATTCGCCCCAGATATTTTTCCGTTGACTAAGGTCTAGCTCCAGATCATATAGCTGGCTGTATCCTCCAGGTTGCTGAGTGATTTTACCCACCCACTTGCCTTGTATATTTTGACCAAAAGAGCTTTGAATGCTTATGAAAACTAATATATAAAACGAGAGCAATCTCATACCAAGGAAATTTAAATCAAGTTAATGATATTTAATCGCTTTATTACCTGCTCTTATGTAAAAGTTTTAGGAGTAATTTGTCGTAACTGATCACCGCGTTATGGCTGTAAAGGATATCTCCGCCCAAAACTCCTATAACAGGCGGCAAATTCAGCGTTTCATACGCTGCGCTTATGGTTGATAAGTCCAAAACAGCAACTTCAAATTTTTCTAACTTGAGCTTCCCGATTTTGAGGCATGGAAGAATAACAGTATGGCTTTCCATGGTGCTGGTGCCAAGACCTGTTGAAAGCTTTTCTGATTGGAGAAGCTCCTCGACTGCAATATATTTTTCGACGGTTGTCTTATCGAGTACAGTTTTCGAAGCTCCGGTATCTAAAACTGCATTAAATTTTTCCCCGAAAACACTAACTTCCACCAAAAGGTGGAAGCCGTCATCGTGAAGATTGATAAGTTCTAAAGGAACTACTATTTTTTTCATTTAATAAATGGCCCGTGATTTACAGGTCATAGTCGTTACTTTTTGGTCTGCAAAATAAAATGGACTATATTACATTCGAATCGCGCAGTACCTGATTCATATTTCTAACAGCGTCAGCGCTTTTGCTGAATTCGGCCTGCTCAGTATCAGAAAGTTTAAAGTCTAGAATTTTTTCCCAGCCATTCTTTCCAATGATAACTGGAACAACAAGTGAAATATCTTTCTGACCATACTCACCGTCAAGCGCTACACCACAAGATATTAATCTCTTTTCGTCACGAACTATGCTTTCTACCATAGCAGCGGTTCCAGCTCCCGGGGCATACCATGCCGACGTACCGATAAGTTTCGTTAATGTAGCTCCGCCCACCATTGTTGATGAAACAACTTTTTCCTGTTGTTCTTTTGATAGTAGCTGGGTCACAGGAATACTGTTCCAGGTAGCATGATGTATCAATGGGATCATAGTAGTATCGCCATGTCCTCCTATTACAACGGCATTCAGATCTGCCGGAGAGCAACCTAATTCTATGCTTAAATAATATTTGAACCTTGCTGAATCCAGAGCTCCGCCCATCCCAAGAATACGTTCTTTCGGCAGCCCTGAAGTTTTTAGTGTTAAGTAGTTCATCGTATCCATTGGATTAGAAACTACTATAATGATTGTATTAGGAGAATATTTCAGAATGTTTTCAGTAACACTCTTTACAATATTCGCATTTGTGCCGATAAGTTCTTCCCTTGTCATGCCCGGTTTACGTGGTAAGCCAGAAGTGATAACCACGACCTCAGAATCAGCGGTACTTGCGTAGTCATTGGTAACACCTTTGATTTTTGTGTCAAACCCGAGAAGAGCTGAGGTTTGCATCATGTCAATGGCTTTACCTTCAGCAAAACCTTCTCTAATGTCCAATAATATCAGCTCTTCAGCCAATTCTTTTCTTGCGATGTTATCTGCACAGGTTGCTCCTACGGCACCGGCTCCTACAACTGTAATTTTCATCTTTTTTTAGTTTATTTTTAATGGTGATGAACCTGCCTGCC
>Ga0136639_10000810_pt1 | contig 10762 bp, 10 predicted proteins | sample AntDrymUQ8592106_2_FD_113739 | JGI IMG/M metagenome (GOLD analysis project Ga0136639, IMG submission 113739) | Polar desert sand microbial communities from Dry Valleys, Antarctica - metaG UQ859 (21.06) | ecosystem: Environmental > Terrestrial > Soil > Desert | place: Antarctica: Dry Valley...
ACCGTATCGCGACTCAGGCGGCGGACTGCCTGCTCTTAGTGACAGAACCGTGCCACTTCATATAGACTTAGCCCCAGAAGCTTTTTCCGCGCCGTGAGGCGGTTGGCTTGCCCCTTTTTCCATGGCCCGCGCCCCTGCTTGGTATTCCCGGCTCGACGCCATCCTCTCTACCCTGAGCGGGAGGGAGGAGTCAAAGTGGCTCGGTCGCGCCGAGATTGGGGCGCTGTTTGGGTGCGGCGCCCGCGACAGCATTCGTCTCTTACATAAATTTGGGGCCGCCGTGCAAGATGATGCCCTTTGCCTTTCCCGCGCTGGCCTGCTCGGGCAACTGGAGACGATCGCCACCAGCCCCGCCTACGCCGCCTTTCGGCGCCAGCGCGCCGGGCTAGCCCAGCATTTAGCCCAAGCCCAAACCGAAATCGCCGCCCGGCAGTTTCGCGCCCGCGCCGCGTTCGCCCCAGCCCCGGCGCCGCGCCTCGAGGCCCTGCCCCCCACCCTCACCTGGCGGCGGGCCGGACCCACCGGACCGGGCCGCTTCGCCATTCTCTATACCGACGGCGCCGATCTGCTGACCCAACTCGCCGAGTTTCTCCACGCCGCCGGCGCCAACCGCGAAGAGTTCTTTGAGGCCACCGAGCCCGAGCCGTGACAAACCCTCCCGCATCCTTCCCCGGCCCCCTCGATCTGCTGCTCGACGAGGTCCGGCGCCAGCGGATCGCGATCGAAGATGTCGCGCTCGCCCCCCTGGTCGCCCGCTATCTCCACTACCTGCAAGCCGCCGCCGCCCGCCAAGTGCCGCTCGACAGCGACTGGATCCTGCTGGCAGCAACACTCATTCAATGGAAGTCGCGCTCCCTGCTCGCCCCCCCGACCCCACCGATCCGGTCCGCGACCACCTCGTCAGACTCCTGCTGGCCCATCACCAACACGCCACCCAAGAGCTCAACCAACGCCGCCTCAACCAAACCGCCCAACTCTCCCGATCCCCCCATCCCCCCCCCGACCCCCCAACCCTCCCCCCCCATAACACCCCCCCCCTTCCTCTCCCTCTGGGACCTCACCCAACAAGCCCGCCACCTCGCCCTCTGGGCCACCCAACATAGACAACAACGAAACCTCTGGAAACAGAACTTCGTTATCGAAGACGAGAGCATCACGGTCGCCTCAATGAGTGAATACCTACACGCGCAGCTTGCCCCCGATGGATCCGAAATCGACGCCTCGCAGCTCCTCGCCCAACAGCCAACCCCCCTCGGCCGCGTCTACCTCTTCCTTGCAATGCTCGAGATGGCCAAAGCCCAACAAGTCCGCATTCGCCAGGAGGAGGAGTTTGCCGAAATCTTGGTGGCCCTTCGACCGGCTGACTGAGCTCCGGGCAGGTTAGTGATAAACTTCACAAATATATTTGTGAGATTGTGAACAACCTCAGGAGTGAGCAGAATGCCGAGACCCAGCATCCAAATGCCAAAAGCTGACATGGCCGAGGCTCGCGAGTCACTCTCGGTTCCTGCCGCGAGTAGAGAAGGGAAAATCAATGTGAGCGCCTATTTTCCACCCGAGGTGAAAGCGTCCTTGCGCCTCGTCCAGGCCAAGCGTGGCGGCAAGGTCCAGGATCTTCTGGCCGAGGCGCTGAACCTGCTTTTCGCCAAATACAACGTCCCTGAGACGGCCCCCAGCCGTTCCCATGAGTAAACTCAACAACAACGCGGACTTCGCCAACGTAGGCGAAATTATCTTGCAGGATACGGATCTGCAGAGACTGGCAAAGCCCCTCTCCCGTGTAGACACGCGTTTGGTCCGGACTGCCGAAGAAATTCGCCAGAATGCCGCTGACGAAATCAGTTATCAGCATACAATTTTGTGTCAGACTGGATTTCCTTACCGCGAAACCAATCTACGGCGGTGGGAGCGCCGAAACGGACGGGTATTTTTAGAGATCGAAGCGGGCCGGGTGCTTGACCCGGACACCGAGCGCTATGTAGACCTGCCACTGCCCTTCGGCTCCAAAGCCCGCCTGATCCTGATCTATCTTTGTAGCACCGCTGTTCGCTTGCAGTCCCAAACCATCGACGTTGACCGGACCATGACCGCGTTCATCACGCAGTTGCAGGGGAGGGAACCGAATGGCCCAGAAATTCGCAAGTTCAAACAGCAAATTGCCGCTATTGCCGGCGCCAGCATCCGTATGGCGACCGTCATTGAGGGTCGGAGCCTTCAGGTTAATAGCCAGTTGGTCAGCAAATTCGACATTCTGCTGAAAAAAGATGATTATTCGCAGCGGGTCCTTTGGCCCGAAACCGTCGAACTGACCACCGATTTTTTCAACACCCTGAGGGATCACGCTGTTCCCCTCGACCAACGTGCCGTGGGGGCTCTGGCCCACAGCGCCATGGCTCTCGATGTGTATGCGTGGCTGGCGCAGCGGCTCTGCCGCATTCCCGGCCGGTCGGACGCCCTGGTGCCTTGGTTTAGCCTGCATGAGCAGTTCGGCTCTGGTTATAAGCTTATTCGCCAGTTCCGCAAGATCTTCCTGGAGACCATAAAAGACGTATTGACGCAGTACCCGGCGGCCAACGTGTTGCCTACGGCCGAAGGGCTTATACTCAAACGGTCGTCGCCTCCCATTGCCAGCACAAAACTGTTAAACCCATGAATGCATTGGTGTTCGGCACGTGTACTTTGTGACGCTGAGGGGGGTCCAAGTTGTTGGTTTTAGGCTCGCTACGTGTACTTTGTGACGCCCAGGGGTTGAGCCATGGAAAGCACGTGTAGTTTATGACGCTTATCCACAGGCTCCTGTGGATAACGAGCGTTTTCCACGTGTACTTTGTGACGCTAAGCACGTGTACTTTGTGACGTTTTTCCGGTTCAACCACGTGTACTTTGTGACACAAGCCTATATAGACTCCTATAGGGTTCCTGTAGTCGTCTGCCCTGAGCTGTTGAAAAGTTGCGAAACTTTGAGAATTCAGGTTTCTCCTTCGCCACTCCGCTTACAGCGGCGGCCAAAACCAAATAAGCCCCGCTTATAGTTTTTCTTGCCATCCCCTCTTCAAAAACCAAACTAGTAAACTCGATAGATCCCAACCCCTAAATAAGCCCATGTTCCTGGTTCCGGCTGACACTTATGAAAACCATTCTGAAAGCGCTATTGCGCACAGCACTATCAGTGTTGCCCTCACCCCTTGATCCCGCTCACAGCGGACCCGGGCTGCATATTCATTGGCGAATAGGCTGGATGCGGGGGCTGCTCTACCGATTCTGGTACCGATTGCGCGCTCAGTTTGGGGGGACTCGGCTAGAGGCGGGTCGACTATTGAGCGTGCAAGGACGATTACGACTGCGAGGGCCAGGGACGGTTCGTGTCGGAGACGACGTAATCATCGATTCCCAAACGGATATCTACACCTACAGTGACGAAACAGTGGTGTGCGTGGGACATCGATGCTACCTGAACGGCACACGCATGGGCGTCCGAGAAAAAGTAGAGATTGGCGACGACGTTATCCTGGCCGATGTGCGCATTATGGACACCGATTTTCACTCGCTCAGTAAGGGCCGCAGATGGAAAACGGCACCCGTCGGCGTGATGCCCGTTTATATTGAGAACAACGTGTGGGTGGCGGCTGGATCGGCCATCTTGAAGGGCGTCCGCGTGGGGGAGAATTCGGTGGTGGGATTCGGCTCAGTAGTGGTGAAGGATATTCCCCGCAATAGTTTAGCCGCCGGAAATCCCTGCAAACCTGTGGGGACAATCCCAGATGTCGACGACCCGGAGTTTGAACAGGCGCCGAATAAGCAGTCCTTAGGGGCAACGAGGAGCCAAATTGATCACCGGTCCATACCCAGACCAGAGAGAAGGCCCAGCGCCTAAAACCCGAGTCGAACCAAGGAAATTGGTTGTTGCTCCTGACACTGTCGTGACCTCAAAATTACGCTAAGAGGTATAGTTTCCCCTCTGCCCGCCGCGGGTACGCCGCGCTTGATGCGAGGCTTATTCCACCAAAATAGCTGACGCTCCCAAACTTCTACATAAAAGCAACCGATAATCAAAGTAGAGATGTCGTTTCGCCAGCGAGTTCCGATGCCCCGCAGAGAGACCGATGCCCCGCGTCGCGTCGGTTTAGCCAGTGCGACCCCCGCGCCAACGCCGGTCAACGAACCGGTGGTTCCAGACAAGGCGTGGCTGCTGTTAAAAAACGATTCGATCCGCAAAATCGGTTTCTATTTTGCTCTTGCCTTCGTGTTTTTTCGTTTCAGCTTGTTGCATGAACTGCTAACGGCCAAGCTAGGTTTCAATACCTACATTTTGTATCTCATTGGGCCCCCGGCGCTGCTCCTGCTTCTCATGACAGGAGGCCTGCCGCGGGCCTTGCGGAGCCGAACGGCGTGGTGTTGGCTATTGTTCACCATCTGGATGGCAGCCTGTGTTCCATTCAGTTTCTGGCGGGCTGGCTCTTTAACCATCACCTCCTCCTACATCCGCACCGAAGCACCCATGCTTTTTTTAGTGGCAGGGATGGCCGTGACGCTGGCGGAGTGCTACCAGATCATCGCGGCCATCTCGCTGTCCGCCGCGTTTAACGTTTACATGGCAAAGTCGTTTGCGGAACTCGATATCGCCGGACGCTTTAATATGGCCTTCAGTTCCATCGCCAATGCAAACGACATGGCAGCGCATCTGTTACTAGTTCTGCCGATTCTTGGCTTTTACGTCTTTGGGCCGAAACAGCGTTTAATTTGGCGAATTTTAGGGCTGCTGGTTTTAGGATATGGACTCTATCTGATTCTGGGTACCGGTTCCCGCGGGGCGTTTGTCTCGCTGATGGTGATGATTCTGGTGCTGGTTATGAAAGGGAGCGGGCTACAGCGAATGGTGGTTCTGGCAGGATTCCCGATCGCCTTCCTGTTGATTGTTCCCGTCTTGCCCCAGGCGACCTCAGATCGGCTTCTGAGTGTATTCGGCTCCGGCGGCGGAGAGCTGGAGTCAAGTGAAGCGCAGGGTTCGCGGCAACAGCGGATGTATCTGCTGCAACGAAGCCTACTCCATACATTCACGCACCCGATCTTCGGCGTTGGTCCGGGCCAATTCCTTGACTACGACAGCAACTACCTAATCGCCAATCAAAAGCGGGGCACTTGGCAGGTTTCCCACAACGCCTACACCCAAATTTCCAGCGAATTGGGAATCCCTGGATTTCTCTTCATGATGGGCGGGACGCTGGGTGCCTTTTTTACTCTGAGCAGGCTGTCCAAGCGGCTGCGAAATGCCCGCGATTGTCTGGAAGTCCGGCGGCTCCGGTCGCTCGTGACGATGGTACTGGTTTCCCAAGCTTCTTTCTGTACATCAATCTTTTTCTTGTCGCTGGGGTACCGCTTCTACCTTCCCTTTATTGCTGGGCTGACGATTGCGCTGCAAGTAGCGATTAACGCAGAACTACCGCAGATTGAACAGTCAGCCGCCAACGCCGCTGAACGCTACCGGCTGCAGCAACCACGGTCGGTCGGCGGCGTGAGCCAGGAAACGCCTGCGTGAGTGCAGACAAGCCAGCGCCTGACGCGGCAAGCAGAGAGGCACCAATGAAAATCAGCGTACTGGTTCCAGCGTATGGAACAGCCGCCTATATCGCCGAAACCCTGCAATCGGCACTCGGACAAACCGTGTCCGATTGCGAAGTTATCGTTATCAACGATGGGGATCCGGATACGGTAGCACTGGAGGCAGCCATCGCTCCGTACCGAGACCGAATCGTCTATCTCTCCAAGCCCAACGGCGGCTTGTCTAGTGCACGCAACTTTGGGCTTCGAAAGGCGCGGGGCCGGTACATAGCGCTGCTCGATTCCGACGATATCTGGGAACCCGACTTTCTGGAGCAACTGCTCGCGCGGATGGAGAGCAACCCGCATATAGGGCTTGTGTTTACCAATGCGACCTTCTTCGGCAGCGGGGGCCTCGTGGGAAAGCATTACTACGAAGTTTTTCCCAAACCACTCTTAGAGTCTGGGCAGATTTCTCTCCAAAAACTGCTCAACCGGGAGATCCAAATCTTTGTCTCCTTGCTGCTGCGACGCGAATTGTTGGATAGCGCGGGCCATTTCGATGAAGGGCTCCGGGCTTCGGAAGACTTTGACATGTGGCTCCGGCTTGCCAAAGCAGGGGTCCATTTTTCGTATGTTGACCAGCCGCTGGTGCGCTACCGGATCCGGGAAACAAGTTTGTCGGCCGATGCAACCGGACTGTATCGAAGTTTGTGCCAAGTCTACAAAAAGATGATCGGATCCCCGGACATGACCTCCGCCGAACAGGAGGCGGCCCAGGTGGGACTGGCTAAAACGGAAGCTTTGATAGCGCTGCTTACGGGCCGCAAGGCGGTGCAAGAGGGAGATTGGGCGACCGCCATCCGGGAGCTGGAGGTGTCCAACCGCCATTTCCACACCCCAAAAGTGGCCTGGACCGTGGCACTGCTCCGGATCTGGCCGGCCGTCTTTGGCATTGCGGCGCGGTGGTATCTGCGGTGGCGGGGATAGCGCGGTGGCGGCCACCGGCATGAACCGCGGTCTTACGTTAGTGACCACCACCTATCCACCCGTTGTGGGCGGCTCGGAGGTGGAAGGACAACGAATTTGTGCCGGGTTGCGGGCGCGGGGATGGAGCGTGACGGTGTTATGCCGTAGCACGCCGCCCATGCCGGACACCGCCTCCTGGAACGACGAGTGCGGCACACCCGTGCGGCAGTGGGGACGGGGGTGGCCGCTTTGGATGCAAGGCTATGTCCATGCCCTGGGAGTCGCCTGGTATCTATGGAGCCACCGCGCATCCTATCAGTCGGTCTATTTCCTCATGACGGGCCTGCAATTGGCTACAGCTCTGCCCGTGGCCCGGCTGTTAGGTAAGCAGATTCTAATGAAATTTTCCGGCAGTAACACCATCCAACCACTCACCGGAAGTATGCTGGGGAGAATGGAACTGGCCATGCTGGGGCGTTGGGCGGAGTCGGTGATGGTTCTCAATCCGGCCATGGCTGCCGAGGCCGTTGTCGCCGAGTTGCCGGAGAGCAAGTTACTGTGGATGCCGAATCCAGTGGATGTGGACATCTTTGCGCCTGCCAGCGGGCGGGATCGGGCAGAGGCCCGGCGGCGCTTGGGCTTAGCTGCCGATGCTGAGTGTGTCTTGTTTGTCGGCCGGCTGGCACCGGAAAAGGAGCTGGGGGTACTCATTGATGCCTTCTGCGCAGTGGCGGGACGGCGTGCGGATGCGGTGCTGGTGCTGGTCGGAGATGGGCCTCTGCGCGCCAAACTGGAAGCACAAGCGGCTTTACTGGGGTTGAAGGCGCGGATTGTGTTTGCCGGGGTTGCCAATGAGAACGGCGTCCGAAGCTGGCTGGCCGCAGCCGATCTGTTCGCGCTCCTTTCTTCCCTCGAAGGGTTTCCGGTTTCACTGCTGGAGGCGATGGCTTGCGGCTTGTCGGCCGTGGTTAGCGATATTCCTGCCAATCGACAGTTGGTCGAAGACGGGCGGCAGGGCTTGGTGGTGGAACTGCACGACGTAGACGCGGCCGCGCGGGCGATAGAAACCCTGCTCGCCAGCCCGGAAACCAGGGCGCGGCAAGGAGCGGCTGGCCGTGCGCTGGTGGCTGAACATTACACGAGCGCACAGGTGCTGGATCGTTATGAACGGCTACTAACCACGGGGACGGGCCGGACGTCGACGCGCTGAGGGACGTAGTACAGTCCTTCCCTCACTCGTTCGCCCTGTACCTGAACGGTCGCACAGCGCGGTTGATAATCCAGCGCTTCAGCCTCGTATTCGGTATAGAGCACTGTGTCGATCCGATAGAACCCGTCGCGCAGAGGTAAGGAGTCGATGTGGAAATCGACTTCCCCGCCCCCTGCCGGCAGATCGTATAACCGACCAGCGAGACGCGAATCAAGGGTGAACTGCACGACATCGTCAAGCGACTGAACCACCACGAGGAAACGGACCTTAGCAACGGCCTCCCTCGTCTCGTATTTAAGCCGAAAAAGAACCGGGCCGCCGCTGGGTAATGCTGTGAGGGAATCTCCCGCCGGGGACAGAAATTCGATACCGGTGCTGGCCGCCCGCGCGCCTGTGATGTCCCGCTCCACGCTACGCGTGTTTTGGAATCGTGAAATCTCGTGGTAGCGGTGGATCATCTCCTCGGCCGTTCCAGACCCCGCCAACTGGCCCTGTTGCATCAGCAGCACGCGGGAGCAGAGCCGCTGGACGGCCATCAGGTCGTGCGAGATAAATACAATGGTGATTCCGGAGTTTCGCAGTTGTTCAATACGCCCAAGACATTTGTCCTGGAAGCTGGCATCACCTACGGCTAGAACCTCGTCCAGCAGTAGAATATCGGGTTCCAAATGGGCCGCCATAGAAAAACCCAGACGCACGTACATACCCGATGAATACCGCTTCACGGGAACGTCGATAAAGCGGCTCATGCCAGCGAATTCAACGATCCGGTCAAGTTTAGATGTGATTTCGGCGCGCCGCATGCCGAGAAGCGCCCCGCCCAAGTAGACATTCTCTCGGCCTGTCAGTTCTGGATGGAACCCGCTACCGACCTCCAGAAGTGCTGCGATGCGCCCGTTCACGTGGATTTCTCCCTGCGTGGGTGCCGTGATGCTGCTCAATAGTTTGAGCATCGTGCTTTTACCAGCACCGTTGTGCCCGATGACGCCGACCGACTCCCCCTTGCTGATCTCGAAGCTGACATCGCGCACCGCCCAGAAGTCAGTGCTGGGCCGCGCCACCCGGTGCCTCAAGCGGCCAAGCAGGCCCGGCGGAGGAGCGGTCTCGGACGGAATCCGGTATCGCTTGGAGACATTGAGAAAGGCGAGATCGATCATGCTGAGAGAAATTCAGAGGACATGGTTTAGATAATATCGGCCATCGTAGCTTCCTGATGCTTGAACAACAGGTAACTGGCCAGCAGCAGTGTCACACTGACCGCGGCAGCCGACGCCAGCGAGGGAATGTCTATCGGTGCTTGGCCCACAATAGCGCGCCGGAAATTCTCTACCACGCCCGCCATAGGGTTCAGCACATACCAGCCCCGGTAGCGCTCAGGGACCGCGTCCAGGGAGTACACGACCGGGGAGGCGAACATCCACAACTGCATCAACAGCGGCATGGCTAGGCTAATATCTCGAAAACGGACCTGCAAACTGCTGAACAAGAGGCTCAGGCTGACGGCAAATACCAGCGCCACCAGCAGTACCGGAAGGACCCAGAAAAGCTGCGGCTGCAGTGCCACTCCGTAATAAACCATCATGCCGGCGAGAATAACACCGGCAATTAATAAGTCGAATACAGCGGCAAACACATACGTAAATGGCAGAATCTCGCGTGGGAAGAATACTTTCGCGATCAGTTCCCGGTGTCCGGTGAGGCTTCCCGCCGCGTTGGCGACGGCGGTGGAAAAAAACGTCCAAGGCAGTAACGCGCAAAAAACGAACACCGGATACGGAATCCCGGCGGTAGGAACACGGGTGAAAACGGAAAACAGGATAGTGTAAATGAACATCATCGCCAGCGGCTGCAAAACAGCCCAAGCCATGCCGAGAGCGGACTGTTTATAGCGCACTCGGACACGGTGCTGGCTCAGGCTGAACAGCAGGTCCCGATACGCCGCGAGATCAGATATTCCTCGCGCAAAAAAGCGAAGGGTAAAAGCCGGAGGTCGAATGATCTTCGCCGAAGATGAAGCCATGAGCCGATAAGGTCCTATAAGTAGCATATCGTCATATCCGGCCCAGCCCAGTACCTTCAGGGACAAAACAACCGGGAATCGCTATACTGCTCAATGACTTAAGAATCATGGAAAATTTACGGCAGAGGCTGATAAGGGTACCGGGAGACGGCATCTACGACCGGTCCGCCGAGCGTCATGCTCTTTAATTCCCTGTCTTTCCTGTTGTTTCTGCCCGTTGTGCTGGCGTTGTACTACGCCCTGCCGCACAAAGCGCAGAACCGCATGCTGCTGGTGGCCAGTATTTTTTTTTACGCCAGCTGGGATTGGCGCTTTCTGGCTCCGCTGCTCTTTTCGACAGGGATAGATTTCTTCTGTGCCCAGCGTATGGAGCGGCTCATTCGGGCAGGCTCGCCGCCCGAGAGCCGGCAGCGGTACCTGTGGTTGAGTGTCGTCACCAACATCGGTTTGCTGGGATTTTTCAAATATTTCAATTTTTTCAGCGAGAATCTGCGCCATTTACTGAACACGATCGGCATTGAAGCGGCACCCACGACGCTCGATGTCATCCTGCCGGTGGGAATCAGCTTCTACACTTTTCAAGCCCTGAGCTACACGATCGACGTCTATCGCGGGGAATTGCACGCGACGGCCAGTTTTTGGGACTTTTTGCTGGCTGTTCTCTACTTTCCGCACCTGGTGGCCGGTCCCATCCAACGCGCCTCCTCCCTGCTGCCGCAGGTGATCGAGCCCCGGCGGACCACCCGCGCCCAAGTTGACGAAGGCCTTCACCTGATCTTCTGGGGGTTCTTCAAAAAAGTCTTCATCGCCGACCATCTCTCCCCCGTTGTGGACGCCATTTTCAACAAACAAACCGCGCCGGGCGGCGAGGTCTTGCTGGCTAGTTTCGCGTTCGCCGTTCAGATCTACTGTGACTTTTCCGGTTATACCGATATTGCGCGCGGTGTAGCGAAGCTGATGGGTTTTGAGTTCGTTTTGAACTTCAATCTCCCCTATCTGGCACGCAATCCGCAAGAGTTCTGGTC
>Ga0136639_10000811_pt1 | contig 10761 bp, 7 predicted proteins | sample AntDrymUQ8592106_2_FD_113739 | JGI IMG/M metagenome (GOLD analysis project Ga0136639, IMG submission 113739) | Polar desert sand microbial communities from Dry Valleys, Antarctica - metaG UQ859 (21.06) | ecosystem: Environmental > Terrestrial > Soil > Desert | place: Antarctica: Dry Valley...
AACCTTAAGACCAACTGAAATTTAAAAACTGTTAACCGATCGCTGTCACCTCTTATCAAAAGGCACACAATTTTATGAAGTTTTCGTGGAAACAGGCACTACTGTGGACGACTCCCGCCCTTGTAATTGGCTTTTTCGTCTGGCAAGGGGCATTCACACCCGTCACTGCTGAGGTTGGCAAAAATACAGCAAGTACTCGGATGACTTACGGCAGGTTCCTAGAGTACCTCGATGCCAACCGAGTGAAAGCTGTTGACCTCTATGATGGTGGTAGAACCGCGATCGTCGAAGCAGTCGATCCAGATCTCGAAAATCGGATGCAACGCCTCCGGGTCGATCTACCAATAAATTCACCAGAACTAATTGCGAGACTCCGAGATGCAAATATCTCCTTTGACAGCCACCCAGTTCGGAATGATGGTGCTGTTTGGGGTTTCTTGGGTAACTTAGTCTTCCCAGCACTGCTGATTAGTGGTTTGTTCTTACTGTTCCGCCGTTCCAATAACATGCCCGGTGGTCCCGGTCAAGCGATGAACTTTGGCAAATCCAAAGCGAAGTTTCAGATGGATGCCAAGACTGGTGTCATGTTTGATGATGTCGCGGGTATTGCCGAAGCTAAAGAAGAACTCCAAGAAGTGGTCACTTTCCTCAAGCAACCCGAACGTTTTACCGCTGTAGGTGCCAAGATTCCTAAAGGTGTATTGCTCGTCGGTCCTCCCGGTACTGGTAAAACCTTACTTGCCAAAGCGATCGCTGGTGAAGCTGGCGTACCATTCTTTAGTATCTCTGGTTCGGAATTCGTCGAAATGTTTGTCGGCGTGGGTGCCTCCCGTGTCCGTGACTTGTTCAAAAAAGCTAAAGAAAACGCTCCTTGTATTATCTTCATCGATGAAATCGATGCGGTTGGTCGTCAACGTGGTGCGGGTATCGGTGGTGGTAACGACGAACGCGAACAGACCCTCAACCAAATGCTCACTGAGATGGATGGTTTTGAAGGTAACACCGGAATCATCATTATCGCCGCAACTAACCGCCCTGACGTACTAGACTCGGCTCTACTCCGTCCCGGTCGATTCGATCGTCAAGTACAGGTAGATCCACCCGATATCGCTGGACGGATTGAAATCCTCGGCGTTCACGCTCGGAACAAAAAATTAGGTGAAGGTGTTTCGCTAGAAGCAATTGCCCGCCGGACTCCTGGGTTTAGTGGTGCTGACTTAGCCAACTTGCTCAATGAAGCCGCCATTCTTACCGCTCGTCGTCGCAAAGATGCGATAACCAACCTCGAAATCGATGATGCAGTCGATCGGGTTGTCGCTGGGATGGAAGGTACGCCATTAGTCGATGGCAAAAGCAAACGTCTGATTGCTTACCATGAAGTTGGACACGCGATCGTCGCCACACTAATTCCCGCTCACGATCCACTTCAAAAAGTAACTCTGATCCCGCGTGGACAAGCTGCTGGTTTGACTTGGTTCACACCATCTGAAGATCAATCTCTGATCTCCCGCACTCAACTCCGCGCTCGGATCTGTGGTGCTCTGGGTGGACGTGCAGCCGAAGAAGTGATCTTTGGTGACTCGGAAGTCACAACTGGTGCTGGTGGAGACTTGCAGCAAGTTACCTCAATGGCCCGCCAAATGGTCACCCGCTTTGGGATGTCCAAACTCGGCCCGCTCTCGCTGGAGAGCCAATCCGGTGAAGTCTTCTTGGGTGGTAACTGGGGCGCGCGCTCTGAATACTCTGATGAAGTAGCCGCTCAAATCGACCAACAAGTGCGTGAGATTGTTGCTGGCTGCCATCAGGAAACACTCCAAATCATGCGTGAAAATCGCACGGTCGTCGATCGATTGGTCGATATCTTAATCGAAAAAGAAACCATCGATGGTGATGAGTTCCGCCAAATCGTTGCTGAGTATACAGTGGTGCCTGAGAAGCCTCAGTTTGCGCCGATGCTGTAGAGCCGATTGAATCGCCTAATTATCTGAATAGCCCGACTAGTCAAGAGCGACTAGTCGGGCTATTTAGTAGTCAAATCATGGTCAATCATCATCCTTTAGCTCTTGACAATCTGTTCTTGATTGCACCCAAACTGATGTTAGTTTGGGATGCGATCGCTGAAATAGTGGCTGTTAATTGATGCTCGATCGCTAGCTAGAGATCGCGATCGTGTTGGTGTAATAACTACCGAAGTTTTTGACGGTTTCGGCATAAGCATCCAAATCGGCTAGCGCGGATTTTAAAGCTGGGCAATTGTTTCCGTCGGTTTCGATATCGATAAAGAACAAATAATCACCGAGCGAACGTTTGCTAGGGCGAGACTCAATCCGGCTCAAATTGAGACTGCGATCGGCAAAAAATCCCAGAGCTGTCATCAACCCTCCTGGCGCATTCGATCGCAGACTAAACGCGATCGAGGTACAGTTTCCGAGTAGTGCTGGTTGCAAACCAATCGCCCAAAACTTCGTTTGATTATCCGGGCGATCGTTAATCGGTTGGATCAGTACTGGCAAATTATATAAATTTGCTGCCCGCACTGAAGAAATCGCGGCTGTCTGGGGATTGGCGGCGAGTGTTGTCAATGCTGCGGTAGTCGAACTATCGGCAACTCGCACCGCTTGGGGTAGATGCTGCTGCAACCAATCCTGACATTGACTGAGGGCTTGAGGGTGCGAGTAAACTGTCTTAATCTCACTCAGACTGGTGGCGACAGAAATCAAGGCATGATGGATCGGTAACACGATCGCTTGTTGGATCTGAATTGGTGCGGCGATCTGCCAAATCGTATCGGCTGTCATCGTCACACCACCCTCGATCGAGTTTTCTACTGGCACGATCGCTAGTGTGACTTCCCCACTGGCGACAGCAGCGATCGTCCCAGCGATCGTCGGATAAGGCTGTAAACTAATTTCGATGTCAACAAGTTCCGCCCGAGCATAAGCCAATGCTGCCGCTTCAGTATAAGTACCTGTAGGCCCCAAGTGAGCGATCTTCAATGTCATAAAATTGGCAGGTTTTACCAGAATTTTGGTAACAACTTGATAAAATACTGAATTTTTTAATTTTAGCTAGAAATCTCGTTGGCGCAGCCTCTCCCCAGGAGAATCGCCAATGCGATAAAATTTAAAGTAGATACATTTTATCCTGGCGATACATCAATCGATCGAAACTTATTTTTTCGCTACGGTTTTCAAGATCTAATCCCAATTCGATCCACAGGCGATCGCTAGTTGACAATTCAGGACTTTAGACGACGATACTGGTAGCTAATTTTTCTTTTTTAATATGCAAACTGTTAAATTCATCGCGGATCGATCGGTGGAGATCGCCGTTCCACAGCATTCTGTACCGATTCAACACTATCTCCGTCAGCCGCATCGATTAGTTCGATCGCTAGTCGATCCAGATCGCGTCCGTCAAGTGAGCGATGATGAGTTTTGTCTGACGATGCGGACATTAAGTTTTTTTGGGTTCGATCTTCAGCCGACGGTATTTTTACGAGTTTGGACGGAAGTAGATGGCACGGTGCGAATTGTTTCTACTAAGTGTGAAATTCGGGGTATTGATTATATCGATCGGCGGTTTAGTCTCAAACTAATTGGTGAATTGTCACATCAGCAACAGCAGGGGCAAACTTATCTTGAAGGTTATGCCGATCTCCGAGTCCAAGTAGAAATCCCGCCAGCATTAAGTTTTATACCCACATCGATCGTCGAATCGGCAGGGAATAGTCTACTCAAAAGTATTCTGAACACCTTTAAACAACGGTTGACATCCCAATTATTGGCTGACTATGTAATGTGGGCAGATCGAGATCTGTTAACTACTCCCGCTCGGGATTTGCTCAATGAACCGATGGGTGAAGTCTAAAAGTCGGGGTAATTCAGGTACCTCTGCTTTTACAGGGGCTGAAGGATTGGCGGTGTTCGGGAGTAATACCATAAAGATCGATCGCTCTCAGATGCGCGGCGGTGCCATAGCCTTTATTGCGATTGAGCTGATAGAGCGGATAAATAGTTGCTAACTCGGTAATGAGGCGATCGCGCCACACTTTTGCGAGGATACTTGCTGCTGCAATTGCCACTGACTTATCCTCACCTTTGATTAATGTTTGTTGGGGAAAGTCCAGATCGGGAATTCGCTGATTACCGTCCACCAAGCACAATTCGGGGAGTACTGACAGCCCGGTTATCGCCCGTCGCATGGCGATTAGCGTCGCTTGGAGAATATTTAACTCATCGATTTCTGCGACACTAGCAATGCCGATATTGTAGGCGATCGCGACTTGTTGAATTTGTGGTACCAATCGTTCGCGCTGTGGGGCTGAGAGTTTCTTACTATCTTTGACACCCCAATTTTGACACTCGATCGGGAGTGTTTTGGGTAAAATGACAGCAGCGGCAACGACGATACCAAACAGTGCCCCCCGTCCGACTTCATCGACACCAGCGATAAGATTTTCAGGTGAGTCAGACTCGTAACTAGTCATGGCTGGTTTGATGCTCGATTGAATCTATTCGGTTTCCCTAGCTCGGATGTTTAAATCGAGACGGAGAGAGGGCTTGTGCCCCCTCGATCGGGCTACCGCGTCTGCACAAGTCGGTTAGACTTCGTTTCGACTAAAATCCCCCAACCACCTTAAAATGGGTGCTTGAGGGGGATTTACACCAACTATGCGTCGATCTAGAGATGTGTAGACCCGATCGCTTGGATCTAGATCTGGATGTCTAATCTACTACTGCTGAAGATCTGCGCTTGCGTCGCCGATTTTCGGGTAACTCTTCTGCCAAATCTGGTTCAGAGATCTCCACCATCTCGATCTTGACAGCTAGCTCAGATGGTGCGGTGAGTTCTACTACAGCTTCAGGTTCGGGAGTAGCTACTACTTCAGCCACAGGTGGACTGAGTACTTCAAACGGAACGCTCTGGTCATCGGGAGTTGGCACAACTTCCGGCAAATCGAGTGGCGGGCGATCTGGATCTGCTAGCACCACTGTTGTGGTAACTGGTGCAGATACGATCGACTCAGGCGGTAAACTGCCTAACGGGACGATATTGACGATCGCCGTTTTGGGATTAGTTAATTCCCGCCCCAGCTTTACCAATGGTGAAATTCCCATCCAAGCATAAGTTTCCTTTTCCAGCTCCGACATTTCGATCGAGACTACTTCTGGCGGTTCGATCGTCGGGCGCGTTGGTTTGAGGCGTTGGGGTTTCCCAGGGCGTTCCCGCTCGGTGCCTGTCGAGTCGGTAGTATCCTCACTAGAGTCGGTGTCGATCTCCTCTGGGACAAATGCTTCGATCGCAGGTGGAATAAATTTACTACTAACTAAAGTAGCACGGGTAGTATTTTCTTCGACTGGTGGTACGATGCTGTTTTGGTTGACAGTGCTGCGATCGCGGCTACCATTACCAACTGGGCGGGGGGTATCACTACTGGGTGTCGGGCGGGGGACGGTGCGGACAACTTCTTCCCGATCGGTTCTACCAACACGGCGGCGACGTTTTTTACTCGCACCATTTTGCTGTTGATAGCTGGGATGATTGACGAGGTTAAAATCATCTTCACTTTCGGTGCCTTCTGGGTCGAAGCTATCCCACCCTTCGGCTACTGGTGGGCGCAGATCGGGGAGAGTGCGAGAGTTGCGGCGAGGCTCTTTGCTCACTCTACCGGAGAGCGAGGTGCGATCGCTATTGCCCCCGCGACTGCGATGTTCGCGTTGGGGTGAGCTGGATACGAGGGAAATCGGTACGGCTTCGCCATCGGCACCGTAGACAGTTTCACCCGGAACGTGAGCCAAATGTCCCAATCCGCCACAGGTGGCGCAGGTTTCGCCAAATAGTTCGTAAATATTTTGACCTTGGCGTTTGCGGGTGAGTTCGACTAAGCCTAGTTCGGACAACTGCGCGATTTGGGGTCGAGCTTTGTCAACTCGGAGCTGTTTATTAAAATGTTCGAGGACTTGAAGCTGATCTTTGCGATAATCCATATCGATAAAATCGATAATGATCACCCCTGCAATATTCCGCAGCCGCATTTGACGGGCGATTTCGGTGGCTGCCTCACAATTAGTCCATAATACGGTCTCGCGCGAAGTAGTCGATCGAGTGAAGGAACCGGAGTTGACATCGACGACAGTTAATGCTTCAGTCGGTTCGATGATAATGTATCCGCCAGAAGGTAGGTCTACTCTGGGTTTTAATGCTTCTCTAATTGCGGCATTGACGCGGAAATATTCCAGAATTGGTTGGCGTTCGCGGTGCCGATCTACAACTACTCCTTGAGGTAGTTGACCGTCATTCCAGCCTAGTAGGGTCTGCTTGACTCGTTTGAGTCCCTGTTCGGAATCGATGACAATCCGGTTGACATCAGCCGCATACATGTCTCTGAGTACTCTTTGGATGAAATCATCATCGCGGTTGAGCAATGCTGGTGCGCGGGTAGAATTGGCATCTTGCTGCACGCTCTCCCACTGCTTTTGCAACTGTTCGAGATCTTCTAAAATCGCTTCTTCGGTAGTGTCTTCGGCTTCAGTCCGCACGAGGAGTCCCATCCCGGCTGGTTTTGCCAGCACCGCCAGTGCTCTAAGCCGATTGCGTTCACCTTCAGAGCGAATCCGCCGGGAGAGATTGACACCTTTACCAAATGGAATCAAGACGACATAGCGACCGGGCAAACTGACATTTCCCGTCAAGCGGGGGCCTTTATTGCCGGTTGGCTCCTTCATGATCTGCACCAACACTTTTTGCTGGGGTGCCAGCAGTTCGGTAATCGAGCCGGCACTACGTCTGAGTCGGAGCGGACCTAGATCTGTAACATGGATAAATCCATTGCGAGAGGGGTCGCCGATGTTGATAAACGCCGCATCAATCCCTTGTAATACATTTTCGACAATGCCAAGATAGATATCACTGACCTGATGTTGTCCGGTCGCTACCACCAATTCTTGAATTTGGTCTTCTCCAAATACGGCACCAATGCGGTGTTGCTCCGCAATAATTATTTGCTTTGGCATTCAATTTCCTCGAAAATTAGCAGCATGTCGGATCGCCTAGAATCGATAGGTGCCGAGCTGTGATGGTATATTGTGATGTAATTCCTAGTAGCTAATTGCAATGTAATTAGTTCGATCGATCTAGTGTCATCGCTCGTCCGGGGATAGCTACCAATTGACTACCAATATCGAGAGCTACCCGATCGACATCTGCTGGGCATTGGTGAACACCAAATGATGCGCTCACACTCTGAATTGAGATGTAGGACTCTCGATTGACTAGCGAGTTAGTAACACTGACAAATATCGTCGCAGGCAAGCGTTAGATCTGAGACTGAATTTCACCACATTAGTCGGTGCCAATAGGCGCAGCCGCTATGGCGATCGAATGGTTGGTAAGATTGTCAGGCGACTCTCTAGTAAAAGTTGCTCCAAAAGAGGATTTACTGGTGAGAGTTATTATCTTTGCGTCTGCTTCAGATCGCCTACCCAAACGGCGGTTACGAGTAAGTTCGTAACGATCGGGTTGACATCTCTAGACGATCGCCCAATGAGTGACTCTCGATTGGAGCTGGATCTGTAGCTTGTTAACATAGGGCGAACTGGAGCGATCCTCCAGCCCTCACTAGATCCATTGCACTTAGTAATTAGCTACAAGGATTGTGGTCTGTCCAGAATCCACGAAAATTTTGTCAAGTACACGATCGCATCCAGTTTGGATTACCGGAAGTTTTGGGAAGATTTGCTGAGCTTATTCTTCTTGGGGGCGATCGCTCTTGGTTACTTTCGATTATACCTGCAAATTGTCACGATCTCAAAGCTAACTTGCGGAGACTTTGAATCGTCGCAATTACGGCTGTTGCGACTCGATCGATTTGCTCTACTGTATTATTGTGCCCAATTCCAAACCGAAGTGCAGCATAAGCCAGGGATTGGGATCTGCCTAGTGCCGTTAAAACGTGTGAAGGCTCAATTTTGGCGGAACTACAAGCGGCTCCTGATGAGAGGGCGACAATCGGACGTAGACCCAGTAGGAGGGCGTTGCCATCAACACCAGCGACACTAATATTTAGATTCCCAGGCAGTCGTTGGGTCGGATGACCATTGAGGTAAATCCCGTCAAGCTGACTCAATTGCGACCATAACCTGTCACGCAACTCAATTAACCGCGCTGTTTCCATTTCCATTTCGACGAGGGCAATTTCGACGGCTTTGGCAAAACCAACGATCTGGGGCGGGTAGAGCGTACCCGATCGCATTCCCCGTTCGTGTCCGCCGCCATGCAGTTGCGGCGACAGTTTGACGCGGGGATTGCGCCGCCGCACATATAATGCACCGATCCCTTTTGGCCCATATACTTTATGCGCCGTCAATGACATCAGATCGATGTTTAATAGATCGACATCTAAGGGGATTTGACCGATCGCTTGAGCAGCATCGGTATGAAATAACACACCATGCGATCGACACAATTTACCAATTGCTGCTAATGGTTGGAGGACACCAATCTCATTATTAGCTGCCATAATTGAGACTAAGATCGTATCGGGGCGGATCGCATTTTTGAGAGTATTAAGATCGACTAAACCGTCGGGTTCGACGGGTAAATAAGTAACTGTAAATCCTAATGATTCTAAGTACTGACAAGGATCTAAGACCGCGTTATGTTCGGTTTGCAGCGTAATAATGTGTTGCCCTTTGGCAAAATATGCTTCGGCAACACCTTTGAGAGCGAGATTATTTGCTTCTGTCGCGCCACTAGTAAAGACGATTTCTTCGGTACTTGCCCCAATCGCGGCGGCGATGGTTTCCCGCGCGCCTGTCACCCCTGCTTCTGCGGCCCAACCGTATTGATGGGTGGTACTAGTTGGGTTGCCAAAATGTTCGGTAAAATACGGCAACATCGCCGCCAGCACGCGCGGATCGACTGGTGTAGTGGCATGTCGATCGAGATAGATTGGTAAGTGTCGATCTGTGGACATGTAGTGGTGATGTTTGAGGATGTGAATCGACGTTTGTTGGTTTTGGGTGAGCTGCGGGGTGGGTAGATCTTCACATCTCAACTAAAATCAGCAACCGTCGATCGAGATATTAGCCTGACAATACCTCAATCTTACTGAAATCTCCGACAGTCAACAACACTAAAAAGACACCGCAATTAATTACGTCGATATGTATCGATTGCTCTGTGAATGCAGGATCGACTCTCGATCGAGCCAGACTAGAAAGAGTCCCAAATCGCTAGAATCGTTCGCGGAGCGTCTCCTTCAGAGAATTGGGCTACCCTGAAAAAATTGAGCTGAGATCGATCGTGAAACCGGGCAAAACATCTTCCCCACTCAAGGTAGTAGGAGATTCCAAGATTTCTACTTCCTGCCCTAATCGATAAACTTCGACTTGTTGCTGTTGTATGTTAATCAGCCACCCGAGGCGCACTCCATTCGATCGATATTCCGCCATCTTTTCTCTAAGAGTTTTGAGACTGTCACTTGTCGTTGGCAAAGCCTCTCCCGTGGAGAATCGTAGTTCGATGACAAAATCGGGGACTACTTTGGGAAAGGCAACTCCAGCAGGGATATTTGCTAGTTTAGATTTTTCGATCCAAGTGACATCGGGCGATTTTACTGCTCCATTGGGCAGCGTAAAGCCAACAGATGAGTCAAATGCTCGACCCATCTTACTTTGACGATTCCAAATATTGACATCAGTCGCCAAGTTTAAATTTCGCTCCGAACTTTCCCATCCCGCAGGTGCAATTATAATTAATTCTCCAGTCGCGGTTAGCTCCAGTCGCAGTTCTGGGTTATCTTGACATAGTTTCTCGAATTCTTCGTGAGTAACCCGAAGAGTAATGCTGTGAATATCTAGTAAGAATGGTTTGGTTGCTAATGACTGCATAAACTTATTCCGAACTGACGTTATTTAAATATTCTAAAACCCTGAGATCGATTCATACAGATCGGGCAAGTCGTTTTCGATCAAAATCATATCTTTGGCTTGACGATGTTCGGGACTAGTCAAATAGGCAAGTGCCGCATCGCGGTTGGGAAATTCCATCAACTTATCGGGAGCCAAACCGCCTTCGAGCAAGCCGGCTTTGAGAGCTTCCTTATTGGTATCACCCACCACAATCGCCAGATCGCAAATTGAGGCAGCTTTGAGGGCAACCTGACGGTTTTCCTCACCTTGAATATCGCCGAGTTCTACCATTCCTGGTGTCATCAGGATTTTGCGTCCGCCTTCGAGGACTTCGAGGACTTCTAGAGCAGAGGCAAACCCGATCGGGTTAGAGTTGTAGGAATCATCAAGGATGAAACCATCGCCGTTTTTGCGGAGATTGAGGCGGCTATTTGTAGGTTCGATGTTATGGATCGCGGCGATGACATAATCGGGATCTTTGCCCAGCGCACAAGCCATCGTAAATGCACCGACGAGGTTGGAGAGCATTGGCACTCCCAGCAGTTTGGTGAAGCCTGGATACTCTCGATCTTGCCAATGAATGGTGAAAGTAGTACCGTCCATAGTGGCTTTGATGTCTGACATCCAGCAGTCGAGGTGTCCGATTTCTGGTTCCAAACCGTAGAGGAAGGTGGTTGCTTTGGGATATTCCTGTGCCATTTTCCGCGCGCCAGGATTGTCACCATTACAGACTAGCAATCCATCGGCGGGGATGGCTTGAGCGAGTTCGCACTTGGCTGTATAGATATTGTCAGCACCACCAAACCGATCGAGGTGCATCACGCCTACAGCAGTGACTAATCCGGCA
>Ga0136639_10000812_pt1 | contig 10760 bp, 7 predicted proteins | sample AntDrymUQ8592106_2_FD_113739 | JGI IMG/M metagenome (GOLD analysis project Ga0136639, IMG submission 113739) | Polar desert sand microbial communities from Dry Valleys, Antarctica - metaG UQ859 (21.06) | ecosystem: Environmental > Terrestrial > Soil > Desert | place: Antarctica: Dry Valley...
AATGTGTCCCGGTCCAATTTTGTTGGAACAAAGAAAACAGCATCCGCCCGCAACTCGGCCAGGACCGACAACAGCACGCGTCGCTTGTTCGACATGCAATCCATTTTGCAAAACGAGCACCATAGCGTCGTCATGCATCAATGGCGGTAATAAATCAGGCAGGACATGATTTTGAGTGCTCTTGAGGGCCAGGATAATGCAATCGCACTTTGGCATTTCCCGAACATCGGAATAGACATTTACTTTCGGAACATGAAAATCCCCTTGCTTGCTGTCCACTCGAAGACCGTGCTCGCGAACATACTCCTCATCGGATCGCATCAAGAAATGAACTTCGCTTCCGACCCGAGCTAGGAGTCAGCCATAGAAACCACCCAAAGCGCCGGTGCCAATCACTGCAAATCGCGTCATAAAGCTATTGATGCTCTCTCATTCAAACGTATTCATCGTCGCACAACGGTTCTGCCAGATAAGCGTTGGATCAGACCTCGCATTTCCAAAACGCTTAATGTACTCAGTACTCGAGACACGGGAAGTTTCGATGTAGATATTACTTGATCGATATCTGTTGGCATACACTCGATCGCTTGCAAGACGGCTTGCTCGACCTCATTGAGTTGAAGCTCGGTCGCATGGTGAACCACGTTTCCATCACCCAAGGATGCTTTCTCAACCAGCGGGCCAAGGTGCTCGATCACGTCCTCTGCATCCTGAATGAGAATAGCTCCGTCCCGAATAAGCTGATTGCACCCACGTGACATCCGGGATGTGGCTGGACCGGGAACGGCGAACAAGTCGCGGCCTTGCTCACCCGCATGGCGAGCCGTGATGAGCGACCCAGAACGATCCGCGGCTTCGACCACAATCGTACCAAGACTCAATCCGCTGATGATACGATTGCGTTGTGGAAACACACCAGCTTTGGGTTTCGCAAAGGGATGTGTTTCGCTGATCAACAGTCCGTGCTCGGCTACTTGATCGGCTAACTCTCTGTGTTCTGGTGGGTAAATGTCCGTTACACTACTACCCAAAACGGCAATCGTTCTCCCATCGGATTCGATTGCACCTCGGTGGCAAATTGCGTCGATACCTCTCGCCAATCCGCTAACGATTGTGATTCCATAACGAGCCAACGCTTTGGATATGCGTTCGGCCATCGTGCGACCGTAGCTCGTGCAATGACGAGTGCCAACCATCGCGATCGAAAGCTGATCGTTTTTGTGAAAGGTTCCGCGAACAAACAGCAAGACCGGTGGATCAGGCAGTTCCGAAAGAAGCCTAGGAAATTCTGAATCGCCCGCCAGAACCATTCGAATGCCGTTGTCACTGCAGTGTTGGAAAACCCGATCGGCTAGATCGCCCTGACTGGAGTCCCGGATCAACGTGGATAGTTTCGGCCCAACGCGTGTCACTTGTCCAAGTTGGGACAGCGTCGCTTTGAGTGCCGCCTCCGCAGAGCCAAAGTGATCGATGAGACCAGCCAAAAGTTTCGGGCCGACGCCATTCACAAGCGAAAGCCGAATAAACGCTTCGCGATCTTCTGCGGCGACCGAGCGAATCGGCGGAACCCAATCCGTCGCGTCGCTATCCGCTACATAGTCTAAAGGCTCTCTATCCTCGTCAATCGCATCCTCGGGCTCGTCAATCGGCGGCGAAATGTCGAATAGGAATCCATCTTGCTTAAGCTTTTCGGGAGTGGTCATGGTCTGGACAACTTGTTTTAGTGTGGTCGCGAGACACCGTGAACATGTGACCAATACTTGGCAATCGCTTTGGCTCCCGAGATAAAGCAGCGACCTTCAACTTGGCCAGTAAGGAATCCCAACGCATCCAAAGGCGGCGACTTGTCCAAGATCAACACTGGGCAGTTCTGATTGTCCTTGCCGATGATCGCAACGATTTCAGCGCGAGGTGCTGGAAAATCTGCGTAACGAATATCAAGAGAATGTCGCAGTTTCGGAAAATAGCCGAGCACGCCAGTGATGGTTGCACAATCTGGACAGAAGTAGGGAAGACCAGCACCGTCAGGAAAGTCTTCCTTGAGAAGAAACAATGTGTCTCGAGCCACGATAAAATCTCCGAGCGAGTTCCAATGGAAACGTTTCGCTTAGATCTTAACGAATTTGCCGCAGTCCGTCATCTTCTTCCTGCTTTGGCCAATCAAAATGATTCCTGTGCGGCAGATATTTCAAATTCTGCGCTTTCTGCTGGCAGGTCGTTCAACACCAATGATCTTTTGAGTTATCTTAAGGATCTCGCACAACTTATCTGAATCTCGAATCAACTCAAAGACATTCGTGAACGACTTAACCACCGTAAACTCAGCGACTCCGAACACTCCACCCACGGTTCCCGAGGCGTTACTCGGAGAGTTTAACGCACAGCTCCGGCCGGGCGAAGAAGTTCTGGCTTGGTTTGAGCCCAATCTCGATGCCAAACTCCGATTCGGCAATGGGCTTGTCGTTCTTACGAATAAGGCCGTGATTGCGAGACAGCCGACGCCGCCCGGGGCACCAACCGCCGCCTGGTCTCGTTGGGAGCTTTCGGAAGTTCGGGAAATTCGGAAGCTAGATCGAACTGGTCTGGGAATTCTTGAGTTGCTTGGCGAAAAGAAACTACTCCAGGCGTGGCGATTCACGGCTGGTAACACCAGTGCTGCAAATTCATTGACGGCCAAGTTTAAATTGGTCAAGGCGGGGAAGTCCGAGAAGGACGAAATCTCTGCTTCCATTTGCCCGTCTTGCGGTGGCACCATGCTAGTTGGCCAAATGGTGTGTAGTAACTGCGCGCCAGCACCCGCTCCTGATACCAATCGATCGCTATGGCGACTCAGCCGATTTGCTAAGCCACGTGCCTTTATGATCTTGGTTGGCTTTGCGTTAACGTCACTCAGCACCGCCGCGACTTTCCTGCCACCAGTCTTGACAGCCGCCCTCTTTGACAAAGTCTTGGTACCGTACGAAGCGGCCAGAGTCAATTTTGAAAAGCTGACGGAATTAGCTAGGGAAACGGGAACCGATGCCGCGAGGGCAACAGCCCTAACCGCAGAAAATACAGCGGCAACCGCTTTGGCTGATTTCAGGCTCGTGCCCTGGCTGATTGTCGCATTACTTTTTTCTGCATTGCTCAGCTGGTCACTCGCGTGGGCAAAAACCTATGCACTTGCTTCGGTCAGCGAACAGGTCAGTGCAGACCTTCGGAATGCCACGTACTCGCACCTGCAAAAGTTGTCGCTTGAGTTCTTTGGAGGTAAGCGAACGGGCGATCTCATATCACGCATCAGCAGCGATACGCAACGCATCTGCGATTTTCTTTCCATCAGTCTTGTCGATTTCGCGACCGACATATTGATGATCGGTTTTACGGCTATTGTCCTTTTTACTTTTTATGATCCCATGCTCGCCCTGGTCGGCTTGTTGCCGTTTCCATTCATCGCATATGCCGTATCGCGCGTTCAAAGCAAGATACGGATGGGGTTTGCGCGAGGAAGTGCCGCATGGGCAGAGATGGTGAATGTCCTCGCTGACACGATTCCAGGGATACGTGTGGTCAAAGCGTTTGCACAAGAGAATCGAGAAGTCGATCGATTCAAGCAAAGCAACGATCACGTGCTCGGTGCAAACAATCGAGTCAATCGATTGTGGGCTGCGTTTTCACCAATCATCACGCTGTTGACCGATCTTGGACTGCTTGTCGTCTGGGGCTTCAGTGCCTATCAAGTCTCCAAGGGAGCAATTACCGTTGGTACGGTCTACCTTTTCGTCATCCTAATTGGCAAACTCTATGGCCGACTTGACGACATGAGCCGACTCCTCGCCAACTCGCAACGCACTGCAGCTGCAACGAATCGCATTTTTGAAATTCTCGACCGGGTACCCAGCGTTTCAGAACCGCAAAAACCAGTTCATCCAGGCCGCGTGCAAGGTCGCGTTACGCTAAACAATTTGACATTCCGATACGGTTCTCGCCAAGTCATTCACAATGTCAGCTTGGACATTCAACCCGGCGAAATGATCGGGCTGGTTGGACCGAGCGGGGCTGGCAAGAGCACGCTCGTCAATTTAGTCTGTCGGTTTTACGATGTAAGCGGCGGCTCGATTATGGTAGACGGAATAGACGTCCGCTCGTTTCCGATCACGGAGTACCGCAGCAATATCGGTATCGTCCTTCAAGAACCATTCTTGTTCTTCGGCTCGATTGCGGAGAACATCGCTTACGGTCGCCCCGAGGCAACACGTGAACAAGTCATCGCGGCAGCGAGAGCGGCAAAAGCACACGACTTCATCCTGCGACTCACAGACGGTTACGACTCCCTCGTCGGCGAACGTGGCCAATCGCTATCCGGGGGCGAGCGTCAGCGAATCTCAATCGCGAGGGCTTTATTAACGGACCCGCGTATTTTGATTTTGGACGAGGCGACCTCGGCTGTGGATACCGAGACCGAACGCGAAATCCAAGAAGCGCTCGACGTCTTAGTGCAAGGTCGGACAACCATCGCGATCGCGCACCGCATCAGCACTCTACGAAAAGCCAACCGGATCATCGTTTTAGAAAAGGGCCGTGTTACGGAAGTTGGGAACCATGAGGAATTGATTCGATTGGGCGGCACCTACTCCCGCCTCAATCATGCTCAACGGCAAATCAATCTGCACGATGAGTCAATCTGAAGCCTTAGTTGTGCGACGCTCCGCGTCGCAGAAATCACGACGCGGAGCGTTGTGCAACTAAGGGAGGCGTCAACGACGTGGCTCTACTGCAAAATTTAGACTGGATCATGCACTAGCTATGTTTCGAAAAGATTTCGTCCAGCGCAGCTCGTTCCCGGTCCGTTTCGGTCCATGCTAAATCTAGCGACGCAGCAAATTCCTCGTCGTTCATGGTACCACGACTTCCATAAGTAATCGCGCTGAGCCCGCCGCGCTGAAACCGAATTTCTTGCTCCAGTAGTCCGTGAATCCAGTCCATGCCATCGGTTGACGCTTCGCGTCGGTGGATGTCAGGCATCGCCATTGTTTCTGGCATGATTGTTTCTGGCATTGGTCCAAATGCTACATCGGGTGTCGAGAGTGAAGCTATCGTTGGAGTCGTTTGCCCTGGTAAATAGGTTTCGATCCGTTCAAAGTTACGGGCGATACTCGAACGGGTTGCATCCTGCATTCCAACGAAGTCCGCGCCACGAGTCAGTCGACCTCCATCAGGCGCGAATACCGTTGCGCGGTCGCTCCCACCGGCCGTAGAGTACGCTTCAACATTCTCAAAGCCACGAGCAAAAGTCGAAAATCCAACACCAACGATCGACGATACTTCACCGCTGGTGCTAAACAAATCGTTACCCGCAGAATCATATAGTGCTGCACTATCGATGCCACCCGCAGTCGAATAGGCAAAGACACGTTCAAAGCCAGCGACGTAGTTGAAGTAGCCCGATCCAGCTAAACTCGTAAACTGCGGGCGGACGCTTAAATTGTCATTGCCAACTGAGTCAAACAAGAACGCTTGATCGTCACCACCTTGAACTGCATGCACAAAAATGCGTTCGACTTGGTCGACCTTAAATGCATATCCGACGCCCGTCAATTCGGCTTTTTTTGGCCAAATGCTAAGGCGATCGTCAGTTGTGGCGTCATACAAGTAGGCGCGATCCGGTCCGCCACCGCCCAGGAATTGTACATTTTCAATACCGGTTGCTCTAAGACTCAGTTGCGAGTTTTCAAGGGTGACAAGCTCCGGTCGGAGCTCTACTTTTTCTGCTTGAGAAGAGCCAATGAGAGTTAGCGAGTCATTGTTTTGTTGCCCGTCCAACGCGACGCTCTTGATCGTGTTGGCATCCAATCGGTAGTCGATGCCTGCGACGGTTGCCACAAGGCCATTGCTAAGATCTATCTTGAAATTGTCTGCGGCTTCGGTGCCATAAATGGTTAGCGCGGTCCCTACTTGCTGAATCAGATTAACGATATGGACATTGCGGCTTGCGGAACCGGGGAGAACAAACTCGATGCTTTGTCCCTCGGTCACATTGACATCAACTCGCCATTGACCTCCCTCTACGGTGGAGTCGACCATAGTCCCGTTCGAAACGGTTGGCCTCAGGACTTGTAATGAACCCTGAGTTTGTGATCCCGACGCTTGTGTACCGGCATCGACGACGATCGATAGAATTCCGGTATGCTCTGCGATGACCTTGTAACGTGCCGTTCCAGCTAAGGATTGCTCCAATTGATCCACGGTGCCGAGATCGACGACATTGGATGGCAGCGCAGAACCACCGCCTGAACCACCGCCATTGGCGCTCGCTGCAAAGGTCCAGTTCAAATGGTATGAACCAATGGAGTCGGCATCAGCGATACCAATTCCGATCGACTCGCCGGCTGCTACTGCGAACGACACACGGCCATTTACTGCTAGAACCGTCGTCTCCTGGCTGCCTCGCCACAAGCTAAAGACGGCATCGTCCACATAGTCGCTGCCAACCTGCACGGAGACTGTACCGCTCTGTGAAGGAGCGAGTTTGTAAACATCTCGGTCTGCAAGCGAATTAATCCAGCCGTCAGTTTGCCAAGTGTTCTGGATAGTAGTCAACTGACCGGTCGCTAATGTATCGCCCACAGCATCGCGTGGGAGCAAGCTCTCGATCGCTCGATCAAGGTCCAAAGACCGATAGCTCTGCTGCGTGATAGTGTCCCAAACGGAGTTCGCCGTCGATTTCAAATGCTCGTAGATCGATTGCGCCGTTATGTTTTGAATGCCAACCAATTCCATCGCTTCGCGAACAAGTACGCTTGCGCCAGCGATGTAGGGAGCTGCCATGCTCGTGCCGCTTGAGTTGGCCCAGTCGTTGGAAACTCCATCTTTTCCGTAGAAGTAGTCCGGAACAGTGCTCTCGATGGATCGGCCCGGTGCGGCTATCGATCGCGCATCGCGTTGACTGAAATCGCTTAGTTGTCCGTTGGCATCGATGCTAGATACGGGAATGACGTAAGGGCTGGCGGCTGGATAGGACAGACCGGGTGCTTTGTATTGCTGGAACGAGTTGCCAGCCGAAGCAACGACGACGATTCCATCCCGTTGCAATTGAGCCAGCTCGTCCTCCAGAATCCCCCATGATGGCACCGTGCTTGAATTCCAAGCGGAACCCAAAGATAGATTGACTGTCGTGATTGGATTGGCAAAACTATTGCGGTTCTCATGCACCCATTTCAGAGCGCTTTCCGTCCAGGCCAACTCACCCTTACCGAAATCGTTAAAGACCCTCAATGCGACCAAGTCGACATTCGGAGCAACACCTAGGTGGACGCCATTGTTGGCTCCGATAATACCAGCAACGTGTGTACCGTGAAAACCAGCTGGTGCGTCATCGTACGGACGGGCGTCATTTTCGGCAAAGTCCCAGCCGCCTACAACTTTATAACCCGGCCCATACCCTTTCCCCAATGCCACGTGATCAAATGCAATTCCACTGTCAATAACCGCAACCGTCTGTCCCCTTCCAGTCAATCCATACTGCGAGTGAACTTGATTCCAACCTGTTTGCGAGTGGGCTTCACTGAGGTGCTGTTCGATCGGCGGTGCAACGAATGGTTCGGGCGATTGATTTACCTGATTTGTAACGGCAGGGTTGGCCAACTCATTGGCAAGGGTCGGCGTTCCTGCGAAAGCACTGCAGTAGGCTTCCTGTCCCCCCATCTCCCAAGGCATCCATGGCATGGCCGACAGTGCAAGTCGACGCTCGCAAGTTTCCCAAAACGGTTGGTAGGACCAAACAGAGCTGGGGGATTTTGCATTTCCCGAAGTAGTCTCACCTTCTGCAGTTATAGGTCTTTGTGTTGTTCGCTGAGGTTTCATGGCAAGCAGGTTCGGAGTTGTCGCTTCGGGAAGTATATCGCTGGTTGGGTATGCCCTTAGTTGTGCGACGCTCCGCGTCGCAAGTATCACGACGCGGAGCGTCGTGCAACTAAGTCTGGACGACGCTCAAGCAGCAAAAAATGAAACGGATTGTAGAAAGCTAGGTCACAACTTGGGCTCGCAAAAAAATACGGCAATCGATGTCAACTCATCCTGTTGTCGAACGCTAGCGCAATCGACAGGATCGATACAATAGGCGCTTTGGGCAAGAGTTTCCGTTAGCAACATCGGATGTAAATTCTCGAGCGATCGCGTGCCGAAAAAAAAGCAGGAGACGGTGAAAAGGATTTTTCACCGGGTCGCATTTTCGCCAGCGGAGCTAGTTCCTTGCATGGACGCAGACGAACTCGATTCTGCATTCAAGGGTGGAAATGATTTTGCCGCTTGGCTGCTTGGACCATGCATGGATGCAGAAGTCCGGTGCCGAACGTGGCACTTTGCTCTTTATTAACCGAATTTTAGTTTGCGATTGAACCGGAGATATCGAATCATGGCGCGGTTGAGTTGGGTACAACGTCTCTACTGGCGCTATCTCTCCAAACCCGCAAGTGAGCGAGCGCTTTACTTGCATGCAATCGAGAATCCGCTCGCCTCGATTCTAGAGATTGGGATGGGTCCTGGGGAACGGATCCGACGCTTACTTCCACTTTGTAAGAAATCGGAGGGGGCATCTCAGATCCGATACGTGGGAGTCGATGCGTTCGAGTCTGCGGCACCAGGTGTTCCACATATGAACTTGAAAACGGCGCATAGGATGCTCGCTGAATTCGGTGTCAAAGCACACTTGATTCCAGGGGACCCAAGCAACGCGTTAGCGAGAGTCGCGCACACGGTTTTGCCGAGTGACCTAATTGTGATCGATGGATGCTGGGGTGAGGACAGTCCACAAGGCCTTGCGATCGCTGACTGGCTTCCTCGTTTGTGTCATTCGAACTCCACTATCTTTGCAACGGCTACGCAAGGTGGTATGTTGAATCGAGTGGAGTTGCCATCCACCGCGATCGATCAATCCACAATCAAGCGAGCAGCTTGACGTCGAACCAGCTTTGGGGCAAATGAATCCAAACACAAACCCCGAAGATTCGAACAAGCTACTCAAATTGCTAGGTGTTGGATTTGGTGTTGCGGCAACCGTCGGCGGAACGATCGGCACGGGAATTCTAAGAAAACCTGGACCCATCGCGGAGCATTTGGGTAACCCAACGTTGATCATGCTGGTCTGGTTATTGGTCAGCATTTACGCGTTTTTTGGCGTCCTCTGTACGATCGAACTCGGTGTCTCCGTGCCTCGCGCTGGGGCTTGGTACGTCTACGCGAGGCGCGCTTTCGGTGACTATGTCGGTTTTGTCACCGGGGTAACAAGTTGGTTTGGAACTGTAGCGGCACTTGGATTTGGCGCGTATACAACTTGCGAGTATTTCGCAGACCTCGTTCCAGCCTCACGACCTTATATCGGCGTCTTGGCAATCGCTGTGCTTGTATCGCTAACCGGTTTTCATTGGCTGGGAACTCAATCCGTAGGCAATTCCCAACAGGTGATCTCGTTCATCAAGGCGGTTGCATTGTTTGCTTTCGTTTTTGTTTGCTTCGCCTTTGGCAGACAAGTACAAAGCGAGGCTTTAATTGCGACAACGCAGAGGGTAGCGGTGCCTGCTCTCTTTACAGGTCTCATTTTTGCATTCCAGCAAGTCTTCTATGCATTCGACGGCTGGCATACTGCGGCGTACTTTACTGAAGAGAACACGGACCCAGCCAAGAGCCTTCCGAAATCGATGATCGGCGGAGTGCTGTTGGTGATTGCGATTTACCTGCTTGTCAATTTGGCGATCCTTTATGTCATGCCAATGTCCGCGTTAGCCAATTCTAAACTCGCCGCAGCGGACACCATCAAATTGCTATTCGGAGAACGCTCAGCAACCGTTGTGACTTTCTTTTTGATGCTCTCTATCTTCGGTATGTTGAACGCGCAGATCATGTTCGCGCCGCGAGTGATCTATTCCATGAGCAAAGACGGACTCTTTATCAAGGCAGCTCAGGCGGTCAACCGAGCGGGAACTCTGACCGTTGCGATGCCCCTGACGTCCTGTTGCGCCATGCTGCTCATCCTTATGGGTAAGCCAGTGTGTAGTCGACTGTCGGATATAGCCACGTTCTTTTTTGTATTGGGATACATATCAGGCTTTGCATCTGTCATTGTGCTCCGGATCCAAGAACCAAACTTGCCTAGACCCTATAAAGTCATCGGTTACCCCTTCGTACCAATCATTCTCATTGTGCTTTCGGCATTGTTTTTGGTTGGTGCCCTGTACGAAGACTTTCAAAGCGGCGTGTTTGCGATAGGTTTCTTGATTTTCAGTTACCCGTTGTATTGGCTTACCAAGAAATGGAATGCGTGCAAAGTAATTGTCCCGAAATAATTTGCGGTTTTGCAAAACGTAAGATGGACTTCCAGTCCGTCTTTTTATGGACGGTCTCGCCGCCCCCTACGAGTTCACTCGTGGGAGCGCAAGCTTTGTGGCTAAGACGCGCTCGACTCACACGCCCTTCGTACCTTAGGGCGTGCCACCCCTTCAATGTCCATCCGCGTCAGCGGACTGCTGACCAACGTTTTCGTCCACCGACAAAGGTACACACTACCATTCCGAAAAGTTCGGTTCCGTTGAGCGGCGTATTGTAGGATTTGCTTTGCAGCGCAGTGGCGTCCACTCGCCAACACTTGTCTGGATCTGCAATAAAAAAGTCTGCAGGCTTGCCGGTTTCTAAGCTTCCACCGGATTGGCCGAGAAGTTTAGCTGGATTTAAACTCATTTTCTCCAATGCTTGGCACCATGTTAAGACGCCTGTGCGAATCAAATGCG
>Ga0136639_10000813_pt1 | contig 10748 bp, 8 predicted proteins | sample AntDrymUQ8592106_2_FD_113739 | JGI IMG/M metagenome (GOLD analysis project Ga0136639, IMG submission 113739) | Polar desert sand microbial communities from Dry Valleys, Antarctica - metaG UQ859 (21.06) | ecosystem: Environmental > Terrestrial > Soil > Desert | place: Antarctica: Dry Valley...
AGCCATCATGGTGAATCGTATCGTGCAGCGGCTGCGCCCCGTCGCCGGTGTAGTGCCCCAGGCGGCCCATGTACTGCGCGATCTCCAGCTCGACGAACTTCGTCTCCTGCCCGCCCGCCTTCATAACCCGGTAACGGCGCATCGCCGCCCGCATGCGTTCGAAATTTTCCTGCGCCGCGTAGGGCAGCGTTCCGGTCCACCGCACGTTGGTCTGCTTGCCCGCTTCCGGAGTCTGCTTCTTCTGCGCTTCGTAGAGGGCGAGGACGAACTCGTAGCGGGAACGGGGGATCGACGGGAGCATGGCAAACTGCTCCTTGAACCAACCGTGATTAGGGTCTTCGAGAATCTTCAGAGTCGGCTCGGAAGGGCTACGCCAGCTATCGGGGATGATGGCGAGATAGACAATCCAATCTTCGTGCGCCCGCAAGAAGGCAGGCCCGTCAGCGGGCAAGCCGAGGACGGCCGCGCGGTTGATCGCTTGATGGTCGCGGACGCCCCAGCCAAAGGCGGAAGCCGCCACGAGAAACAGGGCAAGCAGGCGCCGCATCAGAACGCGTACCTCATCCCGAACTGAAAGTTGCGGCCTGCGCGTGTGGCCGTGATCCGGCCGAAGTCCGCCGCGCCATCGCGGTTGACGACCGCGCCGGTGCAGCCCGCAATGGAGCATGCAGCGTTCAAATGATTCGTCAGATTCTCCGACTCGGCGATCAGCTCGAGCGTATGCTTCTCAGCAATCCGGATGCGGCGCGTGAGGCGGAAATCGATCTGCAAGAAGCCCGGCCCATTCACCGAGTTTCGCGCCCGGAACGGCAGCCGATCGTTGAGCACCAAGTCGTTGTTGAGATCGGTTCCCGCCAGCGGGTTGATCATGTAGCCAGAGTTAGAAAAGACCACCGAAGAGGTCTCAAAGCCCTTGAGCCACTTGACCTCCGGGGCCCAGAGCCCTTGCATCACCCAATTGTGACGGACGTCGGCGTTGGCATTCCCGCGATCGCGAGCACGGAGGGACGGATCCATCAGCGCCCCGCCTTCCAGATCGCCTTCGGCAATCGCGTGCGACCAACTCCAGGTGGACGACAGTTGCAGCCCGCGGCTGAAGCGTTTGGTCAGGGTGACATCCAGCCCGTTGTAGTTGTTGTTCGCACCGGATTCCAACAGGTTGATCGAGCGGAAGCGGGCATCGGGCCGACCCGCGGAGCCCCGGTAGACCGGGCGTCCATCGGCCAGAAAACTGGCCGGGTCGCTGAGGTTGATGTCGCGGGAGAACGGGGCGAAGCGATGGCCCCAGTAGCTGTACTGCACGTTGAAGGCGAGGTCTTTCAGCACCTGCCGCTGCACCTGCAAGCTGGCGTTGTGGCCGTACATCACTTGGTAGTCGGAAGCGAAGGCGGTGATGTTGGGCGGAGTCTGAAAGGTGGGGTCAGCCGAGGCGAGCAGGTTGGGGTAAACGGGCGAGCGAGCGTCCGTGCCGGGGATCGTGTAGCTGAGCACGCGGCGGCCGTTAACCAGCGCCCCGTTGGCGCTAGTGCCCAGGCTGGGGTTGTCGAAGAAGATGCCGTAGCCGCCGCGGACCACCGTCTTGCCGTCTTGAAACGGTGCCCAGGAGAAGCCGAACCGGAGCGCCCAGTTGTTCATGTCGTTCTTGACTCGGCGAGAGAGTTGGTATGGGGCCCTATCGTCGAGGACCGGGTTCAGCACGGCCTCATAGCGGACGCCAAAGTTCAGGGTAAGGCGAGGAGACAGCCGGAACTCATCCTGCAGAAAAACGTTAACGAAGTGGTAACGGAGCGGCACCGCCTTCTCGCCTAGCTCTTGCTGGAGTTGGGTGTAGCTGTAGGGTCGGCTGGTCGCCGGGTCAACCGTGCGGGCGACCGTGCGAAGGTATTGATCGAGCGGCGTGACGGCGGGACGGCCGGACGCGGCCCCAAGTCCACCGAAGGTGAACAAGCGACTGAGAGCAGCCGTGATTTGGAACCCGGTGGACTGGTAGTCGACGCCGGCTTTGAGCGTATGGCGGCCAAACGACCACGTCAGGTTGTCAATGATTTGCGTGGAGGTTTCGACGCTGGCCGATCCAGCAAGCGGGTTTACGCCAAAGTTCGCGACGCCGGTGATGTTGATCTGGGAGCCGTTCGGCTGACCGGGGACGTAGGTCGCGCGGGTTTCGGCGCGGCGGTTCAGGCCGAAGCGAAGCTCGTTGAGAAGTGTGGGCGAGATGACGGTCGCCAGTTGCCCGGCCCCGCCGTTCATACGGTCTTCAAACGACAGGCTGCGGCTAATGGCGGTCAGCCCGCCGCCCCCTCCGGGCTGATCGTTGGTGAAACGGTTATACCGGAGAAAGCCGCTGTTCTTCGCGTTGAGGTTGAAGTTGAGCTTGGCAGAGGGAGTGTGAAAGGTCTGGCCAAAAGGGGAGTCGGCCAAGTCAGCAGCCGGCAAGCCAAGGGCTTGAGCGACTGCGGGCAGAATGGTGACCGGCTGCGGAATCTTGAGGGGATTGAACTCGTCGTTGATGAAGAAGAAGAGCTTGTCTTTCTTCAGCGATCCGGAGAGGTTCCCGGTCACCATCCACCACGTCTGGTCGGCCCTGCGCACCGCCAGCGGCGCCCGGGCAGAGGTAGCGTTGGGCCGGTAAAGCCCCATGCCGGAACCGTGCATTTGATTGGCGCCGGAACGACTAATGACGTTGATGATGCCTCCGGCGGCTCGGGCGAACTCAGCACTGTAGGCGCCCGAGAGCACCTGCATCTCCTGAACGGACTCGGGTGTCGAAATGACGAGGCGGATCTGGCGGTTGGTCCGGCGCTGGGAGTTGTCGAGCCCATCCACGGTCCATGTGGAACGGTTGTGGCCGCCGAAAGTGAACTGCGTGGTGCCGAAGCCAGTCGAAGGGATGCCCTTCACTCCAGGCCCGAGCAGGTGAAAGTTATAGACGTTTCGAGAGGTGATGGGCAAGGTGCGAACGGCTCTCTCGTTCAACACTTCGCCCTGGGCCACCTCGCCCACCGTGACCAGCGCCGCGTCCGCGTTCACCGTTACACTATCGGCGGCCGTGCCGACTTTCAGCGTGATGTCGATGCGCGCTTGTTGGCCGACGGTGAGCCGGATGCCGGTCTGCTGGTAGTCAGCGAAACCGGGGGCCACCGCGCGCAGTTCGTACTCGCCCACGCGGAGAAGCGGGAACCGAAAGTACCCTTCCTGATTCGACGTGCCGGCCTCTTCCGCGTTGGTCGCCCGATTACGGGCCGTGACTTTCGCGGCCGGGATGAAAGCGCCAGACTCGTCGCGGACATAACCATTCAGCGCGGCGTCGGTGGCGTTGGACTGCGCCCAGAGGGCGAACGAAAAGAGAGCGAGGCCAAGAAGCTTCATACCCATCAGGGTAGACACCCAATGGTTACGGACTGATCAATTTAGGCTGACAGTTTGGCTAAAAACCGGGCACGCCAACCCGAATGCGCCGGGAAAAATCCTCGGCTTGGTCGGCATCTTTCGCCCGGCGGTTGATCAGCGCCTGCTGCTGAAGATCGGCTAGGCTGAGCCCGGAGGCATTGAAATTGCCGAGCTCATACAGCATCTCTTCGCCCTTGCCGTTCGCTAATTGCCGCCAGTCCCAGCGGGAGACGCCGCCGATGCCGCGGGCCACCAGAAAGTCGGTGTACGAGTTGGTGCAGTTCGCCGTCAGGGCGTTATACCACTGCGGCTGAACCCGAGCGGTATTCATCCAAAGGAGATACTCGCGGAACAGCGCTTGCGAGTCGGCCGGGGTCATCCGGGTGCGGTACAGACGAACCTCCTCGTCGGTGCGCACGTTGGTCCGCACGCGGATCACGTCCCGCTCTTCAGCCAGGACGAAGATGCGTTCATACTTGCGGAAGAAGCCCCAAATCGCGGAGTAACTTTCGCCAATCTCTTTGCGAACCTCAGTCGACGCGGTTAGGTACCGGTTCTCTCCAAAGTCAAAGCTGACCAGCGCATGGGCGATCCACGGCGAACCCCAGTGAGAGACAAACAGGTCGATGCCGCGGATGTCGCTGATTTTCACTTCGCGATCCTCCCAACGAGAGTTGAACTCGGCCTCGGTCTTGCCCCAAGCGAAGTTGCGGACGTTGTGGACGCGAACGCGATCACCGTCGATTTCGGCCCATGCGAGTTGGGCGACGTCAGGTTGCCATGGGCGATCGTTGGACGGCCTGCGGATCACCCACCAACCGAACGCCAGCAACACGACAACCGCAGCTAGTTTCTTGATCATTCGTGACTCCTTTCCCACCAGCGCCGCACCCATTCCGCCCGCCAGCCTCCGGCCTTGTTCTTCTCAAACAGCTTCTGTATGGGGTCCAGCAAGGCCTGCGCTTCCCTCCACTGCCCGGTACTGGCCAGCGCCACACCCACCGCCGACTCGGCGAACTGGCTCATCCAGTGGGTTGGCTTCACGACGCCGATCAGCAGGTCCCGACCCGCCCGGGCCGTCTCGAGCGCTTCGCGGCCGCGAGCCGTTTCCACTTGGGCGGCGGCATAAATTAGGCGCACGTAGCCACGCTCGATCTTCGGCGGAGGCTGCTGCAGATCCAGGCCCGCCATCGCTTCCCGCGCCAACTGCGCCGACTCGGCATAGCGGCCTTGCTCGAGTCGCACCGAAGCGAATTTCAACAAAGCCCGTTGGTAGGCCAGTGACTCAGAACCGGAAACTTTGCGCTGCCGTTCGACCAGCAGCGCAAGCGTCTCGCCGGCCGGTCCCAGATCTCCGGCCGCCTGCTGCATCACTGCAAAATTCGAAACGGAAACGAGTAGTTCACGACTATCCTCGCCGAGGTATTCGGCATACATCGCATGAGCCTCGCGATAAATATTCCCGGCTTCCGGGAATTGCTTCAGGCTGGCGAGCGTATTGGCAAGGTTGTTCAGGGTACGCGCCAGCTTCGCGTGCCCTTCGGGATAGAGCTTTCTCTGCAAGGCCAAGGCTTCTCGAATGGCCGCCTCGCTATCGGCAAACCGGCCCTGCCGGAAGTAAAGGCTGCCCAGCGCTTCAAGCGACTCGGCCGTCGTGCTGGGTTGGCCTCCAGCCCGCGCGAGGGCAAGCGAATCCCGGTAACTGGTCTCCGCGGCCGCGTAATCGTTGCTGTCGCCAAGCGTCATGCCGAAGCTGCGAAGGATCTTCGAGCGGACGAGCGGCGGCAAGCCGCTGCCAGGCAAAAGCGCCGCCGCTTCCCGGCACGCAGGGAGAGCAACCGAAATCTTCCCCGCTTGGTGCAGCGCCAGGCACTTGTGCTCGAACGCAACAGCGAGATCGCCGGGGGAGCCGCCACGAGCGAGCGCCACCGCCTGCTCCGCGCTCTCGATCGCCGGGCCGTATTGGGCTCCCTGGCTTTGGCCCTCGGCCAGGAAGCCATACGCTCCGGACGCTCGCAGGCGATCCCCTCGGCGAAGATAGGCGGGGCCGATTTCGGCATAAAGGGCGTTCGCCTTTTCATGGAGGCCGAGACCAAAGTAGGCCTCGGCCATGGTGTCGAGCAGGTCGAGACGCGTGCCCTCATCCAGGGCCGATTCCCGAATCCGTCGCGCGCCGTTGTCGAGGAGCTCGCGAGTGGTCAACCGGTTGCCTTGGTTCTGCTCCGGGTCCGCCGAACGAAACAGACCGCGGAGGAAGCCGGCAACCGTTTCGGCCCGCTGTCGCTGTTGGTCCATCTGTTGTTTCTGCCAGTAGGTTACCCCGGCAAAAGTGATCAGCAAAACGGCGACGAGCACTGAGGCCCCAACGGCGATCCGGTTCCGGCGGATGAACTTGGCCGCCTGATACTGCCAGTTCCCTTGGCGTGCCGACACGGGCAATCCCGCTAGCCAGCGTTCCAGATCAAGGGCGAGCTCAGCCGCGGAGCTATAGCGCTGGTCGGGCTCCTCGCGCGCGGCCCTTGCGGCGATAGCAAGCAGGTCCTCGTCCGCTTGCGTGCCGGCGAGTTCACTCCAAACGCGGCCGAGCGAATAGATATCGGCGGCGGTAGTGACCGATTCGCCGCGCAGTTGCTCGGGGCTGGCGTAGGCTGGGGTCGCCGCGCGGAACAGTGTCGCCGTCGCCCGGCCGGGAAGGTCCCACTCCGTCGGATCGAGCGGCTTGGCTATGCCGAAGTCGAGAAGCTTTACAACGCCGTCGGCGGTGACCAGAATATTGGCCGGTTTCAAATCGCGGTGGACGAGCAAACGTTGGTGGGCAAAGTGGACGACGCGGGCGACATCGGCCATCAAATTCACTCGCTCTCGCAGGGGTCGCCCGGCAGCGTACGAGACCAGGTCGACGCCTTCCACGTACTCCAGAACGAGATACGGGATCCCCTCCTGCGAGATGCCCCCATCCAAAAGGCGGCAGATATTAGGGTGCTCCAGTTTGGCGATGATCTGGCGCTCGCTTTCGAAGCGGCCGAGGATTTCGCGTTCCAACGCTTGCGGCAACAATGCCGGCATTGCGATCAGCTTGATGGCGGCACGCTGGTGGTATCCCCCTTCCACGCGTTCGGCACGGTGGACGATGCTCATGCCCCCTTGCCCGATTACTGCGTCCAAGCGCCAAACGCCGAGTCGGCTCCCGGCGGCCAGTCGCCGAGGCTGCACGATGGGCTCTTTGAGATAGTCAGCCGACTGCGCGGCGGACCTCAGCAGCGACTCGACCTCTTGGCGGACCCGATCATCCACCCCAACCAGATGCGCCGGCCGCTCGACCGGGGGCAACTCGACCACAGCGTCGAAGAGGTCCGCCGCGCGCCGTTGCTCGTCCGTCGTCAGCGGCGGATTCACGACCCGCTCAGCTCCCGAAACAGCCAGGTACGGGCGTAGGTCCAGTCGCGCTTGACGGTGATCAACGACACGTCAAGCGCCTCGGCGATTTCAGGAAACTCCATGCCGCCGAAAAAACGCATCTCGACTACCTGCGCCTTTCGCTCACTCACCTCGGCCAAACGGTCCATCGCCCGATCGAGATCGAGCAACTCCTCCGGAGAAAGCGACAGGTCGCCGCTGACCACCCTGATTGCATCGTCGAGCGGCAGGTCGCCGACGCCGGCGTTGCGTTTCGTGGCCATCCGAGCCCGGGTCGAGTCCACCAGAATCAGCCGCATCGCATGACCGGCCAACGCTAGAAAGTGGGTCCGCGACTTCCAACGGCCGCCGGAGAGCCGGACCCAAGCTTCGTTCACCAGTGCCGTAGGTTGCAGCATCTGTTCGCATCCCCGGGAACGATAAAGGTGGATCGCGGCGATCTTCTTCAGTTCAGAGTATAGGTTCGGCAGATCAAGCGGGGCGTCTTCCGTCGCGACCATAGGCAGTCTCTTAACACGATAGAATAACAGACACTAAGCACGCGGAACCGTAACCGATAAGCCCTCACGAGTCGTGGCACCGGCGATCATTTCGGCGCTGATCGCGCGCAGCAATGCTTGCCAAGCCGTCCGGGTGGCCGGGGAACAACCACCTTCCAGGGCCCCGGTAATCGCCCAGATCAGCGATTGCTCCACCAGTTCGTAGTGACGCGGCTCGACGCCATAGTCAGCATGCTGCTGACCCAGATTGCGCAGCTTGGGCAGCAAGGGCTCCAGATTATCCAGGCTGTCCACGGCGACCTGCAGCGTGGCGACCAACTTGGCCGCCTGATCCTTCATCGGCGCTGTGAACATAGCCTTGAGTGAGGGATCAAGTTCGAAGAGCTTGCCGTAGAACAACATCACCATCGGCTGCGCGACGTCCTGGATGGCCTCGAAACTATTTCGGGTGAGCTGCCTATCTTCGCGCGTCACTCGATCATTGCTCCTGCCTTCTTCGCCAATAGGACAAAGCGCTGATAATCTTTTTCGAAATTCGACCTGAAAACCTGCCTGACCATGAACCAAAAGCCACGCCGCTTGCACCTCCGCTGCCCGGCTGATCACTTTCTGACGAGGCAGCCCGGGGCCGGCGAGCGCAATTTCGAACTTCGCCAGCGCGCCCTTGGCCCGATTGAAATCAGCGGAAAACGTACCCGGCTTCTCGCTTCCGAGGATCTCGTCGAGTTCCGCTTCAACGTCGGCGGTCGACCGTCCGGTCTTCCGCTCATAGATACCGATGCGAGCCAGCGTTTCCTGCAGAAGCCGAACGCTGCCTCCTTGCTTCATCTTGACCAGTTCTCGCATTTGCGGAAGTGCTTGGCGCCAAGAGGCTTCGCCAGCCGCCGCCTGTCCATTGCCCCGCAGCGCATCACCGTACTGCCTCAGAGTGAAAGCGTAATTAAGCCGAACGGCGGAATCGGATTAACTGGGCTGGACCCTCGGTGACCAGCGCGACCCGCATGCAAGCGATGCCGAGGTCACCAAGGGCCCGTTGGTCGTCCGGGTCGAACGCCAGCAGCTTTTCGGCGATTACCGCCATTTGCTGGTACGCGGCTAGCGCTTTGAACCGATCCCCTAGACTCGGATTCCACGTCACCAACATGGCTCCAGGCCAGCATCAATTCGTGCTTCGTGCGTTTGTTGTTCGGATCCTTTTCGACGGCTTCCATAAGGGCGATCACTCCTTTGGTGTATTGGTCGCGAGCATCCTGTGGCTTGCCTTGTCGAGCGAGCGCCATGCCGACGCCAGCCGAGGCCGCGCCCCCGGACAGTTTCCACGCGACGTTGTCCGGCTCGACCAAGGCCAGCGAGCAGTACACCTGCTAACCTTGCTGAGCGCTTGCCAAAGACGCATCGATCTTGTCGAGCAGGCGCTCATTGCGGCTGGCGGCGAGTTCGGCACCGGCGAGCAGGGCGAGCACTTTCCTGTCTCCCCCCTTCTTCGAGCAGTTTGCGGATTCGCCGAATGGCTTCGTCGAAGTGTGTCTGAGCGTCGGGAAGTTTGCACGTGTAATGCGCCACGTCGCCCCGATGCCGGATGGCTTCAGCGGCGATAGCGGCACCATCGCGATCCCCGGCGGCGTCACCTAATTCCTGCAAGCGGATGTAGCTTTTCTCCGCGCCCTGGGTATCGCCGAGGTTCGAGCCGAACACCCAGCCCTGGACGTCGCCAATACGCAGCTAACCGGCAGCCAGGTCGCGAGCGAGTGTGGGGTCCGATTGGGCGTCAGCCGAAAGCCGCTCCAGGTATTCGAGACCGGTGATGACGATCAGCTTGCGAGCGTTCGTCGAGCCGGGCAGGTCCCGAACGGCGTCGTGAACATCAAAAACGAACCGGTTGGCGAGTTGGCGCACCTCCTGCAATCGGCTCTCGGCCAAGCGACGCTGGCGCTCGGCATAGACGAGACCTGCCGACAGCACGGCGACGACGAGCGAGGTGGCCACAACCAGCCGTTGGTGACGATCGACAAACTTCCGGGTGCGATACCAAATGGAATCGGAAGCGGCGACCACCGGGCGGTTGTCCAGAAATCGGCGGATATCCTCGGCAAACTGTTCCACCGTGCCGTAGCGTCGGGCCGGATCCTTGGCCATCGCCCGCATCAGAATATTGTCGACGTCGCCCCGCAGTTCAGGTTTAACGGCACTGGGCCGCACCGTGGCCGTTGCGCAGATGGCCCGTTCGAGTTCCAGTGGGGTGTACTTGCCGATACGGTGGGGGCGTGTGCCGGTGAGAAGCTCGTAAAGCACAGCACCCAGCGAGTACGTATCGCTGGCGACCGTGATGGGCTCACCGCGAACCTGCTCCGGGCTGGCGTAGTCCGGGGTCATCATCCCCATACCCTGGGTCATCGTCTCAGCAGGCTCCAGCGGATTCGACATCAGCAGCTTGCAGATGCCGAAATCGAGCAGGCGGGGAGTCCCGTTTTCTTCGACCAGGATGTTGCCGGGTTTAAGATCGCGATGGACGACGAAGCGGCTATGGGCGTAAGTCACAGCGCCACAAACGGGAAGGAACAGCCGGAGTCGGTCGGTCGTGGATAGGTTCTTGTCGATGCAGAACTGCGTGATGGGAACACCGGGAATGTACTCCATCACAAAGTACGGCTCCCCCGTCTGAGCGGTACCACCGTCAAGCAGACGGGCGATGTTCGGATGTTCCAGGCTTGACGTGCGTTTGAAGCGAGCCAGCAGGAAGTCGATGTCCATGCCCGAAGTGACAAGCTTGATCGCGACGTCTTTGTCGTAAACCTCGTCGGTGCGCTTGGCCAGATAGACGGTTCCCATGCCGCCGCGCCGCAGTTCCCGCAGCACTTTGTAGGGGCCAACGAAACGGGCGTCGGCTTCAAGTCCAGATCAATGACGGCGCTTTGGACGCTGCCGGCGAGGTTGGACTTGGTTTGGGCGTCGCTGGCGAGCAAGCCGACCACCTGCTGGCGCATTTCCTCGTCGCCGGCGCACTGCTGGGCTAGAAACGCCTGGCGATTGGTATCGGGTTCGTCGAGGGCACGGTAGAAAGGTCCTCGGCTTGACGCCAGCGCTCCGGAGTCATGCCGACCCGCTCTCCGTCATGTATTTTTGCCGCCATGCTTCGGCAAAGCGTTGTTCCCGACCTACGGTGGCGACGGATAGGTTGAGCGACTGCGTAATCTCCTCAATGCTCATACCGCCGAAGTAGCGGACTTCGATCACCTTGGCCTTGCGTTCGTCGAAAGCGGCAAAATCCCGGCGCTTCGTTCCGGGGCGAAGTTGAGTACTTCGTCGAGCGAGGCCGCGCGCTGGCCGCCCCCGCGCTTCTCGGCCACGTGGTGGCGGGCGTGGTCGACCAGAATCTGACGCATCCGATGAGCGGCCACCCCGAAGAAATGAGCCCGGCTTTCCCAATCCGGCAGCTCGCCG
>Ga0136639_10000814_pt1 | contig 10745 bp, 8 predicted proteins | sample AntDrymUQ8592106_2_FD_113739 | JGI IMG/M metagenome (GOLD analysis project Ga0136639, IMG submission 113739) | Polar desert sand microbial communities from Dry Valleys, Antarctica - metaG UQ859 (21.06) | ecosystem: Environmental > Terrestrial > Soil > Desert | place: Antarctica: Dry Valley...
CTGCGGGGAGCGGTGCCGATCGTCCTGGCCACCATCCCCGTCGTCGAGGGTGCACCCGATGCACGGCGCATCTTCGACGTCGTCTTCGTCGTCGTCGTGGTGTCGGTGCTGCTGCAGGCGCCCACGCTGCCGCTGCTGGCCCGTCGGCTCGGCCTGCAGGAGGCCGGCGACAGCGAGGAGGTGGACGTGGAGAGCACCCCGCTGGGCCGGATGGGCGCGGACCTGCTCGAGGTCCACGTGCACGAGCACTCCCGGCTGCACGGTGTGAGCGTCCTGGAGCTGCGGCTGCCGCAGCCTGCGCACGTCTCGCTCGTGGTCAGGCCCGACGGAGCCATCGTCCCCACCCCGACCACGACGCTGCGCCACGGCGACTCCCTGCTCGTCGTCACCACGCCCGCGTTGCGGGAGAGCGTCGACCGTCGGCTGCGCTCGGTGAGCGAGGGCGGACGGCTGGCGGGATGGGGCGAGGACGACGGACCGGTGGGGCGGCCCGTCGGAGGGACAGCGGCCCGGGCCGCGGCTCGGGCCGCGAGAGGGGCTGCGAGACGGGTCGGGCAGCGTCCTGAGGGGAAGCGGAACCGCTGAGGCGGCGTTAGGTTGCCTCAGGAACGGAAGATCACGCCCGGAGGGAGCGCACCGTGACCGCAGCTGTGCCCGGCATCGCCGGCCGTCGCTCGAGCCGGACCCCGAGCGAGCCCGTCGTGGTGGGCGGCCAGATGCCCGAGCCCGACCTGGACGCCGCCACCGTGGCCGCACGGGCGTTTCTCGAGGCGCTAGGCGTGGACCTGGGCGCCCCGGGCCTGGACCGGACCCCGCACCGGATGGCAACGGCGTACGCCGAGATGTTCCGGCCGCGCCCCTTCAAGATGACGACCTTCGCCAACGACGAGGGCTACGACGAGATGGTCGTCGCCCGGGACATCCCCTTCACCTCCGTCTGCGAGCACCACCTGCTGCCGTTCATCGGCACCGCGACGGTCGGCTACCTGCCGGGCGACCGGATCCTCGGGCTGTCCAAGCTCGCCCGCGTCGTCGAGCTCTTCGCCAAGCGACCGCAGGTGCAGGAACGGTTGACCCAGCAGATCGCCCGCTTCCTCGACGACCACCTGCTCGCCCGCGGCGTCGGGGTGGTGCTGTCGGCCGAGCACACGTGCATGACCGTACGAGGGGTGCAGGCCAAGGGATCCAGCACCACGACCTCGGCGCTGCTGGGCCGGATCCGCGAGGACGCCCGGACCCGCGCAGAGTTCCTCTCCCTCGCCTCCCACTGAGCGCCCACCCGGTCTCGGTGGTCGTCACCGTTGCTGAGCGACGGGCCCCATCGGGGCGGTACGCTTGGCACTCGCCACGACTGAGTGCCAGTTGTCGGCAGTCGTTCACCACCGGGCCCACAGCCCCCAGGACGCCAGGAGGCCACGTGCCGACGTACGCCTACGCGTGCACCGCGTGCGGTCACGAGTTCGACGCCCAGCAGTCCTTCTCCGAGGCCTCCCTCTCCGAGTGCCCGGAGTGCGACGGACGGCTGCGCAAGAAGTTCGGTGCGGTCGGGGTCGTGTTCAAGGGCTCGGGCTTCTACCGGACCGACTCCCGCGCCGGCAGCGGCACCACCAACGGCAACGGCAACGGCAACGGCGGCTCTACCGGCAACGGCGGCTCCGGCGAGGCCGGGTCGGGCGGGTCGACCGAGGCCGGCTCGTCGTCGGGGTCCTCCGGGTCCTCGGACACCGGCTCTTCGAGCTCGCCGTCTCCTGCTCCCGCGTCGACCGGGTCGTCCGGTGGCTCGTCGTCCGGTGGCTCGTCGTCCGGTGGCTCGTCGTCCGGTGGCTCGTCGTCCGGTGGCTCGTCCGCAGGGGCGAAGGGCTCGTCCTCGGGGGCGAAGGGTGCCGGCAGCTCAGCCGCCTGACCCACCCCGCTGCTGCGTCCACAGGGATCCGACACCGCAGTCCGTCCCCAGCGGACAGGATCCACGGCACCGCGTTCGTCAGGCCCGCGCCAGGCTCGGGGCGTGCTGACAGGAACAAGGTCCCGGGCGGCCGGGCGGCTGGGGTACGACCCGGTGGCGCGACGGCGCGTGCGCCGGACGGGCGCCCGGCTGCGGCCCCTGCTGCTACCGGTGTCTGTCCTGGTGGGCGCGATCCTGGTCCTCGGGGCGCGCGCCCCGGACGTGGTGGCGGTACGCGCGCCGGCCGCGGTCGAGATCCCGGCCGGCCGCGTCCTGGTCGCCGTCCAGCCCGACGACCCCGCGGTCCTGGCGCTGGCCGTGCCGGGCAGCCGGATCGACGTCTACGCCGCGGCGTCGTTCAGCTCTCTCGACCCGCTCGGCGGGTCGGCGGCCGCCGCTGCCGACCTCGTGGTGCGGAACGCCCTGGTGGTCGTGCCGTCGGCCACGGCAGGGTCGCCCGGGGCGGTCGTCGGGGCCCTCGACCCTTCGTCCCCGGCCGGAGACGGCCCTGGCGGCGGCGCAGTCGGCGGTGCAGTCGGCGGTGCCGGCGGTGATGGTGGTGGTGGCGGTGATGGCGGTGGTGGCGGGCCGGGTGGTGGCGGGCTGCTGCTGTCGGACCCCGCCTCCGGTGCCGGCACGTCGGGGGCGCTCACCCTCGTCGTCAGCGACCAGGAGGCCGCCGCGCTGGCCGCCCGACCCGACCGCGCCCTGCTCGTCGCGGTACGCGGCTCCCCGTGACCCGGGTCGCAGGGTGACCCGGGCCGGGCGGCTGGCTACTGTCCAGGCAGGACGTGCCGTCCCGGTGCAATCGGCAGATCCGGGTCGGGGCTCGACCAGGGCTCGACCACAGTCAGGGGAGTTGTCATGGTCAAGGGGTTCAGGGACTTCGTGCTGCGCGGCAACATCCTCGAGCTTGCCGTCGCGGTGGTCATCGGCACGGCGTTCGCCGCCCTCGTCGGCGCGTTCACCGCGAACATCATCACCCCCGTCCTGGCCTCCATCGGTGGTGGCGGCGAGGTCCCGGGGCTCTCGTTCCTGCTGCGCGAGGGCAACGAGGCGACGCGGGTGAACGTCGGAGCGGCCATCGGCGCGATCATCCAGTTCCTCATCACCGCCGCCGTCGTCTACTTCGTCTTCGTCCTGCCGATGAACACGCTCACCGAGATGCGCACCCGCGGGCAGCTCGCCGCGGAGGAGGCCCCCGAGCCCGCGGTCGAGCTCCTCACCGAGATCCGCGACCTGCTCCGGGCCCAGCAGGTCCGCTGACCGTTCTGCAGCCGCGGGGGGCTGGCGCTCACCAGTGCGGCGGGCGCTCCCGGAGGATCCGCTCGTCGTCGTCGCGGTCGTCGCGACCGCCCCAGCCGTGGTCGGTGTCGTCGGCGGACACCTGCGGCACCACCGGGCCCTCGTCCTGCGCCGGTGCGGCCTGCACCGGGGTGTCCTGCGCCGGGGTCTCCAGCGGCGGGGTCTCCAGCGGCGGGGTCTCCAGCGGCGGGGTCTCCAGCGGCGGGGTCTCCTGACGCGTGGGGTGCTGCGACGGGTCGACGGGAGCGTCCCGCGCACCGGGCAGGGGGCCGAGGAGACCGAGCGCGACGTCCGCGACGTCGGCGGCGACCAGCTCGGCGGCGACCAGGCGGTGCCGCCAGCCGGCCTCAGCCAGGTCGGACCGCCGCCCAGCGAGCACGGCGGGGTCCGGGTTCTCGACGTCCACGTCCACCACCAGCCACGGGGCCTGCCCGGCGTGCGCCACCGCGAGACCGCCGCCGGGGCCGGGCGTCACCTCCGCACCGAGGGCCTGCATCTCGTGGGCGAGCACCTGCAGCACGGCGGAGCGCACCGACTCCTGGGAGCAGAGCGGCTCCTCGGAGACGGGCGGGACCGCACGCGAGAAGGACCGCGTGTTTGCATCCGGCGTCGTGCGGCCTGCGCCGGCCGTCGCGCTCGGATGACCTGCCGGACGCTCCCCCGCCGAAGGCTCCCCGGACCCGGCCGCCCCCGCCGCAGCACCGCCCACTGCAGCCACCCCTGTCCCAGCCGGTCCCGCCGCGGCCTCCACGGCCGCGAGCGTGCGGGCCAGGGCCGTGGCCCCGGGGGTCCGCAGCCGCGAGGGGTCCAGGTCGCTGGCGCGCAGCGCCGTCACCACGTGCAGGCGGTGCCGGGCCCGGCTGACCGCCGTCGTCAGCAGCCCGGCTCCGCCGGGGGCGTCGAGCGGCCCGAAGCGATGGAGCACCCGTCCGTGGGGGGTCCGGGCGAACCCGGTCGTCAGCAGCACCTCGTCCCGCTCCAGACCGCGGGTCTGGTCCACGGACGCGACCACGACCGGCTCCAGCATCGACGAGCCGAACGTTGCGGCCAGCGCCGGGTAGGCCCGCACCGCGCGGCGGACGCCACCGGCGACGGCGGCGGCGTGGGCACGGGTGAGCGCCACGACCGCGACCGAGCGGGGCGGGTCCTGCGCGGCGAGCTCCGCGACCAGGCGCAGGGTCTCGCGGACGACGTGGTCGACCTCGACCTCGGTGGTGTCGACCTGGTCGGCGTCGCCCTCGGGCAGCCCGAACGCGCCCTCGACGAACGTGCGGGTGACGGCAGGCTGCGCGGCGGGGGACCCGGTGCTGCGCACGGGGCTGCTGCCGGTGACCGCGGCGAGCCCGGCGAGGCCCGGCTCGTGGGTGCGGTGACCGGCTCCCAGCCGGTCGACGGGCAGGCAGCCGCCGAGCACGCCGAGCGCCGAGCCGGACCGGCAGACCCCCAGGTCGCCGAGGGCCACGACCTGGGCGGTGCGTGCGATGGCCCCGCAGGTCTCGGCGAACCCGACACGGCCGGCATCTTCCAGCACGACCACGTCCAGGTGCTCGTCCAGGGGCAGGGCGGCGACGTCGGCCGGGACCACGATCCGGATCGGGTCGAGCAGGCAGGACCGCACGTCGATCGTCGCGCGCGCCGCGCGGACCCGGGCGGGCGCCGCGGCCACCCAGTCCCGCTGGGAGGAGGCGTAGCGCTCGGCCGCCTCGCTGGTGGCGCCGCGCTCGGCCAGGCCCGGGGCGGTCGCCTCAGCCACCCCGGTCCACCAGGCCAGACGCAGCTCCCGGGACGCGGCGTCGGGGCTGACCGACCCGGTGGGCAGCCGTCGCAGGTGGGCGAGCAGGCGGGAGCCGCCGCGCTCGGCGACCCGCTGCTCGAGCAGGGTCCGACGGGGCAGGTCGTCCAGGGCGTCGGCGTCGTCCAGGAGCCTGCCCGCGGCCTGCTGCACCTCCACGAGCGGTAGCCCGGACAGCTGCAGGCCAGGGTGGAGCAGGTCGAGGCGCTCGCAGGCCCGCAGCACGTCGCCCAGCTGAGCCACGGTGGCCCCGGTCGAGGCAGGCAGGTGGGCCCAGCCGGAGCCCTCGGAGATCGTCTGCCAGTCCAGGCGCTGCGCGGCGGCCGAGGACAGCAGCCGGTGCAGCTGCCGGTCCGCGACCTCCACGCCCGGCCGGACCAGGCGCCGCGCCCGCCGCTGCAGCCGCCACCGCTGCGGGCCGGGCAGGGTGTAGCCGGTCTTCCGGCGGAACTCCTCGTCGGCGGTGGCGGCGACCAGGTCGAGGATCGGCACGTCGAACACCTCGGGCACCAGCCGGTCGAGGGTCCTCTGCAGGCCGACGAAGAGGCGGTGCCGCTCGGCGACCTCGGCCACCGTGACCGCACGCACGGTGCCGGTACCCGTGGCCAGGTCGCCGGTGGCGGTTATCGCGTCGGCGACGAGGCCGTCCCGCAGCCGGGTGGCCAGGCCGAGGGCCTCCTGCGCGCCCTGGCGGTCGGTGATGCGGGCCCCGGTCCAGGCGGTCGGTGCCTCCTCCAGTGCACCCAGCCGGACGGCCTCGGCCAGGTCGTCGGCCAGGGCCTCCACCTGCTCGCGGGACAGCGCCGTCCCGGGGTCCTGGGCCACGACCACGTCGCTGAGCCGAGGACCCTCGACCGCGGCCCCGGCGAGCACCTCCAGCACCTGCGCCCGGGTGACCTGCCACGGCCGACGGACCCGCCGCAGCTCGGCGACCGCGGCGCGGTAGCGCTCCCCGGCCTCCACGTGGCGGCGGGCGGACTCCTCGACGGAGGCCCCGCCGGACCCGGCCACGCGGGCCGCGGCGTCGGGGGTGGCGGCGGGCAGCCCGGACCCGTCGCTCACCAGGTCGCCGAGACCGAGCGCCACGAGCCGGTTCAGCAGGACGTCGCCCTCGGCGCGGGTCGGGACCACCACCAGGCAGCGACGACCGGTGGCGGCGGCCACGGCGGCGACTGCGGCCGCGCAGGTCGTGGCCCCCGAGCCCGGTGGGGCGTCGACGGCGAGGCTGTGCCCGGTGAGCACCGCGGCCAGGACGCGTCGCTGGTCGGGATCCAGCCGGGTCGGGGAGAACCGCTCGAGCAGGTCCAGCACGCCCTGCTCCGGCTCGGCCGACGCCGGCAGGCCCTGACCGACGCGGGCGAGCAGGTCCTCGGTCGAGAGGTCCCAGTCGTCGCCGACCCACTGCAGCGGCGACCTCGGGGTCACGATGCCCCGCAGCCGGTCGAGGTCGGACACGACCCGGTCGCCGTCGAGGGAGACCGGCGCCAGGAGCAGCCGACGGCGCAGCAGCGCCCCCGGCAGGGCGGGCAGCGTGGACTGCACGAGGTCCAGCAGCGGGTAGGGGTCGAAGCCGTTGCCGGCGGTCCGCAGCCGGTCCCCGAGCACGGCGGGCAGGTCCACCCCGCCGGCGCTGCGGCGGGCGAGCTCGCGCGTCAGCGCGGGGTTCACCGCGACCGGGCCCTCCACCACGACCGAGGCGTCGCCGTCCCCGCTGCCGGTGACCCGGCAGGGGCGCAGCAGCACGGGCAGCTCGCTGCCGCCCGACAGCACCACCACCCCGGCGATGAGGTGACCGGCGCTGAGGCCGCGGTCGTCGAGCGCGCCCACGACCTCGCGGAAGCGGCGCAGCCGGGCCAGCGCGGACACCCGCGCGTCGGGGTCCCGGACCAGGCCGGACAGCTTCTGGCGACCCGAGGCGAGCAGCTGCGCCTGGCCGGAGGGGTGGGCCATGGTGATGTCCAGGCAGGCGGCCTCCACGGGCCTCAGGTCGCGGGCGCCGGTGGGCTCGTCGAGCAGCGTCGCGCGGGCCCGGTCGAGCACCGGCACCGCACCACCGCCCGGGCCCGTGGCCACCGGGCCCGTCTCGACCGACGGCTGTTCCGGGGAGGACATGGCCTCACGGTACGAGATCGCGGGCCGGGGGGACGCCGCCGACGCCCGGTCCGTGACGACTGGGTGCATCCCGGGCATCCCGGGCATCCCGGGCGCGGCCGCCCCGACGGGGCAGGCGCAGCACGCCCTGGCCGACGGCCACGCCCAGGACCACGACGAGCCCTCCGACGACCTCCTCCGGACCGACGCGCTCCGCCAGCAGCAGGGCTCCCAACCCCACCCCGATCACCGGCGACAGGTACGTCACGGTCGAGGCGAAGGTCGCCCCCAGGCCCACGGTGACCGCGGTGTTGAGCACGAACGCCAGCCCGGTGCCGAGCACCCCGAGGGCGACCATCCCCACCACGACACGCACCGACAGCTCCACAGGTGCCCACGACAGCACGGGCGCCGCGAGCACCGACCAGGCCAGGCCGGTGACGACCTGGCCGAACGCGATCACCAGCGGCCCTACCCCGCGGGGGATGACGTACCGGCGCACCCACACCAGCCCCGCGCCGTAGCAGGCGGTCGCCGCCAGGCAGGCGGCCTGCCCGACGAGCGCGTCCCGACCGCCGAGCCCGGTCACCTGGGGCAGTGCGACGACCACGACCCCGGCGAAGCCGATGAGCAGCCCGACCGCCTTGCGCGTGGTGACCCGCTCGGTGGGCAGGAACAGCAGCACCAAGATCAGGGTCCACAGCGGCGTCGTGGCGTTGAGGATCGCGGCCAGACCGGAGTCGATCAGGGTCTCGGCGTAGGCGAACAGCGTGAAGGGCAGGAAGCAGAACAGCAGACCGAGGACGGCGAAGTGGCCCCACGTGCCGCGGTCGCGGGGCAGCCGGGTGCGGGTGACCAGCAGCCAGCCGCCGAGGAAGAGGGTCCCGAACAGCAGCCTGGCCACGGCGACCTGGCCGGGCACGAGCCCCTCCAGTCCCCACTTGATGAACAGGAAGCTGGCGCCCCAGCAGGTCGCGGCGACCGCCCAGGCGACGACGAGGGCGGGACGGGAGGGGGCCACGCCGCCACGCTAGGTCCCCGGGACGACCGCGGTCGTCCCGGTTCCCGCCTCAGGCCACCTGTTCCGCCCCGCCGCCGTCCGCCCCGCCGCCGTCCGCCCCGCCGCCGTCCAGCCGGACCCCGAACCCGTGCCGGGCCAGGTGGTAGAGCGGGTGCCGGGGCACGAGCAGGTCGTGCACCCGCCGGGTCGCCAGCCCCTCCAGCGCGGCGGTCGCCGCGGCCAGCCGCCCAGGCCCTGCCACGCGTGCCCGCAGCAGGACGTGCGTGTTGGCCCACACCTGCTCGCGGCTCTCCCGCAGCAGCTTGGCCGAGACCGCCCGGGACAGCGGCAGCAGCAACCGGTCCAGCACGCCCGGGGCCGCGGCCGCGGCACGGACCAGGTGGCGGGACTCCTGCGGCACCAGGGCGACGATGACCCCGTCCAGGGCGAGGTGGTCCCGCTCGCGCGAGGCCATGGTCGCCGCGTCGTGCCGGTCGGCCTCGCTCACCACGGCCAGCAGGGACTGCGGCATGTCGTAGTTGATGTGCGCGTTCATGCCGAGCAGGACGTGCAGGTAGGGCTCGAGGTCCCTCGGGGCGGTGAACGCCTCACGCCACGGACCGGGCACCGCCTCCGGATCCTCACGCCAGGTGTCCAGGGCCCGCAGGTACAGCTCCGCAAAGGCGACGTCCCACCGGCCGAGCCAGGCCGGGTCCTCGACCCGCCCGCGGGCCGCGGCCCCGCCGATCGCGATCGTCACCCGCCGGTACGTGGCCAGGAAGTGCCGCGCGGTGCTCGCCTCGCCCACGAGCTCGGCGAGGCGTTCGTCCATTCGCGCCACGACCCCGCCGATGATGTCGTCGGTGTCGCCAGGCACCTCGTCACGCTATTCCGACAGCGCCCGCCGCACCCGCCGACCTACCCTGGGCCGGTGGAGGCCGAGGAGCTGATCGCCGGGGGCGGGGTGGTCGCGCTGACCGGTGCCGGCATGAGCACGGACTCCGGCATCCCGGACTACCGCGGGCCGGGGACGCCACGGCGCCGCCCCATGACCTTCCAGGACTTCACCCGCTCCCAGCGCGGCCGGCAGCGGTACTGGGCGCGCAGCCACGTCGGCTGGCACCGGATGGCGGGGGCGGAGCCCAACGCCGGGCACCGGGCCCTGGCCGCCCTGGGCCGCGCGGGCGTGGTCACCGCCGTCATCACCCAGAACGTCGACGAGCTGCACCAGGCGGGCGGCTCCCCCGACGTGACCGACCTGCACGGCTCCCTGTCGCAGGTGGTGTGCCTGGGGTGCGCCGAGCGCACTCCCCGGGCGCGGCTGCACGCCCGGCTGTCGGCGCTCAACCCCGGCTGGGCCGAGCGCGACGACCTGGGCTCGGCCGACGTCGCCCCCGACGGTGACGTGGACCTCGACGACACCGCGGGCTTCGTCGTGGCCCCGTGCGAGCGCTGCGGCGGGGTGCTCAAGCCGGACGTGGTGTTCTTCGGGGAGAACGTGCCCCTCGAGCGGGTGGAGCGGTGCTACGCCCTGGTGGAGGCCGCCCGCGTGCTGCTGGTCGCGGGGACGTCGTGCACGGTGTTCTCCGGTCGCCGGTTCGTGGCCCGGGCGGCCCGGGAGGGCATCCCGGTCGTGGTGCTCAACCGGGGCCCGACCAGGGCCGCGGCCCTGGCCACGGTCCACCTGGACGCCGGCTGCTCGCCGGTGCTGGCCGGGTGGGCCTCGAGGCTGGCAGCCTCGGCGGCCTGACCCTCATCAGCTGTGACCCTGCGCCCCGGCTCAGCCCTGCCGGGCCGCCCGCGCACGGTCGCGGACGCCGGCCAGCACGTCGGCGACCTGGGCCACGCCGGGGGACGAGGCCCGTGACTCGAGCAGGTCCAGCGCGAGCGCGAGCGCGTCGTCGGCCCGTCCCGCGGCCAGCAGCGCCTCGGCCACGCGGGACTCCGCCTCGACCGCGAGCGCCTCTGCGTGCAGCCGCCGGAGCGCGGCGACGGCTCGCTCCAGCAGCACCAGGGCCTCCTCCGCCCGGCCCTGCCGGGTCCGGAGCCGACCCAGGTTGCTGGTGGCCAGCGCCACCCCGACCGGGTACCCGGCCCGGGTCCAGACCGCGAGCGCCTCGACGAACAGCCCCTCGGCCTCGTCCAGGCGCCCCTGGTCGGACAGCACCTCGGCGATGTTGTTAACGGCGGTCGCCGCCCCGACCACGTCGCCCGCGCGGGTGCGCGCGTCCCGGCTGCGCTCGTAGTAGCGGACGGCCTCGGGGAGGCGGTCCTCGTAGTAAGCATCGATGCCCAGGTTGTTGAGCACGTCGGCCTCGCGGACCGTGTCGCCGAGCTCGACGAACACCGGCAGGGCGAGCTCCCGCCAGATGGTCGCCTCCTCCAGCCGGCCCAGGTCGGTCAGGGCCGCATCGAGCAGGCTCCAGGCGTGGGCCAGGTCCGCGCGGTCGGCGACCGGGTCGGCGAGGGCGACCGCCTCCCGGCAGGCGACGACACTCAGCTCGTAGCGGCCCTGCCGGTAGCGGACCCCCGCGCGGCCGACGAGCGCCTGCACCCGCGCGGCCCGGGCCGGCGCCTGGTCGAGGTCGTCGGCCGCGCGCAGAGCCCGGGAGAAC
>Ga0136639_10000815_pt1 | contig 10745 bp, 6 predicted proteins | sample AntDrymUQ8592106_2_FD_113739 | JGI IMG/M metagenome (GOLD analysis project Ga0136639, IMG submission 113739) | Polar desert sand microbial communities from Dry Valleys, Antarctica - metaG UQ859 (21.06) | ecosystem: Environmental > Terrestrial > Soil > Desert | place: Antarctica: Dry Valley...
GGTTGTGTGTTGGTTGTGTGCCGGGACACGAAGACGCCCAGCACAATGCCGCAATGACTTCGTTGCCAGTACCCCGTGCCACCTACCCATTCGTCTACCTGGCATCACAAAGCCCGCGCCGGGCGCATTTGCTGACCCAACTGGGCGTACAGCATCAAATGCTGCTGGCAGCAGAAGGTGAGGACGCAGAAGGCCTGGAAGCGCAGCTTCCCGGCGAGCTGCCAGCCGATTATGTGCAGCGCGTCACAGGCCTGAAGCTGCGCGCCGCCGTGGCGCGCCTGAAGGCGCGGGGCTTGCCACCCGCCCCGGTGCTGTGTGCAGACACGACCGTGGCAATGGGCAGGCGCATCCTGGGCAAGCCCGATGACGCTGCGCAGGCGCGGGCCACGCTGCAAGCGCTCAGCGGCCGCAGCCATCGCGTGCTGACTGCCGTGGCCGTGCACGACGGCCGGCGGGTACATGCTGCTTTCAGTCAATCGCGCTTGCGCTTTGCGGTCATGCCCGCAGCCGTCATCGACGCCTACATAGCCAGCGGCGACTGCTTTGGCAAGGCAGGCGCCTACGCCATTCAAAGCGCGCTGGCTGGCTGGGTCGCACACATCACCGGCAGCTACAGCGGCATCATGGGTTTGCCGTTGCATGAGACCGCGCAACTGCTGCAAACCGCAGGGGTCGCAACCAGCCTGACGCCATAGACTCATCACCATGGGCGTACAGGACATTCTTATCAATTGGGCACCACAGGAAACGCGTGTGGCCATCGTCGAAAACGGCGCGGTGCAGGAATTGCATATCGAGCGCACGCTGGAACGTGGCCAGGTCGGCAACGTCTATCTGGGCAAGGTGGTGCGCGTGCTGCCCGGCATGCAAAGCGCCTTTGTGGACATAGGCGCGGAACGCGCCGCCTTCTTGCATGTGGCCGACCTGATCAGCGCCGGCTTCGGCAACAGCCACAACGGTGCGGCCCGCGACGCGCCACTACTGCCCATCGAACGTCAGATCTTCGAAGGCCAGACACTGACCGTGCAGGTCGTCAAAGACGCCATTGGCACCAAAGGCGCACGCCTGTCCACGCAAATCAGCATTGCCGGGCGCATGCTGGTGTTTCTGCCGCACGACACGCACATCGGCATCAGCCAGAAGATCGGCAGCCACGAACTGCGCGAGCAGCTGCGAGCCCGCGTGCAAGCCTTGGCCAACGCCACGGCCGATGACCCAACCCACACCGGCGGCTTCATCCTGCGTACCAATGCTGAAGAGGCCAGCGACGATGAGCTGTCTGAAGATATCCATTACCTGCGCCGCGCTTGGCAGCTGATGCGCGAGCGCGCGCGCAGTCGCCCCCCTGGCAGCCTGCTGCACCTGGACCTGAGCCTGTCTGAACGCGTGCTGCGCGATCTGGTATCTGAGGCCACGCACAGCATCCGCATCGACAGCCGCATGCAGTTCGACGCGCTGCGCAGCTTCGGCGACACCTACATGCCGGGCGCACTGGCCAAGTTGGACCTGTACAACGGTGAACGCCCGATCTTCGACCTGTTCGGCATCGAGGAAGAAATTGCCCGCGCATTGGCGCGCCGGGTGGAACTGAAAAGTGGCGGCTACCTCGTCATTGACCAGACCGAGGCGCTGACCACCATCGACGTGAACACTGGCGGCTATGTCGGTGCGCGCAACTTCGACGACACGATCTTCAAGACCAACCTGGAAGCCGCCGGCACGCTGGCGCGGCAATTGCGTCTGCGCAACCTGGGCGGCATCGTCATCGTTGATTTCATCGACATGACGCGCGAAGACCACCAGCAAGCGGTGCTGGCTGAACTGCGCAAGCAACTGGCCCGCGACCGCACACGCACCACCGTCAGTGGCTTCACCCAGTTAGGTCTGGTGGAGATGACGCGCAAACGCACCCGCGAAAGCCTGGCTCACATGCTGTGCCAGCCCTGCCCCACTTGCGACGGCCGCGGCCAGGTGAAAACGGCGCGCAGCGTGTGCTACGACATCCTGCGCGAAATCCTGCGTGAAGCACGCCAGTTCGCACCGAAGGAGTTTCGCGTGGTGGCCCATGCCAGCGTGGTGGAAATGCTGCTGGACGAAGAAAGCGTGCACCTGGCGGGCTTGAGCGAATTCATCGGCAAGCCGATCAGCCTGAGTGCAGAACCGTCGATGAACCCAGAGCAGTACGACATCGTACTGATGTAGGTTTCAATACAGGCTCCGTCAACCGCCACCCAAGTCCTGCAGCCACACCACCCATCAAGCCCGCTCGACTCAAGTCAAGCCCACCATCTGCTCGCTGAAGTCCCACAGCCGACTGGCACGGGCCGCGTTGTTGGCGCTTGCCGACAGCGGCTGCGCAAAAGCCTGCCGACCTTCTTGCTGGCGATTGCCCCAGCTCCAGTGCACGCCCGACTGCGCTGCGAATTGCGCATCGGCCACCACCTGCGCCACGCGTTCGCCGGCCAGCGTCTGGCTGACATAACCCTTGGTGATGTTTTTCTGGAACCACGGGAAGATGCGCTGAAAAGCCGCTGGCGCATGCCGAAACAACGCTGTGTCGGCCACACAGCCTGGGTACAGCGTGTTGAAGACGACGCCCGTGCTGGCGTGATAGCGGCGGTGCAGCTCACGGCTGGTGATCATGTTGCATAGCTTGCTGTCCTTGTAAGCCTTGCCGGGCTTGAAAGGCTTGCCGTCGATCATCGCCACCGGGTCTTTGAAACCCGCTTGCAGGCCCTGCAAGTCGCCCAGATCGGCAGGCGCAGGAATAGGCACCTTGCCACCGAATTCTTCGGAGTTGGCCGTCACCGTGCCCAGCGTGATCAGCCGCGCAGGTTGGCTGGTTGTGCCGGCTTGGCGCAGGTCGTCCAGCAGCAGCCGACTCAACAAGTGGTGGCCAAAATGGTTGGTGGCCACACTGATCTCGAAGCCCTCGGGCGAACGCTGCGGCGCCTGCAAGCGCGGCAGGTAAACAGCGGCGTTGTTGACCAGCGCGTGCAGCGGCAAGCCCAGCGCGCGAAAGGCGGCAACGAAGCTGCGCACGCTTTGCTGTGAACCCAGGTCGATGTGCATCAGCTGGTGATTTGCAGGCGCAATGGAAAGCGCCTGCGCAGCGCGTGCGGCCTTGTCCAGGTCGCGACAAGCCATGACCACGAAGTAGCCACGACGGGCCAGTGCCTGGGCAGCGTAAAGGCCGACGCCTGAAGAAGCGCCGGTGATGATGACATTAGGCATGTGGGGAAGCTGAATCTGCTGACTGAACCAAAGACTGTGATTTTGACTGCCATTTCAAAATTACTAAGATCGTGTCAACCCCAACTGACAATGTCCGAATCCTGTAGCTCGAAGATCAAGCACCCATGACCACCCACCAAGCATCCGCCATCGTTTTTGACGCCCCGCAAACCCTTTCTGTCCAGACCCTGGAACTGAAGGCCTTCGAGGCCGGCGACCTGGAAGTTGAAGTCACCTTCAGTGGCATCAGCACCGGCACCGAAAGGCTGCTCTGGGACGGCACGATGCCGCCCTTTCCAGGCCTGGGCTATCCGCTCGTGCCGGGCTATGAAACCGTGGGTACTGTCGTGCGTGCAGGCCCTGAAGTGGCAGACAGCGTCGCACCCGTGGGCAGCCAGGTGTTCATTCCCGGGTCGTACAGCTTTCAGGGTGTGCGCAACATCTTTGGCGGCGCCGGGTCACGTCTGATCGTGGCGCATGACCGCGTCGTGCGTGTGGCGCCTGAACTCGGCCCCCGCGCGGTGCTGCTGGCGCTGGCCGCCACCTGCTATCACGCCGTGGCCATTGGCGGAGTACGGGGCGAAACACGGGGCGAAAGAACGGAGGGTGCGGTGCAACCGATGCTGCCACCTGATCTGATCGTCGGCCATGGCGTCATGGGGCGGCTGCTGGCACGCATCTGCGTGGCGCTGGGCTGGCCTGCACCCACGGTGTGGGAAACGCAGCCCGTGCGCCGCGCCGGCGCCATCGGCTATGCCTGCATCCACCCAGACGAAGACCAGCGCAAGGACTACCGGGCCATCGTCGATGTCAGCGGCGACGGCAGCATCCTGAACAAACTGATCATGCGTCTGGCTCCAGGGGGTGAAGTGGTGCTGGCGGGTTTTTACAAGCACGACTTGAGCTTTGCTTTCGCCCCCGCCTTCATGCGCGAAGCCACCTTGCGTGTGGCTTCGCAATGGAAGAAGCATGACCTGCTGGCAGTCACGGCCCTGGTTGAAGAAGGCCGCCTGTCGCTGGACGACCTGATCACGCACACGATGACGCCCGGCAGCGCCCGCGAAGCCTACGAAGTCGCTTTCGGCGACCCGCAGTGCTTGAAGATGATGATTGACTGGCGCGCTTGATGCAGCATTGGCCCGCTGGTTCTGAACTTGGCTACCGGTGCTGCAGGAAGAAGCGCAGCATCTCGGCCGTCGCGTCAGGCCCGGCCGGGTCGGTGTAGCTGCCCTGGGCGTTGCCCCCGGCCCAGGCGTGGCCGGCGCCGTGGATCCGCCAGTGTTCTGCCTGCACCTTGCCGTCGCCATCAAGATAGATGCTGCGAGTAGCGCCGCGCCCGCCTGGCGCAGCAGCCGCCACGGGCTGGACGCTGTCGGCTACTGCACCGCGCGCTGCCAGCCATTGGCCGTTTTGCGCATGCACCGTGGCGTCGGCGTCGCCATGGAAAACGATGACGGGCGTTGCCACTGTGTTGGCTGGGTCAGGCGACGCCCCAGACCGCATCGCCGCCAGCGCCGTGGGCAAGTCGTGCGCAGCCCCTGCTGCCAAGCCGGAATGCACACCCACGGCTGCAAAAAGCTCTGGATGGGTCTGGCCCAGGATAGCGGCCATCGCCCCGCCGGCAGACAACCCGGCCACGAACATGCGGCTGCCGTCCAGACCGTGTTTGGCCGCCACTTCCTGAACCATGCCCGCCAGGATGGCCGGTTCACCGCGGCGCTTTTGCTGGTGACTGTGCTTGAACCACTGCCAGCAGCGCTGCGGGTTGGCGCTGGCCGACTGCGCCGGGTACAGCACGGCAAAGCCTTGCGCCAGCGCGGCCTCGTTCATGCGCGTGCCAGCGGCAAAGTCGTCGGGCGACTGAGTGCAGCCGTGCAGCATCACTACCAATGGCACCGTCAGCGGCACTGTCAGCGGCACCCCCAGCGGCATCGACAACGGCGTCGCCTGTGGCGGCTGTGTTGCGGGCAGGAACAACTTGTAGTCGCGGGTGCCAGCTGGCCCCTTGTAAGTGCCGCTCAGCATCGCCGAACGAGAGCCGGGCCGGGCGCTGCGGGTGCCTGGGGTGCGTGCGGGCTTTGCAGTTTGCGGCTGTGATCGCGTTGGCGGTTGCGTTGGCGGTGGCGGTTGCGGTTGCCAACTTGACTGCGTTCTTGCCTGCTCCCGCAACTTCGCTTGCAGCGCCGCTGCCTGCTTCATTAGTTGCGTCACGGGCGACGCGCCCGCGCCCGCCAAACCGGCGCGGCCGCTACGGGCCAGCGTGCTGTTCAGGCGCTTGGCATTGCGTAGCCATTGCGTCAGCAGCGGCTTCAGTGGTGATTTCATGGCGCACTTTCTGTTCAGTTCAAGACTATGTTGCGGTGCAGCATAAACCGGTTTAATACGTGCGCTGTAGGACGGCGACTGAGCATCGCTTTAAGCTTCACCGATGAATACCCTGGACACCGACTACCTCGTCATCGGCGCTGGCACCGCCGGGCTGGCATTTGCCGACACCTTGATCAGCGAAAGCGACGCTCACATCACCTTGGTCGACCGGCGCGGCAAGCCCGGCGGCCACTGGAATGACGCTTACTCTTTCGTCACGCTGCACCAGCCATCGGCTTTCTACGGCGTCAACTCGCTGGAACTGGGCAGCGGCCGCAAAGACAGCATCGGCCCGAACCAAGGGCTGCATGAACTGGCATCAGGCGCAGAAGTAACGGGTTATTTCGACCGCGTGCTGCAAAGCAAGCTGCTGCCCAGTGGCCGCGTCACCTGGCTGCCGATGAGCGAATACCAAGGCGCAGGCCGCGTGCAGTCTTTGCTGTCCGGCGACATCACGCACATCAACGTGCGCCGCAAGCTGGTTGACGCGAACCACTACGGCCCGACCATCGCCGCCACCCACACGCCGCGCTTCACCGTGGCTGAAGGCGCAGCGTTGGTCCCGCCCAACGCCCTGCCCGGCCTGTGGCACGGTCGCCAAGCGTTGCCCGGCGCGACGCTGCCGCGTCACTTCGTCGTCGTCGGGGCCGGCAAAACAGCGATGGACACCTGCTGCTGGCTGCTGAGTGTCGGCGCGCCGGCGTCTGCCATCACCTGGGTCGTGCCGCGCGATTCATGGCTGATCAACCGCCGCACCACCCAGCCTGGTGCCGAATTCTTCTTCGACGCCATCGGCAACCAGGCCGAGCAGATGGCGGCATTGGCCGACGCCACGTCCATCGCCGACCTGTACTTGCGGCTGGAGGCCTGCGGCGCGCTGCTGCGCATCGACCCCAGCCGCACGCCCACGATGTTTCACCTGGCCACCATCAGCAGCGGTGAAGTGGAGTTGCTGCGCAGCATCAGAAACGTCGTGCGAATGGGCCGTGTGCAGGCCATCGCGCCAGACCACATGCTGTTGGACCAGGGCCGCGCCGAAGTTGCACACGGTGCGCTGTACATCGACTGCACAGCATCGGCTGTAGAGCCCCGCCCGGTGCAGCCGATCTTTCAGGACCACAAGATCGTGCTGCAACTGGTGCGCCTGCCGCAACCCGCCTTCAGCGCGGCGCTGATTGCCTATGTCGAAGCCCATGGTGCGAGTGCTGTGAAAGACGCTGCGAAAGACGGCATGACGGAAGACCAGGCAAAGAACGCACTCTGCGCCACCGTGCCCTTTCCGCACACTCTTGCCGACTACCCACGCGCGCTGGCCGTGGGCATGCGCAACCAGGCTGCCTGGGGTGCAGACAAAGCGCTGCGGCAGTGGATACGCAACAGCCGCCTCGACGCCTTCACGCGCGTGATGATGGCCGTGGACCCGTCAGACACAGAGAAGATCGCCGTCATGGCGCGGCTGAAAGAACGCGCTGCAGCAGCGGCTGCGAACCTGCCACGCTTGCTGAAAGCACGTTGACCCGCGCCGAAGCTACTGCCGCCAAAACGGCTTCATCAGCGGCAGCGCTTTGCTGGGCGCTGTGACGTTGGCATCGAAACGGTGCTCCACCTGCCCGCCGGTGGCCTTGACGATCTTGTAGACGTACATGCGGGTTTCAGCAAAAGGCGGCACGCCCAGGTAGCGCTCGACATTGCCTTCACCGGCGTTGTAGGCGGCTGCCACCAGCCGCACGTCGCCTTCAAACCGGGCCATCAGCCAGCGCAGATAGGCCATGCCGCCGCGGATGTTCTGCACCGGGTCGAATACGTCACGCACGCCAAAGCGCTGCGCCGTGCCCGGAATCAACTGCATCAAACCCTGCGCGTTCTTTGGCGAAACGGCCAATGGGTCAAAGTTACTTTCCGTGGCGATGAAGGCGAGCACCAGATGCGGGTCCAGCTGGTATTCAGGTGCAACCAGACTGACGAAACGCACTATGGCCTCGGGTGCATTCCTGGGCAATGGTGGGGGCGGGGGCGAAAGAGACTTCAACGAAAGAGACTTCAGCTTGTCCCCCGCCTTGCCAGCAACCTGGGCCCGCGTTTTGGCTGCGTCTGCGACCAGCAGCGCATCGTCTTCTGGCGGGCGCAGGCAAGCCGGCAGGGCGCCCCGGGGCTCGCCCATGCGGGCCAGCATGTTTTTCGCTTGTGCGACACCTTGCTCAGCCGCTGCGGCAAACAAGTGCGCAGCCTGCGCTTCGTCGCGTTCGATGCCGCGCGAATTGGTCAGCATCCAGGCCAGGTTGTATTGCGCTTCGGGGTCGCCATGGCGCGCTGCGCGGCAGTACAGCTCTGCCGCGCGCACGGGGTCGCGTTCGTGGCTGCTGTCGCCATACTCGAAAGCCTTGGCTTCCAGCCGCCAGCGTTCCACCTGGGCTGGCACCACGGGGCCGGTTTCCAGCGGTGGCGCGCTGGGGCGCGGCAGACCGTCCAGCGTCAGCACCGGATCGGCAGACATGCGCGGGCCGCCGGGCTGGGCGGACGCGTGTGCGGCAGGCGCGAGCACCAGGGTCGCTGCCAACAACAGGCTGCTGGCGACGCGGATGCGAGTCCAGATGTGAGTGCGGATGCGAGTGCGGATGTGAACGCCGATGCGCATACAGCTGTGCATGGCGCCTGGCTTCACGCCTGCACCTTGGCAGCTGCGGCTGCGGTGGCTGCCTTCGGGTAGCGCTGCTGCCAGGCCTGCATGATTTCGCGGTGGTGGGGCACCAGGTCCAGGAAGGCCTGGCGTGACGGCGCGTCGTCGATGCGTTCGGCCTGGCCGCGCAGCTCGGCCATCGCTGCTGCGAGTGCCGCATCGGCGCGGGCATCGCCCGCTGCCTGCAACACACGCCAGCAAGTCAGCGGCAACAGCAGCGGTTCTTCTGTGCCGTCAAAGGTGCCGCCTGCCTGCTGGTGCGCCAACAGCAGTTCCACGTGGGCCAGCGCGGCTGGCAAGTCGCCCGCTGCCAGTTCCACCCGCGCCAGTCCGGACACCGGGTCCAGCACCTGCTGCACACGCAGGTTCAGCGCTTGCAGCAGGTCGCGGCTTTCGCTGTAAGCGGCGCGGGCTGCCGACAGCCGGCCCAGGCCCAGTTCGGCATGGCCAGCCACCCCCCGCGCGAAAGCTTCCAGGTCGCGCTGGCCACTGGTTGCGGCGCTGTCGAAAGCTGCACTGGCAAAGCTCAAGGCGGCCGTGTCGTCGCCTTGCAGGTGCGCTACCGACGCAGTGTTCAGCAGCAAGGCCGCTTCGTCCTGGCGGCGCCCCACATCGCGGGCCACGCGCAGGCCTTGTTCCAGGCATCGGCGGGCCCGTGCGTAGTCGCCCAGCCGGGGGTAGACCGAGCCCAGGTTCGACAGCCGCAGTGCCTCGTCGCCACGGTTGCCAATCTCGCGCACCATCGCCAGGCCGCGCTCGAAATGGCCCACCGCCACCGCCAGCTCACCGCGTTCCATCGCAATCAGGCCCAGCGCGTTCACCAGATGGCTTTCGCTGGCCCGGTCGTCCAGGGTGTGGGCCAATTGCAAGCCGGCTTCAGCCACTTCACGCGCCTGCGCATAGCGGCCTTGGCCGATCAACGACGAAGCCAGCCCGTGATAAGGCAACACCGACAGCGCCCGCCTTGGCGCGCCCGCCGGCAAGCTGTTCAGCAGGGCCAGGCCCCGCCGGTCTGCGGCTTCTGCACCCACATAGTCGCCAGTGCCGCGCAGTGTGGCAGCGCGCCGCAGCGCTGCACCGGCGCGCCAGGCGTCGTTGTTCTGGGCTTCGGCCAGTTGTTCCAGCGCCTGCAGGTCGACCTCATGCGCGTCGCGGTCGCCGCGGGTCAGCAACACGGGTTCACGCAGGCTCAGAAGCCGCCAGCGCGTGGCCTGCACGGCAGGGTCCAGGCTGGCAGGGTGCTTCAGCAAAACCAAGGCGCGTTCGATGAAGCCCAGCATCGCGGCGTCGGCACTGCGCCCGGCCGCAACTTCAGCAGCACGCAGATAGTGCTGGCAGGCTTTGTCGTGTTCACCGGCGCGCTCGAAGTGTTCTGCCGCCGGGCCCAGGGTTTCAGCGGTGCGGTCGCCGCCCAGTTGCAAGAACCACTGCGCCACTTGCGCGTGCCAGTCGCGTTTGCTGCGCTTCAGCACGCTGTCGTAGGCCACCTGGTGCAAGGCCAGATGCTTGAAGTTGTATTCCTTCTGACCTTCAAAGGCCGCATGCCGCTGCGGCAATACCAAACCCCGCCGCACCAGGCTGGCCAAGGCCTCGGGGGCGGCAGGGTCCAGCGCCGCCAAAGCTGCATCCCAAAAACCGTAGCCCACCACTGCCGCCTGTTGCAGGGCCAGGCGTTCATCGGCAGGCAGGCTGTCCAGCCGCGCTTGCAGCACGCCTGTCAGCGTGGCTGGCACATGCGCAGCCAGCAGCTTGTCGGCACGCACTTGCCAGCGCTCGGGCCCGGTGACGATGGCGCCTTCATCAATCAGCATGCGCACCAGCTCTTCCATGTGGAAGGGGTTGCCCTCGGCGTTGGCAATCACCAATTCGCGCAACGCCGCCGGCACCGTTTCAAGCCGTTGTAGCAGCACGCCAGCCAATTCACGTGCGCCGCGTTTGTCCAGCGCTTGCAGTTCGATACGGGTGTGGGCAGCAGCCAGCAGTTGCCAATCAGCGCGGCGCTCGAACAAGGTCTGGCGCGTCATGCACACGATCAGCATCGGCTCGTCGCGCTGCACCTGCGCGAGGTAGCTCAAAAAATCCAGCGACCCTTCATCAGCCCAATGCAGGTCGTCCAGCAGCATCAACGGTGGCCCATCGAACTTGCGCGCTGTCAGGCGCAGCACCTGGGCAGCGGCGTGGAAGCCACGGTTGCGCAGTTGCCGTGCGTCGTCAGCAATGGCTTTGACATGCGGGCTGGCGGAAAAGTCCAGCCCCAGCAGGTGGCCTAGCAAATGCGCCTGAGCTTCGCTGTTGTTGCTGTTGTTGCTGTTGTTGCTGCTGTTGCTGTCGTTCTCGTTGTTAAGGCTGTCTGCGCCATTTTCAAAGTCGAACAGCGGCATCACACCTTCGCACAGCTTGCGCCGCGCGGTGTCAGCGTCGTCGTCTTCCTTGATCTCCAGCCGCCACGCAAACAGGTTGCGCAGCA
>Ga0136639_10000816_pt1 | contig 10742 bp, 11 predicted proteins | sample AntDrymUQ8592106_2_FD_113739 | JGI IMG/M metagenome (GOLD analysis project Ga0136639, IMG submission 113739) | Polar desert sand microbial communities from Dry Valleys, Antarctica - metaG UQ859 (21.06) | ecosystem: Environmental > Terrestrial > Soil > Desert | place: Antarctica: Dry Valley...
GTAATGGTTTCGGATCAGGCCCATTATTGCATCAAACGAGCCGCACAAATCATGGGCTGGGGTGAAGCCGGCGTAATACTCATCCCTAGCGATGAAAGCTTTCGCATGCGTTGCGATCTTTTGGAAGAAAAGTTAACGGAAGCCAGAGCTCAAGGCCGACAGGTGATCGCTATCGTGGGGAGTGCTTGCTCAACGGCAACTGGGGCTATCGACCCCTTGCATGCGATCGCCGATTTTGCTCAAAAGCATAGTCTTTGGTTTCACGTGGATGGAGCCCACGGAGCTTCCTTCGTCCTTTCACCCCAGTTGCGTGGGAAGTTTATTGGAATCGAACGAGCTGATTCGGTGGTCTGGGATGCACATAAGATGCTGCTGACACCAGCCCTGGTGACCGCGGTAATTTTTCGCAATGGCAAACATTCCTACGAGAGCTTTGCCCAGAAGGCAAGCTATCTTTTTGCAGGAGAAAGTGCTGCGAAAGATCATTGGTACGACATGGGAATGAGGACTTTGGAATGCACAAAAAACATGATGGGCTTTGTTCTCTACGCAAGTCTTGCTTCCTATGGCGAAGCCTTCTTTGCCGGCTATGTCCAGACCATGGCAGAATTGGCACAAACTTTTGCCAGACACCTGGAAGAGGCCCAAGATTTTGAATTGGCTGTTCAACCAGAGGCCAATATTGTCTGCTTTCGTTACAAAGGGTCGCAAACACAGAGTTCTGAATCGGCGCTGGATGATGAACAGGAACGAATTCGTTCCAAACTAGTTGAGAGTGGAGTCTTCTATTTGGTTCAGACTCGTTTGCGAGGCAGGTTATTTCTTCGGACTACTTTGATCAATCCCGCTACAAACGAAAGTCATTTGCTTGCACTTCTGCAAGCCATCCGCGAGGACTAGCTTTGTTTTGAAACGGGAAGCTCTCTTTTCGATGAGGTGGGAAATGGGGCTGGGCCGGCTTCCAGCCAACTCATTTTTGAACAGCTAATAGGACCTTTGCTGGAGGTCCTCGAGGTCCTCTGGAACGTCGTTGGATACTTCAAGGGGTGCATCGAGAGTTCGAGCTCGATTTCTCTCTTTGACGCGTGCCCGATCACCGAATCGATTGAGTATTTCAAGCATGTGATCGACCACATGAGCAAGGGCGATGTAGAGGTTCGGAGCTGATTTTTCCAACCGAACGCCGCGATACCTGCCGGAGCTGACATGGACTTTGACTGAAAAAAGATCGGGGCCCGCGTGAATGGGTGAATTGAGCATTTCGAGTGTGATACTGATCAAGTTGTTGTCTAAATCTGGGAACTTTTCGACCACGGCTTCCATGCGCTCCGTCGCAGCTTCCCTGGCTAATTCAGATCGATCCAAATTCTTAAAAATAACTTTGATCATTATGGTTGCTCTTTTCTCAGGTTTTGATCTGTTTTGCTGTCTCGCAATCAGCGCCTTGACAAGTTTCGACCTTCTTCTCTAAACAAGCGGCTTTTAAGCCTTCAATATTTGTTCCGATTGGTTTTTCTAACCAAATCTCAAAATTCGCTAAACTCTGGGCTTTATCCCAGCAGCCAAGCTTGGCCAGAGCAGGCAGATTCTGAAGCTCGGCCTGAAGATTTTCCGCCCGACCCTGCAGATTCTCCAACTGCCCCTCGACATTCGGGTCCTGGGCAAGGTTTGCCACATACTTGACAGTTGCCACTCCGGCCCAGCCCATCAAAAGCAGGGTTACTACAAAACCTGCGAGGCCGATTCCAAGGAAAATTTTAAGCTTTTTCTTGAACTTCGAAGGGATTCGGAAATTTTGCCGATTTCTATTGCCTGGAAAGGAATTCATACGGACCTCCTAAAGGTTCTAACAGGAAAATCATATGCTCCAGTCAGTTGCGCTGATGCAACATCCTGGGCTTGCTCATAAAAAATGGCCAAAGCAGGGCTTGTTTTAGGGACCTGATCACGCGGTGCAACAATCACTTCACCCCCCTGAGCGAGAACAGTTTGAGCAAGATCATCGAGGATATCGTCATCCTCGTGATCGAGATGACCTGGATGAAGAGTGAGATGGCCCGTTTTGGGATTGAGTTTGCCAAAGAGATGGAAACCATCGGCGATGATAAGTTTTCGCACCTGTCCTTGAGTGGCCGCTTTGGCTATCTGAAAGATATTTTTACTCGACAGGTTTAATTCTTCGGCACACTCAAACTGGAGGAAAGCTTGGTCCAGTGCATTCTTGGCGTCATTTTTGAGTAAGGTTCTGATCTGCAGACATACATCGCTCAAACTATGGCCCTGCAAAGGCAAAAGAAGAGCAGGTTTGGAAACGTTGTTATAGCGGAGCTGTTTGTGCAAAGCCTCGGCTAGGCTCTTTTCTCCCGTCAAGAACAGCCTAGGAAGAGAGTGCTTCTGATATTCCACAATCCACTCTCTGAGCCATTCTACGGAATCATTCATTCGATCTTTCAGGCTCAGAACGCGTGCCGATTGACTGTAATCACCGGCATCTTTGTCTTGTCGTAGAACTTTTGAGAAGTCGATATACTCCTTGCATTGAAGAGTAAAGTGGCTGCCGTGATAGAGCTGAGCACCCTTGGACTCTAGGTTGAGCAATAGGAATTCCCGATCCGCTTGCATCCATCGCAAGAGTGGTTTGACATGAAAACTGGTCGCTACAACGCACATATGTTCAATTTCGACAGGTATTTTGAGGATTCGGAAGGAATCTTGTGTCCGGAAGACACCAAAATTACCTTTTAATTCTTTAAGCAAACGACGGTCATTGAGGAGTGAATGAAGAGGCAACAGAAACTTTTGCCGATCTTCACGATTCATAACCGGCCGCAGATAAAGTTGCGCTACATTGAGTGTTTCGCGAAGTTGAGCTTTGAGTTCGTGGATGCCTCGACGATTGGCTAGATAAGCGGTCAGATGAATCCCGTCAAAGGACTCGAGCAGTGGCTGAAGGGCTAAGCGTTTCTCTGAAATCATAAGTCCTCCCGTGTGAGCCTCTTGTTCGAAACCTCTTCCGAACACTTCTCACTCTACGGTAAAAAGTATGGATTGCTAAAATAGATAAAAAATCTGTTCAGCATCGTATTAAACGATATTATAAATTTGTCATTTAATTCAGTCCTTAGGGATAAACAGTCTTACTTTGCCAAAATCCACGACGCCAGCGGTAGAGGCTCACCCAGCCGCGAATATGTTCATCTAAAGTCATTGCCAGCCAAACTCCGACCAGACCCCAGCCGAGTCCAAGGCTTAAACCATAAGCACCTCCCACGGCTATGCACCACATAGATCCCAAGCCGAAGATCGCGATGAACTTGGCGTCTCCAGAAGCACGCAAAGCAGATCCAACAAGCACATTCAAGGCTCGGCCCCACTCGAGGATTACCGCAATCCAGAGAATGATTGACCCAAGGCGAATAATTTCGGGATCGTTGGTGAAAAATCCAAGCAGCCAAGGGCCGCCAATAGCGAGGGCAAAGCTCAGGGCTGAGCAGCCCAGGAGAACCAGCTTCACACCGGCCAAGAGCTGGTCTGTGGCTTTGTCGAGCTCGCGCGATCCAAGCAGATGAGCAATCTTAATTTGAGTGCCTCCGGCGAAAGCTGCGCTCCAGAGCAAAGAGAAGAGCGTAATATTCGCGACGAAAACTTTGGTCGTAAGCGCCAACACGCCCAGTTGGACTAGGATTTTGCTGATCACGACCTGGCTCAATTGGTAGGAGAGTGGTTCTAATGCTGAAGGCAAACCAATGCGGAGTATGTGTTTTAAATTGGAAATCATTGCTGCTTTCCGATGCCAAATCACCCGGGGTGAAAGAAATTCATGGCGGCAGGCCAACCAGCCCAAGAGAAACGCACTGAACCATGCTGTTACGCTCGCGAAAGCGACTCCGGCAGGGCCGAATTTCGGTAAACCCCAGATGCCAGTGACCAGTATGTGATTCAAGCCTAAGTTCACAAGATTCATGAGAACGGCAGACCACATATTGACCTGAGTCTTACCCAGAGCATTAAGAACGCCCGAGTTGCCGACTTTGAGAGCGAGAAATACATAGCCTATGCCGATTGTGGCCATATAAATGCCTGCGGTTTCCGCTAAAGAGCCTTGCAGGCCGATCACACCGGGCAGCCAGGATGCACAAATCATCAAGAAAAGACTCATTGCTAGGCCGACACAAAACTGAATGCCTAGCAGAAGAGAGAACGTCATTTTCGCCATCTCTGTATTGCCGGCTCCAAGATGCTGAGCCGAGACGCTGGAAGCGGCTTGCGTCAAGGGCATGAAAAGGATATTGCCAAGGCCAGTGAGAGGAAGAATGGCGCTCACTGCGGCGACGGCCTCGGTCGAGATACGACTCAAATAGTAGGCATCTACTGCCGGGATCATATAGAGCATCAGAAGTTCAAAGAGGATCGGCCAGGATAATTGCCAAAGGGATCGATCCGGGATAGACAGCGTATCTCGCATAAGGGCACTGCTCGTAACGGTTGCTAGGTCAGAGAGCAGAGTCAAGGCACCTTGCCCTTGTCTGCAGTTCCGGTGCTATCATAAGCGAAAAACTTAGACTTCGCTCGATCTTCCTGATTGCACAAGCAACCCGATAGAAAACCCAAGATGTAACATGAAGAGAGAGACCTTATGCTTGAAGTCTACAACCAATTTCCGGCCCTCTATCAAGGTCTGCTCCCCGAAATCATGAATCTGCGAATTCCCCAAGAAACCAAGGCCAACTGCTCACACTGCACGATGGTTCATGAACAATCAGCAGTGGGTTGCCTGCAAAAACATCAATTTCGTGCTGACACCAAATGCTGCACCTATCATCCACGTCTACCCAACTATTTGGTAGGGGCTTTGCTCAATGACGAACGCCCATCACTGGCTGAAGGTCGTCTGCGCATGCGAGCCAAGATAGACAATCGCACCGGTGTAACACCTTGGTGGATAGGTCCTTCAGTTTTGGAAAGACATCTCTACGAACAGGTGCGCGGTGCCTTTGGCAAGACTGCACGGCTGCGCTGTCCATTTTATGAAGAGGTTCAAGGGAACTGCACGGTTTGGGCCTATCGGGAATCGGTTTGTTCCACCTGGTACTGCAAGTATGATGCTGGCAAAGATGGTCTGCAGTTCTGGACAACCCTGAAAGGTTACATGGGTCACGTGGAGAATCACTTGGCCCGATTCGCTATGATGACCATTGATTCGGAATACGTGCTGGATGATCACGCGATGGCATTCTACCTTCGCCAGGATTTGAGCAAAGAGGACTTGGATGGAGTGGGACCTGATGCAAGCTCCTATGCGAGGCTTTGGCGACACTACGAAGGTCGACAGGAAGATTTCTATCGAGAATGTGCGGGGATCGTCCAGGCCCTGAGTCCGGCTGAAGTTCGTCAGATCCTTGGACTTGATGGTGACATCAAAGCCGCAGATACCAAACGTCGCCACGAAACCATCCTCATGGGTAAGCTACCTGCAAAGCTCTGTTTTAATCCGAATGCAACAGTGCGATGGTTGGAAAATGGCGAGGTTGCTTTGGGCGCTTACAGTGAATATGATGCCTTGGCCTTGCCAGGAGAATCGTACCGGATGCTTCAAGCCTTCGATGGAGTGAGCTCGACGGAAGAGACTCGGCAAAAGATTAGAACTCAATTTCAAACAGATTTTTCTGACGATATTTTACTAACGCTCTATCGCTATCGCATCTTGGAATGATCAGGCGCTTCACTCCAGCGGCTGCCTTTTTTAAGAGGAGGTAGATTTTCTTGCCCAAAGTCAGGTCCAACTGAAGAGGTAGGAATTTATCAGCACAAGATGTCATAGCCAACCGAATGAGTATGATGAGTTCTCGTGCATCAATAAAAAATAAAAAATATCATCGATAAATCCCCTTAGCAGAGTCGAGGGGACTGTGCAAAATTTACACTTAAAGCACTTTATCAACGGTGCCTGCTTGTATTTCCTTGACCTATCCTGCGTTTCAACAAAGTGCCTCTTTTTTAAGTCGCTTGCACTCCTCGACGTGTGATGATGCAAAAAAGCATGGAACGGCTTGAAAAACAGAGCTTTGACATAAAATAAGTATGTCGTAAGTTTTACGAACTTGAACTGGCTAGCCAGCCGATTATTCTGGCAGGAGATGTTCGACATTAGCCAAGGAATAGAAGATGCTTCTTAGAATTTTACATTCTGTTTTTGCTGGTCTGCTGTTTACAGCTTCCCTAGCTCGCGCTGATTTTCTCCCACCCAATGATCTTTGGAAGGAGGACGGCCTACTTCGAGGAGCTACACTGACAGAAAAAGATTTTAACGAAGTCATCGACCTAGCTGAATCTGTGATTGGTGACATCGTTTCAAGTAATTTTGGAGCCACTCTGAAAGTGAACCGGCTTTGGACTGATTCTACAGTGAATGCGAATGCTATTCAGTATGGCAATGATTGGGAAGTGAACATGTATGGTGGACTCGCCCGCCGCCCTGAAATTACCCGCGATGGATTCGGACTCGTCCTTTGCCATGAAATCGGCCATCACCTGGGTGGATATCCTTTTTCTTCATCCTGGGCTGCCAACGAAGGTTCAGCCGACTATTTTACGACTATCGCCTGTCCACGAATCATTTGGAAAGAACAGTTGAAGACCAATGCGAGCTTCAGAAAAATCGTGGAAGCCACTCCCAAATCACTCTGTGATCGTGTCTGGAAGACGGAAGTGGATCAGAATCTCTGCTATCGGGTGACAATGGGTGGAAAATCGCTGGCCGACCTTCTCTCCGCTTTGGGTGGTACCAAAGCTTCCTGGAGCACCCCCGATACCAGCAAAGTGAGTGTCACGAACAACGCTCACCCAGCCGGTCAATGCCGACTTGATACCTATCTGGCGGGCGCCCTCTGCGCGAAGGACTTCGATACAGCAGTTATTCCTGCTAAAGATCTTGGTAGCAAGCGTAATACGAAAGACGGTGAGCTGAATGCAGTTGCTTCCAGCTGCACGCAGTATGAAAACTTCGAGCTTGGCTTTCGCCCGACCTGTTGGTTCAAACCATTTCTGACTACCACTAAATAACTCCTTTCTTTCATAGGGATTTGTGCCTTCGCGCAGATCTCTGTTTCCTGCCTTTCGAGCTTCTCTTTTTTCCCCAACATGAGAAGAAGCTCCAGCAGTCAAGTCGACAAGGCTAGCGAGCGAAATTCAGACATCGACAAAAATAAAGGGACGCTCTAACATTTGGAGTGCTCTTAAAAACACATGAGGTTTTATCATGCGCTTCTTGCAATTGATGGTTTTGGGTTTGAGCTTGAGTTTTAGTCACTTCGCCAAGGCTTCGGATCAAAAATTGGCTTCGGTAGAAATCAGCATTGATGACAAATTATTGGCAAAGAATGTGGGAGTCCGGACTCTTTTTGTGATCGTTTATGACACGGAGAGCAAGATGCCAATGCCTTTTGGAGCGATGAAAATCGACTTAAAGGCCGATGCCAAAGGCAGTATCTATAAAGGTGACCTAACGACGGCTAACATCCAACGTATGAACAAGGATGCGCCCTTGCCTAAAACAATTCGTATCAAAGCTCGGCTTGATAAAGACGGCTCTGCAGGGATGGATCAAGCAGGCGATTTGGTCGGCATCGTGGAAAAACTGAATGTGGGTGATAAAACCAAGATCACGATAAATACCGCAATCTAATGATTCAAGCCGCGGGTCATTCGATCCCGCGGCCATGGTTGATAGCATGCTTTCTGTCAAAGTTTCTCACGGATAGTTATCGGCAACTCGATCCGTGTGAACTATCTTACCTAAAGATGAATTCCTTTCCTTCTCCCAAACCTATAATCATTTTTCCCGATAGACTTGGGCAGAAAGAACTGAAAATAGTCCTTTCAATTCAGTCAATAATTGGATTTTTTTAGGGTTTTTCGAGAGCTATTGCGCCCCTTCGCAATTGCAACTACAAGACCAAGAGTAACAAAATGAATACAAGTTTAAAATAGTCTGCAAGCAGAAGCTCTTGCTTGGAGGCTGTAGCCCACTTTATCACAGTGATAAAGGAATCATCATGGGATCAATGGGCACAATTCACGAAGGACTACGCAGTTTTATCGGTAAAACGCATCAACTTTTGATTGATGGTGTTTGGCAGGAGGCATCCGATCGGCAAACCTTCACAGTCGAAAATCCTGCCGATGGCGATATGCTTGGCCGAGTCGCTCATGGAAGGGCGGCTGATATTGATAAAGCAGTCAGCGCTGCTCGCAAAGCGTTCGACGGACCCTGGTCAAAACTTTCTGCCAGTGAATGAGGCCGAATGATTTGGCGTTTGGCTGATTTGATCGAAAAAAATGCCGAGGAACTGGCTCAGCTCGAGAGCCTTGACAATGGTAAACCCTACGCAGTTGCTCTTGCTGCGGATGTTCCGTTAGCGGCGGATATATTTCGCTATATGGCTGGATGGACAACAAAGATAAGCGGCAAAACCTTTCCTCTGTCTGTTCCTTACACTCCTGGAACAGAATACCAAGCGTACACCCGAAAAGAGCCTGTGGGTGTGGTGGGACAGATTATTCCTTGGAACTTCCCATTGCTGATGGCAGCCTGGAAACTAGCGCCAGCATTAGCGGCTGGATGCACTGTGATATTGAAACCGGCAGAGCAGACTCCACTCGCGGCACTTCGCTTGGGAGAGTTGATTCAGGAGGCTGGGTTCCCTGCTGGAGTTGTCAATATTGTGACTGGATTTGGTGATGCTGGTGCGCATTTGGCTCAGCATCCTGATGTGGATAAGATTGCCTTCACAGGGTCCACTGAGGTAGGCCGTTCCATCGTTGCCGCTGCCGCCGGTAATATTAAAAAAGTGACTTTGGAATTGGGCGGAAAATCCCCCAATATCATTTTTGATGATGCTGATATGGATCAAGCGATTCCCGTTGCTGCTCTGTTACAAACTCATGTGAGTCCATGACCGCAGCGAAACGCCGTTTACAAGCTGCTCAGCATCCCCTGTGAATATAATTTCCGGCTGAAGAGATCTTTCTCCCACCAGATCCATAAATTTTCTCAATTTTCTGCCAAATTCAGAACTGTAAGTCGCTGATAGCTTGATTTCAATCGGTTTGAGTTGATGCCCTTTTTGGAACAAAAGATCCACTTCAAGTCCGTGATTATCTCTAAAGAAAAAAAGTTGGTGTTCTTTGCCTCGATTCCATCGGAACTTGATCAGGTCCGCGATGACGAAATTCTCAAATAGAGATCCTCGGAGTGGGTCACGATCAAGCTGATCCTCTGTTTCAATACCAAGTAGATAGGACAGAAGTCCAGTGTCGTAGAAATAGATCTTCGACGATTTGACAACTCTTTTGCCGAAGTTCTCGAAGTAAGGCGAAAGCCGGAAAACTACGTAAGACGTTTCCAAAATGTGAACCCAACTCTTAATTGTTGGCTGCGAAAGCCCTAGCTCTCCTGCAAGACTCGAAAAATTGCTCAACTGCCCGACTCGTCCTGCTAGGAGACGCAGAAATCGCTGAAAATCCGGAAGGGAGCTTACCTGAGCAAGCTGCCTCACATCGCGTTCCACAAAGGTCTGCAAATAACTGCGATAGAAGATGAGATTATCCTGCTCCATTTCATAAATACGCGGATAAAAGCCTTTCAAGAGCGGATTCTGCCATTTTTCAGGGCTGAATGTATGACCCGAACAAGAAAGCTCTTCAACCGAAAGCGGGAGGAGAGAAAACAAGGCCGTTCGTCCCGCCAAGCTTTGACTGATTCGTTCAAGGAGTTGAAATTGGGCACTGCCCGTTAGAATGAATTGTCCTGGCTGCTTTCTATCATCAACCATGCCTTGTAAGTAGGACAAGAGAGCCGGATAGACCTGAACCTCATCCAAGATCATAGGCTTTTGGCCATTCCGTAAAAAACCTATAGGATCATCCTGTGCCCGGAGCAATTGATCTGGGTTTTCAAGAGACACATATTCGTGCGAAGGAAACAAGATTTTCGCGAGAGTAGTCTTGCCAGATTGCCTTGGCCCGGTAAGGGTTATAATTGGAAAGGCTTTGCTGGATTGAAGGACTATCTCACTGATTTTTCTAGGAATGTAGCTCATTGAAGGGGCCTTTGTACAAATTCAAAGTTACATCTTAATTTAGTACGGATACGCCTCAAACTGCTATATCTATTTACTTTTTCTTAGACAAGACATGGCTTTGAAAGCCTACGCCCAAATGCCAAGTCCATTCGCAAGTTCTAGCCATTGATCCAGAAATCCAGCCTTGCCGGTAGAAGGCGATAGCACGTGGGGGATTCCTCCTAAAAAACATCTCAGTATGAAAGCTCTTGCAGCCGAAGCCAAACTTGGAGGGGAGTTTTTGGGCGCATGATTCTTTACCGTTTCGGCATATTTTTCATTTTGCTCGTCGGGCCACTGGCTTCGGCTCAATCAGCCGATGAGCTTGCTGACGTGTCGTTGCCGATCGAAATCGCAATGTTCGAAAACTTATTCATAGGCGACAACCCCTATGGAGGCCCCCGTCCACTCCTGGGTACAGTCAGCGAGCAAATGCGTGTCATCCGCAACGACCGACTCCAAACCGCTGATCACAGATACTGGGCTACCAGTCTCTATGCTCGAGAACTGGCTGTAGGAAATCTAAATCATACTGCCGGTTTCGGCTACTTAGCCTTAGAGATACGCGGATAGGGCCGAGAATGTCTGTCTCTCGCCAAAGGCTTAGGTTTTATCTGGAAA
>Ga0136639_10000817_pt1 | contig 10737 bp, 11 predicted proteins | sample AntDrymUQ8592106_2_FD_113739 | JGI IMG/M metagenome (GOLD analysis project Ga0136639, IMG submission 113739) | Polar desert sand microbial communities from Dry Valleys, Antarctica - metaG UQ859 (21.06) | ecosystem: Environmental > Terrestrial > Soil > Desert | place: Antarctica: Dry Valley...
AACGCGCCGCGCACCTGCGCGCTGTGCGCAACAGGCGCCGACTGTTCGATGGTGGCCAGCAGCGTCAGCGTGACGGCCGAGGGCTGGGCGCCGACCTCGTCCTTCAGCAGCTGTTCGCAGCGGTCGAAGGCCAGCAGTGCTGCTGCCCGGTCGCCGCGCAGGTAGTGCAGGCGGATGACGCGCCGGTGCGCGTCTTCCGAGAGCGGCTCGCCGTCCAGCAGCGCCAGCGCCAGCGGCAGCGCGCTGGCCACGTCGCCGGCGGCTTCCAGCGCCTCGATGCGTGCTTCTTCGGTGTGGCGTGCGATGGCACGGCGTGCGGCCCGCCGGCCGTCGAGCCAGCTGTCGAGCTCAGGCGATTCGGGCGCACGCAGGTCGCCGAGCAGGCTGCTGCTGCTTTGCAGGTCATGCGACACCCCCGGCGCCAACGCCAGCGTCGCGCTGCCGATGGCGGCGTCCCCACCCAGCTGCTTGCGCAGGCGAAAAAGGCGCTGCCGCATGGCATTGCGCCCGGCCTCGGCACCGCTGCCCGGCCACAGCAGTGCAGCCAGCCTTTCACGCGATGTCGGCCCTTCGACGGCCAGCCATGCAAGCATCAAGGCGTCGATGGGCGCCAGCGGCACGGCGCGCTCGCTGTTGTCAGCGAGGACGGCGCGCGGCGCGCCAGCCAGCTGCAGCATGAGGGGGGCGTGTGGCACCGCGCGGAGGATAGCGCCGGGCGTGTGCGCTGCAGGCGCGATAGACGCCACGGACGCGACAGACGCGACAGGCGCCACAGACGCCAAAAGACGTTTGCCTCAGCCGAAGAGCTCGCCCCGGGCGGCGTGGGTGATGGCGCGCACCGCCGGGTGCGTGATGCGCCGCTCGGCAGAGATGGCGTAGAAGCTCTCGGTGATTTCATCGCTGCGGCCGATGATTTCCACGCCGTACTGGCTCGAGGTCTCGGCGTCACAGACGCTGGGCGAAATGAAGATGCCGCCGCCTTCGCGGCCGAAGGCCTTCATCAGCGCGCCATCGTTGAACTCGCCCACCACGCGCGGCTGCAGCTGGTGGCGTGTCAGCCAGGCGTCGAACTGCGGCCGCACCGCAGACGTGCCACCGGGCACCAGCATCGGGGCGCCGTTCAGGCAGGCCGGAAAAGTTGCCGACAGCGTTTTTTTCAGCCCGGGCGCGGCGTAGAAGGACATCGCCGACGAGCCCAGCGCGTGGTTGAAGGCCTTCACGTTGAGGCGGCTGGTCAGCGGCTGGTCGGCGATGACGAGGTCGATGCGGTGCAGCGCCAGCTGCGCCATGAGGTCGCTGAACTGGCCCTCGATGCAGATCAGCCGCACCGGGTCGTCCAGCTTCAGCGCCGGCTCCAGCAGGCGGTAGGCCACGGTCTTGGCCAACGCGTCCTCGATGCCGACGCGGAACTCGCTGACCTGCGTGCCGCCGGCACTTCGCGCGCGCAACTCTTCTTCCAGCTCCTGCCCCAGCGCGAAGATGTCGTCGGCGTAGCGCAGCGCCACGCGGCCGTCGTCGGTCAGCTCGAGCTTGCGCCCGGACTTGCGGAAGAGTTTGCGGCCCAGGCGCTCTTCCAGCAGCTTGATCTGGCTCGACAGCGTCTGCGGCGTCAGGTGCAGCTGCTCGCTGGCCCTGACCACGCCCCCGGCCTTGGCCGTGACCCAGAAATAGTGCAGGTGCTTGAAGTTCATAGTTCGAGTTTATCGAAATGATGTTGTCTAAACTTCGAATTTACGTATGGGATGGATGACCCTACATTGCATAGGTGCGTCGTTGAGCGCACGCCCACAGCAAGGAGATTCGCATGCGCATGAGCACCAAAGGCCGTTTTGCCGTCAACGCTCTCATCGACCTCGCGTTGCGCGAGGCCGCCGGCCCCGTGGCGCTGGCCACGGTCAGCGCACGCCAGCAGGTGTCGCTGTCTTACCTGGAGCAGCTGTTCAGCCGGCTGCGCCGCGACGGCATCGTCGAAAGCACCCGCGGCCCCGGCGGCGGCTATACGCTGGGCCGCGCCACGGCCGAGATTTCAGTGGCCGACATTGTCTCGTCGGTCGACGACCCGCTGGAAAGCACCGAGGGCGAGAGCGCTGCCGACGGCCTGAGCCAGGCGCTGTGGCAGCGTTTGAACGCCACCATGTTGCAGCACATGGCCGGCATTTCCCTGCAGTCGCTGGTGGAAGAGCAAAAGGCTCAAGGCGGCGTGGTGGACCTGAAGCCGGCGCGCCGAGCGATTTCGCCGCAGCCGGTGGTAAAGCCGCCGCGCACCACCGCGCCGAACTCGGTGTTCGCGTTCGGGCGTTCCTTCGCGCGCTGACCACCGCGCTGAACACCGCGCTGAACACCGCGAACCCAGCGCAATCACCAACAAGAAAGGGCCGCAGTTGCGGCCCTTTCTCTATGCGCCGCCGAAGCGGCGCTCGTGTCATGCCGCCGAAGCGGCCCTTGTGTCGTGCGCCGCCGAAACGGCGCGGGCTCACGATGTCACCTGTACAGCACTTCCGGCAGCCACAGGCCGATGGCCGGGAACTGGTAGAGCAGCACGATGGCGATGACCTGGATGCCCATGAAGGGCAGCATGCCCGCGAAGATCTGGTTCAGCGTCACATGGGGCGGGCTCACGCCCTTCAGGTAGAAGGCCGCCATCGCCACCGGCGGGCTCAAGAAGGCCGTTTGCAAGTTCAGCGCCACCAGCAGCCCGAAGAACAGCGGGTCGACGCCGAAGTTGTCCAGCAGCGGGATAAAGATGGGCATGAAGATCACGATGATCTCGGTCCACTCCAGCGGCCAGCCCAGGATGAAGATGATCACCTGGCTGAGCACGAGAAATTCGGTCTTCGACAGGTTCATCGACATGACCCAGTTCTCGACCAGTTCCTGCCCGCCCAGCAGCGCAAAGGCGGCCGAGAAGATGGCGCTGCCCACGAACAACCAGCACACCATGGCGCTGGTCTTGGCGGTGAGGAAAACGCTCTCTTTCAGCATCGTCAGATTGAACTGACGGTAAGCCACGGCGAGCAGGAAGCCGCCCAAAGCGCCCACCGCTGCGGCCTCGGTGGGCGTGGCCAGGCCCATCACGATGCTGCCCAGCACTGAAATGATGAGCACCAGCAGCGGGAAGAAGCTGCTCAGCAGCATCTTGAAAATTTCCAGCCGCTGAAAGCTCAGCATTGCGTAGAAGCCCAGCAGCGCCAGCGCGCCGACGCCGGTGCCGATGTACCAGCCCTGGGTAGCGGGCGTGCGCCCGGCTGGCGCGGTGGCTTCTGTTTCGGGGGGTGGTTCCCGCACGCCGCCTGCCGAGGCACTGCCGGCCTCTGTCGGCGCGGCGCCGTCGTCGGCACCGGGGGGCTCCTTCAGGTCATCCGTGGCGGGTGGCTCGTTCAGGTCGCCTTCGGCAGGCGGCTCCTTCAGATCGCCTTCGGCCGGCGGCTCTTTCAGGTCGCCGGCATTGGCGGCGGGTGGCTCGGCCAGGCCACTTCCACTGCGGCGGCTTTCCTCCTCATCGGCACCCAGCGTCTGCAAACCACCGCCCGATTCGAGCGTGGCCGTGCTGCGTGCCAGGTCCGCGCGCTCGTCGGCGTTGAGCGGGCGGGTGTTGGAATTCCAGCTCAGGCCGGCCACGGCCAGGAAAAGCATCGCCGGCAGCAGTACCACACCCAGTTGCTTGAGGATGTGGCCCAGCGGCACGTCGACGTTGCTACGCCCCTTCAACGCCAGCAGCAGCGCCGGCAGTGCGGTGTTGCCGATATGGGTGGCGATGGGCTCGGTCAGCGGCGGCAGCGGCACGAAACGTTCGGCAGCCGACAGCGGCGGCATCAGCGCCGGCTTCAGCTTGGCCAGGATGACGATGTACAGCACATACAGGCCGGCCAGCATCAGCCCGGGAAAGAAGGCGCCAGCGTACAGCTGCACCACCGAGACGCCGGCCGTGGCGCCATAGACGATGAGCATCACGCTGGGCGGAATCAGGATGCCCAGGCAACCACCGGCGGTGATGGCGCCGGCCGAAACGCGCACGTCGTAGCCGCCGCGCAGCATCTGCGGGAAGGCCAGCAGTCCCATCAGCGTGACCACCGCGCCGACGATGCCCGTGGCGGTGGCGAACACCGCGCAGGTGAAGAGCGTGGCCACGGCCAGGCTGCCCGGCACGCGCGACATCGCCAGATGCATGCTTCTGAAGAGCTTCTCGATCAGGTTGGCGCGTTCGACCAGGTAGCCCATGAACACGAACAGCGGGATCGCGATGAGCACATCGTTGCCCATCACCTTGAAGGCGCTCTGCACCATCAGCGTGAGCGTCTTGCTGGTGTTCTCTTCATAGGCGATCCAGGTGAAGATCATGCCCATGCCCATCAGCGTGAACGCCGTGGGAAAGCCCAGCATGATGGCCACCACCACCAGCGACAGCATCATCAGCCCGAGATGGCCGTTGGTCACCTTGTCGGCCGAGAGCAGCATCACTGCCGTGCCGGCGATGAGAAGCGCCATGAGCGCGAAGCCGAACCAGAGTTCCTTGCGAATCTTCACTTCGCCGCCCCTTGTTTGACGACGAACTTGTCGAGGCCGGCGATGTCTTCGTCTTTCACGTGCACCATGGCTTTCAGCTTGTCGACGTCGACCTCTTCGACGTCTCGTTCACGCGAGGGCCAGACGCCGGTGCGCAGGCAGGCGATGCAGCGCACCATCTCGACGATGCCCTGCAGCAGCAGCATGCCGCCTGCCAGCGGGATGGCGAACTTGAACGGGTACAGCGGCAGCGGCGTGGCGCTGAAGGTGCTTTCGCGGATGGCCAGCGACTCGTTGGCGAAGATCCAGCCCGCGTAGGTGAGTGCCACGACGCCGGGCATGAAAAACATGAAATACAGCAGCAGGTCCAGCGTGGCCTGCGTGCGTGGGCGGAAGAAGCCGTAGAGCACGTCGCCGCGCACGTGGCCGTTCTTGCTCAACGTGTAGGCGCCGGCCATCATGAACAGGGTGCCGTACATCATGATCTGCGCGTCCAGCGCCCAGTCATGCGGTTCGTTCAGCACGTAGCGGGAGAAGACCTCCCAGCTGATCATCAGCGTCAGCGCCACGATCAACCAGGCGAAAAGCTGGCCCAGCCAGGTGGACGTGCGGTCCACCAGCAACAGTAGGCGTTGCATTGCGGCAACCTCCGGGAGAGACAGACATCGGGCCAGCGAACGCGGCCCAGCAAAAAGGGCCACCGGCCGGTTTGGCAGCGGTGGCCCCGGAAGGGCGATGATAGAAAGATCAGGCCTTCTTGGCGGGGCGGAAGTAGTGGTTCCAGGCCATCTTGAAGTCGACCGAGTAGTCGTTCTGCCACTCGCCCGCGCGCTGTGCGTAGGCCTTCTGTGAATCGAGCACCTTCTTGAACAGCGGGTTCTCGCCGGACTTGGCCGCAATCACCTTGTCCCAGGCCGCCAGCTGCGCGCGCAGGATGGCGTCAGGCGTCTTGTAGAAGTTGATCTTTGCGTTCTTCAGCTCGATGTAGTCCTGGCTGTTGCGCTGAATCGCCTTCCACGACATGTCGGCACTGGCGGCCTGCACGCTGTAGTCGATGACGGCCTTCAACTCGGCCGGCAGTGCGTCGTACTTGGGCTTGTTGAAGAGAATCTCGAACTGCTCGCCGCTCTGGTGGAAGCTTTGCAGCATGCAGTTCTTCACCACGTCGGGGAAGCCCAGCAGGCGGTCGGAGCTGGCGTTGTTGAACTCGGCAGCATCGATAAGGCCGCGGTCCAGTGCCGGCACGATTTCACCGCCCGGCAGCGGGTTCACCGCCATGCCCAGTTCCTTGAACACGTCCACCGCAAGGCCCACGGTGCGGAACTTCAGGCCCTTCAGGTCGGCCACGCTGCGCACCGGCTTCTTGAACCAGCCCAGCGGCTGCGTCGGCATGGGGCCGTACACGAAGGACACGACGTCGATGTTGAGGGACTTGTAGATTTCCTTCAGCATGGCTTCGCCGCCGCCGTAGTAGTGCCAGCTCAGCACCATGTTGGGGTCCATGCCATAGGCCGGGCCCGAGCCCCACAGCGCCAGCGCCGTGTTCTTGCCGTAGTGGTATGCCAACACGCCGTGGCCGCCGTCGAGCGTGCCCTTGTTCACGGCGTCCAGCAGCTGGAAGGCCGGCACGACCGAGCCAGAAGGCAGCACTTCGATCTTCAGGCGGTTGCCCGCCATGTCGTTCACCTTCTTGGCGAAGTCGTTGGCGTACTCGTGGAAGATGTCCTTCGCAGGCCATGTGCTCTGGAAGCGCAAGGCCACGGTCTGGGCCGACGACACCATGGGCGTGGCCAGTGCGCCAGCGCCAACGGCACCGGCTGCAGCGGTTTTCAGGAAACTACGGCGGGGTGCCGGCTTCAGGGCTTCGGTCATTTATCTATCTCCAATCAGAGGGGGATGCAATTTCGGGCGCAGTGTGATAACCCGCACCTCGTCCTAATGTGCACCGTCACGGCGTTGTGTGACAAGTCGGTCTAACCCGGCCGGGCGCCGATCGAGGTTCAAGGTGTTTTGACATGCGGGGCAGGAATCGGCCGCCGGCCTTCCACCTGCACCAGCAGGCGCACGCGGTTGCCCACCAGCGGCAAGCCGAAATTGGCGCCATGTTCGCTGCGCAGCACTTCGCCTTCGAAGTCGCCGCCGCACACCTCAGCCGGCAAGGCGGTGCTGTCGTCAAGACGGCAGGCGTAGCGCAGCGCAGTCAACTGCAATGGCTGGCTCACGCCGCGCCAGGTGAATTCACCGCGCAGCGTCGCCACCCGGCCCTGGATGAAGGTCAAACGGGTGGCAACAAAATAGGCTTCGGGAAAGGCCTCGCTGGCCAGCAGGTCGTCTTGTCGCAGGCGGGCATCGAAGAAGCCGAGTCCCGTGCTGACGGTGGCGGTGCGCACGGCCAGCCGCACATCACCGCTGCCTGCTGCGGCGTCGAGCAGCACGCTGCCGTTCACCGGCCCGATGCGCCCGCGGATGGTGCTGGTGTTGAAGTGCAACACCTCAAACTGCACCCAGCTGCGCTCCGGGTCCAGCACGTACTGCAGGGGCTGCGCCTGCGCCAGGCTGCTGCAGAGAAGTCCGGACAGCACGAACGGCAGCGAAAACGGCAGCGAAAACGGCATCTTCATGCCCCGATGCTGCCCCAAGCGAGCAAACACTGGTTTACTGCTTGATGGCTTCCACCTGCACCAGCAGGCGAATGTTGTCGGGAATGGCGGGCAGGCCGTGGGTGCTGCCCCACTGGCTGCGCTGGATGGTGACCTCGAAGTCACCGCCGCAGACCTCGCGCTTGAAGAACGGGTTGTCGTAGCAGTTGAAGCGGCTGGCCTTCAATTCCACCGGCTGCGTCTTGCCCAGCATCGTCAGCGTGCCCTGCACGGCGCTGACCTTGGTGCCGTCGAAGCTGAACCCGTTGGCCTGGAAGCGTGCGGTGGGGTGGGTGGTGACGTCGAAGAAGTCCTTGCCCTTCAGGTGGTTGTCGAAGGGCGCCACGCCGGTGCTGATGCTGGCCATGTCGATGGTGATGTCGACCTTGCCGGTCTTGGCCGCGCGGTCGATCTCGATCTTGCCTTCCTTCTTGTCGAAGCGGCCACGGCTGGTGGAAGTGCCGAAGTGCAGCGCTTCCCAGGTGACGAAGGTGTGCGTGGGGTCCAGCGTGTACGTGGCGGTCTGGGCTTGGGCGGTGCTGAAGCTGACCAGGCCGGCTGCGGCGGTGAGGGCGAGGATGAGCTTCTTCATGGAGACTCCGTTGAAACAGTGAGATGAAGGTGGGCTGATGAAGGCGGCAGGCTCAGAGCGGTGCCAGACCGGTGAGCACGAGCTTGAAGCGGATCTGCACGTCGTCGGCCAGCAGTGAGGTGTCGGTCCACTCGCCGTCGCCCACCTTGAAGGCCAGCCGCTTGATGCTGAAGCTGCCCGTGGCCGTGCTGTTGGCGCCGGTCTGCGCCAGCTGCACGGGCACGACGACGTTCTGCGTCATGCCCTTGATGGTGAGCTTGCCCGCCACTTCGAACTTGCCGGCGCCGGCGGCCTTGATGGCCGTGCTTTGAAAGCCGGCCTGCGGGAACTTGGGCACATTCAGCCAGGTGGCCTTGGGCACTTCGGCATCGAGTTCGGCGCTGCCGAAACGGGCGCTGCCGGTATCGATCGTGAAAGCCACGCTGCCGCTCTCGGGCTTCTTCGGGTCGAGCATCACCTGGGCGCTGAACTTGCCGAACTTGCCTTCCACCGGCACACCCATCTGGCGCGTGGTGAAGGCTATTTCGCTGCCGGCGGCCTGCAGCACAGCGGGCGCTGTTTGGGCCCATGCGGGCGGCACGACGGCGCCGATGAGTGCCGCGGCGAGGGCCAGGCCGATCAGAAGACGGGAGGACATGGTCAATTCCTTGTGAAAGCAGGCCACATGCGACGGAGCAGGCCGTCGCGGTCGATGAAATGGTGCTTCAGCGCGCCGGCCACGTGCAGCAACACCACGGCCGCCAGGCCCTTGGCCAGCCAGCCATGCCAGGGCTTCAGCGCGTCGGCCAGTTCACGACTGACGGGCACGAAATCGGGCAGCGGCAGCATGCCGAAGAGCACGACGGGAAAGCCCGCAGCCGAGCTGTAAGCCCAGCCCATCAGCGGCACGGCGAAGAACAGCGCATAGAGCGTGAGGTGCGCGGCATGCGCGGCACGTGCCTGCCAGGCGGGCATGGGCGCATTGGCCGGTGGACGGTGTGTCAGGCGCCACAGCAGCCTCGCGGCCGACAGCGTCAGGATGATCACGCCGGCCCACTTGTGCCAGTTGTACAGCTTCAGGCGCTGCGGTGAAAACGGCAGATCGACCATGTACAAGCCCACGCTGAAGCTGCCGACGATCATCACCGCCAGCAGCCAGTGCAGGGCCATGGCGACGCCGGTGTAGGGGGCCGGGGTGGTGGTCGTGACATTCATCAAGGGCTGAAGTGTCTCGGCGGTGAGGCTCTGCGACATTCAAGCGCTTTGACGGCGTCAGACTGCTGGCGTGAACAGGGCGGCGGAGATGGACGCCACTTCTTCTGCGGTCAACCAGCCGTGGCGGTGGCCGAAGTCGAGCGTCACCAGGGCTGCATCCACCGTCATGCGGCCGCTGGCGGCCAGCGCCATGGCTTCTGCCAGGGGCAGCAGTTGAAAGCCGGCCACCTCGCCGTCCTGGTTCTGCGGCAGCACGCCCTGCGGCAACGCCAGGTCGAAGGCATGCAGGTCTTCGAGCTGACGGCCTTCGGCCACGTCGCGGTGCAGGCGCAGCGGGCTCGCGGGCAAATGTGCAGACAAGCGCGCGGGCACGGCGGTCGCCATCAGCGCCGGGCTCAGACCGGCTTCTTCCCAGCCCTCGCGCTGCAGGGCCTCAAGCGGCGTCTGCCCGGCCGGCACGCCGCCGCCGATGAGGTTGTCGAAGAGCCCGGGGTCGGTGGCCTTGTCGGCGGCGCGCTGCGCGATCCACAGGTGCGTGGGCCGGCCGGCCGCATCGGCCTTGTCAGCAACATAGCCGTTGGCGTGGGCGCCCAAGGTCAATGAGCCCCAGAAGCGCGCTGCGGCGCGTTCCATCGTCGCCAGCACTTTGAGAGTGTGCGGGTCGAAGAGCGGAAAGGTTTCGTCGCGCCAGGCACGAATCAGGCCTTGGGCACGCAGCGCGGCGTGCATTTCCGCCAGTGCAGCGTCGCGGTCGGTGGCAATGAGGGCGACGCCGCGCTCGCTGACTTCCAGCCATCTGGGCCAGGCGCCCAGTGCAGCCAGATGTGCAAGAGCCACCGTGCCCACAGCACGGCCGGCCACCTTGAAGGGCACACGAACGGCAGTCGGCACGTCGCTCATGTCCAGCATCAGCCCGCCCAGCCCGCCCAGCCCAGTCCAGCCCGGGCTTCAGGCGCCAGGGAGCTCGGCGCCCAGCACCAGAACGTGGCCGCCGGGGGCTTGCAGCGTCATCTCGCGCAGACCCCAGGGCTTGTCGGTGGGCGGGTGCAGCACCTGCGCGCCCTGGGCCAGCGCATGCGCATGCAGGCCGTCGATGTCGTGGCCCACATGCAGGCGTGTCTCGCCGCACGATCGAATGGGCTCGGCCTCGAGGGACAGGTGGATGTAGATCGGCTCGCCCCAGCCCTCGGCGCCCTGGCGGCCGGCCTTCACGCGGCCGTGCACGTGCGGCGCTTCGCCGTAGAGGAAGTCGAGCTCGAAGCCCAGCACGCGCACGAACCAGTCGGCAGCTGCCGCCACGTCGGGCACCGACAACACGGGCTGTGCGCCGTGAATCTGGTGGTGTTTGGCTAGCGTGTCCATGGCTTCACGCGGCCTGCTTCAGCTCGCCGGCACGCCAGCGCTTCATCAGCGCTTCCCACTTCGGCCGCGCCGTGGCCAGGTGGCGGGCCTTCACGTGGCCGTAGCCGCGGATGTCTTCCGGCACGCGCGCGATCTCCGCAGCCAGTGCTCGGTTGCCGGCGTTCAGCGTTTGCAGCACTTCTTCGATGCTGCTGCGGTACTCGGTGATGAGCGCGCGCTCCATGCGGCGCTCTTCACTGCGGCCGAAGACATCCAGCGCACCGCCACGCAAACCCTTCAACTTCGCCAGCACGCCGAAGGCCGTGCGTATCCACGGGCCGAAGGGCTGCTTCACCAGTTCACCGCGCGTGTTGGTCTTGGCGATGCCAGGCGGCGCCAGGTGATGCACCAACTTGTAGTCGCCTTCGAACATGCCGGCGATCTTGGCCGTGAAGGCCGGGTCAGTGT
>Ga0136639_10000818_pt1 | contig 10734 bp, 5 predicted proteins | sample AntDrymUQ8592106_2_FD_113739 | JGI IMG/M metagenome (GOLD analysis project Ga0136639, IMG submission 113739) | Polar desert sand microbial communities from Dry Valleys, Antarctica - metaG UQ859 (21.06) | ecosystem: Environmental > Terrestrial > Soil > Desert | place: Antarctica: Dry Valley...
ACTCTTCTGACTCATGATCCCGGTGGGTGACTTCATCCGGGTGTCATTCTTTCTGGCGCAACGACCTTTCTCAGCTACTTTCGAGCGCCCTCCCCGGTGTCATTTAATTTGGCGCAATGCGCGAGCTGGCCGATTATTCTCTTTCCATGGTGTTGGGAATGGGCCATGAGCGACTTCCCTTTCATGCTCTAATCTCAACCGCTTTATACCGGGGAGATATGCAATGTTGAGTTTCCCCTATGAATTCCCCCCTCCGTCGCGCGGTTATCCTTCTCGTTATTGCAGGCCTCCTTGGGGGCTCGCTCTGGTTGGGGCATTCCTTTATTTTTCCCGCCAGCCAGTTGGCGGCGGCACCGCCGGCGAAGTCAGCCGCTGATCCCAAGGCGAATATTGGCGGGGAACGGGAACCGGTCGCCGCGTCGGCACTCCCCCAAGTGGCCGCGCAGAATGTCGCCATCCCCGCGGTCCCGGCCGTTCTGACGGCGACGTTGAGCATGGAGTCGGGCCCATTTGCTGCTTTTAGTGCTTGGAGCGCCCAATACCTTGCCGCGCGGCCAGAGGATCGGTCTGGCATGGTGGAGGCGGGGCGGCAAATTGCCACGGAGCGACGCGCAGCCCTCGCCGAGTTGATTTCCCGGGATCCCGAGGCTGCGCTTGCCCAGGCGGTACCAATGGTGGTGCGTCAAGACCTTCCCGCGGAGGTAATCGATCAACTCGAAGAGCGGATCAACGGCAAAGGGTTCTTTGGCGTGCTGGGTGTGGTGCCGATGCCCGGTGCCGCTGAACCTGCGGCACCCATCCGCCGTGAGGTGGTTCTGGACGATGGAGTGCGCTATGCGGCGCACGTCTACGGGCGGCGGCTCGGCCAGCAAACAACCGGGAATGCCCACCTCAACGGCATCGCGCTCGATAAACAGCTAGCTCTGGATCAACGCCCGCTGCGCGTTTTGGAAGCCGGTGAGCGCCCCAGTCGGTCAAAAAAGCCGGTCCTCACCACCTGCCCGGTTTCTGGGAAATCGATCGACGTGCCGGCCGATAGCAAGGAGAGCTTGCCCGTGATCGACGAGAACACCGCGGCCGTGGAGTTCTCGGGTGCGATTCATTATCTCTGCAGCGGCGGCCATATCGTCCAACTTGAAGAAGGATTGGTGGCCGCGGAAGGCGGGAGCGGCGGGGCGATCAAGCCGACTAACCCGATTTCTTCCACGCAAAGCACCGGCGTGAGATCCCTGCTCTACATGCGACTGGCCTATGCAGGGACCACCGACAGTCCTCAGACCGAAGCGGCAGCATACGAAATGATGCGTCAGGTGAACGATTTCCTTGTCGAAAACAGCTTCGGCAAAATCTATCTGGTCACGACGGTGACACCGCTCATCGTGCTGCCGCGAACCGAAGCGGGATATGGCAGCGATGAATATGCTCTGCGGTCCGATGCGCTGGCCGCGGCGCGCAAACTGGGCTACGACACCGATCGCTATAACCTGGATATTGTCGCCTACGAAGGCGGTCCCGGCAACTTCGGTGGGCAAGGCTATGTCGGTTCGAGCGGTACTTGGCTTAAGGCCATCACCGTGGGCGTCGCCTGCCATGAACTTGGTCACAACCTCGGCGTCTGGCACGCGAATTTCTGGAACACCGGTGGGCAATCCGTCATCGGAGAGGGGTCCAATGACGAGTACGGCAATAGTTTCGACACCATGGGCAACGCCGCCGCTGGCGAGTACCACTTTATGGCTAACCACAAGGCCAAGCTTAATTGGCTGCCCACGGCGGATGCCGTCCATACCGTCACATCCAGCGGCACCTACCGGCTTTTTGCCATGGACCAACCCCGGCTCGACCCGGGCAACCGATACGCCATCAAGGTCCGCAAGGACGATCAACGGGAATATTGGGCCGAATTCCGCCAGAAATCTTTCGGCGGCAACAAATGGGTCAAGGACGGGATCTTCCTGACCTGGAGCTCTTGGCTGGGGAGCAACAACGGTGCCCAACTCCTCGACGCCACCCCGGGCAGCGCGGACGGGCGCACCGACGCGCCGGTGGTCATTGGGCGCACGTTCTCGGACTTTGAGAGCGGGATTCATTTCACGCCCATCGGCAAGGCGGGCACCGTCCCGGAGTCGATGGATGTGGTGGTCAATCTGGGCACCTTCCCGGACAACCAAGAGCCCACGGTTGCAATCACGGCGAGCTCCACCGCCGTTGCCAGCGGCGTCCCGGTCACTTTCACCGCCACGGCGAGCGATCCGGATGGCGACGCGCTGAGCTACGCCTGGGATTTCGGTGACAAGACCTTCAGCACCCAGAACAGCTCCGTGACCACGAAGTCTTGGACGCCGGCCGGCGAATATTTCGTGCGCTGCGTGGTCTCGGACATGAAAGGCCAAACCGCCAGCCGCTCAGTAGTGGTGCGAGTGGGTTCGCCGACCACCTTTCAAATCCGCGGCAAAATCATGCTGGATGGCGCGCCGTTGGCCGATGTGCGCGTCAGGGCCGTATCGGGCAATGGCACTTACTTTTATGGATTCACTGACAGCGATGGAACCTATACAATTTCCCGCCTCACTGCGGGGAGCTATACCCTCTTTGCTGCCTTGGAAGGACACACCTTCACGTCTGGCTTTGCAGCTCCCGTGAGCGTTGGGCCAAATTTCATCCTGGCCGACTTCACTGCCAAGGCATTCCCCCAAGTGAGGATGAGTGTAACGGATGCCGACTGTGCGGAGGGCAGCACCAACCCGGGGAAATTCACCTTTACCCGCACCGGATCGACCGCCGCCAGCCTGACCCTTAACCTCCTCTATCCGTCCGGTACGGCCACCTATAGTGAATATACCTTCAGCCCTCCGCTTGTCTTCAATGGGTATCAGAATCTCACCATCCCGGCCGGCCAAAGCAGCATCGACATGGTCCTGACCGCCAAGACGGATACCGCCGTGGAAGGGCCCGAGACGGCCCGTCTCTGCCTACTCGCCGGCACCGACTACGTGGTTGCTGGCGAGCAATTTGCGGCCATCGAGATCCAAGACGCCAACAGCTCACTGCCTCAAGTTTCCGTTGAGGTCACCGATAATGCGGCCAACGAAAATGGGGATCCGGCTTCCTTCACCATCAGCCGCAAAGGCCCGACCGTGGCGCCCCTGAGCGTTTTCTTCACCCTGAGCGGCGCGGCGACCAGCGGAGCCGATTACGCGAATTTGACCAGCCCCGTGATCATTCCCGCCGGAGCCACCTTCGTCAACCTGGTGGTCAAGCCCATCACCGACACACTGGTTGAAGGGACCGAAAGCGTCACGCTGACCCTATCGAACAACGCAGCCTACCTACGCTCCGGAGGGAACCCGACAGCCTTTATCGTCGATCAGAACAGGCCCACTCTCACCGTCACCGCGAGCGACGAGACTGCCGGGGAGGCTGGCGGCGACACCGGAACCATCCTTGTGACCCGAACCGGACCGACGACGCTCCCGTTGACGGTCAATTACGCCCTGAGCGGCAGCGCGCTGCAAGGGGTCGATTACCTGTCCGTGCCGGGCATTCTGACGATTCCTGCCGGCTCCAGCTACGGCACGGTGACCATCACCCCGATTGCCGACGGCCTCGGTGAAACGCAAGAGAGCGTCGTCTTCCAACTGCGCGCCGGGTCAGCCTACATTTCCGGCAACCCGTCCCTTGCCACCGTAAACATCAACGACAAGCCGGATGTGCCGGTGGTCACAGTGGATATCGGTTCCGGATTTATCCGGGAATCCGGTTCGAAGGGTAGTTTCTCCCTCATGACCAAGGGCAGCGGCACGGGCAACATCACGGTTCGCTACACGATTACGGGCACCGCCACGGCGGGTGCCGATTTTGTCGCCTTGACCGGTTCCTTGACCATGGGCCGCAACACGACGGCCCAAGTGGTCGTCACCCCGCTGGCCGACGCGCTCGTCGAGGACGCGGAAACCATCACGCTGACCTTGAATCCGGATCCAAACTATTCGTTTTTCTTGGACAGCAGCGCCACGCTTAGCCTGCCCGATGGGGGCCGGGCAAACGTCGAGATTGTCCGCAGGTCCGAATCGTTCGGCGAGGCGGGCGGCACAGGCTCGTTTTGGGTTTCGCGCAGCGGCGCATCCACGGATGCGCAATTAAGCGTCAACTATACCCTCAACGGCACCGCTACCAATGGTGCGGATTACCAGACCCTTCTGGGAACCGTTACGATTCCCGCCGGCGCCTCCGGCGTGAACTTGAGCGTGGCTCCCATCAATGATTTGGAGGTGGAAGGCACCGAGTCGCTGGTGGTCAGCCTCGCCCCTGGCGCCTATGGCCGCGGGGTGGCGCAGGTCGCTACCTGCTACATTCTCGACAACGAGGTGCCGGCCACCCAGGTGCGCTTCAATGCTTCCTCCGGCACGGCCAGCGAGGCCGTCTCCACGGTGGCTATCCCGGTGACCTTGAGTGCCGCCGCCGCCGGAACGGTGACCGTCAACTATTTTACCCACGGGGGAAGCGCCCTCGGTGGGATCGATTATCAAATAACATCCGGCACTCTCACCTTTGCCCCGGGGGAGACTTCCAAAAACATTCCCCTGACGATCACTGATGACTCGTCTGCGGAGGGCAGCGAGACGGTCATCGTCTCGTTGCGCTACCCCAATGGCGCCGCGCTCGGCACCAGCGCTTACACCCACACCATCACCGACAACGACGCGGTGCCTGGGCCCACCGTCGCCTTTGCATCGAGCTCCAGCAACGGTGCCGAATCCGAGCTGAGCGCCCCCCTCATCGTCTCGCTCAGTGCGCCGCAATTAACGGCGGTGACTGTCGGTTATGGCGCCGCAGGCGGAACGGCGAGCAGCGGCGTGGACTATAGCCTGCCCGCCGGGACGCTCACCTTTGCGCCGGGGGAAACGGCCAAGGTGATTCCCAATTCGATCCTCAATGACTCGACGGTGGAGCCGGACGAAACCTTGGTGGTCACCCTCAGCGCTCCAAGCGGCGCCACCCTCGGTGTCTTAGCCACCCATGCCTATACGATCCTTGATGACGACGCGAGCGCGGTGACCCTCAGCGCAACGGATGCCTCGGCCAGTGAGCCGGGCACCGACACCGGCACCTTCCTCGTCACCCGCACCGGTTCCCTGACCAACGCCCTGAGCGTCAATCTGAAGATCTCCGGCACCGCCGAGAGCGGCCTGGATTACCAAGCGCTGAGCAACCCGGTGATCATTCCGGCAGGTTCCGCCACGGCTACCCTGACGGTGGTTCCCGTCAACGACGCCCTGGGCGAAGGCAGTGAGACGGTAGCCGTCTCCGTCGCCGTCGGCACCGGCTACGGCCCCGGAACTCCGGGCACCGCCACGGTGACCATTCTGGATGACGAGCCGGTCATTTCCATCCTCGCCTCCGACTCCAATGCGGCCGAGGTGCATCTGGATCCCGGCGTGTTTACCCTCAAACGCACCGGGAGCACGACCAAGTCCCTCGCGGTAACCGTGGCGCTTTCCGGCACCGCTTCACTCGGGGCCGATTATACCACCTCGACACGCCCGGTCATTTTCGCCGCGGGCGCTTCGATGGCCACCCTCACCGTGACGCCCCTCGATGATGAGCTTCCGGAGGGCGCGGAGCTGATCGTGGCGACCCTCCCCAACGGGCCCTATCTGATCAGCGGTTCCGCCAGCGCCACGGCCAGCCTGGCGGACAACGACTACAATTACCCCCCACTCATCACCCTGATCAGTCCAACGACCTCGAAAGTTGCCATTCCTCCCAATGTCGGCCTGCTTCTCTCGGCGAGCGCCACCGACGACGGCTTGCCGAAGGTGCCTGGAACTCTAACAACAACCTGGACGATGCTCAGCGGCCCCGGCGTGGTTTCCTTCGCCAATCCGGGCCTGCCGAGCACCGCGGCGACGTTCTCCTCCAACGGCATTTATTTCCTTCGCCTAACAGCCGATGACGGCGCCACCCGGACCACCCTCGATGTGACGGTCACCGTCAACCAGCTAGGGGTTTGGGTTGCCCAGGATATTGGCGCTCCCACCATGGCTGGCTCCCACACCGCCAACAACGGAACACTAACCGTGAAGGGCGGAGGCACTAACATCTCAGGGGCCGTCGACCAACTCCACTTCGTCTCACAGACGCTAACAGGAGACGGGCAGATCACCGCCCGCGTGGTGAGCATGAGCGGCGGCGGCAACGCGGCCCGTGCCGGGGTCATGCTGCGCAACTCCACGGCGACCGATGCGCGCACGGCCATCATGTCGATGTACCTGCCGACGAGCACTGCGGGGGCCGCGTCCTACCGCACGCGGGCGACCGATGGGGGCAGCATCGTCGTGGGCACCACGGCCGGGACGGCAACCTTCCCAAGCTGGGTTCGGGTGGTGCGCAGCGGCAACAGCTTTGCCGGTTACACGTCGCCTAACGGTCAAACTTGGACCCAGGTCAGTACGAGCAAGACGATCACCATGGACGCGACACTGCGGGTCGGTCTGGTCGTCTCGGCCAACAGCAGCACCGCCCTTTGCACGGGTGTGTTTGACAATATCACCATCACGAACCTTCCGCCCAATCTCGGCCCGAAGGTTAGCGCCGGGCCGCCAACCGTCTCGATCTATCCCGCCACCGCCACCCTGGCCGGTATGGTGAGTGATGATGCCAAACCCCTGCCGGCGACCCTGACGACCAACTGGAGCAAGTTGAGCGGCCCGGGCACGGTGAGTTTTGCCAATGCGGCCGCGGCAAGTACCACCGCCACCTTTAGCGCGCCGGGCATCTATGTGCTGCGGCTGCGGGCCGACGACGGAGAAGTCAGAACGTTCGATGACGTCACCATCACGACGACCTTGACCGAGCTGCCCACGCTCAGCATCAGCGCCACGACCAGCGCCGCCGCGGAATTTGGCCCGACCGCGGGGGTCTTCACCGTCACGCGCACCGGCGCCACGACCGCCGCGCTCAGCGTGGCCTACCAACTCGCCGGCACCGCCACCATGGGCGCTGATTACCAAACGCTCAGCAATTCATTGGTCATCCCAATCGGAGCCGCGAGCGCAACCATCACGGTCAACCCGCTGCTTGATGCCCTGGCCGAAGGGAGCGAAACGGTGATCGCCACACTGGCCGGCAACGCCAATTACCTGATCGGTTCACCCTCCGCGGCGACCGTCACCATCGCCGACGCTCCGTTTGACCAATGGCGCTCGCAAGCCTTTGGCGCCAAGGTCGGCAACGCCGCGATCTCCGGCCTTCTCGCCGACCCGGACGGAGACACCTTCAGCAACCTTCTCGAGTACGCCCTGGCCGGAAATCCACTGGTTTCAGACCTCGCTCTCCAGCCGCAACTGGCCAAGGAAGCTGGCGATCTCACTCTCACCTACCGCCGGCCCAGCACCATCGCCGACATGGTCTACACGATCGAGTCCCGGACCCCCGCAGGTACCTGGGTCACCATCGCCTCCACCGAGCAAATCCTCTCGGACAACGGCTCCGTCCGCCAAGTCAGGGCGCGGGTTCCCATCGGCTCCCTCACCCACATGATGATCCGCTTGCGCGTCACCCGCCTGTAGGCCCACGCGTCGGTTTGAGCCGCGGGCTCAGACCGTCGACTGCTGCAGCTCGCTGCCGCTGTAAGCGCTCCAGCTTGCTGGCGGGCTTGCGCTCCGTCCGCCCATTCAACCCTCCCTCCGCCAGCAGCGCTCGGAATGCCAATGACTAAGCACATGACCCGAACGGCTCTGGATCGCGCCGAGGGAGGAAATCATTCCCTCCTTTAGCCGCTTCTTCCATGGCTTCGCGCGGCGGCGCTTTCAATGTGAATGTGCTGGGGACGCTGATCGCTGCCCGGCACCCCTTGCCATCAGCCAAAATGTAATTACTCTACCTTCATGAGTGACATTCAGATACCGATCCGGATCGGCAATTCGAAAGGGGTTCGCATCCCGGCACGTCTGATCCACTCCTATCAGCTAGAGCGCGGCTTCACCATGAAACCCCTGCAAGAGGGGATCTTGATTGCGCCCGCGTCGGGCTCCAAACTGAGTTTGGATGAGTCCTTTGCCGCGATGGCCGCGGACCGAGCCGAGCAGAACGCTGCCCGCGAATGGGCGGAAACCGGACTTGCCGATGGCCTTAAGGAAGAACCCAATTCCTAACCCTGTGCCGCTTGTCCGGCGCTACGAGGTTTACCTGGTCCGTCTTGAGCCCACCGCGGGGAGGGAGGTTGCGAAGACCAGGCCCTGCGTCGTGGTAAGCCCGGACGGATGCATCCTACCGGCATGGCCGTCGTCTGCCCTCTGACCACCTCCCTACAACCGCAGTGGGCACATCGACTCCAAATCTCCTGCGCCTCAAAACCTGCCGAAATCATGGTCGACCAGATCCGGGCGGTCAGCCTTGAGCGCTTTGTCAAGCGGGTGGACATCCTCACCGTGCCGGATGCCGAAGCGCTGCGCGATCTCATCTGCCTGCTCTACGCCACCCCTTGAAGTCCTTTTGCAGGCAAGCCCCGGGCCCGCCGACCAGAGGGTGCCACTGCTCGTGCCGGGATGCTTGCAATCCGTCGAATTGGCTCGCCGTACCGGAATCGCCTGCTTGGAATGCCGGCGTTGAGCACCTTTGAAAAGCGGCCATGAAGATCACCTGCCCCTCCTGCAGCCACGCGTTAAGCGGTCCGAAGTCGTTGATTGGCCGCCGCAGCATTTGTCCAGCCTGCGCATACTCGTTTATTTGGAGCGACCGCTTCCACGCCGGAGATTCGTTTGTCATCTATGACCTTGAAACCACCGGCCTGTCTCCTGACAGCGATGAGTTTATCCAGATCGCAGCCGTGCGCTTTCAAGCCGGCTGCCTGCGGGCGGACGACAGCTTTTTCAGTTTCGCCCGGCCGCGGCGTGCCATCTCGGCGTTCATCACCAGCTACACGGGCATTCGCAACCAGGATGTGATGCATGCGCCGCGCCCGGAGCAGGTCCTCTGCGATTTCAGCCGCTGGGCGCAATCCTTCACACTTATCGCCCACAATGGCCTGCGCTTCGACAGCAAGTTCCTCGCCGCGACCTGCCAGCGCCATGAACTCCAATCCCGCCAGGTCGAGTGCATCGATTCCATCCACCTATCAAAAATGTTGTTTGGCAGTGCCCGCGGCACCGGTCATTCCCTCGATCACCTGAAGGCGCGCCTCGGCCTGCGCGACACCGCGTTGCGCCGTCACGACGCGCGGGGAGACGTTGACCTGCTTGGCCGCGCCGTTGCCGAAATGTTGCTGCGGCTCGACCTCGACCCGTGCTTCAATGGCGTGCGCAGGCACACCAGCCTGCTGCCCAACGGGTCACCGCCCCTCCCTGGATTTTGAGGTTGGACCAGTGTTGCTTTTAATTCCGGCCTGGCTCCGGTCCTAACCCTGGCACCTGCAACTAAATCCCGTGGTACTCCTGGATGCTCTTAACGGTTAGCTCATGGTCCTTCAGCGAGGGCATCGCCCGGGTGCAGGCTTCTGCGGCGGCTAGTTTGGTGCAGTGGGAGGTCTTGTGGGCCACCGCACCGGAGCGGATGGTCACCTCGTCTACCCGCGTCTCGTGGCCGCTTGGCGTGTTGATGACAAACTGGATCTGCCCGTTTTTCATCATGTCGATCACGTTGGGCCGGCGCTGCTCGCTGAGCTTGAAGAGGCGGTGGCAGGGGATGCCAGCCTCGCTGAACTTCTGGTAGGTCCCGCCGGTCGAGTAGATCTCAAACCCAAGCGCTGCTAGATCGCGCGCGATTGGCACCGCATCCTCCTTGTCGCGGTCGTTGACCGAGACAAACACGTTGCCCTTGGTCGGCAGCGGGTTGAAGGCGCTGATCTGGCTCTTGGCGTAGGCCATGCCAAGGTCTACATCGATGCCCATGACCTCGCCGGTGGACTTCATTTCCGGACCCAGCACGATGTCGATGCCCGAGAAGCGCGGCCATGGAAAGACCGCTTCCTTCACCGAGAAATACGGCGGGATGATCTCTTTGGTGAAACCTAACTCCTTGAGGGTCTTCCCAACCATGATCTTGGCCGCCAGCTTGGCTAACGGAATGCCGATCGCCTTGCTAACAAACGGCACGGTCCGCGAGGCGCGCGGGTTAACCTCGATGATGTAAAGCAGCTCGTCCTTGACGGCGAACTGGATGTTCATGAGCCCCTTGACCTGCAGCTCGCGCGCCAGGTTCTTGGCCGCGGCCATGATCTCAGCCTTGATAGGCTCGGAGAGCGAAAACGCCGGAATCACACAGGCCGAGTCACCGGAGTGAATCCCCGCCTGCTCGATGTGCTGCATGATGGCACCAACAACCGAGGTCTCGCCGTCCGAGATGCAGTCAACGTCAACCTTCACGGCACCTTCCAGAAAGCGGTCCACCAGCACCGGCCGGTCCGGAGAGACATCCACTGCCTCGCGCATGTAGCGGCGCAGTTCGTTGTCCTCGTAGACAATCATCATCGCCCGGCCGCCTAACATGAGGAGCTTGAGGATTGCATCCGAATAGATGCTTTCCGGCGAACCCGGGTTGAGATGGACCGGCCGCGCAGCTCGCTGCTGCACCGGCGCCGAGCTGCTGCTCGATTGCCTGCGGCGCATGGCGTATCCGGAAAAGGTCACCTTCACCGACAAGCTGCACCTGGCCTGCACCCGGCTGCAGGACGAGGACGCGTTTGTTGACCACCCGCTTTCCGACCTGGAAGCCTGCCTGGACAACCTGCGCTAC
>Ga0136639_10000819_pt1 | contig 10731 bp, 11 predicted proteins | sample AntDrymUQ8592106_2_FD_113739 | JGI IMG/M metagenome (GOLD analysis project Ga0136639, IMG submission 113739) | Polar desert sand microbial communities from Dry Valleys, Antarctica - metaG UQ859 (21.06) | ecosystem: Environmental > Terrestrial > Soil > Desert | place: Antarctica: Dry Valley...
GCGTGGTGGACAGCGTGAGCGTGCCGGAGATCATGCCGGCTTCGATCACCGGTGTGCCGCTCACCAGTGACATCACTGTCCACGCGGCAATCCCGGCGGCGATGGTGGTCGGGATGCGCCAGCGAGTACGCCACAAGGGCTGTGCGGCATGGTGTGCGGCGGGTGGCGAACTGGTCGTGTTGTGGTCGAAGATCTCGTCGTCGAAGCTCGCCTCGTCGAAACTCTCGTTGTCGAATGCGTCTATGTGGTCCGGCACCAGCACACGTACGCCGGCGGCACGCGAGGCCAGCATACGTTCGCGCAATCCACTGGGCGCGGGGTTGATCGGCAGCTGATCCACGAGCACCTGCAACTCACTCAGATAGCGCACAGTATTCTCACACTCGACGCAGCGCTGTACATGATCGGTGAGTGCGCGTTCACGCGAGGCAATCGGCGTGCTGAGATAGTCATGCCACGTGGCCATGGACGGATGCGCGGCGTGCAGTGCAGAGGGCGTGGTCATCGGGTGATCCTGGCGCGGAGATGTTCGAGCGCGCGCGTATGTCGTACGCGCGAGTTGCCTTCGGAAATGCCGAGCAGGGTGGCGATCTCGGGGTGTGAAAGGCCTTCGATCTGTCGGAGAACGAATACGGTGCGCAGCGTATCGGGGAGTGCGGCGATGGCGCGCTCGAGGTCGGCCATGCCGACGCCGATGTCGGCCGATGCGTGGTGCGCAACGTGATCGGTGTCGGCGAGTGTGTCTTCACGACGACGCTTTGCGCTGCGAAGGCGCATGAGAGCCACACGCACGGTACGCGTGGTCAGCCACGCGTGCAGCGTGCCGCGCTCTTCGTACCGTCGCAGTGCTTCGGGTAGCCCCACGAACATGTCGTGCACGGCGTCTTCAGCGTCTTCGCGGGAACCGAGCAGTTGTCGGGCAACGCGCAGCAGCCGGGGCGCGAACTCGTCGTAGAGTTGGCCGAGCGCGTGCGGATTGCCGGCTCGCACCCGATCGATCAGGTGCGTGGGGTGTTCGGTCACACGGCGAGGTAAGGTGGGAGCAGTCATGGTGGGAAGGATTTCCCAATCAATGCCGGCGGCGGGTGGAGCGTTACAGCGGCGCTCGTATCGAGGATCCCGCCATCGGTCTTATTGTTGACTCATTAATAATGAGTAAGATATACTCATAGAATGACTCAAAGACTTCAGGTTCTGTTGGATGATGAGGAGTTTGCGGAGATTCGCCAGGTGGCGGAGCAGCAGCGCCTCACGGTTGCCGAATGGGTTCGACAGGCGCTGCGGACGGCCCGGCAGCATTCCCCGGCGGGGGATCCGCGTAGGAAACTGTCGGTCGTTCGCGAAGCCGCGCAGGGCGCATACCCGGTCGGCGACCTGCCGAGCATGCTGACGGAGATCGAGTCCGGCTACGTGCTCGACGATCTCGACGCGGCGCCCGGATCGGGCGAATGATCAGCCGCGATGTGCTCGGGCCGGAGAGCACGGTGTTCATCGATTCGAACGTGCCGATGTATCTCATTGGCACGCCGCATCCGAACAAGGAAGCGGTTCGCCGCATGCTCGAACGCTCGATCGCCCGTGGCGATCGGCTTGTGACCGACGCGGAGGTCTTCCAGGAGATCCTGCATCGGTACTTCGCGATCCGTCGCCCGGATGCGATTCAGGCGGCGTTCGATGCGTTGCATGGCGTGGTCGACGAGGTCTATCCGGTCGACGTCGCCGATGTTGAGCAGGCGAAGGTGCTGATGCTCTCCGTGACGTCGTTATCGGCACGTGATGCGGTGCACGCGGCCATCATGCAGCGACGCGGAGTGCGCCGTCTCATGAGTCTCGACGCTGGCTTTGATCGACTGTCGTGGGTGGAGCGGCTCCGCGACTAGCGTGGTGTTGCTTTCGGATGGGGATGGCTGGAGAGCGAACGACCGGCTGGGGGCTGGGGGCTGTGGGCCTGGGGCTGTGGGCTCTCGGCTCTCGGCCTTGGGACGTGAGTGGTGAGTGGTGAGTGGTGGGTGGTGAGTGGTGGATTGTGGGTGGTGGGCCGTGGGTGGTGGGTCGTGAGTCGTGGGTAATGGGTGGTGGGTGGTGGGTAGTGGGTCAGCGGTAGTGATCAGAGGGTCTGAGCTCAGCGTTCTGCGGACAGACGTTCTGACGTCAGCGTTTTAGAATTCCAAGTATGAAACAACTTCTTCTGGCAGCGATGGTTTTTGGGGTCGTGGGGTGCGCTCGGTCACCTCGTTTTGTGTCGCCGATTCCACCGCTGGAGGGGAAGGCGAAGCCGCTGTTCTCGCTCGAGGCTATCGATATGGCCGTGGGCACGGGAACGGCGCTCACGCCGGGGCGCTGTGTGTACGCGCACTACACGGGGTGGACGACGGACGGCAAGAAGTTCGACTCGTCGCGTGACACCACCAACGCCGGACGGACGAAGGATCCGATCAATTTCCCGCAGGGATTCCGGCGCGTGATTGCGGGATGGGATCTGGGTTTTCAGGGGATGAACGTGGGCGGTTCGCGCCGGCTTATCATTCCGTGGCAGTTGGCCTACGGAGAGAAAGGGCGGCTGCCGACAATCCCGGAGAAGGCCACGCTGATTTTCGACGTGGAGTTGATGCAGGTCGCCGATACGATGCCGCGCGCCGATGGGGCGCCGCGACCGGCTGGGCAGGCGCCGTCGTGTCCGGCGTGGAGTGCGGCGAAGCCGGTGCCGTCGTCTACATTGCGCGAATGAGCGATTCGTCCGTTCCACCGTTTCCGGCCACTTCTCCGTGCATCAAGGTCTGCGTGATCGACCTGCGCGGGGAGTGTCGTGGTTGCCGTCGCACACTCACAGAGATCGGAGGGTGGTCGTATATGTCACTCGACGAACGGCGCGTGGTGAATCAGCGCGTCGGTTTTCGCGGACACGACGAGAACCGTTGAACACGCGCCGTCGGTGATTGTGACGTGATCATAATTTGATGACGGCGGCGATCGCGGTCGCGGCCACTTGTTCATCCTGCGCGCTGGTCGCTCCACTCACCCCGACGGCGCCGATCACTTTGCCGCCCACGAGGATGGGCAGGCCGCCTTGTAGCGCGACGAGCCCGTCCACCGATAGAAACGTCAACGTGTCGGCGAGAATCCGGTCGGCATACACTTTGGTGGGCCGCCCGAAGCGCGCCGCGGTACGTGCCTTCCCCTGCGCGATCTGTACGGAGCCGGTGCTGGCGTTGTCGAGCTTCAGAAAGCCCAGCAGGTCGCCGGCGGCGTCGGTCACGGCGATCGACACGTTCCACTTGTTCTGCTTCGCGGCGGCTTCGGCGCTGGCCAGCAAGCTCTTCACCGCGTCGGCGGTGAGCGCCTTCGTGTCGGCAAGCTGGGCCAGCGACACGCGGGGCGTGATGATCGCGAGGACAACGACGGTAAAGGCGGCGGACAGCAGGCGAGTGATGCGCATGGGCGGAATGAGCTGATGGTGGGGGGAGCGGCAGGGCACAGCTGAATTCTCAATGCAACATTACGGTGTGCTTGTCGCGCTGCGCCAGCATTGAGGGATGGATGACTCCGTGTGATTTCCGGGATTCTGTAACAACTGGTTCGCGCGAAGCTCGCGGAGAGCGCGAAGGCACGCGAAGAACAGCGGTGAGTTACGGCAAATGACCCACCGTCAGATCGGATCGACGGTAGGTCATTTCCTTTTCAAAAAAATAAAACGCGCTCTTAGCTGTTCTTCGCGTCTCGTCGCGTTCTCCGCGAGCTTCGCGCGAACCGCAGGTTTTCGACCCGTCCGAAAACACCCCCTACAGCGACCCCAGCAAGTCGTCGATGGCTTTTTGGTCGGCGTCTTCCAGCGGTTGGGCGCCATGGATGATACGCTGCAGGATATCGACCGCTTCTTCGGCCAAATTGTCCGGATACTTGCGGTCTTTGGCGAAGCGCACGATGTGGCCGAGGAGGATCGTTTCGTATGGCGACTCGTTGTCGCCGTCCTCGTCGTCGTCATCGTTCATGTCGTCGTCCGTGTCGTCGTCCGCGTCGCGCATGGCCTCGTAGCTGGGCACGCTCGCCTTCCACGGTTCGGCCGAATGCGCGAAAGCCTCGAGCGCGGCACGCGGCACGAGGGCAAACAGGCGGCACTGCAGGCCAGGAGCCTCTTCGTAGGCGAACAGGCCGAGGGGGACTGGTTCCTCGAAGAGCTTGAGATCCACGAGGCGTTCGATCGCTTCCGGCGGCATCGCGCTGCGCGCCACCATGCGGCCGTCGATGTACGCGGCGAGGGCCGAGGATTCCGGCGCCCGCGGATCGTCCAAGCGTGACACCACCAGCGTGATCGGCTCGCGGGTCGTCACGAAGACGGCAGGCTTGGCCCCGCCATCGACCTCATTCGGGTTGATGCTGTCGGTGACCCCGTAATCGTCGTCGCCGTCCTCATCCCCGTCGTTGTCGTCGGGGGACGCGGGCGTGTCGTCGTCGTTGGGCGTTTCGTCCGGCGTTTCGTCGTCGGGCGCTTTGAATTCGTCAGCCGGCATGGCTCATGGACACGGTTCGTGAATCCTGCATGGGGGGACATACCCCGGCATGGCAGGTTAGGCACCAAACCTTCGCACGGGAAGGGCGCGGACTGGCCACCGTCAGGTGGCGGCGACCTCGTTGACGTCGATCTTCTCGAAGACGCCGCCAAGCCAGAAGAGGATCGGCCAGAGCTCGGCCACCACGACCACACAGGCCAAAACGGTGGCAACCAGCACTGACCAGCCGCCCCAGTCGTTGGTCAACCACAGAATCAGGGCGCCAAGCCCCACCGGAAACACCAGGGCCACGGCGGCCACGAGTGTGGTGGCACCGGTGGTGAGCAGGTTCTGGCCCATGGTTTCGAAGCCGCGCGCTTCGGTGCCCAGGCGCACCCACGCCGGGAAGAGCAGCGCGGTGCCGTTCTGGATCGTGAACATGAGCGCGTTGAAGATCGGCACGCCCACCACCACCGACAAGAAGATCGGGATCGTGACGCCGCTTTCCGTCAACAAGGCGGGCTCTTGTACGAACATCACCAACGGCACGACCATCAGCGACCACACGGTGACTGAGTGCAGCGCGGTCACCGCGGCAATCTCGGCCGCCACGATTCGCCATCCGGGAAGCGGCATTGTTTTCAGCATCGGGAGGCGCGGCAGATCGAGACGCAGATCGAAGCGCATCCAGAGCGGGCCGATGAACAGCAGCATCGCGCCCCACCCGAACGTGACACCCATGAACACATCGCCGGCGCGATCGGAGGCGGAACGCGTGACGGCGGCCAACACGGCGAGGCTGACGGTGAATATGAGCAGCTGCGTACGCCACGCGCCGCCGCGCAGTGCGGCCACTACGTTCTTCCAGGCGATCGCCACTTCCGGGCGACCGGTAAGCGCGAGCGACGGCACCTTGGCCAGCTTGCCCTTTCGCGAGCGCGAGTTGCCCATCTGCGACGTGCGGAAACGTTGCAGTCGTTCGGCGCGATGCTGGGTGGCTTCGAGCGCGGCTTCTTCGAACGCCTTGTCGAGCCGCACGACCCAAAAGTAGTGCAGTGAGAGAATCGCCGTAGCCCACGGCACGGCCAAGAGCCACTGCGTGCCGCTCCCGAGGAACACCGGCTCGAGCACGGCGCGCACCGGCCAGAGGGCGGCAGCCGGCACCGGTGCGCGGAGTGCGTCGGTGATCGCGAGCAGCACCGCCTTGGTGCCCGATAAGCTCGCGAACCGCAGCAGCGGCCACGCGGTCACGACGCCGTAGACAACGGCCACCAGCACCACCGTGAACACGATGAGCGGCAGGATGAGCCGGCGACGGGCTTTGCCGACGTGCTCCATGGCGTTCGCATGCACGATCGAGGCGCCCAGACGATGCAAGGCGAGCGTGGAGAAGAGCATCCAGAGCGATAGGCCGCGCTGCCACCCTTCCACGGAGCCGCCGCCGCCGCGGAGCAGCACGCTGAAGATCAGCGTGTTGAGCAAAATGGCGAGCTGCATGCGCACCAGCTTCGCATGCACCAGTTGCCGTCGACTCACGGGCGCGGGAAAAAGAAACTGCACTTCGGCCGGAGTGAACGCGAGCGCGCTACGTTCGCCGCCGAACACCCACCATCGCGCGGCCGAAAGCAAAATGAAGGCGCTGGCAATCGGGACGGCCACGTCGGTTCTTACAAGCGATGCGAGCGGTCCGCCGCCGAGCTGCGCATTCCGAAACAGCGCCCACCAGATATACAGCATGCCCATGACGACGGCGGCAAGGTAGCGCGGGCTTTTGGCACGGGCTACCTGTTGGCGCAACCGATTTGCCAGGGTGCGCTGATACAGAAAGCGCATGGCCAGCACGGGAGCCGGCTGTTGCTGCATGGTCACGAGACCGTGTCGTCGCCGGTGAGTACGATGAACATTTCCTCGAGTGACCGACCGGCTAGATCAGGGCGCGACTCGACGATCTCCGCGAGTGTGCCGAGGGCAACGGCCTGGCCGCGACGAATCACGAGAATGCGCGTGCACAGTTCTTCGACGAGATGCAGGAGATGCGAACTCAGAATCACGGCGGCGCCTTCGCGGGCGCGCTCGGCAATCGTCTCCTTCATGCGGCGAATGCCGACCGGATCGAGTCCGGTGAGCGGTTCATCGAGCAGCAGCGCCGACGGCTGATGCAGCAGGCCGCACGCGATCGCCAGCTTCTGCTTCATGCCGCGGGAAAGTTCGGTGGGCAGCGCATCCTTCTTGGCGGTGAGCTCGAGTTCTTCGAGCAACACGGGAATGCGCGGCGCGGCGTCATGCACACCATAGAGACGCGCCACGAACTGCAGATGTTCGGTGACCGTGAGATAGTCGAACAGCTGCGGTTCATCGGGGATGAACGCGAGGCGAGACTTGGCGGCCACCGGATCGGTGTGCAGATCGATGTCGGCGATACGAATACTTCCCGACGTGGGTTGCAGAATTCCGGCGAGCGCGCGCAGCGTGGTTGTCTTGCCGGCCCCGTTGGGACCGACCAGACCGAGCACATCGCCGGGGGCCACGCGAAAGGACAGGGACTGCACGGCCACGGTGTCGCCGTAGAGCTTGGTGTACTCGATGACGTCAATCACGCAAAACAGTAAGGAGTACGGAGTAAGGAATAGGGGGGCTTAGGACGACGTACGTAATGTGATTGCTACGGAAAAATGAGCGGAGCACTGAGGGTAACGAACAGTGTTGCTCCCGCCGGAAGACACCGCTCAATTTGTGAATTGCGCGCGGCGGCAATAGTTCCCGCTGCCGCGCCGCCGGCGGCTCCGATGACCGCCCCACGGGTGCCGCCGCCGAGCACGCGTCCGGCGATCGCGCCGATGATGGCGCCGGTGATGACCTTGCCCTTGTCGCCGCCCCTGGAGACCTGACGCTCGGTGATCGCCACGTCGTCGCCGACCCGCACGGCGCCCTGCACGGGCACCAGCTCCCCGTTCACCTGCACGCTGCGGACGCGAAACACGAAGCTGCCGTCGGCGGCCGGCTGCGCCATTTCCACGAGAATCGGGGTGCCGACAGGGAGCGTCGCGCCGTCGGGACCGTTCACGGGCTCGGCGAGCTCGGCCACGATGCGGTCACCGGGTCGATTGGCGAGCGAGCAGATGGCGGCGTTCGTCTTTCCGGATAGTGAAGTGCCGGCGGCGAGTCCACGGGACGGTCCGGGCGTGGCAGTTGGTGCGGTAGCCGGTGCTGACGCTGCGACTGCTGCTGGTGCCTCGGCGACCGGCGCCGGCGCGGGGGCAGACACCACAGGTTCGCGCGAAGCCCGCGGAGAACGCGAAGGGCGAACTGTTTGAGGAACAGCGGGACTGCGCGTGGCTGGCGCTGGCGAACTGGGCGAAGACAGTGCCGTGTCGCCGATCGCGGGCGTGGACCGAGCGGGCGCGTCGCCGGCGGCCAGTGTGAGGTCGCGTGCCAGCAGCGAGTCGACGGCCGATGTCTGCGCCTTTCGATCGCCACATCCGGCCATCAAAACTATCGAAAGCGGGAGGCCGAGCGCGATAATGTACCGCGCGCGGCAACGTTTCATCCGTTCCCAACGTTCTGGGTAAAGTTGTTGCATGGTCACGACGATAGTCGAGAGTAAGATGACGAACCCCGGTCCCGCATGAGTTACACCGAAGTCGACGTGACGCCGCCACCAACGGCGAAACACGTGTTCATAGCGCGCCAGCCGATCTTCGATACCAATCGCCGTCGGGTCGCGTATGAGCTGTTGTATCGCGCGCACCGGGATGCCACCGCGGCGATCGGGCTGTCGGAATCGCACATGTGCGGCGATACGGCCCTGCACGCCCTGCTGTCCATCGGCCTCGACCGACTGACCGCTGGCACGACCGCCTTCGTGAACATTACCCGCGAACACCTGCTGGGCGAACTCTACAAGATATTCGACCCGACGGCGGTGGTGCTGGAGCTCCTGGAAACGGTGGACGGCGACGCGGCCGTGGTCGACGCCTGTGGACGGGCCGTGGCTGAGGGGTATCGCCTGGCGCTCGATGATTACGACGGACGCGCGTCGCTCGATCCTTTGCTGCCGTACGCGAGTATCGTGAAGCTGGATGTCCTGGGGAAAACGGCCGCTGAGCTCGCACCGACCGTTGCACGCTTGAATGGACTGGGGCTGACGGTGCTCGCCGAACGAGTCGAAACCGCGGAGATGCTGCACACCTGCGAGACGTTGGGGTGCGTACTGTTTCAGGGCTATGTGTTCAGCCGCCCGGAAACGCTGGACGGGCGCGCGGTCAACGTGCAGCACGCGACGGTTTTCAACATCATGGCGCTGTTGAACGAGCCGGACGTTACGGAATCGGCGCTCGAGGAAGCGTTCCGCAGCCACCCGTCGCTGTCGCTGTCCCTGCTGCGTATCGTGAATTCAGCCTCGTTCGGGGCCCGCTCCGTTGACTCGATTCCCCATGCCATTCGGCTCATTGGCCGTGAAGCGCTGTCGCGCTGGATGCTCATCATGCTGGTCGCCACCGTCGGCGGGCAGAGCCCGGTGGCGCACGAAGCCGTCGTGCAGGCCCTCGTGCGCGGCCGTTTCTGCGAGACCGTCACCGCTCACGGGCTCAGCGGCAATCCCGAAGCGCGCTTTCTGGTGGGACTGCTCTCGCGCATGGACGCGCTGCTCGGCCTGCCGATGGAGTCCGTCCTCGAGCGGCTCCCGGTAAGCGTCGATGTGCGCGACGCCCTGCTTACGGGCACCGGACCGCACGCGCCGGTCCTCCGCTTGGCCGATGCCTATGAGCGTGGGGAGTGGAGCGAAGTCGATGCCGACGACAACGTGGCGATCGCGCTGCGAGCCGAGCTCGCGGGGCTGTACGCGGAGGCTGCGGCGTGGGCGACGCAAAGACTGGTGAGTGCGGGATAACCGCAGAGTAGGGAGTGAGGAGTCGGGGGTACGGAGTACCTACCCCTCACTCCTCACTCCCTACCCCTTACTTCGCCGTTATCAAGGGACCCTTTTCGCAAGACTGGCGTGCATCGAATCCGCCTTGTATTGCGCCATGCTTGCGGCATCTGCGGCTCCATCGGGCGCCACGCTGAACGGGAGTAGAATCGAGATGCGGCGGTTGGCGGCGGAAAGAGGATCGTCCGTGATGCGCGGCTTGGTGGCGGCGTAGCCGCGCACCTCCACGATGCGACCGTCGCTGAGTCCGACGCCTTCGAGAGCCCGACGGGCGGCGTTGGCGCGGTCGGCGGAGAGCTCCCAGTTGCCGTAGGTGCCGCCGACGGAGGAGAACTGCGCGGCATCGGTGTGGCCTTCGAGAATCACCGGGTGTTGCAGCGTGGCGAGTTCGGTGCCGATCAACTGAAGCGCGAGCATCGTGGCTGACTTCATCTTGGCCGAGCCAAGCGGGAAGAAGACGTCACCGCTGCCGGTTTCCACGAGTTCGATGCGTAGGCCGTCGTTCGTGACCTTGACGTCGACCAGGGCCTTGAGCGCCTTGAGCGAATCGTTCGAGGCGACCTTCTCGAGGATCGCGTTCTTGAGCTCCTCGAAGGTACGCTGTTCGGTGCTGCGCACGATCATGCGCAACGGTGTCTTCTGCACGTTCGTGGGTGCGGTGCCCGTCGAGAGCGGACTCGAACCGGCGCCGTAGCCCTTTTTATAGCCGACAGGATTGGCGAAGTAGCCTTCGATGGCCTGCTTCGTCTTGTCGTCCATGCCAAGAATCCACATCACCATGAAGAACGCCATCATGGCGGTCACGAAGTCGGCGTAGGCCACCTTCCATGAGCCGCCGTGATGGCCGCCGTGACCGGCGACCTTCTTCTTGACGATGATGATCTTCTTGCCACCGCGCGGAGCCATGGGGTTACGCGGCCTTCTTGCGCGTCATCTCTTCGAGCTCCGTGAAGCTCGGGCGCTCATGCGGTTCAACGTTGCGGCGGGCAAACTCCACGGCGGTCATCGGTGCGTCGCCACGGGCAAACGACAGCAGAGCCGTGCGTACGCAGAGCATGTAGTCGTGTTCGGCGGCGATGCGACTGCTCATCGCCGAGGCGATCGGACCGAAGACGCCGTAGGCGAGCAGAATGCCGAGGAACGTGCCGACGAGTGCGGCGGCGACCTTTTCACCGATTTCGGAGGCGGCGCCCCCGATCGAGCCCATCGTGATAATGACGCCGAGTACAGCGGCCACGATGCCGAAGCCGGGCATGGCGTCGCCGACGGCAGTCACGGCAGTGGGCACCAGCATGGCTTCATGATGATGCTTCTCGA
>Ga0136639_10000821_pt1 | contig 10717 bp, 8 predicted proteins | sample AntDrymUQ8592106_2_FD_113739 | JGI IMG/M metagenome (GOLD analysis project Ga0136639, IMG submission 113739) | Polar desert sand microbial communities from Dry Valleys, Antarctica - metaG UQ859 (21.06) | ecosystem: Environmental > Terrestrial > Soil > Desert | place: Antarctica: Dry Valley...
ATTTCCAGCCTTCCGAGCTGGCCAAGCTGACCCTGCCAATGATGTTGGCCTGGGCGCTGGACCGCCAACGCCTGCCGCTGCGCGTGCGCGGGTTGCCTGTGGCACTTCTGATCATTGCACTGCCAGTGGGGCTGGTGATCCTGCAGCACGACCTGGGCACTGCGGTGGTGGTACTGTCCAGTGGCGTATTCGTGCTGTACCTGGCTGGCCTGTCGTGGTGGTGGTTTGCCAGCGCAGGCATTGCCGCGGTTGGCGGGTTCTCGCTGGCGATGTTCGCACCGATCCGCTGGTTCTGGTTCCTGCGCCCCTACCAGCAGGATCGAATCCTGACCTTCCGCAACCCGGAGAATGACCCCATGGGCGCCGGCTGGAACATCATCCAGAGCAAGATCGCGATTGGTGGTGGCGGCCTGACTGGCAAGGGCTGGGGGCAGGGCACACAGTCGCACCTCAACTATCTGCCGGAGCACACCACCGACTTCATTTTCTCGGTGCTGTCAGAGGATTTCGGGTGGGTCGGGGTTACCGTTGTGCTGGCGCTGTACCTGTTCGTAGTTGGGCGCTGTTTGTGGATCGCTGCGGAATCGCGCGACGGATACGCGCGGTTGCTGGCCGGCACCCTGGGCATGTCGCTGTTCGCGTACGTGCTCGTCAACGGCGCCATGATTTCCGGGCTGCTGCCGGTGGTGGGCGTGCCGATGCCGTTGCTCAGCTACGGCGGAACTGCGCCGGTGACGCTGCTGCTGGGGTTCGGGGTGGTGATGGCGCTGAGGGGACGCCGTCAGGTTCACCGCTGACCGAGCCTGCAACCTGAATCCGTCGTTTCAGTTGGCAATGAGTCGCGTGATAACCTCGCGCCGATGACACCACGCACCCTGACTTGCCTCGCCGCACTCGCGCTTTCCGCCTGCGCCGTGCCACCGCCCCCGACGATGCCGACGGCACCGCCGGCAATGCCCACGCCGGCCCCGCCGCTCACGCCCTCGCCGCATATCCGTGAGTTCAGCGTGGCGCGTGCCGATTTCATCCGCAGCACCGCCAGACGCTATGGCATCCCGGAAGCCGGCATCGAGGCCACCTTGGCCAAGGCCAGCATCCGCGACAGCATTGTTGCTGCGATGTCGCGCCCAGCCGAAGGCAAGCCGTGGGCGGACTACCGGCCGATCTTCATCCAGCCAAAACGCATTGACGGCGGCCGCGCGTTCCTGGCTACCCATCGCACCGAGCTTCAGCGCGCCGAGGCGAAGTACGGCGTCCCGGCGGAAATCATTACCGCCATCATTGGGGTGGAAACCAGTTACGGCGGCAACAAGGGCAGCTATCCGGTTGTCGATGCGTTGTACACGCTGGCCTTTGCGTACCCGCGCACCAACGATCCGGCCAAGCAGGCCCGCGAGAACCAGCGCGAAGCCTTTTTCCGGGATGAACTGGCGCAGCTGTTCGCGCTGGGCAAGGGTGAAAGCCTCGACATCGGCACGCTCAAGGGGAGTTATGCCGGGGCCATGGGCTGGGGCCAGTTCATGCCGTCCAGCTATCGCGATTACGCGGTGGATGGCGATGGTGATGGCAAGCGCGACCTGTTCAACAATCTCGACGATGTGTTCTCGTCGGTCGCCAATTACTTCATCGGCAAGGGTGGCTGGCAACCTGGCGGCCCGGTGATGCAGCGCGCGGTGCGTGATGCCGGTGCAGCCGACTTCAACGCCGCCAAGATTGAGCTGGACCAAACCTTGGTCTCGCTGGCCAAGTTGGGCTATCGCCCGGCCAATCAGGCGTTGTCGCCGAAAAATACTGCCGCCCCGGCAACGCTGATCACCTTGGACGGTGCCAACGGCCCGGAATACTGGATCATCTACAACAACTTCAAGGCGATCACCAAGTACAACACCTCGCGGCTGTATGCCACGGCGGTGTATCAGCTTGCTCAGGCCATTGCCGGGCGCGACCCGGATCCCACTTGATGACAGGCCGGCGCCTGATTGTCGCGTTGCTGCCGCTTGCCTTGGCGGCTTGCGCCACCACCGGCACCGCATCGAAGGACGCAGTCCCGACCGCCGACCACAGGGTGCTGTCCAAGCCTGCGGCTGCCCACACGCCGAAGCCGAAAAAATCACCCTATGCCCCGGCGACTGAAGATCTGTCCACGCGTGGGAATTACGTAGCTGGCGGTCTTTACCGGCCGGGCGTGGCGGATACCGTGCCGGACGAGATTCCCGACGTCGATGCGATCCCGGAACCCGAGGTGCGCAACGAACCCCGGTCGCGGGGTGGCAACCGCGACTACAGCGTGCTCGGCAAGCGCTACAAGGTGATGGGTGCGTCCGATGGCTATCGCGAAAGTGGCCAGGCGTCGTACTACGGCAAGAAGTTCCATGGCCGCCTTACCTCCTCTCAGGAGGTGTATGACATGTACGCCTTCACCGCAGCGCACAAAACGTTGCCACTGCCCAGTTACGCGCGGGTCACCAATCTCGACAATGGCAAGTCGATCGTGGTCCGCGTCAATGACCGCGGCCCGTTCCACGCTGGTCGTGTGATCGATTTGAGTTATGCCGCCGCGGTGAAGCTGGGTTACCGCGACCGGGGCACCGCACGGGTCGAGGTCCGCGCGCTGACGCCAGAGGATGAGAATGCGACCCTTGCCGTGCAGCAATCACCTGCAGAAGCCAGCGCAATGGACCGGCTGGTAGACCGCCTGCCGGAAGCATTGGCAGATGCAGGCCAGGTTGCGGCCGCGCCGTTAAAGCCTGCCGAAGCCGGTGCGGGCAACCAGCACTATCGCTTCGACATGCGCCAGGACGGGCGGGTGATGCAGGCGGACGAATTCGATGCGTGGATGAAGTCGCGCCGGGTGCGGGTCGCCACCGGCAAGCCGGGCACCCCTGATCCGGTGCCGGCGGCCATTGCCACACCGTTGCCAGCGGAACACGCCAGGCAGGCGCTCGCGGCCGCACCACCATCGCCGATCACCGCCGCCGCCTTGGTGGCGGCCACTGCACCTGCCAGCGCAGGCATTGGCGACAACGTGGTGTTGCAGGTCGCCAGTTTTTCAAATGACCAGAACGCCAGGCACGCGCTTGCGCTGATTCAGGGCGCCGCGATCGGCAACGCGCAGCTATTTGACGCGGACGTGAATGGAAAAAAGATCTGGCGCTTGCGGATTGGTCCGGTTGCCGCCGCCACTGCGCCGGAACTTGCGGCGCGGGTGGTAGGTCTAGGCTTTGGACAGCCTCAACGTGTCCGCGATTGAACCTGCTGCGCTCGCCGGACTCGGGCGCGCTCGGTGCTCGGAATCCTCATGTGCCAGCACGTACACTCCGGTTCCTGCGCTGCGTGCGGCGTCAAATCCTCATCGCTCGCAACGGTTGTGAGACGGAGCGCTAAACCTCCCGGCGTGCGCCGCTTACAATCCTTACCTTGATTCTTATCGATTTGCGCCGTGTGTATCCCGGCCTTCAGGAGTGCTGTTGATGCGTTCGCGCTTGTTGCTTGTCGTTGCCCTGGCTACTGCCAGCCTTGCATTCGCCCAGACCCCCGCACCTTCGCCGGTCCCGAAGCCCGCTGCGCTCAGCGACAACCTGGCTATCCCGGATGCGCCTGCACCGGCGACATCGAAGGCTTGGATCCTGATGGATTACGCCACCGGTCAGATTCTTGCGGGCGAAAACTACGACACCCCGCTTGAGCCGGCCAGCATCACCAAGGTCATGACCAGCTATGTCATTGCCGCCGAAATGGCGGCTGGCAAAATCAAGCGCACCGATCAGGTAATGATGAGTGAGCACGCCTGGCGCACGGGCGGCGCTGGTACCGAGGGCAGCTACAGCGGCTTCCCGGTCAACAAGACCGCGCCATTGATCGATATGGAAAAAGGCATGGTGGTGCAGTCCGGCAACGATGCCGCGATCGCCTTGGCCGAACACGTTGCAGGAAGTGAAGCGGCGTTTGGCCAGCTGATGAACGCCTATGCCAAGCGCATCGGCATGAAGCAGTCGCACTTCGTCAATCCGCACGGCCTGCCAGCCGAAGGTCACGTCACCACCGCCCATGACCTGGCGCGGCTGGGCCAGGCGCTGATCCGCGACTTCCCCGAGGCATACAGCTACAACAAGATCAAGGAACTCACGGTGGGTCCGATCACCCAGCCCAACCGCAACCTGCTGTTGTGGCGCGACCCGTCGGTTGACGGCATCAAGACCGGGCATACCGCCGCTGCCGGGTACTGTTTGATGGCCTCGGCCAAGCGCGAGCAACAGCGCTTGATCAGCGTGGTGATGGGCGACACCAGCGAGAACCAGCGCGCGGTGGATTCGCAGGCGCTGCTCAACTGGGGCTTCCGCTTCTACGAGTCGCACGTGCTGTACACCGCCAACAAATCGCTGGCGACGCCCAAGGTATGGAAGGGCGCGGGCAACACTGTCAAGGTCGGCGTGGCCAATCCACTCCTGGTCAGTACCCCGCGTGGCAAGTACGACCACCTGAAGGCGACCATGGATTTGCCGAAGTCGCTGGTCGCGCCCGTCACCAAGGGCCAGAAACTGGGCATGGTGAAGGTCATGCTGGAAGGCAAGCTGGTCGCCCAGTCGCCGCTGGTGGCACTTGAAGCGGTAGAGGAGGGCGGCTTTTTCAAGCGCCTGTGGCATGAATTGCTGATGTGGTGGCAATCGGTCTGAAGCATGCCGTCGGTGAATTGAAGCGCGGGAGATAACCCCCATAATTGCGCTATGGACATTCAATCCGACGATTCCAGCACTCCTGACGAAAGCCGCGGCTTCCAGTTTCCCGGCACCTTCGAGCTTTCCGCGATGGGCTTGGCCGACACCCATCTGGAGCGCGAGCTTCCGCAGGTGTTGATGGCGGCCGGCATTGATGTGGTGAGTGAAAAAATCAATTGGAAGCATTCCTCCACGGGCAAGTTTGTCTCGGTGCGCATTGCGTTCCGGGCCGCCAGCCGCGAAGACTACGACCGTGCGCACCTGGCCCTGCGTGAACACCCCGACGTGAAGTGGACAATCTGAGCCGCGCCATCGTTCGCGACCTCGGCCGGCAACCCTACGAGCCGGTGTGGCGCGCAATGCAGCGATTCACCGATGCGCGCGATGCTGACACGCCAGACGAACTCTGGCTGGTTGAGCACGACCCGGTATTCACCCTGGGCCAGGCCGGCAAGCCGGAGCACGTGCTGATGCCGGGCGATATTCCTGTCATCCATGTGGATCGAGGCGGCCAGGTGACGTATCACGGCCCCGGCCAGTTAGTCGTCTATCCGTTGCTGGACCTGCGCCGGCTGAAGATTGGCGTGCGCGACTACGTGTGCAAGATCGAGCAGGCAATCATCGATACCCTGGCCGACTGGAACATAGAGGCCGTGCGCCGCAACGGTGCGCCCGGCGTGTATGTTGGTGGCGCAAAAATCGCCGCGCTCGGCATCCGCGTGCGCCGCGGCTGCAGCTTCCATGGCCTGGCTTTCAATATCGCGATGAGCACCGAGCCCTTCCTGCGCATCAATCCCTGCGGCTATGAAGGCCTGCAAGTGGTGGCGATGGCGGATCTGGGGGGGCCGTCATCGCTGGAGGCAGTCAAGCCGGTGTTGGTCCAGCACCTGGCAAAGCAAGTCGGATTGGACTTGAACACAGAGCCCGACTTGCCGCCACAGCTGACAGCAGCCTGAGCACTGATTCGAATTGGAATTTCTGCGCGATAATGCCCGGATGACCAGTTCCCTACGCAGCATCCCGCTTGCCGTTATCAGTGACGCTGTCATCGCCGACACGCCTGCTTCCCTTGAACCCGGTGCGCGCCAGGTGGCCGGCGACAAGATCGGTCGTTCGCCGGTTGAATTCGTCCAAGTGCCAGTACTGCGCAAGCCATCATGGATCCGGGTGCGAATTCCGTCAGGTAATGCCGTCGCCACGCTCAAAGCCAAGCTGCGCAAGAACCGCTTGGTGACCGTTTGTGAGGACGCCAGCTGTCCCAACATCCATGAGTGTTTCAGTCACGGCACCGCGACCTTCATGATCCTTGGCGATGTCTGCACGCGGCGTTGCAGCTTTTGCGATGTCGCCCATGGCCGGCCAAAACCTGCCGACGCCGACGAGCCACAGAGGCTGGCGCGCACCGTTGCCGACATGGGGCTGAAGTACGTAGTGATCACCAGCGTGGATCGCGATGACCTGCGCGATGGCGGTGCCCAGCACTTCGTTGATTGCATCCGTGAAACCCGCGCGGCCGCGTCTGGCATCCGCATCGAAATCCTGACGCCCGACTTTCGTGGCAAGGGCCGCATGGAACGCGCGCTGGAAATCCTGGCGGTATCGCCGCCGGATGTGTTCAACCACAACATCGAAACCGTGCCGGATCTTTACCGCAACGTGCGTCCGGGTGCGGACTACCAGTGGTCATTGACCCTGCTGCAGAAGTTCAAGGCGCAGCATCCCGGCACCCCGACCAAGTCCGGGATCATGCTGGGTCTGGGCGAAACCATGGAGCAGGTGCAGGCGACCCTGCGCGACCTGCGCGCGCATGACGTGGAAATGATCACCATCGGCCAGTACCTGCAGCCAAGTCCGCACCACCATCCGGTCCTGCGCTACTGGACGCCCGATGAATTCAAGGAACTGGAAGACTTCGGCATGGCGCTGGGCTTCTCGCACGTGGCCTCTGGTCCGATGGTGCGCAGCTCATACCACGCTGACCAGCAGGCAGCCGGAGTCGTCTGATCGCTCTCCATCTCTACCCGACCAATGTGCGGCTGCGAGAGCATCGGGTAGCGTGCGGTGCGGCATTTCGAGCCGCGCTGCGCGCTACCCGATGCTAGGCGCAGCCTAGCCAGCCGCACTGCATCCGTTCACATCCCTTCGCACGAGGGCGCTAGAGTGAATCCCAGCGCGGTGACGCCACGTACACACAAGAACTTCCGGCACTGTCGCGCAGTCCCACCTTGACCCATCCTGACCAAACGGCTCCCCCACGCCGCGGACACTACATGAAGCCTACTCGCACACTGCTTGCCTTCTCCCTCGGTTTGGCCCTGGTCGCGCCACTCGCCTTGCTGGCGCGCAGCGACACTGGCGCGATGCTGGCCGCCCCCACTGCGGACCAGAACACCACCTCGCGTCTGGTCTACGGACTGCTGTCGGACAGCCGTTACGCCTATCGCCCGCGCGCGCTGGACGATGCGCTGTCGCAGGACATCCTCAAGCGTTACCTGGAGTCGCTGGATGGCGGCAAGGTGTTCTTCACCGCGCAGGACATCGCCGGGTTCGAGCGCTACAAGACCACACTGGACGATGCGATCAAGAGCGGCAATGTGGCGCCGGCCTGGGCGGTGTTTGCGGTGTACCGCCAACGCGTAAACGAGCGCATCACCCAAGCCCGCAGCCTGCTCAAGGGCAACTTCGACTTCTCGACGGACGAGCAGTACCAATACGATCGTGAAGATGCGCCGTGGGCGGCCAGTAGCGACGTGCTGGACACCCTTTGGCGGCAGTCGGTGAAAAATGACTGGCTGCGCCTGAAGCTGGCGGGCAAGAAGCCAGAGGAGATCCGCAAGACGCTCGACAAGCGCTACGCCAACGTGCTCGACAGCGTGTCAGAGATCAAGGGCGATGACGTGTTCCAGAGCTTCATCAATGCCTATGCCAGCGCGATCGACCCGCATACCGACTATCTCAATCCGCGCAGCGCGGAAAACTTCAACCTGACCATGTCCAATTCGCTCGAAGGCATCGGCGCAGTCCTGCAGAAGCAGGACGACGTGGTGCTGATCCGCGAGATCGTGCCCGGTGGACCGGCCTCACGCAGCAGGCTAAAGCCCGGCGACCGCATCACTGCGGTGGGCCAAGGTACGTCGGGTGAGATGAAGGACATCGTGGGCTGGCGCATCGACGACGCAGTGCAATTGATTCGCGGCGCCGCGAACAGCCAGGTGCGTCTGGACGTCATCGCGGCCGAGGCGCCGCTTGACGCGAAGCCGGAACGGTTGGTGATCACCCGCGCCAAGGTGCGGCTTGAAGATCAGGCGGCAAAGGCCGAAACGATTACCGTACCGGCCAGCGAAGGCCAGCCGGTTCGCCGGATTGGCGTCATCAAGTTGCCTGGTTTCTATCAGGACTTCGAAGCGCGCCGCGGTGGTGACCAGAACTATGCATCGGCCACCCGTGACATCACCCGCCTGTTGGCGCAGTTCCGTGCGCAAAAAATGGATGGCGTGGTATTGGACCTCCGCAACAACGGCGGCGGTTCGCTGAGCGAGGCGATCGAACTGACCGGTTTGTTCATTGACCAAGGCCCCGTGGTACAGGTGCGTGAATCCAGTGGCCGGGTCAGCGTCGAGGACGACAGCAAGGCGGGCGTTGCCTGGACCGGTCCGCTTGCGGTGTTGGTCAATCGTGGATCGGCATCGGCGTCGGAGATCGTGGCAGGCGCGATCCAGGACTATGGTCGCGGCTTGATCATTGGCGAGACCACCTTCGGCAAGGGCACCGTACAAAATCTGGTGGACCTTGACCGCTGGCCGGCCAACGAGAAGCCGCGCTTCGGCCAGGTCAAGCTGACGATTGCACAGTTCTTCCGCCCGGGTGGTAGCAGCACGCAGAACAAGGGCGTGGTGCCAGATGTCGATTTCCCGACCAGCGTGGATGCCAGCGAATACGGCGAGAGCAAGTACGACAACGCGCTTCCGTGGACACGTATCGCCGGGGCGCCGCACGTGCAATACGGCAATTTCAAGTCCCTGCTGGGCAAGTTGGACGCGCGCCATGACGCGCGTGTGGCCAAGGACATCGAGTTCCAGTGGATCTCCGAAGATGTGGCCACGTTCCGCGAACAGCAGGCGAAGTTGTCGGTCTCGCTCAATGAGGCTGTGCGCCGCACCGAGCGTGATGAGTTCGATGCCAAGCGCAAGGTGCGTGCGGAAAAGCGCGTGGCACTGGGTATCGAATTGGACCCGCTGTTGCAACCGCGCTCCGATGATGGCCTGCAGGACAGCGAGCGCAACGTGGTGCAGGACGCCGCGCGCGACGTGGCAGCCAAGAAGCGTACTGATCCCCTGCTGCGTGAATCCGCTGCGATCCTGGGTGATGCGATCGGCCTGCTTGGTGCAGATGCCAAACTGTCGGCGCAGGTGTTGCCGGAATCCCGCAGCGCCGGTCACTGGGTGGATTGAACTAACGCCGCAAGCCGCAGGTATGTGTTTCAAGGCGGGCGCCATCACGGCGCCCGTCGTGTTTTCCGGGGAACTGGTCCTTAGAAGATTGTGGCTCCGGGCTTGAATGGACATCGACAACGAAACGCAACGCACGGGGACATGCGCGATGCAGGGCACGGACAACACTGCAGGCATCGCGAGTTCGCGCGTGGCACTTGCGCTCGCGCTGGTGTACCTGGTCTGGGGGTCAACCTATCTGGCAATCCGCTTTGCACTGGAAGGCGGATTTCCGCCGTTCCTGCTGGGCGGGATTCGCTTCACCATTGCCGGCGTGCTGATGTTCGCCGTGCTGCGTTGGCGTGGTTTTCCGGTGCCCACCCGCGCGCAATGGGGCAATGCGGCGGTGGTGGGCGTGCTGCTGCTGTTGCTGGGAAACGGGATGGTGAACCTTGCCGAGAAGACCGTGCCGTCGGGCATCGCGGCGGTTGCGGTGGCATCAGCGCCACTGTGGATGGGCGTGTTTTCGGCGATGCGCGGGGAACGGCCAAGCCGGCTTGAGTGGGTCGGTCTTGGCATCGGTTTCCTGGGCGTGCTCTGGCTCAATTCCGGCAGCAGCCTCACCAGCGCGCCCTGGGGACTGGTTGCACTGCTGGTGGCGTCGGTTTCTTGGGCGTTTGGCTCGATCTGGAGCCGTGGGCGCGACCTGCCTTCGCCATTCATGGGCGCTGCGGCGCAGATGATCTGTGGTGGATTGGTGATGTGCGTGGTCGGCGTACTGCTGGGAGAACGAATCCACAGCATGCCCACCTCGGCAGGCCTGGCCGCGTTCGCCTATCTGATCGTGTTCGGTTCACTCATCGGTTTCACGGCTTACATCTGGCTGTTGCACCATGTGCGCCCGGCGTTGGCCAGCAGTTATGCCTACGTCAATCCGGCCATCGCCGTCGCACTGGGTGCGTGGCTTGCCGGCGAGCGTTTCGGCATGCATGAGCTTGTCGCGATGGGCGTGATCCTGCTTGGCGTGGTGGCGATCACGCTGGCGAAATCCTTTCGGCACAAGCCACGCCCACCGACACCTCCGCTGTCGACCGCGAAGGTGCCGACGTGACCGCACCTGAGCGACTGGACCGGCGCGGGCTGTGGGTGGCGGTGGGTTCATTCGTGCTGTGGGGCGTGATGCCGCTCTACTGGCACATGCTCAAGTCGGTGCCGTCGATGCAGATCATCGCCCACCGCATCGTCTGGAGCACTCTGCTGGTGGCAGGCTGGCTGACCTGGAAATACGGTCGCGGCTGGTTGCGTGAAACCCTGTTGCATCCGCGTGCGTGGTGGATGCTGGCGCTGAGTGGGGGGCTGATTGCGTTCAACTGGGGCATGTACATCTGGGCGGTGAATGCCGGCCACGTGGTTGAGACCAGCCTGGGCTATTTCATCAACCCGCTATTCAACGTGGTGCTGGGCGTGGCGCTGCTGCATGAGCGCTTGAACCGCGTGCAATGGCTGTCCGTCGCGATCGCGACAGGTGGCGTGCTGTGGCTGACCTTCAACTACGGCAGCTTTCCGTGGATA
>Ga0136639_10000822_pt1 | contig 10708 bp, 13 predicted proteins | sample AntDrymUQ8592106_2_FD_113739 | JGI IMG/M metagenome (GOLD analysis project Ga0136639, IMG submission 113739) | Polar desert sand microbial communities from Dry Valleys, Antarctica - metaG UQ859 (21.06) | ecosystem: Environmental > Terrestrial > Soil > Desert | place: Antarctica: Dry Valley...
GGGACCATGTCCGTGGCGGCCGTCCCCTTTTCGTGCGTCTTGAGCCCATTCGCAGCGCGCTCCTCCGGATTGTTCGAGGATGGACTCCACCACCACCACCGCACGTACTGATCCCGATGCAACAAACACCAAAGCGGCGAAGACCAGTCCGGCCACCGCCCGCCGCCGCGACATGCGATGGACAGGCTGGTCGCCGGTGCTGTCATGCAACGCCGAGAGGTTGAGCGCTACCCCGCCCGCGATCACGATACCCATAAGCAGCAGCGAAGCGCCGTCGATATCAGGGGAGGCTGGCAAGCCCTTCCTGTCTGCGCAGTACCCGAAAACGCCTGCTCGACGCTAGGCCCCGAGGGTGAGCTGACGCCGCGCTGACGCCTGCGATCTATCGTGCACCCATGCGCCTACCCACCCCTCCCGAGCGCCGAGTCCTGCTGCTCCAGCGCGCCGCCGTCTGTCTGTTTGGGCCCGCCGGCTCCGTCCCATACCTGCACACCCACTCTCCCGATCTTGGGACCACTCCCGCCGCGGCCGCGTGGATCGGGGGAGAGGTGGGGCGCGTGGCGGGCAAGCAGCTACGGGCTCTGGCGCTGTCAAGCGGCTCGTAATACCGTCTTTCAAAAGACTATGGCGCTTGGTGGCGCGATGACGGTGCGCGAGAGGGCGCCCGTGCGGCGGCTCCCCAGCGACCCGGCGCTGACCGCAGCTAAGCTTGGGAGCATGTCGCTATCCACATCTCATTTCAGAGGATAAATCTCCGCGGTTTCGCCCGCCATCAGGCGTTCTGCCATTAAAATTCCGGGTGAAGTAATCCTCGCCCCTCCCGCGTCGACGTCGGCGGCCAGACCCAACCCTTCCAGCACGAAGAGTTGGACCAGCACGTCCTGGACAAGGGCCTTGAGGTCAACAGCGATGGCGCCTACATCCACACGCGCCGCCGGTGAGCCGTTGGCGGCGTGATTGAGCGCTAGCAGCGCCGCACCGCGGAGGATGCGACGTTCAGCAACGTCGATGGAACGAAGTGATGTGTCGGGCATTATTTGCTATTGTGAAGGGTGCTCGACTGTCCGGCCACGATGACGCTTCCCGCAACCCAAGTCTCATGCCCACCCGCAGCACTGCGCCTGCTGACGCGCCCCCTTTGACAACTGGACCGCGAAAGATCGTAGGGATGTTTGTGAAGGAGAGCGCCTACACGGACGTAGCCTGCGACGACGGTTCGCTCTGGAGGTGGCGCAAGGTGCAGGGGTGGCGGCTGCTCGCGGTCGTGCCCGGCAGCGCCGCGCACCATACCGTCGAACAGGAAGCGACCCTTCATGGGTATCCTGTTCAGCCAAGCGAATAGCGACGAATGACAGCGCGATGACGCCCAAGCGGTAGAGTGTCCGATGCCCCTCCCCACCGCCCCCGAGCGCCGCGTGCTGCTCCTGCAGCGCGCCGCCGTCTGCATCTTCGGACCCCGCGGCTCTGTGACGTACCTACACACCTACGACGCCGCCCTCGGCACCACGCCGGCCGCGGCCGCGATGATCGGGGGGAGGCTCGCACGCCGGGCCGGAGAGCAACTCCGCGCGATGGCGCTGTCAAAAGATTTCTAACGCGTTTCTGTCAAAAGATTTACAAGTCCGGTGTACGGAACTTCCCGGTCACGGCAAGAAGACTTCTCCGTCACGGCAGGCTTCGACGCGTCGGCGCTCGCCGCGTTTCTGCGAGCGTCATCACCGGCCTTCGGTGGGCGGACGCCCACGACGTTAATGCACACCGCAGATGGCCGTGCACAGGGCCGAGGCTCATCGGACAACTACCGTCGGCGGCGTACGCGTAACCTCACCCTGCGGTGTTGCCTTCCGTCGCGAGGACCGGCGCCGAAGGGTGGCGTGGAATCGGTCGCCAGCGAGTCGCCGTCGTCAAGACGTTCGAGTAGTCGCCGAAGTTGGGCTGCCAAGCGTTCGTGCTCTGCGGCGCGTTCGACCAACAGTCGCCGACGCTCTCTTTTGTCGATGCGTGTCATGGGACATATCGTAACGACGGGCCGTCATCAGGTCGTCATTCCAGCGCGGCGACCGCGCTGCGGCCATGGCGTTGGCGCGAGCGATTGCGGACGGCGACGAGCTCAACGTCAATCCGCCGGCGCGTCTTCTGCTTGCAAGGGCGCTGGGCGCAGAGCGCCTGACCATTGCATGAACACGTGCCACGTGAACGCTTCGAGCACGTCAACGGAAACACCAGTAGCACACCGCCGATAAGACCGTGGACGACGATGAATGCCGGGGTGGCCGGCCTCCACGTCATGCAGTGCAGGACGCGCGCACGAGAGCGTCTGGAGTGTTCCCTGCTGGCGCGCCTTTCAAGCGTGCGCTTCCGGTCGAAAGCCAACCGCCCACGTACGCCCGCCCGCATCATCACGTCGTCTATGAGGCGTCGGGATTGCTCCCGTGCGAAACCATGAACATCGCGGCGTGGCAGTCGCCGACGAAGCGCCGCACAACGCGCCGCACGCCGCGTGCGGATGGGTGGAGGTCGTCAGCACACGCATCCACATCCGTCATCCCGCTGCCGAAGGGTTATTCGGACGTTACGCTCACCACGTGGGCCAGCGCGGCCGCGGCATCAACAGTCTCGGGGTAACAGAGTCCGCGATACGTGCACCACGCGCACTGCCGCGTCTTGGCCGTCATGGGAAAGGCGTCGAGGCCCAACGGGCGCCCCGTATCTTGGTCGGCGAGCAGCGCCCGCAGCTCGCCCACATGCTGCTGGAGTCGCTCGTTGGCATCTGTCAAATCTTCCGGCGTAATCGTGAACACGTCAACCGCCTCCGAAGGAGTCTCACTCAGCGAGACGATCACGCCCAAGCAACCCGCTGGAATGTCGAGGGCCAACACGGATCGCGCGACGAGGGCATACGTCATGATCTGATCAACAACGCCGTCGGCACTCCCGGTCTTGAAGTCGACGATATGCCACGCGGCGTCTGCCCTAGGGCGCACGATCAGGTCCGCGCTGCCGAAACACGTCGTCTCTCCGGCCGGCGACGCAATCAACATGGACGCAAAGGGATCCATCAGGATGACGTCGTCCGGCGCGGCGGCGCGCACCCAGTCCCAGACTGTTTCGCATGCGAGCAATCCGTGCAACGCGCGATCCAAGGTCAGTGCCGCTCGGTCAAGTGCTGCGCGGCTCGGGCCATTGCCATAAAGCGCTTCCAGAAACACGGGCACCTGTGTTGGCGCGTTGAGAAACGCGGCACGGCGCGTGCGAGAGTTGCGCCACCGTGCGTTGAGCGTCGCAGCGGCCCGCGCCCGAAGCGCGGCGAAGGGAGGGAGGGGCCGCCCATCACAGAGGGCCTCGACACACTGGGTCGCAGCATCGTGCACCGCGATGCCAACTGCGGCGGGAAGCGGCACGGCCTTCTTAAGGCGGTACGCGCGCCATGCGTCGCTCTGTGCCGGCGCACGCCAGCCTTGGTGCGCCGTGAACACGGCGTGATAGTGCGCGCGCGCGCACTGGCGCCGACGGCGCTCCTGCGATTCGGAGTAGGAGATCGCCGGGAATGGGGTGTCCCATGGCTTCTGTGGTCGCGGCGGCATGCAAAGCGCTCCATGAGGGGTTCACCCATGGAGACGGCCGCGCGGCACCGCCCCGCGAGCGGCGACCTCGCGCGACCTCGAGGCCGCTCACGACTAGGACGCGTCTGGCCCTGCAGTGCGGCACCGCCGTGTCGCGCCCCGTCTCGACGCCACCTTACCGCGTCACACCGACTGGCCGTCGGTAGTGCACCGTCAGTGCTTCACCGGGGGTATCGACCTCCACCTGCACTAAGAAGCAGCGCAGCAACCGCTTCCGCTCTTCCATCGATGCCTGTGCAAAGAGCCTATCGAAATGGCGCGCCTGATGCTGCAGCGCGGAGATCGTCGGTGTAGTGCCTGCGCCGACGTCGACGTGCTCCAACGCCGCTGTCAGTCGCGCCATGTCGTGGTTGGCCACTTCGAGCCGCGCGCGTGCCTGTAGTGCGGCCTCGCCACCGAGGCCGGCGAGGTCGAGCAATCGGGTGACCTCCTGCTTCGCGGCCTCGCGTTGGCTGAGGAGCGTTCGGCGGCGCGCGCCGACGCGTGCGCCGTGACCGGACCGTTCATCGTCCTCCTCGGCGATGGCCTGCCGGACCTCTGGGGCGTCGGCCATCGACGACACCGCGGCGATGAGCGCCGGCTCCACCACATCCGCCCGGACGCGTGCGATGCACGCCGCACACTGGGGCCGCCCCGGAACGCGACCGGTGCGGTAGTAGGTCACCACGCCGTGAGGGGTGGAGAGGCGTTCCCCCCAGTATCGGGCACGGCAGGCGGCGCAGACGAGGAGCCCGGTCAGCACATAGGGCGTGTTCACGGCACGCGGGCGCGCCGCGTTTTCCCGGAGTCGCATCCGCACCCCCTGCCACGTCACTCGGTCGATCAGGGCCTCCCAGCGTGCCGGATACTCCGTGCCGGCGGCGTCCAGCTGGATCCCGAGATATGCCTCGTTACTCAGCACCCGGCTCACGGTGCTCGGGTACCATGCCTTGCCGTGAGGCTGACCGTGGCGAGTGATGTACGGGCGCGCGCTAGTCGCGTTCATCCGCGCGCAGATGTCGGCGAGCGAGACGATGGAGCCGCCCTCGCCCGCTGCCGCCCACTGGTAGATCTGGCGGACGTGGACCGCGTCGGCGTTTGGCTTGAGTAGCGTGTGCACGTCGGGATCCGCGTAGCCGTTCCGCTTCCCCACCGTCAGCGGTTCAAGCCATTCGATGGAGGTCGCAGAGACGCGTGCCGCCCACCGGTCGTACCCGAATGGGGGGAAGCTCCCCTGCCACAAGCCGTGTTCGCGTAGGTCGCGCTTGCCGCGCGCGACGCTGCGGGACTTGTCCTCGCTCGACGCGGTGTCCTTTTCGGAGTACAGCGCGAACTTGAGGACCTTGAGCAACCGATCCTCGTCCGTGCACGCGAAATCGCCTTCGGTGATGCTCCAGAGCCGCCAGCCCATCCGGTGGAAACGGTACACCCAGTGAAAGGCCTCCATCGGCCCGTCGGGAAACCGTCCGAGGCGCGACAGCGCCCAGACCGTGATGATACCAGGCCGGTCCGGCGGCTGCGGGTGCGCGGCGCAAAACTCCAGCAACGCTATCGATGCGGGGCGCTCGTCCAGCGCGGTCTTAAAGCCGCTGTAGCCATCATCGACATACGTGCCGCGCGTCGGTGCCGTGCACGCGGGGAGCGTGGCAGTGTGTGGCAGCTTGCCCTGCGTCGTCCAAAAGGCTGCCACGTCGCGGACCTGCTGCGGGCAGGAGCGATCTTGCTCGTCGGTGGACGCACGGCAGTAGGCCAGCAACGTGTCGCCGGGCACGAGCCACGGCGCGTCCTGCAGCGCGGTGAACGCGGCCGGCACGCGGGTGGCGCCCGACACCGCGTGGGAGGCACCTGCGGCGTCCGGTCGGCGTCCTCGGTCGGATGACGCGCGTGAGGCGCTCATCCGGCGCGCCCGCGAACCAGCGCCCGTTGTGCGGCACGTTCAGTCAACGCCATGGGACGAGCTCCCGTGCTGGCCCCTGTGTTTCCGCCTTGCGCGCTCCTCGCCCACGGGCAGCCGCATGCTCCTTCCGTTTGAAGCGGAAGCAGCAGTCCGGCGGACCGACCACATGTCGGAATGAGCACAGCAAGGGCACGTCGCACGAGTTAGTCGCGTGGGTGGTGAAGGGGTTGGGTGGCAGCGAGCGGAGGCGTCGGTCGCATGGAGGATCCGCGCGACCGCGTGGGGCATGGTCCGGGCAGGAGCCCGGGAAGGTTGGCACTCAAGGTCTGGGCGCGGCGCAACAGGATGTCCACCGCCACGCGCGCGTAGACCGTCAGGTCCGCCCGCACGTCATCGGCGTCGGACACGAGCCGCAGCGCATAAACACCGCCGACCTTCGGGCGAGCCGACGACGCCTTCGGGGTCTCCAAGGTCGACGCGGTGGAGAATCCGGTTGACGCAGACGCGGTCGAGCGAGTGCCACGCGAATTCCCAGCCTTGCGGGGCGGCGGCGACGTCCGCCTCGGGGTCGGTCGTTGCCGTGCCGCGTGAATGCGTGCGCGTCGTTTACGAACAGGCGCCGCCATACGTTTCTCCCCCCGAGGCCAATCGTCCGCCAGTGGAGTACCGGCGGCGACCTCAGTTCAGACGGTCGCACAGCGGAGCCTACCGTATGGCGACCCAGCCGCCCACCATGCGATGCCGCGCCCCTGCCTACGGGGTGGCTGCCGACCGATGGGAGCGACTGCGCGGTCCTCCAACCGGTCCTCCAACCGGCCCTCCAACCGGCCCTCCAACCGGCCGTCGGAGTGCCGCGGGGAAGCGGGGTAGCCAGAATCGACGTTGCCGGCGAAAGGGCGTAGCGGACTCCCACTCCAGCACCAACACGGTCTTGGCCGCCACGAGGCGCTCCAGACGGAACTCCGCCACCTGATAGCTGGCGCCGATGCGCTGAGCCACCTCGCTCACGCTGCGCCACCCGGCGATGCGTTGCGGCAGCGCCGGGTGGGCGCCCAGTACCTCGGTCAAAGGGCGAGCCCGCCACTGAGCGAGCTCCGCGTCGCTGACGCGTGCCGCGACGCCTCGGAGCCACGGACCCTCCGCCCGGGGAATCCGCCCCTGCCGCAGCGCGTCCGTGACCGCCTTGGGATGCCGCCCAAGCCGTGTCGCCAGCTCAGTGATGGAGTAAAGACCGGCCGGCAACACCCGCAGTGGCACGCGTCGAGTGAACCAAGCTACGGTCGACGCATACGGGGGGCCGTGGACCAGGGCTTTCTTGCGTTCGGAATGAGTACTTGACGTTTGTGGCGCCTCTGCGAGCCGTCGAGTTGTCGTTCCCTGTCGTCCCATGCTGTTCTCTCCCGTGGTCGATGCGCGTCATACTGCATCGAGGACGAGAGGGCGGCACCGCGTCGTCGGCCTCGCACGAATGCGCACAATCGTCGCGGGTCAGCCCCCATAGCGCGAGCTTCATCGTAAGCCCATGGATCAGTGTCGCACCTCTAGTCAACCGTGCCACCTTCCGTTCGAGCACCAGTTCCGTCGTCGTCGTCGTCGACCGTGCAGCATCTGACCGTGCACGCTTAAAATCGTTAATCAAAATCGCGCCTTCGTGCGCCATCCGTTTGGTGTTTCGCGCTCGCCATACATGCTATGCGTCGCGCGGGCGCTACAGATGTCGAGATCAGACTGTCCCGGTCCGAGCACGAACACTGACGAGCATTCCATCGAGACATCGGTCACACTGAGCACGAACGGCTGCTCAAACAAGGTGCGCCAATCTCAATCGCGAGGTCGCGCGCACATTCTACTCGCTGTCGAAGGCCGATTACGTAAGGGAACACTTTGTCAGGGTATGGCGAACTTTGGCATTCGTGAAGACTATTCCTGCGGCACAATGCGCTGCGAGAAGTTGCGCCGCTCTCGCAGCGTATCCAGACGTGGACTCACATCCCCACCAAACTTTGGGCAAATTATTGCGAAAGTCCGCCCGTGGCACAGTCCGTCCGATATCAGTGGCGCGTGCGCGTCGCGAGCGAGAGCTCCCACGGGCAGGAGACCCTCGCGAGTATTCGCGAGTATTCATTCGAATGCGATTCGGTACCGGTAGTCTGTTTGTCGCCCCGCGGCTCCGCGGCGCACGGTTTGTGTATCGTGCTCGTACGCAACGCGACCTATTAATCGCCGAGGTTCCCGTTGAGACGGTGCGACGGTTGCGTAGGCAGTTTCGGGCCGATCCAGACCGGGGCTTTCAGGTCTTGTCCGCCACACCGCTCAGCGTGGCCGTCTCCCCTCAGCCGCTCAATTCAGACTGGAGTAGCAAGTCACTTCGCGACGTCACCGCCCACATTGGTGCATCTGTTGTATGGCCGCAGACGCGAGGCGTCGGCGTTCGGATCGCCGTTATCGATTCGGGAATCTCGCAAAGCTTGAAAGAGATTCCTCGGGTGAAACGGTCACGCCAGTCGCGCAGCTTCATCAATACGCTCAAACCAACCGACGCCGATCCGTGGCACGACAACAGCGGACACGGATCGATGGTCGCCGCCATCGCTGCTGGAACATCCAGTTTCGGGGGCCGATACGACGGTGTCGCCCCCGACGCTACGCTGATCTCCTGCAAAACTCGCGTCGACGCGGTAGACGTTTACCTCGCGTTTGATCGCCTCGCGGCCCTTCTAAAAGATCGGCGGACAGTCAGCCATCTGGTCATTCTGTGCGCATTCGCCCTTGATGGCCCGCCGTCCCCGTCCGACACCGCTATTGCCCAGTTAGTCGAGCTCGTGAAGCTCGCTGCGGACCGGGGTGCCCTCATCGTCTTCGCTGCGGGCAATAGCCACCCGCCGAAGGGGTGGAATGACTCACGCGGCACTGTCGCGGGTACCTCTATATGGGGACCCAGCGCGATGGAGGACGTGCTCTGCCTCGGCTCGGTGAGCGAATTGGAAGACATGAGCCCAGATCCAGCCGCACCAAACGCCCCATGTCATCATTGCAGCAGCCGCGGACCAGGGGTACTTGGGTTATCGTTCCATAAACCCGATTGTGTAGCTCCAACGTATGGAGAGACGGTTTGGGGAAATGGCTATGTGGCGATGCGATGGTGGGGGACGAGCGGAGCCGCCGCTCAGGCAGCGGGCGTTGCAGCGCTGATCTGGGCGCGATTTCCGCAGCTTACAGCGGCAGAAGTACGAAAGGCAATCCGACACAGCTGTAAAGGCTTAAATCTTGCTCCGGAGCAATGCGGCTTCGGCCGCATCGACTGTGACGCCGCCTTGCAATTAGCGTCTTCTATGTAGTATTCTCGAGGAACTGGTCAGAGCACGCTGCAAGATACCCTACTCCCGAGAAGGGAGCCACCCAAGAAACGATGAACGGTTTCGTGATTTTCTCGACACTGGTTGATGTTAAGCATTTTCTTAAACGTCCTGAGATTCGAGCCCTAGCCTCCGCGCACTCACGACTCGTCAAGTCAGCAAATCGACAGCCGGTCGTGACCTTTCGCGGCATGACACAAAAGGAGATTAGCACGATCTCCTTCGTCGCGAACCAAACCAATGGGGAAATCCGCTCGTCCTTTCAGTTTGTCGTCGCCTAGGTCCTTGACCGTTTAGAAAGTGGCTTCATTTATCCGAATTTGCGTCGGGCGTTTCTGCGCGTTAAATGCCAGTTAATCGAGGTCTTTAGCCGGTTGGCACGACGGGTCCACGAGCGCGCTTCGGTCCGCAGCGCGTCGATGCGGCGCGTGTCAAGGCACTGGCGCGACACCAGACTGAGTTCAATCTCCGCCTGATTCAGCCAGCTGCCGTGTTTGGGCGTGTAGTGGACGGTCAAGCGTTGCCACAGACGGTGGCCCTCCTCGAGCCCATAGTGGTCGGTGAGGGCCTTCTCGCGATGGGTATTGAGGTTGTCCATCACACAGTGAATCGTGCGCACCGCGGGATAGGCGGCAATGAAGGTGCCGATCATGCGCGCAAACGCCGCCGACGTCCGGTCTGGCGTCGCGCACGTAAAGTGCCGGCCGACTTTCGGCTCGACGACGCCGAATACGTTGGCCGTCCCGCAGCGGTGATAGTCGGTGTCGCGCTTCGCCACATGCCTTGGGCGCGCGGGCCGCGGCGTCCGCACCTCGGCGTGCAACGACACTGGTTTCTCGTCGAGGCAGACCACCGGCTCCTCTTCGCAGTACGCACGCTCATACAGCGCCAGGACATCCTCCATGTTCGTCAGGTACGCCGCGTCGAGGTCAGCGAGGCACCACATTTTTTTCCAGCCACGGCTTGAGGTCGTGGCTTTGCAACAGCACCCGAATCGTCTCCCGGCCCACGTGCGGCACCAGTTTGCGTTTGACGACCTGTTCCGCAATCAACCGCACGGTCCATCGCGCGGCGCCTGTCGGCGGATCGGTACACACCATCGCAATAATGCGTTGCTTGTCGGCGGTCCCCAGCACTTCCGACGCTCCAGGTCGGGGCCGTTCGTACAACGCGTGGTCCACGCCCGTGGCCCGATACCGCGCGGCGATATTGCGCACCGCTTGGGGCGAGAGGCGGACCATCGCGGCGACGACCGGTGCGCTCTCGCCGCGATGCAACGCGAGGAGCGCCAAGGCCCGAAGGACCACCCGGACCGGCTGGACACCGCCGTGCAGCAAGCTGTCCAACGTCGCGACATCGGACGGCTTTAGCTGAAACGGCAGAGGAGGTCGTGGCATTCTCTAATATGGAGATGCCCCGGTCGATTACCAGATTCATTAAGCAAATATTCATGCGGTCGAAAACCTAGGCCAAGGATCTTGTTCCCGAGAGCTGATGCGTGCTGCTGTTGCGCTGGCCTCGGAATTCTTATTTCTTTCCCGAATTTAAATCAGTTGCTGACCATGGTTGGTTCAGCAACGATGAAGTGATCGTCCAAACTGGCCACGGGCTCGCCGGCCGTGTAGCGAAATCGTACACGATAGGAACCCGTTTTATTTGGAGCTCGCAGACGAATCGATAAAGTTTCCAGTGCGGCGCTCTGAACAGCAATCGGCTCTCCCATGACGACCGCGACTTGTTCGTGCAGCCCGTCGTGCGGCAAGCGCAGGATCTCCAGCACGCCCGTCATGTTCATCGGGGGAGCACCGACAAACGTCATCGTCAACAAAATGGTCGCGCCCGGCTCCGTTACA